>OJTC01000002.1_pt1 | contig 309615 bp, 287 predicted proteins | sample 1599601 | NCBI WGS metagenome assembly OJTC01 (sample SAMN04436982, study PRJEB24849) | human gut metagenome | biome: human gut; feature: NICU; material: stool | host: Homo sapiens | place: USA: Saint Louis, MO | collected 2010-07-03 | reverse complement strand
GATTGCTGAGCACAAGGATCTCAATGATGCTGATCAGACTGTGACCTCGAAGAAGGTTGAGCCGAAGAATCCGGTTATCAAGACCAAGGCTTCTTTGGATGGTGATCAGGTCAAGGCTGGTGCGAAGGTTGTTGACACTGTTTCTTACGAGGATTTGATTCCTGGTAAGGAGTACACGCTTTCTGCTCAGTTGATTAACAAGGCTGATGAGTCTGTTGTTGGTGAGGGTTCTGCTAAGTTCACTCCGGAGCAGGCTTCTGGTTCTACCAAGGTTGAGATTGTTGTAAATGACTCGGTCAAGGGTGTTGTTGAGAGCGCGGTTGCGTTCGAGACTTTGACCTCGGCTGTTGTTGATAAGGATGGCAACGAGGTTTCTGAAGAGACCAAGATTGCTGAGCACAAGGATCTCAATGATGCTGATCAGACTGTGACCTCGAAGAAGCCGAACAAGCCAGGCAAGCCTGGCAAGCCCGGCAAGCCCGGTCACGAAGTTCCGAAGTGCCCGCCCGAAACCCAGACCAAGGTCGAAAAGAAGACCATCGTCGGCAAGGACGGCAAGAAGAAGCACGTGACCATCGTCAAGTGCATCAAGTCTTCCAAGACCCTAGCCAAGACCGGCTCCAACGCTGGCGTCGTGGGCGGCATTGCTGCCCTGACACTAGCCGGCGGTGCAGCACTGGTACTCGGCCAGCGTCGCAAGAAGAACTAACAACGGAACGCAGTAAGCCTCCCGCTTACTGCGTCCTAAACAGCAACTGGGATGCCGCAAAAGCGGCATCCCAGTTCTGCTTTAACCAGCCACCACCAAACTTCACACAACAAAACCAATAGGGTGCCCACCCTCCACCGCAACGGAGACGCCACTCCAAGCCCCACCGTCCACGCCAAAAGAAGTCAGGTCTCAACAACCAATAGGGCGAAGCGCTTGCCAAAGACCGTGCCATAAAAGGCTGATAACCCTGGGCAAACGCAAAACTAGAAGAGCGCACGCGACAATCCACCCCAATGGCAAACCATAGGCACCTGGGCCACCTACGCCCTCTAGAAAGCGAGCCTAAGAAAGAGCCAAGAAGACCCCATACGTTGCCTAGAACAAAAGCTGAAAGCCCTCAACTGTGAATGGCAGAAATCCTCTTATGTAGAGCCACCAACGGCTTCGGTGCCCACCAATTCCACTTACCCAGCAAAGTCATAGTGGAAGGAACCAGAAGCATGCGAACCAACGTGGCATCAACAAACACGGCCACAGCCAAAGTGAATCCGACCTGTTTGATCACCATCATGTCGCCCATAAGGAACCCAATAAAGACCAGCACCAAGATGAGCGCAGCAGAAGTAATAATCCGCCCCGACTGCTGCATGCCTACCTCGACCGCCCGATCGTTATCAGCGGTGCGATCCCAAACCTCCTTGATACGGCTAATCAGGAACACTTCATAATCCATAGCCAACCCGAAGCCGAAACAGAAGATCACCGCAACCACATAAGACTCAAGACCGCCCAAAGACTCGAAATCTAGCAGGCCTTCAAGATGTCCCTTCTGGAAGACAAACACTCCCACTCCCAACGCTGACACCAGCGACAAAGTGTTGATAATGAGGGCCTTCAGAGGAACCAATATCGACCCGGTCATCAAGAACAACAGCACGAACGTGGCACCAATAATTACCAATGCAACCCAAGGCGCGTCCTCGGCTAACGCATGAACGAAATCGATCTGGTTAGCCCCCTGTCCTGCCACCAGCACGTTGAAAGGCGCATCGGACGCAGCCGAACGCACATCCTTCGTTACCCGCTCCGCAAGACGCGAAGAGCCATCCGAGCCGCGGACGCTTGCCTCGGCGGAAACCCAACCATCGTGGGCCGCCTTCGCCCCTCGAACCTGAACAACATCCTTCATAGGCGACACGTGCTGTTTCATCCACTGATCCAAATCCTTAGCAGAAGTCTTAGCCACCACATGGATGTCGCCTATCGCAATGGCCGGATACTGCTTCTTCATATGCTTCAACGTCTGGATCTGTTGCAACTTCGCAGGCATCATCTCGGTGCCCGAATTACGCATGTGCATATCGGTAATAGGAGAAGCCATGACACCCAGCACGGCAAGGCATCCCACCAAGAAGACCCACGGATGGGAGTGGACAATGCGCGCCAAAGAAGCAAAAAGCCCATGCTCAGGCAAGTGCCCCGTTTCAGTGTGGACAAACCGCCCAACCACAGGGAGCTTCGTCAGTGGGGAAGGCCGTGCCATCTTCCGCCGAGCCAAAATAAGGATTGCGGGAGTAAGCGTGATCGCGCTAGCCATTGCTGACAAGACGACAGCCACCCCGCCAGCTCCTAAAGACTTCAGCAACTCAGGCTTGAAAACCATCAAACCGCAAATCGAAATAGCCACCGTCAAGGCGCTGAAAAATACCGTACGGCCAGCAGTGCGCAAAGTAGCTTCCAAAGAGCGCAAGTACCTGTTAGGTTCGTTGATACGACGCGCTAGTTCTTCACGGAATCTAGACACAATAAGCAGCGAATAATCAATGGAAAGGCCCAGCGAAAGTACCGAAATAATATTCAAGACAAAGGACTGCTGCGGGGCCAAATAAGTAAGACCAAGCAGCGCCGCCAGCGAAACAGCCATCGCCACCGCAGCACCCGCAAGAGGCAACATAGCCGCAATCAATCCGCCAAAAATGAACAGCATTGCAACTACTGTTAGCGGCAACGACACGACCTCGCCAGTAGCCAGATCCGAGCGAACCTGACCGACTGACTCGTCCATCACGGCTTGCTGATCCGAAACCACAATTTTTGCCTGTGGCGCCACCTTCTTTAATTGAGGTTTCCACTGGTTCATTACCGAGACCACGCGATCCCTAGCTTTATCGGGATCCGACACGCTCGTCTTATCTAGGGACACCGAAACAACGAATCCCTTGCCATCTTTAGCGAGCAACTTCTTAGAATCAGCAGCGCGCACCCGCTGCCAAGTACTCATCGATTGCAGCTTCTGCGCCTTCGCGAGCCCCTCTTTGGCATTTTTCTTCGCTGCCTCGGCCTTCTGCAGCCCCTCTGACGCCTGCCGCTGCGCCTGCTGTGCCCGGGCTCGTTCAGCCTGCATCTGCGGAGGCAGCTGAGCTAATGCACCCTGGGCCTGAGCCAGACCCTGCTGAGCCTGTTCGGCCGCAGCCTCGGCCTTCGCAAGACCGTCCTTCGCCCTCTGCGCCGCCACCTTAGGCTCCACAATGGAATCGCGCTCCTCTTCAGGCGCGAAATGCCGGACAGTGGCCAGATCCAAAGGTAAGAACGGGGAATTAACTGCAGTCACGCCCTCTAGAACACGCACCCGAGAAGCTAAATTAGCAGTAGACCGCGACAGAGCATCGGCATTCCCTGCCACGTTTACCCCGGAAATCACCGCCGAAATTGGGTAGGCCTGTTTAGTGGTCTTATCGAGGATACGTTGGCCCTGCTCGGACTCGGAACCCTGGGCCATAGGAATGTCAGAATTCAGCCTTTTCCAGATGGGCGCACCCGCCACTCCCGTAACGGAAACAGTCAGACAGGCAGCGATTATCAGTAGCCAGCTAATAATAATCGCCCGCGCATGCCTCGAAACGAACCGAGCCAGGCGGACAAACATCTGCTGCACGCTCCCTTGCGCAAAATAAGGCGAATAGTTCCCTTCCAGACTATGCCAGAAGAGAACCAGAACGGAGGGATTCTAGAAGCGCACTTGTGAGCCAAGGGCGAACGCTACAAAGCCCGGGCCGAAAGCTCCGCCTGAGTAGCTACATCAGGGAAACCATTCACCTTGTACCGCAGCGGCCAAACCGAGTCATCTATTTGAAAACCCTCCGGCCAAACCTGCCTGGCCTGGGCAAAAGAGATCTTAATAGAATCAGTAAAATCTGGTTCCTCGCCAGGCTCAGAATTAGGCAAGAAAGCGATGTAATCAGCCGCCGGCACGGAAGAAAGTGGGGCGGGAACGAGCGCAGTGAAAGAAGCCGGATGTTCTGGGCTGGCAGGATCAGCGCCAATCTCGAAGGGTGCCACCTGCCCGTACGCAGCAGGCGAAGCCTCGCACACCTTACCCTGCTGGGTGTAAGCATCCTCTAGCAGCCCCAACCTGATCTGCATCCACGTAGAAAACCCTGGATGAGTCTGCTCTAAAGCGTACTCACTCAGATCGCCAGCTCTAGAAATACTAAAAGGCAACGGGCAAATCGTGTGCTCACTGACGCCGCGCCCAACTGCCATCGTAAGTGCACTCTGAACCGCATCCACGTCCTCGTCAAAGAACCAGATGCGACGATCCGACAGCGGCATCACTAGCGGGTTCTTCCAACCACGATTATCTACGAGCCACTGCCTAGTTTTGGCAAGAGCCCCAGATAGCAGCAAGAACGCTGCGCCCTCGTCACCAGGACCCGCAATCCGCGCAGCCTCGGTTCCGCCCAACTTAGCTTCCACCAGTGGGATAGGAGCTCCCAAGACATCAGTCCTAGCTGCCAACTGCTGCTTCGCCTTGGTGACAACATTTGCCATTGCGCGCTCAAATAAAACGTCCGTATCTGCACCGATTTCCTGCGCCTTTGCATGATCTAGCAGCACCGACTGGGCCGGGGTGGCATCTTGCGGCAACCACCCAAAACCAAACCCCAACAATGCTGTAACAGGGGCAAAATACACGTTTACCCCACGGGCCCAATGCGTCAAAAATGTGGGGGTCGCCCGCAGCACCAAAGTTGCTGTGGAATATACGCGCTCAAAATCGCCCTCGGCGGGAATATTTGCCTGGGCAAACATGCTGTTAGTTACATCCATACCCCAATCCTTGCATGAACTGGCCCCATTCTTCCTAACATGGAATGGAAACTGAAATGGAGGCCACGTGGCACACAAGATGCAATTCGGCGTATTCAGCGTCGGCGACCTAACAATAGACCCCACGAGCGGAATGGTTCCCACCGAATCTGAACGCCTGCACGCGATGACCAAGATCGCTGTGCACGCCGAAGAGGTAGGCCTCGACGTATTCGCGCAAGGTGAGCATCACAACCCGCCATTCGTGCCCTCTAGCCCCACCACCATGTTGGGGTACATTGCAGCAAAAACTGAACGCATCATTCTTTCTACCTCCACCACTCTAATTACCACCAACGATCCGGTGAAACTGGCCGAAGACTACGCCATGCTGCAGCACCTGTCGGGCGGCAGGATGGACCTGATGCTAGGCCGCGGCAACACGGGGCCGGTTTACCCCTGGTTCGGGAAAGATATTCGCGACGGGATCGAACTGTCCTTTGAAAACTACGGCCTCCTGCGCAAACTTTGGGACGAAACGGACGTCTACTGGGAAGGCAAACATCGCACTCCACTACGAGGCTTCACCGCGGTGCCACGCCCTCTAGATGGAGTAGCGCCATTCGTCTGGCACGGATCTATCCGCAGCCCAGAAATTGCAGAACAAGCCGCCTACTACGGGGACGGATTCTTCCACAACAACATCTTTTGGCCCGCCTCCCATACCGCAAAGATGGTGAACCTGTACCGCGAACGCTTCGAACATTACGGGCACGGTCCAGCAAAGAAGGCCATCGTCGGTTTGGGCGGACAAGTATTCATGGCCAAGCGAAGCCAGGATGCAAAAGAAGCTTTCCGCCCCTACTTCGACAATGCGCCCGTCTACGGTGGCGGCCCCACCATGGAAGAGTTCACCGAACAGACCCCACTAACCGTAGGTTCCCCACAGGAAGTAATCGATCGTACGTTGAGCTTCCGCGAAATGGTAGGCGACTACCAGCGACAGCTATTCCTTGTTGACCACGCTGGGCTGCCACTCACCGAGGTGTTGCACCAAATCGACTTCCTTGGCGAGATCCTGCCGGTATTGCGTCGCGAGTTCGCCTCCCTTTCCGAAGAAGACGTGCCGGACGCTCCCACCCACGAATCTCTGTTGCGTCTTCGCGGTAAGGAACCGGCCCGCTCCGAGGCCAAGATTTGGCAGGAACAGACGCCAGATGCAGACCTGGTAAACGAACCACGCGAGTGGAATCAAATCAGCATCGACCTTACTGCTGGGGCCCAGACGGACGACGGCGTGGGCACTCGCGACGGCGCCGCAGCCGGCGACACGGTAACAGGTGCCTCCTTCTATCAGCAAGCTCCTAGCCGTGAGGCGGCCTTGGGAAGGGCCGACAAATGGTTGGAAGAGTCCCAAAAGTCCGGCAGTGGCACTGTTGAACAGGAAGATTCTCCGGTACAAAGCCAGGAAGCTCCCTGGTGGACCAAGAATGAACGTCGCATAGTCGTAATTCATGCGGGCATGTCAGACGCGTCCTCGTCGCGAAAACTAGCAATGCGACTGGCCAAAGAAGCTGCCGCGAAACTAGGGGCCGCCGGGCACTCAATCCAGATTCGCGAGGTAGCTTTGCGCAAGCTTGCCCGGGATCTAGCCGACAACGTTCTGACCGGATTTGGCAATGAAAAGCTGGAAGGCATAAAGGCTGCCGTAAGTGGCGCGGCTGCCCTAGTGGCAGTAACGCCCACCTACCAGGGGTCATTCTCAGGACTATTCAAACAATTCTTCGATGTGCTCGAGGACGGAGCTTTGGAAGGCAAGCCGGTCTTGCTAGGAGGCACCGGAGGTACGCCGCGCCACGCCCTCGTATTGGAACATCACCTACGTCCAGTCTTGACCTACATGCACGCCGAGACGGTGCCCACCGCCATTTTTGCTGCCACGGAAGACTGGGGGTCCAAAGCAGCTGACTCGGATGGTTCTGGTGGACAGGCACTAGCGCGCCGTATCGCTCGCGGTGCGGCCCAGCTAGCACAGCGGCTGCTCTAGCACTCTAAAATAGGCCCGCGCTCGGCGAGACAGTTAGGATTAACGGGCAACATAACTCAAACAAAAGGAGCTCCATGTCCACCCCACCTGTCGCATACGTTATAGCTGGTTCGGAAGCAACTGGCGGCGCCGGATTTCAGGTTGATCTAAAAACCTACCAGCAGCTGGGCGTCTACGGTGTGGGCACGCTTTCCTGCATCGTTGCCTTTGACCCGTCGAATAGCTGGGGACACCGCTTCCACCCGATCCCACGTGACATCATTGAAGAGTAGATTGAGGTTTCTCTTGCGTGCTTTGACGAGACAGTGATGAACACCGTTAAGGTGGGGATGCTAGGTACCCCCGATACTATCGACGCTGTTGCTCAAGGGCTTTCGCAGCGCAAATGGAAGAACGTGGTTGTTGACCCCGTACTCATTTGTAAGGGGCAAGAGCCTGGAGCTGCCCTGGATACAGATAATGCGCTGCGGGAAAAAATACTTCCTCTAGCCACCGTAGTTACGCCGAACGTATTCGAAGCCAAGACCCTCTCTGGAATGGAGCAGATCACAACAGTTGAAGAGCTAGAAGAAGCAGCCAAACGCATTGGGGAATCTGTGCCCTACGTGGTGGCAAAGGGAGGCGTGGAACTACCTGGCGACAAGGCAGTGGACGTATTGTGGGACGGTAAAGAGATAACCCGTTTTGAGGCTCCTAAGGTGGGCGAACAGCGCGTATCTGGAGCCGGTTGCACCATTGCTGCTGCGATCACAGGGGAGCTTGCCAAGGGGGCTGACATTGCGAAGGCAGTGGGAGCTGCAAAACGATTCGTGACACGCGGTATCAACGCTCGCGTAAGTGCCAATACCCCGTTCGATACAGTATGGCAAGGCGCAAACTAACCCGGGTCAAGAAGATAAGTCTTATCGATTGACTATTAAATAGGGTGGCGCCCCACGTGAGTTGCGTGGGCGCCACCCTATTTAAGCGAATTACTTGGCCTGCTTGGCAAGATTGTTCAGTAAATCTTTCAAAGAGGCGATAATAGTGTCTTTTTGGTCAGCATCGCTGCCTGCCACAACAGCGACCATGCTGCCATTAGCGCCACGTGCCATTACCGTGGATTGGGATTGCCCATCCTGAGTAGTTTCATTAATTTCCCAAATGGCCTTGTTTGCGTTTTCAACATCGATTTTCTTGTAAGTGTTGTGGAGCGTGGTGTTGTGCTTGCCGGATTTAAGAGTGATTTTGGCGCAATCGTCAGACAATGAAAGGGTCGTGTCGATGTTGTCCTCAATGTTAGTATCCTTGACCTTCACCACCTGGACTAGAAGAGCAGGAGCGTCTTGTGCCTGAACGAGGTATTCCACGCCGTGGGGGATGCCGTTTTCTATGAGCTTGTAGCACTTCTGGGGTTCAATCAGGTCCTTTACGGATTTGAGGGTTTCGGCCTTCTTTTCGGCGGCCTCCACTTGTGGGTCACCAGATTTGAAGGAGACTACCTTGTTCAACTTCTTGCCGTCTACTTTGGTGTTCTTTATGGCCGTCTCGACCTGTTGTGCGGTTAGGTTCTGCACCCCTGCCGACACGTCCTTCTTACCCCCGGCGTCTGCGGAGTCTGATGAGTTCGCGCAGGCCGATAGCGACAGGGCTAATGTTGCGGCTGCGCCTACTGCACCTAGTGAACGAAGTTTGGTCGATAGCATTCCAGGTCCTCTTCTCGTGAAAATGGGCGGCATATGGTTCTATTTATGAGCTTATTTGTTTCTCTAGATTGGGCTAGCGGTGCCCGATCTAGATTGGTTATTTCGCTTGTTTTGCCAGGTTGTTCAGGATATCTTGCAGTGCTGCAGTCATCGCTTCTTTGCTATCAGGAGAACGGCTGAGGACTGTCGCCTGGACGCTGCCAACAGTTGCTTCGGCGCGGAGCTCCTTAGAACTATTTCCGTCCTGCTCTGTAATAGTCGTTTCCCATGCTGCGGATTCGGCATTGTCAACATCTAGCTCTTGGATGGTGTGCCGCAAACGAGCACTCCACATCTGCACATCCTTGCATTCGTCCGCCAGGTCGAGTGCATTATTGAGCCTATCCGTCATGTTCATGTCTCTGGACTTAGTCAACTGGACCAGGCGGTTTTTGCCATTCTTTACCTGAACAACGTAGTCCAAATCGTTTGGGGCAGTGGTCATACTTTCGAAGCATCTTGCAGGTTTTGTATGCTCCTTTGCAGACTTGATCGTGTCTCGTGTCTGCTTCAGCATCGACTGCATGTCAGGGTCGGAGTGTACGAGCGAGGTGGCATTGACCAGTTTTTTGCCGGCGAATTCGGATTCTTTAACCGCTTCTTTAGCCTGATCTACGGTTAACTTTTCGATTGCTGCTGGCGCTTTTTTCTTTGCAGAATCGCCATCGGAGCCGTCGAAACTGATTGCGCAGGCCGACAGCGGCAGAGCGAGTGCTGCGGTTGCGCATATGCTGCAAATGGCGCGTAGCTTACGGGATATCATTTTGTTTCTCTCTACTTTGAGGGGTGTTATTTGGTTTTTTCGGCTAGCTTGTTCAAAAAATTTTGGGTAGATTCGATAATTTCATCTTTATGGAGATGATCTGTGATAAGAAAAGTCCCATTAGCAGCTGTGGTGGACATTGCCTCTTTGTCCCTCTCCGTAAAGGCCCAGGTGTCCAACGCGGCTACTTTGGCGTATCTAAGATTGAGTTTGCTGGTGTCTAAGGTTAGTGGATCCTGAAAAGCGGTAAACACGCGACATTCGCCAGCTAGCTTCAGCTTATGGCGGATCGCGTCCTCGGCGTTCAGTTCCTCATATTTATCTACTAACAGTCGGTACTTACCGTTGCCGGCTTTGATCACGTAGTCTAACCTGCCATGGCCGGGAGTAAAGAAAGAGTGATAGCACTTCCTATCCTTTGCGGGAAAGGATTCCCCTACTTTTTCCGCAAACTTGTCTTCTTGCTCAAGCCTGGCTAATTCGGGACTGTCCCCGGTTAGAAAATCTCTTACTTTTAGACCGGTGCCGCCGAAGGTGGTCTGCTCAACTGCATCCTTTACTTGCTCTGAGGGCAGTCTTTCGATCTTAGCTACTGCTTTTTTGCTCGCTAGTCCGTCGCTCGGATTGTGATGGCTGATAGTGCAGGCGGAAAGCGAAAGTGTTGCGGCGGCAATGGCGGTTGCAGCGCAGACAGTTCTTAGCTTGGGGATGAGCATCCTAGCCTTCTTAGGAAATGTGAAAAAACATACACTTTCGTATCTAGCATATGGTTTTCCAGAAAAACCGCTACTCGAAACCTCTGGAGCTAACTGGATACGTGGACTTATTCCACAAAGCCGCCCCTGGTCGCTAACGCCCGCTTGTCGCTATCGTTCCTTGCCGCGAAAGGCGAGATTGCCCTGGCTGCGCTAGTCCACTCGCGCAACGGAGGAGCTGCGAGCGAAACGCTTCCGCACCTTCACAAAGAACCAGATAATAAGCCCAACCAATGCTGCAACCAGCAAAAGAGCCACTACGGGAACGAGTACTGCCGAGAAGGATAGGGCGGCCGCAACTGCGTCTTCTCCGGTAGATACGACAGGGGCGGCGAGTCCCACAGTAGACGCGTTCCACACCGGTCGTGAAGAAGACTTAAAAAAGTGGATCCCGAGCGCCACCGCGAAGCCAACAACTAGGGCGATCCAAGTTGACGGCTGCCGAAAAGCCTCGGAGGTGGTGAGCTGCTCGACGCCGTTTTCTCCGGTTGCTGAATTGAGGCCGGAAGCAAACATGAGGCCGCCGGAGGTAGGGCGAATAACCGTCTGAATGGCGTCGTTGATGGTGTCGACAGCTGGAACCTTGTCTGCCACAATCTCTATTACTAAGAGGACGGCAACGATGCCCAGTAGGATCGGATCAGACAGCCACTGCCAGGCTTGTGGCAGAGTAATCACTGAGGTGAAGCGGGCCAGAAGCCCGAACACCAGCATGGGGATGTATGCGTTTAGTCCTGACGCTGAAGAAAGCCCTAAGGCGGTAAAAAGTTCCATCAAACAAGATTGTATGGCGAAAGCCTCTGTGCTGCCGAATAATTCAGGACGCAAAAAGAACTAAATGAGTTGTAGCGCCGCAGGAAGTGGCGCTACAACGTTTTAGGAAACCTGATCCCAGTTTACGCTGACTCCAGCCTTAGCCGCCCATCCATTCTCTTATTAGCCTTCACTAGCTGTTTCGTAACCGGGCGGTTAGCGTACGTTGCTTGGTGGGGTGTAGCAGAATGAACGGCTACGGTGAGGCTGCGGCTCGCCCTCGGCGCGTAGAAAAAAACTACAGCGGTGGTGGACTACTATCGAACATATGGAGCAGATCTGCGATATTCGTCCGAAAGTTACACCCGTTTGTTTGTCTGAAGTTTTGGAAGGGCTTTCTTGGGACGGCCCTGCTGAAGCAGGCAAAGTCAAGGTGTCTGGGGTTAGTGTTTCTACCCACGACATTGATAAAGGCTGGGTTTTTGTTGCGATTAAGGGCTATTCCCATCACGGTATTGAACACGCAGCAGTGGCGGTACGTCATGGAGCGGTAGCGATAATTACCGACAGCGAGGGCGCAACTCGAGTAGGCGAAGGCTTTCCGGTGCCCGTAATTACCGTGGCTGATCCTCGTAGCGCGGTAGCGCCTATTGCGTGCGCGATTTATAAGAACCCTGCAAAAGATCTGGTGACAGCGACAGTTACCGGCACAAACGGGAAAACTACGACTACCTATTTACTTAGAGCGCTGCTCGGCGTGGATCATCCGCACGCCGCCCTGTGCGGTACCAACGAGGTCTCGGTAGGCCAGCACCAGATTATTGCCTCGCGCACTACCGCTGAGGCGCCCGTGCTGCAACGTTTCTTGGCCTCCGCGCGCGAACAAAATCTAGGAGGAGCAGTCATCGAGACTTCCTCGCATGCCTTGTCGTTGCACCGTGTTGACGGAATCTGTTTTGACGTAGCCGGGTTTACGAATCTGCAACACGATCATCTGGATTACTACGGCGACATGGATACGTATTTTGCGGCTAAGGCGCAACTGTTCACCCCGGGTCACGCCAAACGCGCGGTAGTGTGTGTTGATGACAAGTGGGGAAAGAAGATGGCTCAGGTCAGTCAGATTCCTACGGTTACTGTGGCCGCTCTTAGCCAGAGCGAAGCAGACTGGCAGGTAAGCGACATTCACGCCGATCAAGAATCTATGCGTACAGTCTTCACCCTCACTGGCCCGGAGGGGCAAACCGGCCAGGTCGCCTCCCCCGTGTTAGGCGAAGTGAACGTGCAAAATTGCGCGGTAACAATTGTGTGCGGCGTGCAGTTGGGCTACGACCTCCAGGACGCCATCAAGGCGGTCGAGGGCGCTAAACAGGTGCCCGGGCGGATGCAGAAAGTTAATCCGACTCCTGCTCCGGGGCAACCGCTAGTGATTGCTGACTACGCCCACACCCCGGAAGGGCTGGACTGGACTCTAAAATCGGTTCGTGAAATGACCTCGGGCAAAGTTGTCATCGTCTTTGGTACAGACGGAGATAGGGATCCCTCTAAGCGCGAGGATCTAGCTGAAGTAGCTGCCCGTAGGGCTGACATTTTGTGGGTTACTGACGAGAACCCGCGTACGGAGGATCCCCAGTCTATCCGTGACTACCTGATTCGCGGGGTTAAGAGGGTCCGTCCGGACATGAACAACGTCACCGAGATAACCACCTGCCGCCGTGATGCGGTGCGTAAGGCCATCCTCAACTCCACTGAGGGAGACATCGTCATGTTAACCGGTAAGGGGATTGAGTGGTACCAAGATATCGAGAACATTAAACACACGTATTCCGATATCGATACCGCAGCCGAAATTCTTGAACGCGACCCTCGTCGCGAAGAAAAATAGGATTTCTAAAAAGTAGAGGGCGTTGCCGTGTGGTGACGTCCTCTATCTTGTAAGTCATGTTTTGAAGGGGTCTCCACCAGGGGGGCCGCCTTAGGTAGGCTATTAAACGTTGACAGTATTCTTCGTGTTGACCTGATTGTTGAAGGAGAAGTAATGGCAATCCCTACACCCCAGGCCGGATCGGCCGACATTGGCGTAATGGGCATGGGCGTAATGGGCTCAAATTTGGCCCGGAACCTAGCCCGCAACGGATACAAGGTGGCGATTACGAACCGTACTCCTGCCAGGACTGAACGAGTTCTCGAAAACCATGGCGACGAGGGCACTTTCATTCTATCCCAGAATGTAGAGGATTTCATTGCTTCGTTGGAAAAGCCGCGAGTCGCAATCATTATGGTTAAGGCAGGCTCGGCTACGGACGCTTGCATCGACCAGTTCAAGCAGTACATGGAAGAGGGCGACATTGTTGTTGACTGCGGTAACTCCCTCTTTAGTGACACTCGCCGACGCGAAGCAGAATTGAAGGCCGCCGGGCTGCATTTCGTGGGTGCCGGTGTCTCTGGTGGGGAAGAAGGGGCGCTGTTAGGGCCGGCCATCATGCCAGGGGGATCCAAGTGGGCTTACGATCGCCTCGGCCCCATGTTCGAGAAGATCTCTGCGCATGTGGAAGGTGAGCCTTGCTGCACTCATGTCGGTTCTGACGGGGCCGGCCACTTCGTGAAGATGGTTCACAACGGCATTGAGTATGCTGACATGCAGGTTATTGGTGAAGCTTACGATCTGTTGCGCCGCGCCCTTGGACTGACGCCGGCAGAGGTTGGCGATATTTTCCGCGAATGGAACAAGGGCGACCTGGATTCCTACCTGATGGAGATCACTGCAGAGGTGCTAACTCAGGTTGACGCTGAAACTGGCAAACCGCTGGTAGACCTGATTCAGGATGCCGCTGGCCAGAAGGGCACGGGCATGTGGACTGTACAGACCGCCCTCGACCTGGCTGTACCCGTTACCGGCATTGGCGAGGCCACCTTCGCTCGCGGCCTGTCGTCCTCGCCAGAGCAGCGTGAAGCTGCCCAGGGCCTCGCAGGGCATGAAGAGGAATGGCAGGTGCAGGACCGCGATGCCTTCATCGAGGACGTGCGTAAAGCGCTATTCGCCTCCAAGATAGTGGCCTACTCGCAGGGCTTCAACGAGATCCAGGCGGCTGCTAAGGAATATGACTGGGATATTAAAAATGGGGACATGGCTCGCATTTGGCGAGGTGGCTGCATTATTCGCGCCCGCTTCCTGAACGACATTACTAAGGCGTTCCAGAAGAATCCTGATCTGCCCTTGCTGATCGCTGACGATTACTTCTACGACAAGATTCAGGAGTGCTTGCCCGCATGGCGGCGCGTGGTAGCTGCGGCTGCGTTGCATGGTGCGCCAGCTCCCGTGTTCTCTTCCTCCCTTTCTTACTATGACGGGATTCGTGCGAAACGGCTACCAGCTGCTCTTATTCAGGGGCAACGCGACTTCTTTGGTTCGCACACCTACAAGCGTGTGGATAAGGAAGGCATCTTCCACACTCTGTGGGCGGAGGAAGGACGTCCGGAGGAACAGTGGTAAGTCGAGCTTAGAGATTAGCTCGGAATAGCTAACTGAACAGGCTAAATATATTCCACGGCTTGGCTGAAATGAAATGCGTTATATTTTTCAGCCAGCCGTGGATTTAGGTTTAGACTGGTTGCGGTATTTGTTGCGGTCTACTTCCGGAGGTTTCCCTTGTCATCGACGCAACAGTTAGAAAGGCCGACTGCTGCCGAAATGGATCCCGAACAATTGCGCGTAGCGAAGCGTGCAGCATTTTCGGGCTTTATGGGATCGACAATTGAATATTTCGATCTAATTGCATTTGCCACCGCATCGGCGCTGGTTTTCTCGCATTTGTTCTTTGAATCCATGGGGGAACGCGGAGCAGCTATCGCATCGTTCGCTACTTTTGGGTTAGCCTACGTCGCCCGGCCGGTTGGTGCCGTTCTTTTTGGAAGTCTTGGGGACCGCCATGGGCGCGCCCAAACACTGATCTACACGTTAACATTGATGGGGGCTGCCACTTTCTTGATTGGCTGTCTGCCCACCCCAAGGACTGCTGGTATTGCAGCCCCTATTATGCTTGTTGTCCTGCGCCTTGCGCAGGGCATTTCTGCAGGTGGTGAGCAGGCTGCGGCCATGACCTTGGCGTCTGAGCATGCACCTAGCGACAAGCGCGCCCTGTACTCGGGGTGGATTATGTTGGGCATTGCGGCTGGCACTGCTTTGGGATCTGCAGCTTTCGTTCCGGTTACCGCTTTCGGGCAAGAATTCTTGCTTTCGTGGGGCTGGCGGATTCCGTTTTGGATTATTGGCCCCCTTTCTTTATTTACTCTGTATATTCGCCGTACTGTTGGCGACGCTCCGGTATATCAAAGCGCCGAGGACGAAGCTTCTACATTGTCCACGAAAGCCCAGCTAATTGAGGTATTTACTAAGCACTGGAAAGCGGTGTTGCGCGTAATTTTCTGTACCTTGATGACACTTACCGGTTCCATGTCTACGGTATTTAGCGTCAGCTATGCGGTTGATTATCAGCAACTCTCTGCGCCGAAGATGTTGGCAATTATTAGTGCGATGTCGGTGGCGGCGCTGGTATGTGGTCCTCCTGGGGCAGCCCTGTCTGACCGTATTGGCCGCAGGCCGGTATTTGGCATTGGTGTACTGGTTATTGGTGCAATGTTCTTTGTTTTCTTTGCGGCGATTGAAACTCGCAATTACCTGTACATTTCTTTAGCCTTCTTTGGTGTTATGTGCGCGGCGAACGTGTGTAACTCGGTACAGGGCACGCTGTTTACCGAAATTTTCCCGACCCGTGTGCGCGCCACCGGATATGCAGTTGGTTTGCAGGTGGGTTTGTTGCTGGTGGGATTTGCTCCTACGCTTGCTGCTGCAATCGTGCAGCCTGGTCACCGCGGCTGGCTGCCTGCGTGGATCATGCTTGCTATTGGTATGTGCCTCGCGTCGGCCGCAGCTTGGCTGGGTCGTGAGACTCAGGGATCCTCCTTGTACAGCGAGGACTAGTATTTGCTGAATTGGCGGGCGTGGACGGTTGCTGTTCACGCCCGCCAATTTTTTGCGGGGCTGGAGCCTTTTTGCTGCAGCGTTTCTATGACGAATACGTCTTTAGATAGGGCAAATTTGTCCCTGCTTTGAAGCGTCGCTTTGGCGCCCTCGGACAGGCGGCGGCCCCCCACAAACGTGCCGTTGGTGGAACCTAGATCAGATATTTGGAAGGTTCCGTCCGGTAGCACGTCGATCTGGGCATGCTTTCGTGATACGTCCGAATTTCCCCCCATGTGGATGTCGCAGGTGGCGGAGCGGCCTATGACAGCTTGCCGCATCCGCGCTATTGCCATGCGTCCATCGCGTATGCGAGTGACGGTGAAGGCGGTGCGTTCTGGAGCGGGAGCGCTAACAGGGGTAGGTTCTTTTTCCTGAGGAACTTTCAAAATTGTGGCATCACCTGCTGGGATGACGGTTGCATCATCCGGCGTCGGGGAGGGCTGCTGGGGCTTTGTCGCAGCAGGTAACTGAAGTTTTGTTGCAGGTGCGGCGGCGGAAGAAGAGGTAGCCGAATCTGAAAAGGCCTGCCAAATGAATTGCCGCATCTTGTCAGGCGAGGGCGCAGGCGAGGCGAACGCGTAATCGCGCAGTGGCGCCAGGGCGCGGGCGTGCGAAGGAACAGCCTTGATTAGTGCGTTTATTAGCTGCCCTAGACTGTCGCGCCCAGATTTGTCGATGATCAGCGAGGTGATCAGGATGAAGCTGGCAAGTTTTGTATCGGGGGCGATCAACACGTGCCTAGGGGCGAACAGGAGGCCTTTGGGGTTTACGTGGTTGTTAGTGCACAGTTCAATGGCGTCGCAGGCGGTGAGGAGGAGGTTGCGGGCGAATCCTTCGGTGATGTGTTTGCCCCGCAGTATGCCTTTTAGCGGTAACAGGTCAGTGGCGTTGTAGTAAAGGAAGCTGCCTTTTTCGGTAGTTTCGTAACGAAAAGTGGCGAGCAGATCAGATGGGTCTCCTGCTAGCCATTGCGCCGCCAGATGATCTAGGGGCTGGGTGGCGGGCAGCGTTACGGTGAAAGTGACGGTGCCGGTAGAACGATCGGTGTTCAGCTTTGTTTTCATTGGTCTTCACGAAGAATGCAATAAACGTGTGCAGCGCTATCGTATACGCCTTGTCAGGTTAGATGCGAGAAAGGATTTCTCAGGTGCAGGCGAGCAGACGCACATCACATTCACGTCTGGCTACTTTTCGCCTTCCGTTCACTTTAACTTAACCGAAAGACGGTAGTTTTCCTCTGTATGTCCGCTGGGCCTTTTGAACCTATGCGGCTGGCGCCAGCAGGACTTAGGTAAATACATACATCTAGGGGAGCACTGTGGTCGCAACGGACACAGTAGTGGGCAAACGCTACAAGATCCTGACCAAGATTGGTTCGGGCGGAATGTCCGAGGTCTACTTGGCCATTGACTCGTCGCTGAATAAGCAGTGGGCAGTAAAGCAGATTAAGAACATGTCGGATGCTACTCGCCGCGACATGGTGGTCAGGTCTCTTACTGTGGAAGCGAATATGATCAAGCAATTTGATCACCCTGCTATCCCGCGCATCGTTGACCTGATCGAAGAATCCGGTTCGCTGTTCGTAGTAATGGATTACGTGGAGGGGCGGACCTTGGCGCAGATCCTGAAGGATGACGGCCCTTTAGAAGAAGACCAGGTTGCTGACATCAGTATTCAGCTCTGCGACGTGTTGGATTACTTGCACAGGCGCAAACCCCCGGTAGTTTACCGCGATATCAAACCGTCGAACATCATGGTCACTCCGGATGGGACGGTAAAACTCATCGACTTTGGTATTGCTAAAGAGGTCGGCTCCCCGGAAAGTAGCGAGGCTTTACTTGGCGACTCCCGGGAACTGGGTACCCCCGGCTTTGGTAGCCCGGAACAGTTCAAGGATGCTAAGAGCGTGGATACGCGTAGCGACATTTATTCGCTCGGCGCCACCATTTTCTACCTGCTCACTGGTAGGCACCCAAAGAACGATGGGCTGGTTCCGCTGCGGCAAGTTGACCCCGACCTAACACTGGGATTCGAGCGAATCGTTGGCAAGGCCACCCAGAAGGACCCGCAACTGCGTTACCAAAATGGCGCAGAAATGGCTTACGCCCTCGCGCATTACAAGGAAGCCGACGACGAATACCAGCGTGGCCTTGCGGGACGATGGTGGAAATTTTTGGGAACCCTTATTGCGGCTGGGGTTTGTTTGGCACTAGCGCTAATTTGTTGGGGGCTTGGGTACTGGGCGAATTCGCGCGATTTCAACGCGCTGATGCAAACGGGCGATCAGATTTCTGAGAAGGATGAAGCACTGCAGTACTACTTGAAGGCGGCTGACGTAAAACCGGCGGATCCCGATCCCTACTATTCACTGATGGACCGCTTTACCGCGGATAATCGTTTTGATGGGGATGAAGAACGCACCTATAACTCTGCCCTAACCGAACATTCGAAGTCCCTGCAAAAAGATCAACAGTCCTGGTCGCAGCTAGCTTTTGATACCGGAAAACTCTACTGGTACTACTACGCTGACCAATCCCTTTTGGGGGATGAGGCTAATGGCCTGAACATGAACGACGAACAGCTGGTTCGGTATGCGCGAATTCGAAACGCTTCAAAGTGGATGCACTATGCGGCAGACGACAAGATGTTCAAAAACAATCGCATTGCTTCCGTGTATGCCGACATCGCAGATTTCAACTCCCAGATTGTGCCGTTGATCAACGAGGGATCAGATGCCGGCCATTACAAGCCCTACTTCGGGTCCTTGCAGCGGCTAGTAGATATCGCTTCAGAAGAAAATAACTCGGTGGTAAAGCTCGAGGTGGCCAACTTTGTACTGGATGCCTTGCAGGTGTACCCGCGCAACTTCAGGGCCGACAAGGTAGCCATGAACGACATGACGTCTCTTGAGAAGAAAGTAGAGACCATGGCCCGTAAGGTAACCCCCACAACTGACCACCTAGAGAAGCAGAAGAAGAAGGCGACGAAGGCATTCGGGCCGACCAAGGCAGCAATCGAGAACGCTTTCGTGGACGTAAAAGGGGAGGCCAAATGAGCTCCGCACAGTGGCAGACCGTAGCTGGCATTTTTCTTGCGTTAGCCATTGTGCTTGCGCTTATAGCCGCCTACCTATACCGCAAACTCGATATTGCGCAGGTGCGCGATTCTAGGAACGGCAAGCGGATGGCCGAGGAGATTAGCAAGCTTCGCAAACAGCGCCGGGGCACCTGGGCGGTAGCAGCCGAAGAAGTAACCAGTCTGCGGCCAAAACCGCAGCAAATCCAGGTTCATTCTGTAGACGAACCAGCCATTGACCCCGATGAAGATAAGACTTCACTGGCCGGGGAAGGCCTGGTCCAGGAAGTAGACGACGAGGGCGTAACCTCGCTTGCCTCTTCCGGCTCCACGGCTGTAGTGGGAAGGGAAGAATAATGTTGTTGACTCGCCGCTTTGTACTGGCAGCTTTAACGTCGTTTCTGCTCGCACTAGGATCACTGGCCGCATTGGGATTTAGTGCGCTCGCGGCAGATGAACCGACGCCTGGAAACATTGCTGAACCTTCCTCGCAGGCGTCTACTACCAAGGAGCCAACTTCCCCTAATTCGCCTAAGCCGACAAATTCTCCTGCGAAGGTGAAACCCATCCTGGGAGTGTCTTTGTACACCAAGGAAGGTAAGGTTATCCGACCATATGAAGGCAAAACGTTGAGGGGCGGGCAAGAGATCTATGTTGGCGCCACTGTAAGAGACGAATACTTCCAGGATTTTGACAAGAAGCGGCAGGATAATCGCGACGTAGTTGAAGTGGGTATGAAAGGCGAGGAGGTGGAAGAGTGGGCTACCCTGTCCTCAATACATTTCCTGAAGAAGTCCGATGATCCCCTTACTTACTGGACACCGGCTACCTCCACAGATCACCTTGCCAGGTTTGTTGTGCCAAATAAAGCGGACGGCACGAAGTTGACCTTTACGGCTAGGCCCGCTGAGGCGATAGTTAACCAAGACGGGTGGGACGAAAAGACGAACAAAACTGTGTCGGCTGTAGTCGATGCCGTTGCTCCTAGTTTTACGGGCATCGTGTATATAGTAGAAGGGAGCGACGAGCCTCTTCGTGAAGACGGACAGGAAATAACTGTCACCGGCCCCCGCCGTATTCGGGTAGCTGCCGAAGATCAGGTGCCTGAAGGAGTAGCTACTGGGCATGCGGATCCGATCAGAGACCCGAAAATAACTGCAAGCTACGCAGGTAGCCCGTTACATGTTGAAAAAAATAAGCAGTTCAACTACGACATTGTGCTGTCCAAGCCGGGCAAGTACGAGCTTCGCCGTCTAAAAATAAGCGCCACCGACAAGGCGGGTAACCGGAACACTAAAACTGCAGCTACGATTCGCGAACGGAATATGAATGATATTCCCTTCCCAAGTTCTATTCAGATTAGATCGAAGGAAAAATCTGACGTCCAGGTAGTAGTGGACAAGAAGATAGTTGCTGGCAAGCGTGCATCCCAAGCTGACGTTCCTACCTATGTTGCCCGCGATTCTAGCGTGTACGTGCGGTCGCAGAAACAGGAGTTTGCGGACAAGATTGAAGAGCTGCGCACCACGCTAGTACAGCATCAGTCGGAGTCCGAGAAGATTAATCTGCTTAGGGTAACGCGCGAAGAGGGCGAGCCGGGCGAGGTAGTTGGTCCGGTAGATGTGTGCCCAGTAGAAAAAGACACCGAACTACCTAAGCTGAACCCAGACGGCTATTACTACTACAAATGCCCCGACAAGATATTTGGATCGGTGAAGTCCCCAGATACCGACATGAAGCAGCGAAACGGTAAATACACCTTCTCGCCCTCAGACGAAGAACCGTTGGGACTTTTCAACCCAGGGTCGGTGATCCTTGACGGGAAAAAACCGCAGGTGAGCTTCAAGAACGGGCCGTCCCAATCCGGCGACAATAAATTCATTCCGAAGATCCCCAAGCTGAAAATCAAGGACAATCCGTACCAGAACCTTTCTGCCATGGTGGTCTCGCAAACGGAGGGGTCAACTCAGTACGCGTTCTATTTACAGGATGAGCTGCCGGAAGGGCAGCTGAAAGACAAGCAGAAGAATGGGGCTGACCGTTTTTCGGACACCCCAAACACCTCGGGTCTGAACAAGGCGACATTGCGGGTAGAACTGCCTGCCCCTAGAGACTTGACGGGAAAGGAGATTGGTCCCGCAAAGACATTGACACCCGACAATCCTGGAGGCGAGCTTGTGGGGCCCGACAGGAACAACTTGGCGGCCTTCCAAATCGATGCAGAGGGTTTGTACAGGATGGATCAGATCAAGGTCCACATCGCTGACAACGCCGGCAACGTGCTAGAGGTGCCCATGGCAAAGATCCTGGGTGACAAGGTCAAGTATGACGTACTGGTGGTAGACCGCCGCGAGACCTCGGTGCAAGGTGCGCAGGTGAGGGTGCAGAAGGCTAAAGGAACGCCTGAATCGTCGAATCCAGAGCTGTATTACCGCGGCGACGTAAACATAAGCTACACCGTTTCTGACCGCTGGTTCCCGTTGTATGTGACGCAAGAGAATCTGCCTGCGGATTTCTTTTCAATTGAGCTGAAAGAGCACCCCAAAGACCCAGCTAATCGATATCAGGTGGTGCCGCAAAAGTTTAGCTTTAACGAATTTGTGCAGGTAGAGGGCGACAGGTGGCAGCTTGACGGGATTAAGCTGCCAAGGGCAAAAGATAACCCGAAGATGCCAAAGGAGGGCGCATACAACCTGAAGTGGGCCTATCGCGGATTCGCTGAAGAGAAGACGGAAGGTAGCGTCGAAAAATCCTTCACCATCGATTACACCGGCCCGAAACTAGGGAAGTTGCAGGTAAGCCCCACCGAGGTGGTACATGCACCATGGATTTTCGCTTCTTCGACTTTCGAAGCAACACTGGGGGAAATTGAGGATACCGTCTCTGGTATTGACGATAAAGCACTCGGATTCAAGTACTACGAATCTAATATGGCTGACTCTGCTAAGCCTGCGCTAGGTTTTTCTAACGTACTTGCAAACCAAGAGCGCAACCCCAAGCCAAAGTTGCAGTACAAAGCCGTGAAAGCGGACATGATTGGTACTGCTACTTTCCGGATGAGTGGTGACAGTCAGAGGTTGCGTTTTGATCAGACCGCTATTGGGCTAACTGACAAGGCAGGCAATCCCGCCGACACTGGTTACCTTGGAGAATTCAAGGATTCTAATTTGCCCACTGACAAGCAAGGCAAGTGTCCGGTGGGAGTTGTTGTAGACAAATCTGCTCCAACAGTAGAGGTTGCCTTTGACAATAACAATGCGCGTAACCAGAAGTATTACAAAGCTGACCGAACAGCCACGGTGACCGTCAAAGAATCTAACTTTGACCTGCTGCGCAAGCTAGACAGGGCGCAGGTGGTAGTTACCAACAGCCGCGACGGCAATACCTTCACCGTGCCTGTAGAGCAGTTCGAAAACCCGTCAGGTGACAAGATGACGTGGGTGTACCGGCACCGCTACGACGCGGATGGTAACTGGAAGCTACGTGCGGAAGTTACTGATCTAGCTGGGCGCAAGTCGAATGCGGTCGAGGACGAATTCGTCCTCGACAAGCTAGAGCCCCAGCTGACAGTCACTTTTGACAATAACCACCCCACCAACGGCATGTACTACAACCACCCGCGTACCGCCACGGTGACGATTGTTGACCGCAACTTCTCGCAGGCCGATTCCCCGGTTGTGGTGCAGGCCCGAGACGATGCGGGGAAGCCAACCGGGGCGCCCTCGGGCAGTTGGGCGAAGACGGGTAAGGACACCTGGAGCATGCGCATTCCGTTTACGGGCGAATCCCACTACGCGCTGCTGGCGAAGTCTACTGACATGGCAGGAAATGCGGCCCGCGAAGTAAAGGAACCCGAATTTGTCATTGACACGACCAAACCCGAGATAAAAATCGGTGGAGTCGAAAACCTTACAGCCTATTCTGGAACGGTACGGCCGACGGTGGTAGCTGACGACACTAACCTGGACCATTCCAGGGTCGAATACAGGCTGAATGGCAACTACCGCGGAGCCGTTACCGACCTGCTAACCAGGACAAAGGAATCGGACAACCACGAAGAGATAATCTATGACGATTTCGATCGCGACCCCAAGATAGATGACATCTACCAGCTAAATGCCAAGGTCACAGACATGGCCGGCAATTCCACGGAGGTAATGAAGACCTTCTCGGTAAACCGTTTCGGCTCTACCTACCTATTTGAGGGAAATACCGGCAACCTGCGCGGCAAATATTTGGACGCGCCACAAAACGTCCAAGTCACAGAGGTGAACGTATCCGGCCTCGAAAATAACCTGACCCAGGTGCAGGTAGCCAAGAACGATCAGCTGCAAACGCTTAGCCCCGAATCGTATTCCCGCATTGGGCAGACCACCAAGGCAGGGTGGAGTGCTACCAAATATACGATTCCCGCAAAGCTGTTCAATAAGGCTGGCTACTACCGCGTGCTCCTCTCTTCCATAGACAAGGCAGGCAACCTGTCGCAGAACACCATGGATAAGAAGAACGAAGCGCACAATGCCACGGCGGAACTGAAGTTTGCCATAGACAAACAGAAACCGCAGGTGCGCACCGGAGCACTTGAATCCAACAAAGTGTACTACGACGAGTCCAAGGACATCGACGTCAATGCGAAAGACAACTTGGCGCTGTCCGCAGCACAGATCGAGGTCGACGGACAGGTAGTGCGCACATGGGACGGCGCCGAGCTGGACAAGAACGTTCCCGCGTACAAGCTGGCAGCGGACGCTCAGCCCCACGACATCACCTTGCGAGTGCAGGATAAGGCAGGCAACGAGTCGGTGGCCTCCTACTCCAACGTGGTAGTTGCAAGGAGCTTCTGGCGTTACCTTCTAGCCAACCCGCTACTACTAGCCGGTGTCCTAGTAGGCGCAGCATTGGTGGGAATCGGACTGATTGCACTGATAGTCGCCCTGGTGCGCCGCCGCCGCAGGCTGGCCTACCGGCACAACCCCTTCGGCGTATAGAGGACAAACATGAAAGGGCTAATCACCGTCCACGACGCGCATGCTGACGCACGCTACACCGTGTACTTGGATTGCGCAGACAACACCCCAATACAGGAGGTGTTTCCCGCCCTCGGAAAGATCAGCGTGGCCGAACCTGCAAAAAGCGGGGTGGCGGTAGACGGGCGCGCGGTTGGGCCCGAGCAAACCCTTGCCGAAGTGGGACTGCGGGAAGGGTCATGGATCTCGCTGTACCCGCAGGGTGAGCGGGCGCTCATGCCCTACGCCAGCACTGACCAAAAGGACGGCACGGTGCAACTGCGGTTCCTCAGTGGAGCTCGCACGGGTGAAGTGTTTGACGTTAGCAGCGGAACACTGTCCATCTCCTCCTTCCTTGACCCCGACGAGGCCTCCCTGGACTCAGAGTTCATGCTGAATATCGGGGCAGACGGGGCCGTGTCTGTATTCCCTAACGTCAAAGCCAAGCGCATAGCTACCAAAAAGAAGCGCTTCGGGCGGAAGAAAAAAGAGGTCGAACTGTCCTCTGGGGTACGAGTCGACGGTAAGGAAATCACCGAACCCACCGAAGTGAACCCCGGGCAGGAAATATCGATCCCCGACTGCATCGTGACAGTCACAACCACCCGCGGCGAACCAGTCCCCATAGATACGACCTCGAAACCCGGAAAGTGGCTCTATTCCAGGCCTCCAAAGATTCGCCAAAAGATCGAAGACAAGAAGTATTCTCTTCCAAATAAGCCGGTTGAACCCGACAAGTCTTCGCTGCCCTGGCTGACAGCCGCGCTACCCCTAATCCTGTGCCTTGGGCTGGCCTACTTCATGCACAACTACATCTTCTTGGCGTTCGGCTTGATGAGCCCCCTGATGATAGTTGGTTCTTACTTCACCGGGAACTCGCAAAGACGCAAATCTTTCAAACGGCAGATGGAAAAATACCGCGAATCCAAAGCCAAAACCCAGAAGGAGGCGCGCGACGCGGTGGCTCGCGAAGAAGCGCACTCGCGGGTGGAATTCCCCGACGCTTCTCAGGTGTTAGACATTTGCACCAGACATACCTCCCACCTATGGAATCGCAGGCCAGCGGATGATTCATGGCTGCGATTGCGCGTGGGCACCGGAGTGGTGAATTCGCACATTACGCTCACTGACCCGTCGAAGTTAGATTTTGAGCGCGTCAAACAGTGGGAGCTGGAGCGCTTCCCCGTGTCCGTATCCTTGACCGAATCGGGCTGTGTCGGCTTCACCGGACAGACCGCTATTATCTTTCCGGTCCTTAAATGGGCGGTGGCGCAGCTGGCTGCCCTGCATTCCACTAGGGACCTGGGCTTGTACCTGCTTGCACCCAGGGCAAACGAGAAGGTGGAAGCTGCGGGCACGCCCTCGATAAATTGGCATTTTGCGCAGTGGATTCCCCATTTCATTCCCCAGCTTGGGCAGGGGGCTGTGCGCACGATTGGTATTACCGCCGAGCAGGTGGCCCACCGCATTTCCGAACTGGTGTCGATCTTGGATGCGCGCGCTGAGGAAAAGCGCAATCGGTCAATGAATACTTGGGCGGGTTCGCACATCGTGGTCATCATGGAGCACGCGCACCTGCTCCGCCAGATGCCGGGTACCATTCGGCTGCTCAAGGAGGGGCCGACGGTAGGCATGTTCATGCTGTGCGTGGATGCCGACGAACGGCTGCTCCCCGAAGAATGTGAAACTGTGGTCACTGCCGAGGGCGGCGTCCTGACTGTGGCGTCAAACCTGGGCAAGGATATTACCGACGTCATGCCAGACTTGGTTTCAGACAGGTGGTTGGATTCGGTGGCGTTAGCTCTAGCTCCCATCGAGGATGGCAGCCCAGATGCGGCCCAGCTTGCGATCCCTGATCAATCCAGACTGCTGAATCTTCTGGAGCTAACGCCTACCGCAAACGAGATCGAGGGCAGGTGGGCGTCGAGTCCTAGATCTACAGCATGTGTGATCGGCGAGTCCGTGGACGGCGCCTTCGGGTTAGATATTTCAAAAGATGGCCCTCACGGCCTGATTGCGGGCACCACCGGTTCTGGTAAGTCGGAATTGCTGCAGTCCCTGGTAGCGTCCCTGGCGGTGGCTAACACCCCGAATGCGCTGAACTTCGTCTTGGTTGACTACAAGGGTGGTGCGGCCTTCAAAGACTGTGTTCATTTGCCGCACACGGTGGGCATGGTTACCGACTTGGATAATCACCTGGTTGTGCGCGCGCTGACTTCCCTTAGCGCCGAATTAACCTACCGCGAGCACATGTTGGCACAAGTAGGTGCCAAGGACTTGGAAGACTACATCGACCTGCGGGCTACGAAGCCCGAAGCCGTCGAGATTCCCCGCCTGCTGATCGTTATCGACGAGTTTGCCTCGCTGGCTCGCGAGCTGCCAGACTTCGTTACCGGCCTTGTGAATATAGCTCAGAGGGGCCGTTCGCTGGGCATTCACCTGCTGTTGGCCACCCAGAGGCCGGGCGGTGTGGTGTCCCCAGAAATTAGGGCGAACACTAACTTGCGCATTGCCCTTCGCATGACTGATGCCGAGGAAAGCCAGGACGTAATCGATGCCAAAGATGCCGCTCTTATTTCGAAGAACACTCCGGGACGTGCGGTAGTAAGGCTCGGTTCGTCCTCGTTGATTCCGTTCCAGTCCGCGCGTGTTGGAGGGCGGTATATCAAGGCCGAGGACTTGGTAGATCACTCTGCCAAGGAGCCGTTCATGCGGTCGGTTCCGTTTGTGAAGTTGGGGTCCGCCCCGCCGCGTCGCCCCGAGGCGAAGAAAACGCGCGGAGACGTAGCTGTTACGGATTTGAAGATGCTGGTGGATGCGATCGTGCAGGTGAACGAGCGGTTGCATTTTCCACCGCAGCGCGAGCCGTGGCTGCCGGCCTTGCAGGACAACATTGCGCTGGCCAGTTTGCCGCGGGTCGGTGGACAGGGGATCCGCATTCCGTTTGCATTGGGCGATTACCCTCAGGCGCAGAAGCAGCACGCTGTGTCCATCGATGCGGCCTCGTTTGGCAACCTGTACATAGTGGGCACCTCCCGCACCGGCAAGTCCACTGCGCTGCGCACTATCGCCTTTTCTGCCGCTTCCTTGTACTCCCCTGCGCAATGCCACTTTTACTGTATTGATGCGGGAAATGGTGCACTGGGGCCGCTGAAGGCTATGCCGCACGTGGGAGCCGTAGCTAACCGTGGGGAAACGCAGAAGATAGATCGGCTCTTGCGCAAGCTGGAGGCGGAGCAGGGGAAGCGTTCCGCCATGCTTTCTAGGGATGGCTATTCCAATATTGACGAATACAACCAGAATTTAGCCGAGGGCGAGGCCGCGATCCCGCACGTGTTTGTGCTGTTGGATTCTTGGGAAGGCTTTCATTCGACGTACGAAACTTACGACACGGGCACCATGTTGACGCGCATTCAATCCTTGATGCGGGAAGCCCCGTCAGTGGGTATTCACTTTATTGTGTCGGGTGACAGGGCGCTGCTGAGCGGCCGCATGTCTACGTTGGCCGAAACGAAGATTCTGCTGAAACTGGTGGAGCCTTCTGACTACACCTTGATCGGCATGAAGGTGCGCGAAGTTCCCGAGAACATGACTGAAGGGCGGGGGTTCCGCTCTGAGGATTTGGCAGAGTTGCAGATTGCCACCATTGGCAAGGAGCTCAGCGGTCGCGAGGAGTCGGAGCGGATTCGTGCTTTGGGCACCAAGCTCCGCGAGAAGTATCTGGATTTGCCCAAGTCTCTTCGGCCTTTTGCGGTAGAGGAGCTGCCTACAGATATTTCTGTCGAACGTGTCTGGGAACGCGAAGAGGTCGAAGGGCTGCCTGAACCTGCTGACCTCAATTGGCCTCGACTGAGCTTGGGCGTCGGCGGAGACGACAACTCGCTCATCTCTTACGACCCGGTGGCTGTCCCCATGCTGCCTATCTACGGGTCTATTCAGGCTGGCAAGACGACCGCGCTCGCTACGGCAATCAACTCTGGGCTGCGGGCGGGATACCGAGTGGTGATTGTGGCTCCCAAGAGGAATATGCTGCATCGTTTTGCGGACCGGCCCGGGGTGGAACGGCTGATTACCCTGCCCACCGACTTTACTCGCGAGGCTTTGGAACCGTACATCCTCGGCGCTGACGGCAGCCCCCAGCGCACGCTTATTGCGGTAGACGACGCCCAGTTGTTGAAGGAGGCCCCGGCTGGTGACTGGCTGCGCGACAGTATTGGTCGCTTGGATGATTCTAGAGCCAGTTTTGTGGTTGCTGGTGACACTGAACAGTTCCCGATGGGCTTTAACACCTGGGGCGTACGCGTGCGGGGGTTGAAGATGGGCATCCTGCTGCGCCCGGACGACGTATTGAACCAGGATCTTATTGGAATTCGCTTGAAGAGGGCGCAGCTAAACAGTGAAGGCCCTGCGGGACGCGGTTTTGTGCACATTGGGCGTCTGAATGAGGCCATGCAGGTGGCGTCTAGTGGCGCGACCACTAAGGGGAAGCGTTCATGAAGTGGTTCGGTTGGTTTAGGAAGAAGAAGTCTGAGGGGATAAAACCGGTGGCTAGGCCTGCTAGGGTGTTCGCCGAGATTCCTAGATTGCCGACCCCGGTCGAGAATCGGGTAACTAAGGCTTGGGAGGTAAAAAGTCAGACCGCTTCCGCCAAGGCGCCAAAGCCGGCTGAGACGCACAAATTTGTGCTCGAGTTTTCTGATGGACAGGTGGTGCCCTTTACTAGTCGGGGGGCCTGTGGTCGAGGAAAGACGGGTACTGCCGATTATGACCAGTATGTGCGCGTGGAGGATCCGCAGGTTTCGCGGGTGCATTTCATATTCGGGTTGGATGGCGACGGCTTCCCATGGATAGAGGACGCCGGTAGCGCTAATGGTACGGATGTTGTTTACGCCAGCGGGAGGCGGCAGGACCGGTGCAAAGGCGTCGTAGGATTGGACGTCCGCGACCAGATCATGTTTGGGAATATGTCGGCAGTGGTAAATAGGGTTATTGATAATTCTGCCCGATGAGTGTGCGCGGCATTAATGTCATTTATGCGGGCATGAATACCGCCTATATTCGACCGGATATAGAAAACAACGTTAACGGTTGGTGAACTGGGGGTTGTTTTTAGGTGTATTCGTTGTTTGGGTCTGTTGTGGGGTTTTTGGGGTGGTTAGGGTTGGTTTTGGGTCGGTGATCTTGCCGGCTGTTTTGGGAAACCGACTATTTTGATTTGGAGTATTTCCATGGCGAACATGAATGTTACTTATGCTGAGCTGCAGCAGGTTGCTTCTCAGTTGCAGTCTGGTCAGGGTGAGCTTGAGGGTATTTTGGGTAAGTTGCAGTCTTTGGTGGAGCAGCTGGTTTCGGCTGGTTTTCAGACTGATCAGGCTTCTGGTGCTTTCCAGGCTTCTTACAGCGAGTTCACTCAGGGTGCTAAGTCTGCGGTGCAGGGTCTTACTGGTATGTCGCAGTTCCTGAACAAGGCGCAGCAGTCGATGTCTGAGCTGGATTCCTCGCTGGCATCCGGTCTGAACTAACTAATCGCGCATTGGGTCCTGCCCTCCGGGTGAGCGGGCAGGGCCCAACAAAAGTGCCGGAGGGGCAATGTCAGACCTAAAAGTTGACCAGGCAGAGCTGGACGAATTGCAAAATACTTTTTCTAATATTAGGCAAGTATTGAGCCTTGGGGATAATGAAGACATGGAGCCTACAAAGCATAATGTGGGCCATCCAGATATTATCCGTGAGCTTACTGATTTTAATGCCGAAGTACAAAAGACTCGGAATAAGTATCAGGAAAAAGTACAAAATTATTCGCAGTATCTGGAGAATGTCTCTAAGGGCACTACCGAGGCAGACAATCAAATGGCTCAAGCCGCTCGGAGTGGCTCCCAAGCGCAGGGCGCTACAGCAAATACAGGTGGTGGGAGCCGATGAGCACTGCCGAGGACGAACTAACTATTTCTTTCATCCCGCCCGCTGGGTGGGAACGAATTGACGTTGATCCTGACCGGCGTGACGCGCAGCTATTCAAGGTACTGAATCCCATGCGCAACACGGTTGCTAACTGGCACGAAGTCTATCCGAAGGTTCGGCAAGGTCTTTCTAATGCTTACGAGCAGGCCTGGAATTCTGGGGTCAGGCTAGCGTATACAACCAATCCGGATCCGCAGGGCGTAGACAATTTGATGGCTACGTTCATGGTTTCGATCATGCCGCCGGCTTCCGCGTTTGGTGAGATAGATGAAGAGCTAGAGGTCATTTCCGAGACTCTTCTAGAAGAGCAGGAAGCCCTGGCGGACGACGAAGTTATGGATCTAATACCTGTCGATGTGCCGGAACTAGGGCGTGGCATTCAAGCGGCTGCGGTTGCCTCTGCGCGGTCTTTGACGGGTGACGGGCCAGCGGATACGAAGCTCGTGCATTTTCGTACTTTTATCCCAACTGCGGGGCAAGTTTTGGTCACGACCGGGATTAGCCCGCAAATAGACGTTGCCGAGACACTGTTCGAGCTGTTCGCATTGATCACCAGCTCTGTGCGTGTCACGGGTAAATAGGACTTGGAGAATCCGATGGAGCGAAATTGGCATCTTGTTGGGGAGTCATCTAATCCGATTCCCGGAGATAGCAGTGAAATTGCTGTGCTCAGCCAGAGGTACCAGCGTTTAGGCGACATTTTCGAACACGCTTCGGCGTTACTCGGTGGTAGTCCTACCGGCGCCCAGCAGGGGCAGTGGGCTAACAAGATCCAAGAAAAGTCCGAGAAGCTTCCTGGGGACTTCCGCCAGTTCGCTGGCGGATTCCACAAGGTGGCACAGGCACTGAGGTCGTGGGAGAGATACATTGATCCCTTGCGCTTCAGGGCGGAGCATGCACTAAACGAGGCAGAGCAGGCACACACGGATAGTCGCTGCATTGGCGGAGCGATTAGCCAGATCATGGGGCTGGCTGAGCGCGCCCATGAAGGCTCATCTAGTGCGAGCTCCCAATTGGAAAGCTATAAACGCCAGCTTGGAAATGCGTCTAGTCGCCTGTCTGAGGCAAAAGCGCAGGTACAGATGGTCAAAGAAGAGTACAACTCAGCCGCGGCGCAAGTGGTCAGCCAGATCAGGGCAGCAAATGAGGAAACTCCCAAGCTCAAGGGGATCGAAAAGTTGCTGTACTCGGATTTTTGGCGGGGACTCATGGAGGTCCTAAAGGCGGTGTCCGTTGTACTTGGCGTTGTGGCGATGTTTATGGGCGGAGGCTGGGTGGCCGTTGCGAGTGCCGTAGTATCAGGCCTGCAGGCTATAGACCAAGTGATGCGTATGGGTGTCAACGGGCAGCTAACCATTGATAATTTGCTCAAGATCGGCGCCTCCCTCTTGCCGGCATTACAAGCTGCAGGCGGGGTGTTGGGGCAAGCCTTCCAGGCGGTTGTGAGCGGTGGCAATTGGGTAGCGTCCTTCGCTCCTCAGCTCACAGGTGTATCGCAGATGTTTATGGGCGCCATAAAACCCGCCTTAGATAGTGGTTCAGTCAAGAACGTCCTTGGCGCGATAGGGAATTCGGTAAATAAGCTCTTTACTACCGGCCAGTGGGATAATCCACTGACACACATTAGTCCCGCCGATGCGCAAAATGCGATCGGTGCAGTAACGCAGTCAGCCCGCAACTTGGTTGAAGGACCTGATTCGTTCTTGCAGTCGCCTGACGGGTTGAGGTCAGTGATACCGAAGTTGCAGGAGGCTGGTAACCAGGTCGGTGCAATAATTAACGGTCACCCTGCAACGACGGGCGGCATGGGAAATGCCGAAGCCGCGGCGGCGCCAGCAACAACTGGTAGTGCGGGAACTGCCGGAGCCGGAGCCGCGGCGGCGCCAGCAACAAATGCGTATTCCGGAGTAGGCGCCGCGACACAACCCGCTAATGCTACAACTGCGCAGCCACTGGTCTCGGCTCATGCGGGAGCAGCTGGGGCGAGCGAGTCGTCCGGCGGTGCGAACCTGATGAGCGGTGGTACTGACGGGTACACCAGCTCCGGTTACATGTCTGAACCGAGCAGTTTTGGCTCCGCAAGTGGTGGTTTCAGCTCTTCAGGGCATATCGGTGGAGCAGAGGCCTCGGCTTCGACGGGAGCGGCCGCCACGTCCTCGGGCGGGGGAAGCCTATTTAGCCCAACCATGCAGGGAGGAATTCCTTCCTGGGAAAGCGGGCCTGCAGCGCAACCGCTTTCGGGTGGGGTCTTCTCATTGCTTTCTCTCTCCGACAAACTACTTGGTCCATGGGGGTTACTTAGCAGTGTGCTAAGCGCGTTAGTTAAGTGATTACAACAGGTCTACAGGGTCTTTACTCCCGCACTGCTCGTGCGGGAGTAAAGCTGCGTAATGAGACGCAAGGAAATTCGCTATTGTATGTAATGTGCAATGTTGTTGAAGGGACACTGCAGTGGTAAAGATCTTCACCGGGGATGAAAAATTCATCGCAGACGTGCAGGAGCTAATAAAGCTAGTGGAGCAATCTCCGTCAATTGGTGAACATGCCGGAGATGAGCTGATTAGTGCTGGGTTTGATCTGTTTGGCCAAAATAGCTACGGGTACATGTTTGTAGAGTGCGCCCAGGGCAATCAGCAGACCATAAATGGCGTACCTGGCATTATGAGCGTCGCCATTGCTAGAACTAAAGAGTCCGGTATTGCAGGGTGGGTGTTCACCTTGCTGTGGGATGCGTGCGGGCGGTTGCAACAGCTCGGGGACGAAGAATCGGATGCGGTTACGGAGCTCATTGACCACGTGGATAATACGTGCCGCATGGGGGCTCACCTGCTATTGAGGTACAGCCAGGACGATGACCAGCTGTGGTTCCCAGCTATGCAGTTACTGTCCGGGGAATATTTGGAATTCCTGGACATGATGTTGCCGAATATGGGGGTTACCTTCGATCAGCAGACGGTGGATAAGCTCACCAAGATCGCAGACGAGCGTCGTTTTGAGCGGATTGCCAAGAACAGCGGTCTGGCTAATGGGGAGCGGGTGTCCACAGATGATGCCCCGGAGCAGCCTGCTAATTCGAGCGAGTCTCTCAAACAAAACTGGGATGCGCTGCAGTCGGGAGAAAACGAGATTTCCATTCCCGAGGACGTGCCAATGCACCGGGAAACTGTCCAATATGCTTTCACGCTTGCCCAGGTGATTCGTGCATACCAGTTTCGGGCGAAGCAAAAGTTTGGCGTTTCAGACGAGGAAACAGGCATTATTCCCGCCCCGGTGTTCCCGTGGGATGGGAAGGACTTTGTGCATGCGAAGGCTGTCGGGGTGGCTGGGAGCAGAACTAACGTGCCGATGGTGGAAGCCAGCCTAGAAGAGGGCGGAAACGAAGCTGATTTCGGCACTGGTATTCAGAACCTGCTCACCATGCAGAAGGTGGCGATGGGGGGAGGAATTCTTTCCATTCCTCATTTGACCATGCAGAATTTTGAGCGAACTGGCACCGAGAATATGCAGAGTTGGGAGCCGGAAGAGAGGTTCGAGTGGTATAAGACCTACCAGAAGCTCGCTGCAGACATGGCACTTCTAGTTCTGACTAATCTATTGGATAAACAATTTGCTTGCGATCTAGCCAGGGCCCTGATTACGGGTAGTAATAAGGAATATGCCCAATTGGTCCTGCCTCTATATGAGACGGCGTGATCTACGACGGAGTCATTGTTTTCTAAAGTTTTCCGAACCCTGGTCGTTGCGGAAAACTATTTACTATTTCTATCTAAGTAGCGGCCTAAACTGGCTTTTCTGAAATGCAAAACGCACTATCACCTCACAGGTTAACGGTTGGTGAACTGGGGGTTGTTTTTAAGTGTATTCGTTGTTTGGGTCTGTTGTGGGGTTTTTGGGGTGGTTAGGGTTGGTTTTGGGTCGGTGATCTTGCCGGCTGTTTTGGGAAACCGACTATTTTGATTTGGAGTATTTCCATGGCGAACATGAATGTTACTTATGCTGAGCTGCAGCAGGTTGCTTCTCAGTTGCAGTCTGGTCAGGGTGAGCTTGAGGGTATTTTGGGTAAGTTGCAGTCTTTGGTGGAGCAGCTGGTTTCGGCTGGTTTTCAGACTGATCAGGCTTCTGGTGCTTTCCAGGCTTCTTACAGCGAGTTCACTCAGGGTGCTAAGTCTGCGGTGCAGGGTCTTACTGGTATGTCGCAGTTCCTGAACAAGGCGCAGCAGTCGATGTCTGAGCTGGATTCCTCGCTGGCATCCGGTCTGAACTAATAGTTGGCTTGGGTTGGATTCTGAGCAACTAAGATCTCGGAACTCAACCTTTCGTGAAGGTAGGGGTGAGCCGTGGCCGATCTTAAAGTGAATCAGAATGACCTGGAAGAGCTCAAGAGCAATTTTGACAACATACGAAATACCCTGAGTCTGCAGAGTGACGGCAGTATTTCTCCGTCCATCGAAAATGTAGGGCATCGGAAAGTCGTTACTGCGCTAAGAGGCTTCAATCGTCAAGTACAAAGTACTAGAAATAAGTATCAGAAAAAAGTAGAGCGGTTTTCTGGTTTTATTGATCAAGTTATCGAGAGTACTGACCACGCGGATTCAGATATGGCGCAAACTATTCAGGAGGCAACTCCGACAATATCAACCTCCGCAGGTGGGTATAGTTCCTTCTGACGGTTATTTCTTAGTATTTAATACACGCTTTGTTATGCGAAATGTTAGGCATTTCGTAGTTATGGGGAATCATGGGTGAGAATTGGTATTTGGTGGGGGAGTCACGGAATCCTATCCGTGGTGATGGTGCGCAAATCCAAACGATGATTGGGCGTTACCAGGAGTTAGGTGACACCTTCGAGAACATGGCTGCGTTTCTTGACGGTAGCTCTCTGGGCGATCAGCAAGGTAAATGGGCCCAGATTTTAAAACAGGAGTCTGGGGAGCTGCCGAATGACTTCAGGAAATTTGCTAGTAGCTTCAATACGGTCGGCAACTACCTTGCCGACTGGAAAACAAAAACTGAGGATTCGAAGGAAAAGGCCCGCGTTGAGGTAAGAAAGGCAGAAGCGGCAGAGCAAGACCGAGCCGCAGCTAGTGCTTCACTTCGGCAGGCTATGGGTCATGTGGTAACGGCGGGGATGTCGGCTATAACAAGCGGCAATGTGGCGCAAGTAGTTGAAGCGCAGAGGCAAGTTTCGTCGTATCAGACTAAGCTGAACGAGGCTAAAGGGCGAATTGCGGAAGCTACAAAAAGAGTTCATGAAATAAAAAGGTCTCACGATGATGATGCCGCCACGACGGCAGCTAACATCGAGTCCGCAAAAGACGATGCCCCGAAGCTAAACGGGTGGGAAAGGATTCTATATTCTGACGCCTGGAAAGTTCTAGTCAAAGTAGCAAAAGTAGTGTCTGTGGTTCTTGGAATAGTGGCCTGCTTCGTGAGCGGCGGCGCTATCGCAATTGCATTAGGAGCAGCGGCTCTAATAACAGTATTCGATGGTTTTATGCAATGGCGAGCTGGCGATAAGAGCGGAGCAGAGTTCGCGATAGACGCTATTTTTGGCGCAATAACCATAATCCCTGGCGCAAAGGCCCTTGGCACGGGTTTGAAGGGGCTGAAGGTAGGTAAAGCTGCCAAGGCATTCGCTCCAAAACTGACTGATACGGGGGAGCTGCTCCAGAAAAACTTCTCTCCACTTTTGAAGAGCGGAGCGTTCAAAAACTTCCGAGCAGGCATAGCTAAATCGGCAAAGAACTACCTTCGTACAGGAGAGTGGTCAAGTCCGCTCTCTGGCATTGAACGCGGCGCATATGGAGAGATCAAGGGGGCCGTGAAAGAGTCTTTCTACAATGCGACACATGGCAAAGATTCTTTCCTGAATAGCAGCGACGGCCTCAAGAAGGTACTTTTTGGTGACGTATTGCCAAGTAAGAAGAAAATTGCTGAGTTCAACACGGCTAGAAAACACTTTGGTGAATACAGCCAGCTATATGGCAAATTGCGCGCGATGGAACGTGGCGGTGCAGGGCTTTCTGCGTTCGACAAGCTGAGCACCATGGGTAACTCGGTGATGCAGTCGCATGTTATGGATAAGGGAGCTGACGTAGTTAAGACTTTCAAACCGATAGTGAAAGATGTGATGACCTCGTATAACAACCTCAATGATCCACTGAGCTCAGATGGCATTTCACTCAAGAATACCTGCCGCAAGTTATTCCAACCTGTAGGGAACGTAAAGGATCTTGCGGACGCGCTCAAGTAGCAACTAGAGAAGTGCCCCGATCGGAGCCAGTGGTTCTATTGGTACCGCAGATAGCAAGAAACGCGGGGACTGGAACAGGCCCCGATCCCATCATTGCTGCCATCCGGGAGAATTTACCCTCGTCATGGCGCCGGCAGCGCTATTTGCCGAATCTTATAGCCATCCTGCCCAGGGCGGGAATTGCGAATTAGTAGTTAGGAGAAGCAAGTAAATGGGTTCTATAAGTTCCGGCGAGTACGCAGGGGAGCGCAAGCGCAGTGGGCAGATGCCTAACGGTGTCTTGGTGCGCTACTTAATGCAAGGAGCCGGGTACGAGACGACGAAGACGCCCCCAATAACGTGGAGGAAGATAGCCCTCTGCCTAGTTGGCTTGCTTGCGGTCTTCATAGTTGGCATCCTGTGCCAAAGCGTATACATGGTACGGACAGGCGATGTTAGCGGTGATGCGTGGTTTGTAGGGCTCTCGCCAATAGATCGCGAGAACGGCAACACCCTCCTCCTAACGCTAGCTCTGTTGCTGGCCCCCGAATTGTCAGCAATGTTTGGGCTCGTGGCAGCTGCCTTCTGCATCTGGATGACGTATTCACGAGGTGCAGCATTCTTTGGCACAGTCTCTTCCCTGGGAGCAGGAGAAAGCATTGGTAGCCAACTTGGAAAATACTTGCTCTACAAAAAAGTTGTAGCAGGTGAAGTCAACAACGAATTCTACGATCCGATCCACAGCCTTCCAGTCAAACTCTCGGCAGACTCCTCGATTTTTGGGAGCTACTGGCCGCTTGGAGCAGGCATCATAATGATCGTGCTGGCGCTAGTGTGCCAATATGCCATGAGGAAGACGTCCAGCCTCAAACTATTCGGGGTTATTGCCGTAGTTGCCGGCCTAGTCCTAGCGGGCCGAGCCCTCTACCAAGGCCAACTAATAGGGGTGCTGCTTACCCTAGTCCTGCTAGTAGTTGCATTCCTGATCTTCCCGTTTGACGTCGACGGCACCCTCCACCTAGTAGACAATAAGTACTCCCAAAAGGCAGCCATCGGTGTGAGCATCTTACTGTTCTTCGAGTTAATCGCAATATTCGCCCTCGCCGTAGTGATCGTTTCCTAAAGCAAGCCGTCACCCGCGCAAACAACAAAAAGATGCCCCGCCCTCGGCACATGCCAAAGGCGGGGCAGTGTGTAACTGAAGCTACTGAGCGGTGGAACCGCCGCTCTGCTCAGAAGGCTTAGCCGGAGCCTCTTCTGGCTTAGAGTCCTTGTCCTCAGTGGAATACTTCGCAGCATCCTCCTCGGAAAAATCAACCGCATCGTCAGAAGCCAATTCCTGCGCAACCTCGTCGTGGATACTGTCAGACAGATCCTGGTCTTTGATAGGTGACCTAGAGAGCGCCCTCTTCAAAGCTGCAGCATGCTTGCGCCCAAAACGGAGTCCCGGGTTGAGCTTGCGGGCAACCAGCGCGCGGATCCGGCCACGCCGTTCAGCTTCATCGGAAATCTTTGATCGCTGGCGCAACCATGCGTACACCATCACTGCAATTAGAACGATGCCAATGTAACCAATGATCGGGTAGAAGATAGCAATCAGCTTCTTGAACCCGATGAAGCTGACGCCAAAAGCAACCAGCGTGGTGACAATCAGGATGGGGCGGAAACGTTCCGGCTTAGACGAGGAAGCCCTCTTCGCGAACGCATAAAACATGCCGATAGCGGTATTGAAGATCATGGCGAAAATAATCAGCGCCACCACAACTGCTAGCTTCGGACTTACCAGTTCAACCATTTGCAACGTGGGCATGTCGTAGCCGGCAGTATCGCGCACCGCATAGATCAGCCCGAGGGCGGACAAGGCTAGCAAGATGCCGAAAACAATGCCGCCCAGCAGTCCGCCCAGTCCAGCTGAACGCGGATCCACAAAATCGCCGCCCATGACGATCGCCATGGACACGGCAATGATGAACTCCATGCCCACATAGTTCAATGCCGAAATAGACCAGTGGGGCAACGAGGTATGTACGGTTGCGTGAGCCACCGGCGTAAGTGTGGAAACAGATTCCGTAGCGGTGACGATCGAATAGATCGCAACCGAAACCAAGAAAATAATAACCAGCGGGGTAATCGCGCCAATCAGCCGAGTCACCTTGTCTACATCCAAGAACCCCGCCAAAATGACCATGCCCACCATGATCAAAGCGCCCACAATGATGGGCAGCCCAAACTGCTGCTGCAAGTTCGCGCCCGCGCCAGCAATCATAATCACGCCGGTGAAGAACAACGTGAACATGATCGAAGCGTCAAAGAAACGCGACAGGATCGGGTGCGTCACCCGATCTAGCACAAACCTGTGTTCCTTAGCCTGAAAGTAGCTTCCGAGTTCAAGCGTGGCCAAACCGGCGGCAGCCATTACCACCCCCGCAATCACAGCTCCCCAAATACCAGAAAGACCAAAAGCCACGAAGTACTGGGAGATTTCTTGCCCGGAAGCAAACCCTGCTCCGACGACAAGGCCAATGAACGCGAGAGCAATACCAATTGCGCGCTTAACCATGTGCCACCCCTCGAAAACTACATAAGATAAAAGAATTTATAAAACCATAATACGGCTGCGTATTATTTGCCGCTCAGAGAAACAATATTTGGGCAAAAAAGTGGGAGGGGTCGAAACCCCTCCCACTAACTGCTAGCAAAAACTAGTTGTCAGAGTGCTGGTCCAAGCCGGCCTCATGCGCCTGTACCTTCTGCTCGGTGCGATCCTGCACCTGCTCGGTGGTAGCAGCGTCCTCGGCCTGCTCGTTAGGAACTTCCTGATCGTCGATAGGTAGATCCATCTTTACGTCCTCCCAATATTCTTCGGCCCACGGATCTTCAACCGGCTTAGTGCGGCGCCAAGCCACATAGCCGGCAGCGCCAACAGCCGCAGCGATCAACAGGGCAATGATGCCGCCCTTAGAAGAGCTATTCGACTTGCGGGCCTTAGCCAAAGCCTTCTTGTTGTCCTTAGCAGCCTTCTTAGCCTGCTTGGCAGCCTTCTTGGCGGCCTTCTTCAATTCACGCTTCGAGGGAACCGGGGTGTCGAGCGCGGCCGACTTAGCCGATTCAGCTGCGGCCCGCGTCTTCTTTACTGCAGGAGAAGCGGCTGCCGCTGCCGCGTACTTCTTAGCGGAAGACTGAGCTGCCTTGCCGTACTTCTTTGTAGCCTCAGTAGCGTCCTGAGCCTTATGCTCGAGCGAAGGCAGAACTTCCTTCTGCAACTTCTCGCTTGCCTCATTTACGCGGGGCAAAATGTCGTCCTCGAAACGTGCACGAGCGTCCTCGTAAACTGGCCTAATCGCCTTGGAAGCCTGATCAACCTTGGGGGCCACGTAATCGGCGGCCGCGTCAATCCAACCATGAGCGTGGTCGCGAACCGACTCGATGGCCTCGGTCGATGCTTCCTTCTTCTTACCGAACATCCACATGCTCCTCACATTGTCGGCGCCGAAACACTTTCGGCGTATACCTTTCTATTCTGCCAACAAACCACAGCTTTTGCTTGACCTATAAAGTAGTGAACAAAAATTTCGCCAATGGCGACACCCGAAGGCGGCAAAAATGCGCATCGAAACTAGCGCCGCCGCCCTCGCCCTGGCAACATTGGAGCCATGGAAGCAATAATGCATACAAACAAAGGCGACATCCGCCTAGAACTATTCCCGAATCACGCCCCGCTAACCGTGAAGAACTTCCGCGAACTCGCCCTCGGCGAGCGCGAATGGCTGAACCCCACCAACGGTAAGCCCACCTCGGAACCGCTCTACAAGGGCGTAATCTTCCACCGCGTCATCGACGGGTTCATGATTCAGGGTGGCGACCCGCTCGGCACTGGCACTGGCGGCCCCGGCTACCAGTTCAAAGATGAATTCCACCCAGAACTGACCTTCGGCGAACCCTACGTGCTTGCAATGGCAAACGCAGGTCCCGGCACTAACGGCTCGCAGTTCTTCATCACCGTAGCGCCCACCCCGCACCTGCAGAACCACCACACCATCTTCGGCAAGGTGGCAGACGAAGAATCCAAGAAGGTAGTTGACGCAATCGCTAAGGTGCCCACCGGCCCTCAGGATCGTCCTCTTGAAGATGTAGTCATCGAATCCGTCGAGATCAACGACTAGTATTCGCTCAAAAAATATCCGTCCTTATCGTTAGTGCCGATCCGCAGCCATACAAGCGCTGCGGACGCCTACCGATAAGGACGGAAAATTTATTTCCACCGAAGTAGCATCAAGAACCCGACCATCGCAACGCCAACGCCGACGCCCAGGTTCCAGTTACCAATAGCGCCAATCGGGTACTTAGCGCCAGAAATGTAATAAACGATGATGTAGAGCAAGCCGATAATCATCAAGGTCACCGATACGGGCGCCCACCACCGTGGCGACGGGGTCATGTCCGCGGACCAGCCCTTGTTCAGTTCGGACTCATCGACGGTAATGTTATGCGACTTACTAGACTTGCGGGACTCGGCCACTGCGACTCCTGGGGTAAAAACTATTCTGGTCGAGTCCTAGTGTAGTGGCTTCACAGGCGACAAATGCAACACGAAGCATAAAACGAACGTGAATGCTCATACAATAGTTTCTAGCAAAAACCAGGAGGTGAGCGGGTGAGCCACGTCAGAACGCCCCAGCCGCGCAGCAAACGCCGGCGCGGAGCCGACCCAATCAGCGTTATTGGGGAACTGCTTATAACCATAGGCCTGGTAATCGGCCTGTTCGCATTTTGGCAAGTCTATGTAACTGACTGGCAGGTAGCCGCTTCCGAGGACGCCGCCCTCAGCAAGTTCGACAAGCAGCTGAACGACGGGCCCAAGAAAATTTCCAACGACCTGCGCTACGACGCTCCACCGGCCACGGACCGGCCCGGATGGGACACCACCTTTGCTAGTCTGCACGTTCCCTCCTGGGAAAAAATGGTTGTGCCCGTCGTAGAAGGATCCGCCCAATACATCCTGGACAGGGGAGTGGCAGGACACTACGAACGCACCGCCCTACCTGGCGAGGTCGGAAACTTCTCTGTAGCCGCCCACCGCCGCTCCTACGGATCCAACTTCCGCTACATCGATCGATTAGAGGCCGGTAGCAACATTATTGTGCGCACCAAAAAAGCTTGGATGGTCTACAAAGTAACAGAGAAGAAGCTGACCACCCCCGACGACGGATCCGTCATCGCGCCCGTCCCCGGTAGCGACAGCGGCGCCCAACCAACCGAACGGCTGATGACCCTCACCACGTGCTCGACCGCTTCGGGCGGACAATTCGGCAACACGCACCGCTATATAGTGCACGCAAAACTAGACCACTGGGTGCCCCCTGAAACCGGCATCCCCGCAGAACTAGAAGGAACAAAATAATGTACGCAGCACTGTGGCGGATACTGCCCGGACCCACATTCGTGAAATTGCTAGAAGCCCTAGTCCTGCTTATGGGTACCATTGCAGTACTTTTTACCTGGGTCTACCCCTGGGCGGAAAAGTACTTCAATCTGACCGGAAACACTGTTCATTAGGCAAAACATATGGAAAATCAGCAAGTGGGCAAGGGCCTAAAAATACTGTGCGTAGATAACTACGATTCCTTCGTATGGACCATCGTCGGCTACCTGCGGGCCCTGGGCGCCACAGTTGAGGTGGTACGCAACGATCGCGTGGCCGCAAACGCTCCGGCACAGGTAGATATAGACAAAATAGGCGGACGTTTCTACACGGACCAAAACGGGCAAGCCCCACAGGCAACCCGCGCGGCCTCTGTAGAGGACGCCATCGCCCCATACGATGGCATCCTTGTTAGCCCCGGACCGGGCACGCCCTCGGAAGCCGGAGCAAGCCCCGCAGTGTTGCGGGCCTGCAAAAAAATGGGCAAGCCGATGCTAGGGGTGTGCCTAGGTGAGCAGGGACTGGCCGAAATTTGTGGCGCCAAAGTAGTGCGCGCCCCGCAGCTTATGCACGGAAAAACATCTATGATCAGCCATAACCGTGCTGGCATTTTCGAAGGCATCGAAAGCCCACTGCAAATAACCCGCTACCACTCCCTAGCGGTCGACCCCGCTACCATCCCCACCGAGCTCGAAGTAACCGCCACCACCGACGACGGCATCGTGATGGGAATCCAACACAGGCAAGTGCCACTATGGGGCGTCCAATTCCACCCCGAATCCGTCACCACCCACGCCGGACACCAAATGTTTGCCAACTGGCTCCGCCAGGTGCGTGACCATAGGTGAACCAGCTGCTGACAAAGGCGAAAACCCTAGCCGGAGACGCCCCACTACGACTCCTCATAGACGGCCGCTCCGGATCAGGCAAGACGTCCTTAGCGCAGCAGCTGAGCCAAGAAACAGAAGAACTCGAACTACTAGCGGTAGAACAATGGTGTCCCGGCTGGGACGGCCTTCAGCAAGCCGCCCACACCTGCGCCGATCTACTGCACGGCCGCATCACCCAAGTACACCTATGGGACTGGTACGCCGACGATTGGGGCAACTGGTTACGCCCGGACCCAACTAAAGACTGGATCGTAGAAGGGTGCGGCGCCCTCACCCGCGATTCCGTGAGCGCGCCCGGCGCCGTAGGGCTATGGCTAGAACTAGACGCCGCCGAGCGCAAAAAGCGCGCTCTGGCCCGCGACGGCGAACTCTACGTTCCCCACTGGCACGACTGGGCAAAAGCCGAAGAAAAACTATACGGCGCCGAAAAACCCTGGCAACTAGCCGCCCTCCACCTGTAAAAACACGCAAAAGAAAAGTGCCCACCGGGACCGATCCGGCGGGCACTTCAGCCTAACCACTAATGTTCGTTGCCAGTATCTTGGCTCTGATTATTACCGGTATTGCCACTATCAGATGATTCCTTGTCCTTATTACCCGGCTCCTTAGTGGACTGAGACGGGCTCGGCGACGGCGACGCCGGCGCCTTCGCAACATTCACCGTAATAGAAGTGCCCTGCTTTACCTGGCCCACCGCAGACAAAGATGCGACGTTACCGGCAGGAACCGCGCCGGTTTCGACCTCGGTAATAGTAATGGACAAGCCATTTTCCTGCAGGAACTTAACCACTTCATCCTTAGACTTACCAACCAGCTCCTGCGGCACATTGACCATGCCAGAACCAACAATCAAGTTGATAGTGGTGCCCTTGGCAACCTTGGTGCCAGCCTCCGGATCAGAAGTAATCACCTGATCCTTCGGAACGGTACCCGAATCCTGAGTGCTCACCGACCCCGCGGACAGACCGGCAGCCTCAAGGGTAGAACGGGCCTGCTCCTGGCTCATTCCTGCCAAGTCGGGGACCTGAATCTCGCCTCGACCCTTAGAAATGATGACAGTAACCTTGGACCCCTTATCCACCTGCGTGCCAGGCTCCGGAGTCGAAGAAATCACGTGATCGGCCTCGACCGTATCCGATTCCTCCGGTTCGCCCTCGACCATAGTAAGACCCGCGTTAGACAGTTCAGTACGGGCCTCAGCGCGGGACATCCCCACAATATTCGCGGGCACCGCAACCTTGTTCTCGTTAGGATCCTTCTGCCCGTGAATAAACAGGTAGGCAACGGCCGCAACCGCCGCAATAGCTAGCAGCGACACCAACACGCCAATAATGCGGTTCCGCCGCCTGCGCTTCTTATCCTTCTGCGCCTGCACCCGCTTGGCCTCCTGGCGGGCTCGCCGCAATGCAGCCTGATCCTGAATCGGAGACTGCTGCTGGGTAATCGACAGCGCCCTGGTGCGATCCAGTTCGTCGGTGCGAGTGAGAACCTGAGTTTCGCCCTCGCCCCAAGTATCCACGCCGGGAGCACCAACGCGCGCCCCGCGACCCGCTGCTACCAAATCCTGCAGCATCTGGCCGGCATCGCCGTAACGATCCTCCTTGGCCTTAGCCAGGGACTTCATTACCACGCGATTCAACGCATCCGGAATGTCGGGAGTGATCTGCGCGGGAGGAGTAGGCACCTTCGAGACGTGCTGGTAGGCCACGGCCACCGCGGTATCGCCGGTGAACGGGGGTCGCCCGGTAAGTAGCTCGTACAGCAGACACCCGGCGGAATACAAGTCCGAGCGATTGTCCACCTTTTCGCCGCGCGCCTGTTCAGGAGACAGGTACTGGGCAGTGCCAACAACGGCATCAGTCTGCGTCATAGTGGCCGAGGAATCCGCAAGCGCCCTGGCAATGCCGAAGTCCATGACCTTGACCTTGCCGGTGGTAGTGAGCATGACGTTTCCCGGCTTGATATCGCGGTGCACCAGGCCCTGCGAATGCGCGTACTCCAGTGCCTGCAGCACGCCGGTCATGATCTCGATTGCCTCGTCGATAGGGACGGGAGAACCGTCAGAGAGCAGGTCTCGTACCGTATGCCCCTCTACATATTCCATGATGATGTAAGGCACCTGCACGGTAGAACCGTCGGGAGTGGTAACAGTTTCCTCGCCGGTGTCATACACCGCCACAATGTTCGGGTGGTTCAGCGACGCTGCCGACTGAGCTTCCCGGCGGAAACGGGCTTGGAAAATAGAATCTCGAGCCAAGTCAGTGCGCAGCATCTTGATGGCGACCACACGAGATAGACGAATATCGTAGCCCAGGTGGACTTGCGCCATCCCCCCGCGGCCAATGAGTGTTCGTACCTCGTAGCGTCCTGCTAACAGAGATTCGGCCATGACACACCCTTCAAATCAGTTACTAGCGCGAGGGCGGCATGCGCCCTCGCAGGTTCAATTATGTTCCAAATGACCATCATTGCGATGGCAAAGACAATTAGTGCAAAAGCGGCCAGAAGAATCCAGTATGTCAGGTCAGTGCCAGCTTCTTGATGCTTCGCATACCCCTGCGTCTGCGCTGCAAGAGGCCTGGCCGTAGAACCGGCCTTAGCCCGGGCCACTCGCTTCTTATTCCTGTCTGGCGGACGCCAGGCGGGCGGTTTGGTGGGACGCCACTTGCCCAGGGCTTCGATGGCTCCGGCCAGCGATTCCTTAGTGATCCTCCGGTGCGGACCGGTGGATTCAGAAGTGTGTTTGGGGGCAAACTCGGGCGGCATCTGGTCCGGTGCCGCTACTGTGCCACCGTCCAGCTCTTCTACCCTGTCGGAATCTTGAGCCAGCGGTTCGATAGAAGTTCGCACCGCCCCCTTGTGGGTCCCACCTGGAAGCGGCCACGGGCGCATAAGAGTGCGCTTCTTTGCCTTGGGGATGCGGCTGGGCGATGTCTCTTTCGAGGGCGCCGCCTTGGGCTCCGATTCGCCGGTGCGGAGAATGTGGCTTACGCGGGCCAATTCTCGGGCCAGGTCGCGGGCAGAGGCAGGCCGGTGGGCAGGATTCTTTTCGAGCAGCTGCATGACCAGTGCACGCAGTTCGGCGGGCACGGATTCTGGCAGTGGTGGAACCTTCTGGTTCACATGCGCGAAAGCGATATCCACCTGCGAAGACCCGGTAAAGGGACGCTTTCCGGCAAGGGCCTCGTAAGCGATGATTCCCAGGGCGTACAGGTCTCCGGCGGGAGTCGCAGGATTGCCCGTAGCCTGCTCCGGGGGCAGGTACTGGGCTGTTCCCATGACCATGCCCACCGCGGTCAACTGTTCCTGATGCGGGCTAAACGAAATGCCGAAATCGGTAAGCTTGGCGACTCCATCCGCACGCACCAGAATATTCGCCGGTTTGATGTCGCGGTGAACAATCCCCGCGCTATGGACGGCGTCCAAAGCATTGGCGGTCTGGTACATGATCGACAGCAGCAGATCCGGCTCCAAAGTAGCGCCATCTTGCAGTAGTTCGGTCATCGGGACGCCGTCGACCAGCTCCATGATGAGCCAGGCCAAGCCGTCGTCCTCGCCATAATCTAGAGTTTGAGCCACGCCAGGATGCGAAATCTTTTGGGCGTTGCGCGCCTCCACATTGAATCGGGCTAGGAACTGGCCTTGGCCTTCCAACTCTTCTTTCAAGACCTTCGCGGCAACGATCTTCCCATCCTGCGAATCGCGGGCCTGCCACACTTCTCCCATGCCGCCAACAGCAATCTGGGTTAGCAGCACGTAGCGCTCCCCAAGGGTGAAACCAGCAGCAATGCGTCCACTCATTGGTTGATCACCGCCTGCATTACCGCTTTAGCAATAGGGGCGGCCACCTGCCCGCCGTAAGCAATGTCGACTCCGGCCTGGCCGCCCTCGACTACCACGGCCACGGCGACCTTCGGATCGGTTGCAGGGGCGAAACCGGTAAACCAGCCGTCTGCCAGGTTGCCGCGTTCGGCCGTGCCGGTCTTGCCCGCTACGTCGATGCCAGAAATCTGGGCTGCGGTGGCGGTGCCCTCCTTGGTGGCATCCACCATCATCTTGGTCAGCTGCGCCGCGTTGTCAGCCTGCATGGCCCGCCCAAATTCCCGGGGAGATTCTTCCTTCTGTACCCCCAGGTCGGCGTCCAGAATCCGCGATATTAGCTGCGGCTTCATAACGGTGCCCTCATTGCCAATGGCGGCAGAAACCATAGCCATCTGCAGAGGGGTAACCCGGACGTCGTATTGGCCGATTGCGCTCATGGCTGTCTGGGCCTGTGGCATGTCTTTGGGGAAGGTCGAGGGCGTCGCCCTCAACGGAATGCGGTGGGCGGTAGAGAAGCCGAAGGCGTCGGCCTGCTTCGAGAGGGCCTCCTGGCCGATGGCCATGCCAGCCTTCGCGAAGGTGGTGTTACAGGAATTCGCCAGTGCGTACTGGAAAGTCGGATTGCCGTCGCCGCAAGTTTCTCCGGCGTCGTTAGAGATCTTGTTCGTGGTTTGGGGTAGATCCAAAGAGACGGGCGAATCAATCTTCGTGTTCGGCTTGTACTTACCGGACTCGAGCATGGCCGCTGCCGTGATCAACTTGAACGTGGACCCGGGCGCGTAAGTGTGATCGCCGAAAGCCCTGTTGTCCAGCGGCTTTTCAGTGTCTTTATTGTAAGCGTCGTAAGCCTGCTGGGCCGTCTTCCCGTCATGGGCGGCAAGGGGATTCGGGTCGTACGAGGGCGAGGAATACAGCGCCAGGATCCGTCCAGTCTTGGGCTCAAGTGCCACAACGGCTCCGCGGCGATCTCCTAATGCTTCTGCGGCGGCTTGCTGGGCAGCCGGATTGAGGGTGAGCTCTACCGAGCCGCCCACCGGCTGTGCCCCGGTGAACAGGCGTTGTATGCGCGACTTCAGGAGCGTGTCGGAGGTGCCATCTAGCACCTGGTTTTGGTTGGCCTCCAGGCCTGTAGCCGTGTTGAATGCCGTGGCGTAGTAGCCGGTAGACAGGGCGTACAACCCGCCTGCGGGGTATTGGCGCTGATACTTGAACACGTCCCCGGAAGGTTTAGAAGACGCCACGGGTGTGCCGCCCACAATGATTGAGCCACGGTCGCGCCCGGTAGAGGCGTAGATGGTGCGCGCGTTGCGCGAATCCGCGTTCAGTTCGGGAGCCTTCACAAACTGGATGAAAGTGGCCGCGCACATGAGCGTCACGAACATGAGGACCACAACAAAGGTCAGGCGTCGCACTTGCGTATTCACTGTGCCTCCCCCTTGTTTAGGTGTACCAGTTGGGTTTCGTCGTTTGAGGGCGTGGCCCCACTTTGGGCGGGGGCGTTCTTCTTCGCCGGATTGCCCTTGGTTACCTTCGCTATCTCGGCAGTAGTGAGGTTGCCGGTGGGAGCGGGACGGCGGGCAGCGTCGGAGATGCGCAATAGGAGCCCGACGATGATCCAGCTGGACATCAGCGAGGATCCGCCGGCCGCCAGGAAGGGCAGTGTCAGGCCGGTAAGAGGAAGGACTCGGGTAATGCCGCCTACCACTACGAATACCTGGAAGGCGATACCAAAGCTGAGGCCGGTGGCTAGCAATTTGCCGAAGCCGTCACGCACCCCGATGGCGGTGCGCATGCCGCGTTCGATAAGGATCAAATACAGGGCAAGGATGGCAAAGACGCCGGTAAGTCCCAGTTCTTCCGCTAGGGAAGCGAAGATGAAATCGGAGTTGGCGAAGGGCACGATCTGGGGGTAGCCAGAGCCCCAACCGGTGCCGAATAGGCCGCCGGTGGCCATGCCGAACAGCCCTTGCACCAGCTGTCCGGAGCCGCCGGGCCGGTTATATACCGCCGGGTCGAGGGCGTGTAGCCACCCGTCGATGCGCGAGGAGACGTGGGAAACTTTGGTTGCCATCCACAGGAATGGCAGCATCAAAAGCGCGCCAATGACCAGCCAGGACACGCGGTCGGTGGCCACGTAGATCATGGCTACGAATAGACCGAATAGCAGTAGGGAAGTGCCGAAGTCGCGCTGGCCCACCAGGACGACTATAGAGACTATCCAGACCACCACTAGCGGGCCTAAGTCGCGTGGTCGGGGCAGGCGCAAGCCAAGAATTTTTGGTCCGCCGACCGACAGTTTGTCGCGTCCTTCCACCAGGTAGGCGGCGAAGAAAATAGCTAGGAGGATCTTTGTGAGCTCTGCCGGCTGAATGGTGATGAAGCCCAGGTTGATCCAGATCTTTGCCCCGTTCACCGCGGGGAAGAAGATGGGCAGTACCAGCAGTACCAGGCCTGCCAGCATCAGCAGGTAAGAGTTCTTGCGCAGCCGCCTGTGGTCGCGGACTGCAATTAGGGTAAGCGCCATCAAAATGATGCCGGCAACGGTGATGATCAGCTGTTTTGAGCCAACCACTAGATCCTGCTGGCCACGGGCTTCATAAGAGATGTCGAGCCTGTAGATCATTGCCAGCCCGATCCCGTTCAGGGCCACCGCGATGGGCAAAATGACGGGGTCAGCGTAGGGCGCGAAATGGCGTACCAGCAGGTGTGTTGCCACCGTAAATACGACGAGGGCGCCAACGTGCAGCCACAGCCCCGCGGGGGGTTCACCAGTCTTGGTGATTGCCGTGGCCACATATGCGCCCACCCCGACTAGTAGCGCTAGCACCAGCAGCGCTATTTCGGGAAGCCGAGCCGAAGAAACCGGCTTTATCTCGACTGTTGCCATTACTTATTTGCCTTTGGTGGCTTCGAATTTGAAGACTGTTCCTGGTTCCGCACGTGCGTCTTTTGAAGGTTCTTCACCACTTCGCGGGCGCGGGTGAGCGATTCCCTGGTAATCGGGGTTTTTAGCCGGTCGCGGGCAAACGGGTCCAGTTCGCTCATGGGCAAGTTAGACAGTTCAACGTGGTGAGATAGGTGCCAGGGGCCAATAGTTTGCGGAATCCCCTGATAGATGGCCACTGTGCCCCTGTACGGGGCAACGTAGTACTGGCTTTGCGACCAGTTCCAGGCGAGTATTCCACCCACGCCCACGGCAGCGGCTATGAGTAGGGAAATGGCAGCTGTAAGAAGCCGGCTGCGACGTTTTTTGCGCTTGGAAGCGCGCGCATCCGCCTCGTCGGCTTCGACCTCTTTTTGGTCCCGAGGGCTGCGCGAAGGGTCCCCCCGCCCAGTCAAAGCGGCCGCTTTACCTGCCGCAGAATCTGCGTCCCGAGTGCGGTCCAAGCGGTTCGTAGCCGCTGCTCCCACAATCTGGGGCGAGGCCGAAGGCTCAAAGCCAAGATGGTCCGGATCGACCACGTCTGCGATTACGACGGTAACGTTGTCGGGCCCACCCGCGCGCAATGCCAACGCAATTAGCTGATCGCATGCATCTGCCGGATCTTCGACCCCGTGGAGGACTTCGCCGATTGTCTGGGCACTAACCACACCAGACAGACCGTCAGAGCAGAGCAGCCACCGGTCGCCCTCGACGGCTTCCCTAATGGATTCGTCCAACGTAATGTCCGAGGTCGAATCGCCCAGTACGCGAAGAAGAACGCTGCGCTGGGGGTGGGTCTCGGCTTGCTCGGGGGTGAGCTGCCCGGACTGTACCAGGTACTGCACAAACGAGTGGTCGGTAGTTACCTGCGTAAGCGTTCCCTGGCGCAGCAGGTACGCCCTCGAATCGCCAATGTGAGTCATGGCCAGCTTGTTGCCGCTGCGCAAAACAGCGATACAAGTAGTGCCGAGGCCATGCAGATCGGCATCGTGGGAAGAACGGTCAACCAGTTCCTCGTGCGCGTCCGAAATGCGGGTGCGCAACAGGTTCAGCAGGTCGTCTGCGCCGTGGGCGTCAGTGTCCAGATCCGCCAGGTGTGCCACCGCGATAGAAGAGGCAATGTCGCCGCCCGCAGGCCCGCCCATGCCGTCGGCAAGCACCAACAGGTGAGGTCCGGCGTAACCGGAATCCTGATTCGACTTCCGCACCAACCCCACATCAGAGCGGGTAGCAAAACGCAAAGTAAGACTCATCGTGTTAGCTCCAATGTAGTTTGCCCAATTCTAATCTGGTTTCCTAACCCCACAGGGCGTGGTGAGGAGATTCGTTCCCCATCGACGAAGACGCCGTTCGTAGAATTCATGTCCTCGACATGCCAGGATCCGCCGGCCAAATATAGGCGAGCGTGCTGGGAAGATGCGTAGGAGTCGTCTACTACCAGCGTGCATGCTGGCGAGCGTCCGATGACAATGGCAGCAGATCCAAGCGGCATCTTGGTGCCCGTAAGAGCGCCCTCGGTAATTATCAGCTGCGTGGGGGAACTAGAGGCGCCCGTAATGGATCGCCTGCGCGGAATCCCTCCGGAATCGCGGTCGTTTTTTGGCGAGGGCGAAGGGGCTGCGGACTTCTTCCCGTGGCGGCCTCGGCCGCGCGGTGTTACTACAGTGCCCCACACGTCCCGGCGCAATACCCCGAGCGCTGCGGCAACAAACAGCCACAAAAGCACCAGGTAACCCAGGCGGATTACGGTAACCGCTAGTTCAGAAGCCAAACCCTACGCCTCCTGATCCTCGGAGGTAAAGAAGAATATGTGAGTGCGTCCAACCGTCAGTTCGTTGCCGTCCAACAGTGTGGCGGCGTCGATGCGGTGGCCTTCGACGTAGGAACCGTTTGTGGAACCCAAGTCGGTGGCAATTACGCCAGTAGGCGTGATGCGCAGCTCCAGGTGTTTGCGGGATACGCCCGAGTCAGCTAGCACAATGTCAGCTTCGGTGCCGCGTCCGATAATGGTGACAGGCTCGGTGAGCATCCAGCGTTTGCCGTCAATTTCCAAAATAGGATGCGACGGGCTGGCCTGGTTTGAGGTAACTGGGGCGGCCGGGCCTCGGCGCGTAGCCGGGGTAACCCGGACCGTGCCGGTTTCCTGGGTGGAATCCCTAGTGAAGGTGACTACGACGGGGCCCACAAAGGAATAGGACTGTTCCGTGGCGTACTGGGTGGCATCGTTTACCATTTCCTCGGCTAGTACGTCACCGTCGCTACCTGCAATATTGTCGAAGTCGGCCTTGGATAGGCTAACCGTGAATTCGTTCGGCACCACGGTGCGATTGGAGCTGATCGCGGCCGTATTGTCTTCCATTGACCGCCGCACTGCTGCCGAAATATCGACAGGCTTCAGCTGCGACCGGAATACCTTTGAAAACGCGCCAGAGATGCCACGCTCAACGGCATTTTCAAAACGGTCAAAAACGCTCACCGTCAACCCCCAGTAGTGCAATTAGGCGCAAAGCCCAAAATGGTCATATACCTTCCCTAGTATGCCGCGTTAAGTAGGGATCTTGCACCTTAGCGCCAGCGAGGGCGAATATCTGGGTTCGCCCTCGGGATAACTGTTGGCTAGTTTGCCCGGCTACTTAGCGGCAGCAAGCTGAAAAGTTAAAACAAAAAGCCCCAAAGCTTTCGCCTGGGGACTACCTGTGCTCGAGGGGGGAGTTGAACCCCCACGGTATCTCTACCACACGGACCTGAACCGTGCGCGTCTGCCTATTCCGCCACTCGAGCTTGCATCAGCTCGTATACAGTAGCGCGATCGGAGGGGCGGGTGCAAGCTGGTCCTTTGTGCGGTTATCCACAATTCGTCCCATTTCCGTATTCCACAGCCGTGGCGAAGTCCGCTGGAGGGCGCTGCGGAGAATTTCCGACACTGGGGTCATGACAACGAAAAACAAGCCTTTGCGCAGGCAAAAAGCGCCTTTACTGAAACCGACATTGCTGGAGCGGGTCTGTCGCAGGCTTCGTTCCCGCGTCATTGCAACTATGGCGCTTACCACAGCGACGTTTGGGGTGTGCGCTCCCGGGGCACTTGCCGATGGCGCGGGACCCAGGATCGAGTCATGGAAGATCGTTGGGCGAGCCGACCTGGAACTAGGGGCGCACAAAGCAGCTAACGGGCAGTTCATGATCTGTGCTACCGATTCGCAGATCAACTTTGGAGCGAAAGCTCATCCGATCTTTTTTGATCGCGAGGTAACCGTAGGGGCACGATCGCCCTACAGGGTTTCCTCTTCGTATCTAGGAAACGCGGGCTCCAATGTTGTCGATGCGGACAAACAGCCGCTCATTGCCTACATGCTCTGGCGGCACCTAAAGGAGGCGGGGCAAAAGGCCGAGGGTGGAAATTGGCGTCCGCTAGCAGGCTTAGTGGACGCGGTGCACAGCTCCACTAACTCTAGGAAGTACCTGGCAGATAAGGGGCCACTGCCAGCGCAAGTAAGGAAGGACGCGAAGAGCTACCTTGCCGAGGCCGCTAAATATGCCGGCCCCTACCGGCTTGTAACCAGATGGCACGGGCAGGCACTGGGGGTGCAGGTGCTTTCGGCTGCGGGTAACCCCATCGGCGTGAAGGTGCAGGTGGCTGGGCAGGCCCCGCTAGTAATAAACGGAATCCGGTACTCGGATAAGGCGTCGTTTAAGAGCGGCGCCAAAGAGGTACTGGTCAAGCCGCAACGGCAACAGGGAAAACAGACGCTACTGGAACTGAAAGCAGGAGGCGTTCCGGCAGTCACCTTCCGCGTGTGGGAACACCATAAGGCGCAAGACATGATGCTGTCGGGCTATGACTCGGAGCTGACCGCGAAGGTGGACGTTCCGGCAACGCCGGTTCCACCCAAGCAGACTCCGCCAGCGAAGACTCCGCCGGAAAAGACTCCGCCAGCGAAGACTCCGCCGGAAAAGGAAGTGCCGAAAGAGACCCCACCTGTTTTGCCAGCAGCGGATATGCCATCACCGAAGCAGGTCACGCCGCCTGAGTCACCCGAACCTGTACCGGCCGAGCCGGAGCAGACCCCGCCGCCGAAAGTAGCGGAAAACCCGACTCCGGAAGTGCGGCCAGTGCAGGTTGAAACCGCGGTACAGACAAAACCGAAGACTACGCCCTCGCCCACGAAAAAACGGACGCTAGCCAAGACAGGTAGTTCGGCGGTATTGGCAGGTGGGGCTGCACTTGCGCTCGCGGGGCTCGGGGTGGCGTTCCTGGGGCTGAGGAGGCGGATCTAAGCATTCGGAAATCCCGGCGGCAGCGTCCTTGCTGCGGGTAGCGTAGAGATAAGCACTACGTGAGGTGAATAATGGCAAAACAAAATAGGGTTCCACTTAGCATTTTGGATCTAGTGCCGGTATCCGAGGGGATGACTAGGAAGCAGGCGTTGGACAACTCGGTTGAGGTTGCCAAGGTTGCTGATCAGACCGGTTACAACAGGTACTGGGTGGCGGAACACCACGGTTCGCTAGCGTTCATGGCCTCGGCAACCTCGCTACTGCTGGGACGCGCCGCCGAACACACCTCGCGCATTCGCCTAGGATCCGGTGGGGTCATGATGCCCAACCACACCCCGCTGATGGTGGCCGAATACTACGGCACCCTAGCGACTCTGTACCCAGACCGCATCGACCTGGGGTTGGGGCGTGCGCCGGGGACCGACCCGGTAACAGCAGCTGCGCTGAATCGAGGGCAGGCGGACCTGCGCTCATTCGGCCGGGACGTGCAAGAGCTGGCAAATTACCTAGCCGACGCTGACCCGAACGAATACGCAACCCAGGTGCGCGGGGCAGAGGCCGGAGCACTTGGACTGCCGTTTGCCCCCGAACGACCACTGACCAGAGTGCGAGCAATCCCCGGGCAGGGAACCAAGGTGCCCCTGTGGATGCTCGGTTCTTCCACCGGTGGAGCCAAGGTGGCGGCCAAACTCGGACTGCCCTTCTCGTTCGCCTCCCACTTCGCGCCCGCAGCAATGGACGCGGCACTGTCTATCTACCGGGCAGACTTCGAATGCGAATCTCCTACCAAACAGATCGAAAAGCCCTACGCCATGGCTGGAATCAACGTGATGGTGGCGCCCACCCAGGAAGAAGCTGAATTCCTGTACACCACCAGCCTGCAGATGCAATCGCGCATTCGCCGAGGCCGGGCGGGACAGCTGCCCGCCCCAACTCACGACCTAGAGGGCACGCTGGGTCCGGCGGAAGCTTCGCTCGTGCGGCATCTTCCCTCGGTCAGCGCAATTGGCACCCCCGACCAGGTGACCGAAAAGATGCAGGCATTCGTAGACGAGTTTGCCCTAGATGAGCTAATCGTCATCTGCTACGCCTACGATCCACAGCTGCGGTTGCGCTCGCTGCGCATGCTATCTGAGGCCTGGTTCGGCTAGCCGAACCGCCTAGCGCCGGACCGGGCGCTAATCTGGATGGTGATGAAGAAACCACCAACTTCCTCCCTGCAAAAGCCCCGGGCCACGCGCGTAGACATAGCCACCCGGGCGGCAGGCGTGCTCATAGGTACCGCCTGCGGGGACGCACTGGGAGTGCCCTACGAATTTGCGCCCAAAGTGCAAGTTACGCCCTCGATGCGCGGGGGCGGTATGGGCCCGTACGCCGCCGGAGAGTGGTCTGACGACACCCAATTGGCGGTAGCTCTGGCGGAAGTAGCGGTAACGGGCGCTAACTTGGCGACCAAGGCCTCCTTAGACAACATTGCCGAGCGGATGCTGCGATGGCTGAAAGGCGGAGCCACAGACGTCGATTCGCAAACTCGCGTCATCTTGCAGGGCGCACTCGACGACGAGGGCCCCCGCAGCCCAGCGCACAAACTAGCCGCCTCCGCCGCCTACTTCCACAAGCGCACTGGCCGCTCCGCCGGAAACGGAATATTGCCGCGGGCCGGCGTGCTAGGGCTCAGCCGCGTCGAGTCGCGCCAACTCACCGCCGAGGCCGCCCGCGCCGTTTCTTGCCTGACACACCCAGACCCCCTTGCCGGCGACGCCGTAGTGCTATGGGCAGAAGCAGTCCGCTACGCGGTCACCTCGCCACCAGGATCTACCTGGGCCGGTCGCATAAACATCGAGGGCGGCATAGACCTTCTTCCCCTCCACCGGCAAGCCCAGTGGCGCGAATGGGTCCGCGACGCGCTAGAACGGTACTTCGCACCGCCCTCGGACAACACGTATGTAGTGTCAGCCTTCCAGGCAGCCCTCGGAGCCATAGCCGCGACCGCGCTAGAAGAAGTACCTGACACCGAAGCATTCGAACAGGCCCTCTCTAGAGCCGTGCAAGCCGGCGGTGACACAGACACAGTAGCCGCCACCGTTGGCGCACTTATGGGGGCAGCCCTCGGAGCACCACAAATACCCCAAAAATGGGTGAACAAAGTACACGGTTGGCCGGGCCTGACCGCCTCAGATCTGTATGATTTGGGAGCCGGCATCGCAATAGCCGGCATCGTAGGAGAAGAGGCCATGGCTCAAGCTTTGGTAGGCGAAATCGACCTCGAAGGGGACGCATGATCACAGCAGCTGCAGACGGTTCCAGCCTAGGCAACCCAGGCCCGGCCGGATGGGCGTGGTACGTAAACGCAAACTGTTGGAAAGCCGGCGGATGGAAAAACGGCACCAACAACAAGGGCGAACTAACCGCCGTGCTGAACCTGCTCGAATCTACCCGCGAAGCCGGCCTGGCGGATCAAGAACTAGTCATATTCGCAGACTCTCAATACGTGATCAACGCCCTGACAAAATGGATCCGCGGGTGGAAAAAGAAAAACTGGAAAAAAGCGGACGGCAAACCAGTACTAAATAAGGACCTGATGGTCGCCCTCGACAAGGAAATGGAAGGCCGCAAGGTCACCTTCAAATGGGTGAAAGGCCACGCAGGGCACCAGATGAACGAAGCTGCGGACACGCGCGCTCGCGGAGCCGCAACGGCAATGCGTGACGGCACCCCGGTAGAAGAAGGGCCGGGATTTTCCGGAGGCTCCGCATCTAGCGACGCGGTGGCAGAGGCAGCGACAGAGCCTCCTGCGCGAAGTGCTGAAGAACCCCAAAAAAGCAACGACGAGCTTTTTTTGGCGGCCGAAGACAAACTGATCGAGGCGCTGCGATCCGGCGCGCAGGAAAAACTGCAGGGGCTGCTAGCCTCCGGGTTTAGAGGATTCGATGGCGGTGGCCACCCGCTAAATGCGGCAGACGCAATAGCCGACGTAACCAACATGGTCCCGCCCGATGCGCAGGTAGGAAAGAAGGCGTGCGCACACCTGGGAGCCGGCCTCTACCTGGTCTGCTACAGGGTGGGCGAGGCCGGCGGCACCTCTTTGCACTCAACGATTTGGCAGTTGCGCGCCGGCCACCCCGAGGCCCTGTATCACCAGGCCAGCAGGCTATAGCTGCTTAGCTAGTTCCAACACGGTTCGGGCGGAAACCGCTGCCGCCTCCGAACCGTCAATGTGGAAGTCTTGGCCCGCCTGTGGCCCGCACAGATCCGATACCCCGCGCACGGAAATGAACGCTACGTCGCGGGCAGCACTTACCTGAGCAAGCGCGGTGGATTCCATGTCAGCAGCCAAAGCCTGCGGGAAGGTCTGGCGCATGGCTGGGGTCTGGTCGGCGGCAACGAAAGAATTCCCGGAAACAACTTCTCCCACGCGCACGCCGGCAAGCTTGCCTGCTTTTTCTACTAGCTGGCTTCCGCCCGGGAAAGATACGGGTTCGGAAGGCAACTGGCCCGGCTTGTACCCGAATGCGGTGGCGTCAGCATCCGCATACCGGTAGGCGGAGCCGGCGATCACGTCGCGTACTTCGATGCCTTCACCGAGTCCGCCACAGGTGCCCGCGGCAATTACCGCGGTGGGGGCGTCAACGCCGAGCTGGGTTGCAGCGCTGTCCAACACCCAGGTCAGGCAGGAAGCAGCATTGACCAGCCCAATAGCGGAGGTGGCCAGCAAAATCGGGGTGGGCGCATCCAGCAGGTAGCATTTTGCGCGCCCACACGAGACGGATTCCTTAGCGGGAAGAGCTTCCAAGAAAGGGGCCGCCTCCATGTCCATGGCGACCTGAATTAGTAGGCTCATCGGATTTCTTCCCATTCGGAACGCTTGTCCAAGAATGCGCGTACGGCTTCCTGCGCGCCCTCGAGCGAGTGGTTGGCCCCCCACCCGCACTGCTTCTCGTTAGCTGCGGGGACGGCCTCGGCCTGCAGGATGTCTTTGCAGGTGGCCTCTAGGATCTGCAGAAATTCGTCCATTTCCAGACCCAGGGTTTGGGCGTAGAAGCCGGTCTGGCATCCCATTGGACCGAAGTCGATGAGGGCGTCAGTGTGGTTTCGCATCAGCTCTGCAGCCATATGTTCGATGGAGTGCACGGTTGGCATCTCTAGGTGGTCCTTGTTGGGCTGGCAGAAACGGACGTCGTACTTGATCAGGGTGTCGCCGCCCGGCAGCTGCTTGCGATCGGCAACGCGCACAAAGGGTGCCTTTACGGTTCGGTGGTCCAGGTTGAATGATTCAACGTTCATCTTTTCGCTCATGGGCCCATTGTTCCATGTTCGTTTCCAAGTGGAAGGTTGGGCGCGGAGCGGCGTGGTACCAGAGCGTGGATAGTGGCGAGTTTCGCACGAAGTATTTATCCACAGGCGGGGGATGCTGTGGATAAAAGTTTCCACAGTCCAAATAGGTCTGGATGACAGAGGGCGTCGACGCGGCCCTGGCGCCATTTGACGGGGGTGGAAGCAACAATGAAAGAGCGCCTATAGAAAGGGGGTGAAGTGGGGTATCCACTGCCTCGTCCACCACTTTTGCCACTTTGTCCACAGAAGGTGTGAAACACGTTATCTAGTGGTCGTGGCGAAAGGTAACCACTAGGTGTAGTGTTTGTACGAGCGGGCGGAAAGCGCCTACAACTAAATTGCATGGATGTAGTTACATGCGCGTAATAAACGTGCTGGTAAGACCAACAAGTAAGGAGCCTACTCAATGTCCGTCACTGTTTACTCGAAGCCGATGTGCGTGCAATGTGATGCGACTAAGCGTGCATTGAAGCGCAAGGGCGTTGCCTTCGCCGAGGTCGACATCACTCAGGACGCCGACGCACTTGAGCAGGTCAAAGCCTTGGGTTACGTGCAGGCTCCGGTAGTAATGGCAGGGGAAGATCACTGGTCCGGTTACCGTCCGGACAAGATCAAGGCCCTGGTTGCTGCTATGGGCTCGCAGAAGGTGGCAAATGCCTAACACTGTGGAGGCCGCAGGATCGGCCCCATACGTCATCTACTTCTCGTCGGCAACGAACAACACGAAACGTTTCGTTGACCGGCTAGAAGTGGATTCCGACAGGATCCCGCTCAGGCCGAAGGATCCGTTTTTGTACGCCGAGCGCCCGTACGTGCTGATTGTTCCCACCTATGGGGGCGGAAACCTGAAGGGCGCGGTACCAAAACAAGTCATCAAGTTCTTGAACCATGAACCCAACCGCAAACTGTGCCGCGGCGTAATTGCGGGTGGAAACACCAACTTCGGGAAGGCCTACTGCATTGCCGGCGATATTATTGCCGCCAAGCTGCAGGTTCCCTTCATGTACAAATTTGAGCTCCTGGGCACCGGAGATGACGTGTCCATTGTTCGTAAAGGATTGGAAGAGTTTTGGCAGAAAATCTGACCGATACTGGCACCGAGACCGCCCTCAGCCCCGATAAGGACTACCACGCCCTCAACGCGAAGCTGAACCTGTATTCCCCCGACGGCAAGATCCAGTTCGATGCCGACAAGCAGGCGGCCCGCCAGTACTTCCTGCAGCACGTAAACCAGAACACCGTCTACTTCCACGACTTGGAAGAGAAGATGGAATACCTGATCGAAAACGGCTACTACGAAGAGGACGTAGTGCGCCAGTACGATTGGGAATTCGTGAAGAAGCTGTACAAGGCGGCGTACGCGCACAAGTTCCGTTTCCCCACCTTCTTGGGTGCGTTCAAGTACTACACCTCTTACACGTTGAAGACTTTTGACGGCAAGCGCTACCTGGAACGTTACGAGGACCGGGTGTGCATGGTCGCCCTCTACCTGGGCCGTGGCAACGAAGAGCTGGCCATGTCCGTTATGGAAGAGATCATCTCCGGGCGCTACCAGCCCGCAACGCCAACATTCCTGAACGCCGGTAAGGCTGCGCGTGGCGAACTGGTCTCTTGCTTCCTGGTGCGCGTCGAAGACAATATGGAGTCGATCGCGCGCGGCATCAACTCCTCCCTGCAGCTGTCTAAGCGCGGCGGCGGCGTGGCGCTGTGTCTTACCAACCTGCGCGAATCTGGTGCACCGATCAAGCGGATTGAAAACCAATCCTCTGGGGTGGTGCCCGTTATGAAGATGCTCGAGGACGCGTTCAGCTACGCCAATCAGCTTGGGGCTCGCCAGGGAGCGGGCGCGGCATACTTGCATGCCCACCATCCCGACATTCTGAAGTTCCTGGATACCAAGCGTGAAAACGCCGACGAGAAGATCCGTATTAAGACCCTTTCTTTGGGCGTGATCATTCCCGACGTAACCTTCGAACTGGCCAAGCGCAACGAAGACATGTACCTGTTTAGCCCCTATGACGTGGAGCGCGTCTACGGTAAGGCCTTCAGCGAAATTTCGGTCACCGAGCACTACCGCGAAATGGTAGAGGACGGGCGCATCCACAAGAAGAAGATCAACGCCCGAAAGTTCTTCCAGACGTTGGCCGAAATCCAGTTTGAATCTGGCTACCCGTACATCGTTTTTGAAGACACGGTCAATCGCGCTAACCCCATCAAGGGGCGCGTGACCATGTCCAACCTGTGCAGCGAGATTCTGCAGGTGTCCGAGCCCTCCACTTTCAACGAGGACCTTACATACGAGCACGTGGGCAAAGATATTTCGTGCAACCTGGGCTCGCTGAACATTGCGCGCACTATGGATTCGCCGGACTTCGGCAAGACCATCGAAACTGCGGTGCGCGGTCTGACTGCCGTGTCTGACCTGTCCAACATTGCGTCAGTTCCGTCTATCCAGCGGGGTAACGCCATGAGCCACGCCATTGGGCTGGGGCAGATGAACCTGCACGGTTACCTGGCTCGCGAGGGCGTGTATTACGGTAGCGAGGAAGCGTTGGACTTCACCAACATGTACTTCTACGCGGTGTGCTACCAGGCGATTAAGGCCTCCTGCAAGATTGCGCAGGAGCGCGGCGAGAAGTTTGTCGGCTTCGAAGATTCTGACTACGCGTCAGGAAAATTCTTCCAGAAGTACATCGAGGGCGAATGGGTGCCCAAGACCGACAAGTGCAAGCAGCTGCTGGCAAAGTCCACCATTTTCATTCCCACCCAAGAAGACTGGAAAGCACTAGCTGCCGACGTGGCAAAGTATGGTATGTACAATCAAAACCTGCAGGCAATCCCGCCCACCGGTTCTATCTCGTACATCAACTACTCCACCTCTTCCATCCATCCGATTGTGTCCAAGATTGAAATCCGTAAGGAAGGTAAAATCGGGCGCGTCTACTACCCAGCTCCCTACATGACCAACGACAACCTGGAGTACTACCAGGATGCTTACGAGATCGGGCCAGAAAAGATCATCGACACCTATGCCGTTGCTACTCAACACGTGGACCAGGGGTTGTCCCTGACTCTGTTCTACCCGGACACGGTTACATCGCGTGACGTGAACAAGTCTTACATTTACGCTTGGCGCAAGGGCATCAAAACTATGTACTACATGCGGATCCGCCAGCAGGCCTTGGAAGGCACTGAGGTGCAGGGCTGCGTGTCCTGCATGCTGTAGCTGATCAGGAAAAGACCGGGTCGTGCCCCACGCGCGGCCCGGTCTTGTATGTCAGGCGGTTTTCCGGGGGCTACATTCGGGGAGGGCGGATTCGCCCTCGTACTTCGCGCAGATGCCGGGCGTGAAAGCACATCTGGTTATCGAAGGCACATTGGATGGTCGGTGGCACATCGAAATGTGCACAGTTAGGTGTGCTTTAGATGAAATGATGTGCTTTCGGCATGGGGAGGGATCCAGGGATCCACACGAATGATTGTGGCCCCTAGGCCCGGCCTGCTCAGCAAATTATTCTTATGCCAGGCAAGTGCGTGATTGTGCTTTGCCCCGAACCTATTCGTCGGTAGGGCTGGCACTACCTGAAATCTATTCCCCTCCCGATTCTGCCTCACCAGCGCTTTTGCGATCGTAGAGGTATGAACAACACAAGCATTCCTCAGTCGCCTCTGATGGCGAATAATTCGGCGGCACCGGCCGCTTCGTTCCTGCAGCCCGTCGTTGAACTGGTCGACGTCTCGAAAATCTACGGTACTGGTGGCGCCCAGGTGCGAGCCCTAGACAAAGTGTCCGTCGGCTTCGAAGCAGGCAAGTTCACCGCGATCATGGGGCCTTCCGGGTCGGGCAAATCGACCATGTTGCACATGCTTGCAGGGCTAGATACCCCAACCGCAGGCAAAGTTCTTATTGAGGGCAAAGACATTACCCAGCTGAAGGATGACGCCCTGACCAAGCTGCGCCGCGACCGGATTGGTTTTGTATTCCAAAGCTTCAACCTGGTCCCCACACTAGATGCGGCCGCCAACATAAAGCTGCCCGCACAGCTGGCAGGACACAAGGTAAACGAACACCAATTCGCCCAGATTACCAGGACTCTAGGAATTGAAGGCAGGCTCGACCACCGCCCTTCACAAATGTCAGGTGGCCAGCAGCAACGCGTAGCTGTGGCCCGAGCCCTCGTAATGAATCCGGCCGTTATCGTGGCAGATGAACCGACGGGCAATCTGGATTCTGCGTCTTCTAGAGAGGTCCTGTCCATGCTGCGCCGCGCAGTAACTGACCTTGGGCAAACCGTGATCATGGTGACCCATGACGCCGACTGTGCCGCTGTGGCCGATCGCGTTCTGGAAGTGTGCGACGGCAAGATCTCTGCCGATCACAGCCTGATTGGTGGTGCCCGGTGAACACACTTCTAAAAGCCAACCTGCGCACGTACGCGCGGCGTTATTTAGCCACCGGGCTAGCCGTCGCCATTTCGATGGCCTTCGTGTTCGCGTGCCTGGTAATGACCCAGTCGCTGCAACAATCCCTTACGCAGAGCGCGGATGAGGAATTTCAGGGAGTCGCGGCGTTTGCCACCCCCCAAGGTGCCGTAGACCTGCAACAGGCTGCAAAAAAGCTGCAAAATACGCCGGGTGTTGGCGCGGCCCAGCAGACAGCCTATGGCGTATTGCAGATGCGCGCCGGGAGCGAAAACACCACGGCGTTTGTCGCCGCAGAACAGAAAGCGCCCTTCTTTCATCGTGAGGCTGACGAAGGGAAACGGCCAGGCGAGGACGAAATCATGCTCACGACCCAGGCCGCCCAAACCCTGCACGTGAAAGTGGGGCAGACGGTGAAGGCGCGCTCTAACATCGAGGGCGGCGACTACTTCCCACTCAAAGTCTCTGGGCTGATCAAGCAGGGCGCTATAAGTAACGTGCGCTCGGTGATTACTGAAGCGACCATGACTAAGATGAATGCCTCCATGGCAGCAAACCTCAAAGTCGCTGGTCAGAGCAAGAATCCTAATAAGGCTGAACAGCAGCGCGTGGCCAAGACGGTAAAACAGGTGTTGGGTAAGGACGTCAAGGTGCAAACCGGCTCCGAGGCCAGAACCACAATGCTGCAGCAGATGCGCATCGGTGGCGCTGTCATGATGGCTGTGCTACTCACTTTTCCGGCAATAGCCCTGGTTGTTGCGTTCATTGTAGTGTCCACTACGTTCAAGGTGGTCTACCAGCAGCGGCGACGTGAACTGGCCCTACTGCGCGCGGTCGGGGCTACCGGGCGGCAGGTGCGATCTCTACTGCGCAAGGAAACCTTACTGGTGGGCGCCATTTCCTCAATTATCGGAATTATCCTCGGCATGGGTCTGGCAGTCCTTGCATTGCGGATTGGCAAGATCCCGTTAGGCGCGGTCAACCCACTACTGTTGGTGGGCGTGTTCGTCCTCGGCACGGTACTGACGTATTTGGTAGGTATGCGGCCAGCGGGACGAGTGGCGAAGGTTCCGCCCCTTGCGGCCCTGTCGCAGTTCAGTGAAGAGGAGGGCGGTAGTGCTCGCACCCGGTGGGGGCGAATCGTCTTCGGACTGCTGCTGGTTGCGGTCGGCGCCGCCGGGCTGGGGATTGGTATCCACCACGGCGAAGAACTCGGGTTCGTCATTGCGCTAGCGGGTGGCATCCCCGCTTTCCTCGGGGCGGTCTTGTTGGCCAGTGCCGCCATGCCGAAGCTCACTTCGCTGGTCGGCACCATTGCTCGCAGTGGTATTGGCAAGATGGCGAGGGCGAACACGACCCGCAACCGGGCCCGTACTGCTGCGACGGGAACGGCAATCGTTATTGGGGTCACTTTGATCACGATGATGTCGGTGGGAGCTACTTCGATGCGCGCATCGTTGGAAGATACTCTGAATACCGAGCGGCCCATTGACCTGGTAGTCACGTCGCGTGGTGGATCTTTGCAGGCGGGCCAGGTGGCTAAGCTGCGCGGTCTTGCCGGCATAGCGAAGATGCAGGTAGAGAAGGCGGCTCCGGCGCGTCTGGGAGATAGGGACGTGAAGGCGTACGGCGTTGCGGACCGAAACCCGGTATCGCGCGCAAAGGAAAAGCTGTTTACTCATAACGAGGGCGAGGCTGCTTCCGGTCTGCCTACGGGAGCCTCCCGACTGTGCGTCGGCCAGACATGTCAGGACGTGCAGGTGAAGCAGAATAAGGCGATGGAGGCCGGCTCGGTGAATGTGGCCGCCGAAACGCTAAAGCAGTTGGCCCCTAATGCGAAGGATGCTCGCGCGGTGATTCGCCTGAATGACAATGCGAACATCGAACAGGTGATAAAGGATGTTGGCCAGATCTCTGACAGTCTGGAAATTACTGGTGGTGCTGGCGAGAGGGCCTTCTATTCGAAGATGATCAACGCGGCGCTCGCGGTGGTTGTCGGGCTGTTGGCGGTGTCCGTATTGGTCGCCCTCGTTGGGGTTGCGAACACCCTTTCGCTGTCGGTGGCGGAACGCACCCGCGAGAATGGGCTGTTGCGCGCCCTCGGACTGCTGCGGAGGCAGATGAGGCGGATGCTGTTGTGGGAGGCGGTCCTGATCGCGATCACCGGGTCCGCAATTGGCATCCTTCTGGGCATAGGGTTTGGCATCCTCGGAATCCACGCACTGCCGCTAGAGGTGAACCGCGTGATCGTGGTCATGCCCTGGGCCTACATCGCGGCGGCAGTGGTGATCACTCTGATTGCGGCGGCTTTGGCCTCCTGGGTACCGGGGAGGAAGGCAGCTAAGGTGCCTCCCGTGCGGGCGCTAACGGCTGACTGAAGAAAGTGAATAGGCGTGAGGGCGTAGTCCAACTTGGGCTGCGCCCTCCACCTTTTAAGAAAGGCGGCCATTTGCGCTCCGACCTCTGTTTTTAGAGAAGTGGCCAAGGGTAGAATAGGAGCATGTTATTTGCTTTTTCAATTGCGCCTTCCACAACTGACGATCCGGATGGTTCGATGGCTTCGGCCGTAGCTCGTGCGATCAAGGTTGTGCGCGATTCGGGCCTGCCAAACGAAACCACTTCGATGTTCACGACTTTGGAAGGCAGCTGGGAAGAATGCATGCCGGTCATCCAGAAGGCGTGTGATGCAGTGGGAGAGGTTAGCCCGCGCGTGTCCCTAGTGCTCAAGGCGGATCTACGCCCGGGCCATACCGGGGAAATTGAAGGCAAGGTAGAACGCGTGAACGCGCAGGTAGAAAAGCTGTAACTGCGTTTTTCAAAATAAGAATTTAAAGTATCTAATCACGGAAGATTAGTGATGGTTGTCGCCGGATCCAAACGCAAGATGCTAATAATCGGCCTGAGCATTGCCCTGGCAGTAGTGGTTGTCGCCAACTTGACGATCGGCTACTTCCTGCTGAGGCCGGCCCCCACCGCAGTAAGTAAGGGGCCCGCTGCCAAGACTATGACTGCTAAACAGCGGCAAGAGGCCTTGAGCGTGCCTGTCAACTATTCCAGGGGAATAAAGAAATATCGCAGATTTAAGAAGCCGAATCTGGGTGCAGATTTCTCTTTAGCTAAGTATCAGTATTCTGCGAAGAGTAATCACATGGCGGCGATTGCGTATTTGACAGAAAAAGTAAACATTGCGGTCTTTGACCAGCAGGGGAAGGTCTTATCTAAATATCAGATTGCCCCACCGACGTGGAAAGCGGCGGACGAGAATGAGAAGAACATCCTTCAGACATTTACCCGGGTTTATCCTGACGCGTTCTTAGGGCACGTTTCTTTCGGGGATTACGTGTGGGGACACAAAGAGGGCGTGAACATTGCAACGGGTAAGAAAGTCCCTGCTCCCGGCCCGAAAGGCTCGGTCGTGCGTGGGGTGGCAGGAACATATCTGATTGTTTCTACCCCGAAGGGCGCGGACGAAGAGGTGAGGGCGTACGCTCCCGGTGCATATGATGAGCCGGCGCTCACAGTGTCGGGGCAGGGGCATCTCCAGTCTTTTTCTGCCGAGACTTTAGCTTTTGCAAAGAAATTGGGGCGGGATTCGGATATTTCGCTGTTCTATTTGAAGACCGGAAAAATTGTAAATACCCATGCTAAGGGGGCGACCGCGCCCATTAGCGGGGTAATTGCTATGACTGACGGGTATTGGCTTGTGGGCGATGCTGAAAATCATTGGCAGGTACCTGCTAAGGAAGGGGAGGTAAAGCTTGGCAATCGCATCGTTCACGCGGAGTTCGGCAATGGTGAGGGCGAGGGCTCAACGATACTGGGTACTTCCGCCTATCTGGTCTCAAAATCTAGTATGCCGGCCTCGTCTAATAAGTTCAGCAGCGCCAAGTTCAGGGAAGCCCTAGGCCGGGGGCTTGATGCGCTAGTTCCAATTCCTGGGGAGGAGCTGCTTTTCCTGCCTAGTGGAGGCGATTATCTTGCTGTGACCGGGACGGATGGGCAACACTTGTACTCCAGGGTTTATGGAATGGTGGATGGATTACTGATCCAGGACTCTGAGTATATGAACGAATCCAGCGATTCGATCATGGCTATAGAGATGAAGACGGGAAAGCGGCTGTGGATACTTCCGAAGGGGTTCTCTGCGGACGAGTACATGACTGGCGGCTTGATAATTGGGGCGGACGCTACCGCTGACGAAATTGTTGTTAGTGGGGCGGAGGGCGCTCTGCCGGAAGAATCGCAGCAGAAAAATAGCGAACAAGACCCGCCCAAGGCGGCCGGCGATGCCATCCGCAACTTTGATTTTGCGAACGCCACGTGGGATGTGGGCCGTGATGGTGCTTCTCATACTTACGATCTAAAAGATGGGGTAAAGGAAGAATCGTTTAATGGCGTGCCCGCGAAACTGCAGTATGTCCCAGAAGCCGCCTTCTACGTAGATATTGACGGTGACGGTTACTTAGATTCGATCCAGCGGGTGAACTATTACCCGGGCACGGCCCATATTCATTATTGGTATGCGCTGTGGATGTGGGATCCGCAAAAGAACACCGCGGTTCAACACGGAATGCTGGAGGATTTTGCTGGGAATCTTGTGCCGGCGAGATTCAGCGTTTCTGGGTCTAGGGGGACACGATTCGGGCCTCTGGGGTGAAGCATAATGAGGGCGCTGCTTGCGCTGTTGACTCTTCAAGTCCGTTCAGCGGGGAAGTCCAATGGGATGGTCAGTCCATCCGCTTCGTTGAGGACTAATCTCCCATGACATTTGCAATGGGGTTTTCGTTGCACTAGGCCTAGCTGGTGGTTTCGTTTTGCCAATAGCTTGGAGGCATGGAAACAAAAACAAGACCTGTTTCAGAAAATCCCCAAACTGGTCTCCCGCCGGCGCTACACATCGATGGCGCCTGCCGCGCCTTCGGCAAGGTGCAGGCGGTAGACAGGGTTGACCTCACTGTCGGCCAGGGCGAACTGGTGGCTCTACTTGGTCGCAATGGTGCCGGGAAGACGACGCTGTTGGACATCGCCCTCGGATTGGGGCACCCCGATGCGGGTCGTGCCCTACTTTTTGGCCTGGACCCGCGGGAGGCTATCCGCCGCGGCCTAGTTGGCGTCATCCAGCAGGAGGGCGGATTCCCCACTTCGGGTACTGTCCGCTCACTGCTGCGGCTGGCCGCCAGTTCGTACCGGAATCACATTGGCGTGGACGCTGCGCTGAAAAGGGCCGGTGTTGCGGACCTCGCGGGGCGGCGGCTCAGTAAATGTTCGGGCGGACAACGACAGCGTTTCCGCCTGGCAATGGCGTTGCTGTCTGAGCCCCGCCTGCTGCTCATGGACGAACCGACTGCCGGTATGGATGTGGCTAGCCGGAAGGAGTTTTGGGAAGGCATGCGCTCCCTGACCGCCGAGGGCGTTTCGATCATTTTTGCCACCCACTACCTGCAGGAAGCCGAAGACATTGCCGAGCGGATAGTCATCATGGATCGGGGCAAGGTAGCGATGGATAAATCGAAATCTGAACTGATCGATGCGGATAGGCGGGCACAGGTGCGCGCCATCCTCCCGGCGGATTCTAACCTGCCTGAACAGCTGGCTCGTATGGGACAGGCGGCGTGGGACATTTCTCTAAGCGGCAACACCCTTTTAGTGCAGGGGATGGATCTAGAACCTCTGGCCCTGCGTCTTTTGCAAACTCCTGGCGTGCGCGGCTTCCAGATGACCCGCATCAGCTTGGACGACATTTTTACTTCTATAACGTCCTCTAAAGGTGAATCCCGATGAGAAATACTCTTAGTACAGCCGAAATAAAAGCAATTCCAACGCCCAAACCTTTCCAGGGCGCTGTTACCCACTTTTTGGCCTCTTTATACGGCCAAACTATAGGTAACCCCTGGTTTATTGGCGGTGCAATAGGCATTCCGCTGCTAATGTATTTTTTCTTTGCGGTTGACCAGCCGTATTCGGATGAAAGTGTGGGTAACGGAAACGTGCAGGCGGCGATCATGGTGGGCATGGCCTGCTATGGGGCGCTCACTACAGCAGGGTGGGGCGCCTGTGTGACCGCCCTCGGCCGCAACAGTGGGTGGTGGCGTACATTGGCGCTCACGCCGCTGTCTTTCCCAGCTTATCTGGGTGCACAGGTGGTCTCTGCAGTCTGCCAGGCTGGCCTTGCCGCGCTTGTGACCTACGTGGTCGGGGCCTTCACGGGGGCACATTTGACTGCTTTGGCATGGGGAGCGACGTACCTGCTCATACTGGTTTGCTGTCTTCCGCTGGCGGCAATGGGGTTTGCAATAGGTCAGGTAGTAAACGAGCAGGCGGCAAACTTCATCCTGACCATGATCCTGCTGGTTTCCTCGTTCCTGTCGGGCATGTTTATGCCGCTGGAGCAGATGGGCAAGCTGGTGCAGGATATGGCTCCATATACACCGCTGTATGGCATTATCAATCTTGTCAGGGCGCCGCTAATCGGGTGGGCCAATACGTTCAACTGGTCGTGGGTGGTAAACATCGGGGTTTATTCAACAGTCTTTATCGGCCTAGCCGCACTGTTGTACTTCCGCAAGGGGCGCACAGAAAGGTAGATCATGCTTACTACGTCGAGGGCGGCGACCCAGCCTTTGCGCGAGCGTTTAGAATCACTGCCGTGGGCGCTGCCATACCTGATCTTCATGTGGATCTTTCCCCTAATTGGGGTGGCCTCCGCCTCCGAGCTCTTTTGGACTATCTGGTGGCAGATAGCTTTCACGGCTGTTTATGCGCAAACTTGGGTCCGGTCGGATTCGGCGCCAGTGTCGGGGAGTGTGGACCGCGCAGTGCTAATAACCATAGCGCTGATATGCCTACTGGCCGCAGTGGTGGTTTACATTTCTGGCGTTCCGCTCATGGCCGCCTACTGTTTTCCTTATCTAGCAGCAATAATTACCTTCCAACTACCTAGAGCCTACATAGGGCGATCCTCTATTGTGCTGGGGGTTGCGATGGTGGTCCTGCTTGTGAGCACCTACATCACCGGGCCGCGTGACGTAAACATGCTGATAGCACCGGGGGTGACGGTTATCGGCTACTTCATGACCGCGAAGGCGCGCCAGGGGGTAGAAGAAGACAGGGCGAAGGCGGTGGCCGCGGCCGATCGGGTAGAAGCGTCGAAGGAGGGTGAACGCGCGCGCATCAGCGCCGACCTGCATGACGTGCTGGGCCAAACTTTGACTGCCATAAACGTGAACGCGCAGGTGGGAGCCAAAATGCTCGAGGCGGGCAGAGAGGTGGAAGCCACCCAGTTTTTGCAGCAAGTGCAACACCTTTCCCACCAGGCGCTCGCGGACATGCGTGCCGTTGTTGCTGCCACCAGGCAGGCGGACATAAATGAGGAGCTGGAAAGCGCAAGGCAGCTCGCTAAGGCTGCCGGCATCGCCCTCGATATTAAAGACGACGGCCACCCGCCGCAGGGGGCGCCAAACACCGTGGCCGCCCACGTTCTGCGCGAGGGCGTAGCGAACGTAGTGCACCATTCTGCGGCCTCGCGCATCCGAATCCAGATCAGCCCCACCGAACTGTCGATTATTGACAACGGCAGACAAAAGAAGGAATCCCACCGGCAGGGCACGGGCCTACAAAAGCTGCGCGAGCGAGCAGCAGACGTAGGCGAATTGAGCTGGGGCCAAGATCAGGCGGGATTCCGTCTACACTTTTCCTTGAGGAAGGGGGAAAGTAGTGATAAACGTTGCCGTGGTTGACGATCAGGCCATGGTGCGGGCCGGGCTGGTTGCGCTGCTAAACCTGGAATCCGACCTACACGTGGTAGGGGAGGGCGAAACTGGGCAAGATGCCATAGAAGTTGCACAGTTGCCAGGTTTGGACGTCCTCTTGTTAGACGTGGAAATGCCGCAAATGGACGGCCTCGAGGCTCTGGAGCGAATTAGAGGATCTGCCTGCAAGGTAGCCATCCTAATGCTCACCACTTTTGACCGGCCTGGCTGGGTAACGCGAGCCTTGGCGGGCGGAGCCAGCGGCTTCCTTGTCAAAGACCAGCAGGCAGCCCAGTTAGCTGAAGCGATTCGCCGGGTGCATGCGGGAATGCGCGTAGTCGATCCAGACCTGGCAGCCCGCTCCCTGGGACTGGGCCAAAACCCGCTCACCGCAAGGGAAAAAGACGTGCTGCGCGCCGCCCTCGGCGGGGGAACCAGCGCCCAGGTAGCCCGTCAAGTGGGCCTTTCCGAGGGGACCGTGCGCAACCACGTAACCTCGGCAATGGCTAAAACGGGTGGATCCTCGCGCATGGATGCTGCCCGCCGCGCTCACAACAATGGGTGGCTGTGACCCGTATAGTGGGAACATGAGTGAACGGAAAATAGCCCTAATTACCGGCGGCACCCGCGGCATTGGCGCCGCAATCGCTGCAGAATTGGCAAGCACCCACGAACTGATCATTGGCGGTACCAACGCGTGCCGCGTCGAAAAAGCTGTCGCCAACTACCCGCATGCCCGCGGTTTTGTATGTGACCTGTTAGACGTGAACTCTATTGCCGGCGCCGTGGCGGAGCTCGGTTTGGAACGGTTGGATGTGGCGGTGCTGTCTGCTGGCACTGCTGCCCGCGGCAACATTGCCGAGGTCGAACCCGAGGTGTGGACGCGTACGCTCACCCTAAACGTCACCTCGGTGGCAGAAACTGTGCGACAGCTACTGCCGGCACTGCGAGCGGCAAAAGGACAGGTTATAGCCATCAATTCGGGCTCCGGCTACAATTCGAAAGCGGGCAATGCCGTGTACTCGGCCTCGAAATTTGCGCTGCGAGCCCTAACGGATGCTCTTCGCGAAGAGGAACGGGGGCGGGTGCGTGTCAGCTCGATTCATCCGGGGCGCGTAGACACCGACATGCAAGTGCAGATCCAAAAGGAGGCCGGACACGGCTACGAACCCACCGACCATGTTGCGCCGGAGTCGGTGGCCAAGGCGGTGCGCGCAGTAGTCGATACTTCCGCCGAGGCAACGATCGAAAACCTAGAAATTAGGCCGGTCGTAAAAACCCCCACCGCCTGAAAGAGGCATCCTGATAAACTTCACATAGTTCCTATCCAGATGGAGAAGCTATGTCCCTTGAAGAAGCCCAACAGGATCTCTCGGATCCGCAGCTGGCACCCATAAGGTTGCAGCAGATCGCGGGGGAGTTCCCGCAGCTGCGCCCGCAGATTGCCTTGCACCCACAGGCCTATCCGGCCTTGCTGGAGTGGCTACAGAACCTGGGGGATGCCGATGTGGATAAGGCGTTGCGCAGGCGGCGTCTTTTTGAAAAACAGGGTGCTACTGCCCAGGAAGAACCTGCGGGGCCTGACCCGGATGAATCTACTCTGGAACAGGAACCAGAGAACATGCCCGCCACTCCTGCCGAAGACGATACGGACCAGGCGCAAGCACCTGCTGAGGACGAATCGCACACCGAGCCGTCCCCCCAGATAGAAGAGCAGAATGATCAGCCAGAGGGGCAGAGCGCGGCTGAGCTTGCGGGCTCTAGCGGGCAGGGTGAAGCTGACAGTGAGGAAGAGGTGCACCACGGTGAACACGTTGCTGCGAACAGCAGCGCAGTCACCGGTGAAGAAGCTCCTAGCATTTCTTATACTTCGGCATATGGGTCGGGTAGGCAGAACCCCGAGGAAACGGTGGTTATCCCCAAATTTGAGCAGGAGCGGATGAAACGCGAATATCAGCCGGCTCCTGCGTCGGGTACTTCGGCGCCCGCTGCTAAGAAGAAGTCGAAAGCAGTACCGATTTTGGCAACCCTGCTGGCCCTAGCCCTAGTTGTGTTGGTGGCCTCGGGAATTTTGTTGTTTAAAAACCGGGGTAAGCGCCCGGCGCCAGCGGCCACACCAACCCAGAGTGAGACAACTCAGGCGGCCCCCGAGACTAAGAGCTCGGAACCGACCGAAAGTGACAGCCCAAGCTGGGATGACCCGGCCAAGGCCCCCTATCCGGTCAGTGGGCAGTACGTGGAAACTGGCGCCTTCGTGATGCCTTCAGGAAATATTGCTTGCAAGCTCGAGGGCGACGGCGTCAGTTGCACTGTCTACCAGAATGATTACCGGCGCGCGGGCGTAGAGAATTGTGGGGACGGCAAGGCAACTCTAGCTGTTGAGGGCGATGCGGCTGCCGTGCTGCGCTGTGGTACGGATGCCCAGACTAGTTCCACTCGTCCCTTGGACTACGGGCAGACTGCGTTCAAAGATAAGGTTGCCTGTTCTGCTACTCAGGATGGGGTGCAGTGCTGGAATCTGGATTCGGGCAAGTCATTCTTCGCGAACCGGCAGGGCTGGTCTAGAGGATCGGACGGCCGCGATCAGTGAGCCTGCGCAAGCTAGACGCGGCACTGCGAAAGTGCAACTTTTCGCCCTCGGGATTTGCGGCCGAACTTGACGAGGCCTGGCAGGACTGGGCGCGTGGGTTAGAATCGCCCACCCAAAGGGCGGTTTCTGGATGGTTGCAGCTGGGTGAGTTGAATGCGTTGCGCGTCGCGATCGCGTTGTTCGTGACGGGGCATCGTGTTTCAAAAGGGCAGGTAGAAGAGTTTTTGCCAGAAGCTACCTGTTTGTGTGACGGGCAGCAGAGGCTGCGCGCTCGCTGGCGCCTGTCGCCGTTGCAAATCAGCATAGACGGCAAGGAGCATACCTGGTTTGTGCCTTCGGATCCGCGTTCGGTACCGGGGGTGCCGCTTCCGGCAGACCACGTGCTGGGCTTGGGCGGGGCAACGAATTCGCTACTGGCGTGGACGCCCAGGGAACACTTCGGTACCGTCCTCGACCTGGGGTGCGGATCGGGAGCGCAGGCGTTGGCTGCTACGGCACACGCTGATTCGGTTACTGGCGTAGATATTTTGCCGCGAGCTCTTGGAGCGGCAGGCGTGGCGGCGCAGCTGGCCGGTGAGTCCGTTGAGCTTTTGCAATCCGATATGTTTTCGGCGGTGCGAGGGCGTCGCTTCGACCTGATCGTCTCTAACCCGCCTTTTGTGATCACCCCGCAGCAGGTGCGCGAGGGCGAGCGGTTCACCTACCGAGACGGCGGGCGTGACGGGGACGATTTGGTTGCCGAGCTAGTCGCAGCCTTGCCCGAGTACCTTAGCGAAGGTGGGGTGGCCGCCCTCATTTGTAATTGGCAGATTACGGGGCAGTGGCGCGAACGTTGGGACTCGTGGTTGTCCCACAGCCCGTTGGATGCTTGGGTGTGCTTGCGTGAAGTTGCCTCGCCGGCCGCATACGCCAAAATGTGGTTACGTGACGAGGGGCTTATTCCCGGAACCGCCGAATACGCTGCGCGGGAAAGGCTGTGGCTTGACGATTTTGATCGCCGCGGCATTACGGGGGTGGGTTTTGGTTACGTGCTGCTACATAGGGGGCAGGGCGTCCCGGTGCGCCGTTTTGAGGACGCGTTGGGCACCGACCGGGCGCCGGGCAGCGAGTTCGCCTCACATCTGCTAACGGCTTTCGCTAGAGAACGCGGAGGAGGATTAGAAGACACGGCTTTAAAGGAGGCGCGGTTGGTTGTGCCTCACGACGTTACTGAGGAACGCTTTTACACGCCTGGGGCGCAGGATCCACAAGTGATTATGTTGCACCAAGGGGGCGGGGTAGGTCGCCAAATTAGGGTAGATACCGCTCTGGCAGGGCTGGCGGGCGCCTGTGATGGGGAGCTTGCCATTGGGCAGATTATTGGGGCCCTTTCGGTGCTTTTAGACGCGGATAAGGGCGAATTGGAGCGCGAATTGTTGCCGCGGGTGCGCGATTTGTACTGGCAAGGATTCTTGCGCGAGACCGCAGACTCGCCTGTGCGGTTTTAGGTAGAGGATTTTGAAGCTAGGGGACTTGTTTTGTTAGAGGGCGCATTTGACACTCCGGGGCGTAGGGGTGCCTTTACTGCAGGGGCATCCTTGTGTGGGATCGCGTTTGGTTGCCTAATCGGGATAATTATTATGGCCGTGCGCGCCCGGTCGGTTGCTTTCCCCGTGTGGGGGGGCAATTGCAGTCAGCTCGTTTGCGGCCTGCGCGTTTGCCACTTGGAATACGTTGAGGGCGGATCCTGACCGGGCTGGACGCACGCTTATTGTGACAGGCGTGGCGGCCTTACTAGTCTCTGTGGTATCCGCAGTAGTTGTTGCTTCAGCCTTCTAACTTTGCCGGCTTGGTAAGGCCGGCTGGCGGGGCCCGTTCATTGGTTTTCTTAGTTGCCTTCTTGCGTGGACCTCAATAGGAGGATAAGTCGCGTCACGACACAGAGACGATGGATTCTTCCAGGCCAGCCCCAACTTCCATGCGCAAATCATTGAATAATAATCAATAGGGGCGGCATTCTGAAGGTTGCTCAAAGCTTGTGCGAAACGTTAGTAAATACTCATTAGGGTTTAATGGTAGTGCTGCCGAATGCGCGCGACATGGGATTCTAACAAAATGAAATATTAAGGTTTGAATTAGTGTCGACAAGGCGTTAATCTGGGGCGGCGCCCGAAACTGGGCGGTGTATGCCCCGATATGCATGCGGCATCGGTGGCGGCGTGATTGGAGGTGCGGTGGTGCACTCAAGGGAGCGGCAGACCACTGCTTCGGTTAAGTTCTATATGCTGTGCTTCATTGCGCAAGTAGTTATTTTGATCGGCAATATTTTATTGCAGTGGAGCCTCGGGGATTCATTTAAACAAGCTACGCACCATTCACTAAATTATTTCATTGGCATTTTTATGGTGATTACCGTTGTGATTGGTGTTGTCGCCTTCAGACGAGCAAACGGCGGCCGCCGAGGCAGAGCTCAGGGGTAAGCCTCAACCCTTCGGTATGCAGTCCAGGTCTGCTGGCGGGGCCGGTGGCCTCGCCAGCAGACTATCTATTTAGATGATTTCTTCGCAGCTGTCTTCTTGGCTGCGGGTTTCTTTGCCGTCGTCTTCTTTGTTGCAGCCTTTTTCGTAGTGGTTTTCTTTGTTGTGGTTTTCTTGGCTGTGCTCCGCTTCGTGGTCTTCTTAGTTGCCTTCTTGCGCGGGCCCTTCGCCCTCTTGTCGGCAAGCAACTGGAAGGCCCGTTCCACCTCTAGGTGTTCTATGCTTTCGCCGCGCGGCACGGTCACATTCGTGGTGCCGTCAGTAATGTAGGGTCCGAAGCGGCCATCCTTGATAACTACTGGTTTTTCAGTGGCCGGATCGGTGCCTAGCTCGCGAAGGGGCGGTTTCGCTGCTCGCCTACCGCGCTGCTTAGGCTGGGAGTAGATCTTCAGTGCCTCTTCCAAGGTGATGGTGAACATCTGCTCTTCAGTCTCTAAGGAACGCGAATCTTTCCCCTTCTTCAGGTAGGGGCCGAAACGCCCATTCTGGGCGGTAATGACCTCGCCAGATTCCGGATCAGTGCCGACCTCACGGGGCAGAGACAGCAGCTGCAAGGCGTCCTCGAAAGTAATGTCCGCAAGGTTTTGAGTCTTCAGTAGCGAAGCAGTCTTGGGCTTAATCTTCTTCTTTCCAGTGCCCTGTTCCTCCTCGGGAATGACCTCGGTGACATAGGGGCCGAAACGCCCGTTCTTAGCCACGATAGTGCGCCCAGTGTTGGGGTATACGCCGAGTTCGCGGCCGTCGTCTGCGGCAGCAGCGTACAGTTCCTTTACCTTTTCGGGGCTCAGCTCGTCCGGAGCCACGTCGTCCGGGATGGAGGCGCGCTTGCCGTCCTTATCTTCCAGGTAGGGGCCGAAACGCCCGACGCGTACCGCCACGCCCTCGCCCAGATCAATGGTGTTGACGGTGCGGGCATCAATGTCGCCCAGCGAGGAAACAGCGTGCTTGAGGCCGGCGACCTCGCCAGATCCATCCGCTCCGAAGTAGAACTGTCCAAGCCATTGCTTGCGATCAGCATTGCCCGCGGCGATCTTGTCCAGGTCCTCCTCCAAAGAGGCAGTGAAGTCGTAGTCGACCAGATCAGGCAGGTTCTGTTCCAACAGGCGGGTGACCGAGAAGGCCAGCCAGGTGGGGATTAGCGCCTGGCCGCGGTGTAGCACGTAGCCGCGATCTCCAATCACGCCAATGGTAGCGGCGTAGGTGGAGGGGCGGCCAATACCGCGTTCTTCCAGGGCTTTTACCAGGGACGCTTCCGTGTACCGCGGAGGCGGGGTAGTGGTGTGCTCGCGGTCCTCGTAGTCGACCTTCTTCACCTGCAACGTGTCGCCCTCGGAAAGCTTCGGCAAACGTACGTTTTCGCCAGCCGATTTGGCGTAGCGATCCTTGTCCCGGCCCTCTTCGTAAGCAGCCAAGAAGCCGCGGTCGGTAATGACCGTGCCGGAGGCCGAGAAAGTGGCTTTACCCTCGGAAGAGTCGGCCTGGATGCGCACGGTAGCTGTTTGCCCGCGAGCATCATTCATCTGCGAGGCCACAGTGCGCTTCCAGATCAGGTCGTAAAGACGCAATTCCGCACCGCTGATCTGCCCGGCCACCTGGTCTGGGGAACGGAAGTGGGCACCCGCTGGGCGGATAGCTTCGTGAGCCTCCTGCGCGCCCTTGGATTTGGTTGCGTAAAAGCGCGGCTTGGCGGGAATCGAGGTGGCTCCGTACAGCTCGCTGGCCTGTTTGCGGGCCGCAGCAATCGCCTGTGACGACAGCGCTGTGGAGTCAGTACGCATGTAGGTGATGAAACCGTTTTCGTACAAGGTCTGGGCAACCCGCATGGTCTGGCGCGAGGACATGCGCAGCTTGCGGGAAGCCTCCTGCTGCAACGTCGACGTGGTAAAGGGCGCCGCCGGCCTGCGCGTGTACGGCTTAGTGTCCAGTTTCTGGACCGTGTATGGGGACGTTTTTTCCAGTGCCTTGCCGAGGGCGGAAGCCTGCTCTGCCTGCAGTACGTGCACCTTGGCCAGCTGGGCCTTCTTTGTCAACTGGCCGTCGTCGCCAAAGTCGCGTCCAGTAGCCAGGCGATGGCCATCGAGTTCTACCAGCTTGGCTTCGAATTCGCCCTCGTCGTTCGCTAAAGTAGCAGCAATATCCCAGTAGGTTGCGGGCACAAATTCGATGCGTTCGCGTTCGCGGTCTACAACCATGCGCGTCGCCACAGACTGAACGCGCCCAGCGGAAGAGCCAGCCTGGACCTTGCGCCACAGTAGCGGAGACACTTCGTAACCGTACAGGCGGTCGAGCACGCGGCGGGTCTCCTGAGCGTCCACCAGGTCAGTATCGAGCTCGCGGGTGTTGGCAAGAGCGTTGGAAATGGCATCCTTGGTGATTTCGTGGAACACCATGCGGTATACGGGAACCTTCGGCTTTAGCACCTGCAGTAGGTGCCATGCGATCGCTTCACCTTCGCGGTCCTCATCTGTTGCCAGATAGAGTTCGTCGGCCTCTTTTAGAGCTTTGCGCAGCTGAGTAACCGTCTTCTTCTTGTCCGGGCTGACAACGTAATAGGGGTCGAAGCCGTCGTCTACGTCCACTGCGAACTTGCCGTAGGGGCCTTTCTTCATGTCGGCAGGTAGGTCGGAGGGTTTAGGCAGGTCGCGCACATGGCCGACTGATGCCAGCACATGAAAAGACGGTCCTAAGTAGCCAGCAATAGTTTTAGCTTTGGCTGGAGACTCGACTATTACTAGCTTCGAGTTCTTGTCTGCCTGCGACACTGCTTCTCCTTATATATGCATTAAAGCCAACTGCCTGAACTGTACTATGTCCCCCTGTCACTTGAGCGAGTCGGCTTATCTGCCGGTTGTCGCGTAAAGGGCGGGTAATGGCCGGGGCGCTGCGGTCGTAATGCCCGATGAAACCGCAGATGAGGGGTTAGTTTGAGGGCGGTCTCCGCCCCGCCCTCAAAAACAATAATGAGTGGTGTAATTCACAAGCGATCTATCTGGTCTGTCCTCACCTTCTGGATGGTCACCTGTTTTTCTAGCGGGCACCGGTGGGGATGCGGTGGCCGTCAGTGGGAACAGTTAGGCTAGAGGCCATGACGGCTAATCTTGCGCAAAATGCTTCAGATGCCCCGCGGGGGCTCTTTATTACCTTTGAGGGCGGCGAAGCTGCCGGCAAATCCACCCAGGTACGGCTGTTGCAGAAAGCGTGTATTGAAGCCGGATTGCAGGTGTTAGTTACGTTCGAACCGGGCGACAGCGCCCTCGGCAAAGAATTGCGCCGGCAGGTGATGAACGGGCCGCAGGATGTAGATCCGCGCACTGAGGCGCTGCTGTACGCCGCCGACCGTGCCTATCACGTGGCCACCAAGATTAGGCCGGCGCTGCAGGCGGGCAAAGTCGTTATTTGTGATCGGTACATCGATTCTTCGGTAGCCTATCAAGGAATGGGCCGCGATCTGGGGGAACAAGAGATTAGACAGCTAAGCGAATGGGCTACGGACGGCCTAAATCCAGACATCACCGTCCTTCTTGACTTAGATCTAGACACCGCCGCCCACCGCTTAGCTGAACGCGGTATGGGCCAGGACCGGATCGAGGGCGCGGGGCGAGCCTTTCACAAACAGGTACGTGCCGCTTTCCTAAATATGGCCCAGGAATCGAACGGGCGGATCTGCCGCATTGACGGATCTAAAACGGTAGAAGAAGTAAAAGAGGACATCTTTAGCGTCCTCGAGCAGTTGCCGTGGTTTGTCCAGCGAGGCATTGAGCTACCGCGGGAGGCGAAGTAGTGAGCGTTTGGGATCAGCTCGTCGGCCAAGAACAGCAGGTGCAGGTATTGCAGAAGGCTGCTTCTGCTGCCAGGCAAATTGTGTGTCAGCGGGGCAGTGGAAACGATGATACGGGCAGGCAGATGTCGCACGCCTGGCTTATTACAGGGCCTCCAGGGTCTGGGCGCTCACTGGCTGCAAAAGCCTTCGCAGCGTCGCTGCAATGCGAGGGTGAAACGGTGGGGTGCGGAAAGTGTCAGGGGTGTACCCAAACTATGGGGGGCACTCATCCGGACGTGCGCTACCTTCGCACCGAGAAAGTAGTTATTTCTATCGAGGAGGCGCGCCAACTTATAGGGGTGGCAGCGCAAGCGCCCTCGCAGGGAAAGTGGCGCGTTATCGTTGTCGAGGACGCAGACCGCATGGTAGAGCGCACCTCGAATGTGCTGCTGAAAGCTATTGAAGAGCCGCCGCCGCATACGGTGTGGTTGCTGTGCGCGCCCAGTCCCGAGGACATGATCACCACGATCCGCTCCCGTTGTAGGGCACTCAACCTGCGGGTGCCGCCGGTGCGGGCGGTGGCCGAGCTGATCGTTGCTCGCGACGGGGTAGACCCGCAGGTGGCAATGTCCGCAGCTCGTGCCGCCCAGTCCCATATTGGCTTGGCGAAGTATCTAGCTACTGATCCGCAGGCGCGCGAACAGAGGCGCAAAACCCTGCTGCGCCCCGCACAGGTACGTTCGGTAGCCGACGCGGTGTTTGCTGCCGGGCAGATGGTGGACCTAGCGAAGGCCGAGGCCGAACGCATTACTGCTACAAAGGATGCGGCAGAGCTAGGAGAGTTGAAAAGGGCGCTGGGGTTGGATGCCGACGCGAAGGTTCCGCCAGCGCTGCGGGCGCAGGTGCGGCAGTTGGAAGAGGAACAAAAACGGCGTGCCACCCGCGCCTTGCGCGACCAGCTCGATCGGGCCATGACGGATCTAATGTCGCTATACCGGGACGTGTACGCCCGCCAGGTAGGAGCCGATGTCGATTTTGTAAACGACGATATGGTAGAGGTGATTTCTGACCTGGCTTCTCAGATGGATACTGCGGCTACGATAGCCAAGATGGATGCAATTGAAGTGGCCCGCCGTCGGCTCGCGCACAATGTCACACCCGTGGTAGCAATAGAAGCGATGTGTGTAGCATTGAGGCCGCACGCCCAGCCAACCCCTTGGGAGTAATTGAATGGTGAAACGGACTGGCAGAATCCTGGCCGCAAGCTTTGCTTTAGTGACGCTCTTAGCTGGGTGCTCAATGGGGCAAAGTAACCAGCCCTCGCGGCAGGAACGGGAAGACCATAAGCAGAGCGCGCCCTCGCCGCAGCTGCAAAAGTTCTACGACCAACGGGTGAAGTGGGGCAAGTGTGATCCGAAGGTTTCCTCTGACAAGAATCTACAGTGCGGCACTATAGAGGTACCCCTGGACTATTCCAAGCCTGCCGGGCGCACAATCAAATTGCAGATGGCTAGGCAGAAGGCTGCTGGCAACAATCCCAAGGGTTCCCTGTTTACTAATCCGGGCGGGCCCGGCCAGTCTGGCATTGAATCTTTGTCGGGGCTAGTTAGCGGTGCCATCGGCTCAGACGTGCAGAAGGCCTACGACTTGGTTAGCTTCGACCCTAGGGGCGTGGGCGCGTCGGCACCTATCGTGTGCAGCTCGGATGAGCAGAAGGATACTTGGCGCAGCATGGATTCTACTGGGGATGCGGGAACTGACATCAAACAGGTGCGCGAACAGGCCGCCCAGTTTGGGCAGCAGTGCCTGGACAAGGATGCGGAGCTGACGAAAAACCTAGACACTGTCTCTGCCGCGAAAGACATGGACGTGATGCGTGCCGCCGTGGGCGACGACAAGCTCACCTACGTTGGCTATTCGTATGGCACCCTACTGGGATCTACCTACGTCAACCATTTCCCGAAACAGTCGGGTCGAATCGTGCTAGATGGCGTGGTAGATCCGAAGGCTGACATGTTTGATCTTTCTCTTGGGCAGGCGGAGCATTTCCAAAAGTCGCTCGCTAAGTTTGCTGACGAGTGCAAGGAGTTTGCTAACTGTCCATTAAAATCGAAGACCAAGGAAGGGCGTCTAAAAGACATCGATAAGTTCTTGAAGTCGCTGGCAGGAAACCCGCTGCGGACCTCGAATTCGAACCGTCCGCTCACTCAGTCCCTAGCTACCGAAGGCACTGTTGCGCCCCTTTACAATTACGAATCGTGGCCGACGCTGGTGGACGCCCTCGACAGGGCTATTAGGCTGCACGACGGCACGCAGTTGCTGTACTTGGCTGATTTTTATGCGTCTAGGAATTCCGACGGCACTTACTCTGACAATTCCTTCGATGCTATGAGCGTCATCAACCAGTTGGATTACCCGGTGGTGGGCGACGCTAAGACGTGGGCTCAGCAAGATGCGCAGCTCGACAAGGTGGCACCAGTGATTGGCAGCACCTTCAAATATGGGCCTCAGGGCGCACAGGCGTCGCCGATCAAGCCTAAGCCTGCGGACGATCCCACGTTCAAAGATGCTCCTAAAGTAGTAATCGTGGGCAATAAGAACGATCCGGCCACCCCGTATAAGTTTGCGCAGTCGCTGCATAGGCAGATCCCAGGGTCTTCGTTGGTTACTCTCGATTCTTGGAATCATTGCGGCTACACGGGCATTTCGAAGTGCGTCAACAAGGCGGTCGAGGCGTATCTACTGCAAGGCGAGCAGCCGGCGAGCGAAGTCAGCTGCAAGCTAGATGAGCGATAGCGGCCACATTGGTTTGATTTGCAGGTGAAAGCTTAGGTAAGCTTTTTCCTGCTGCGCCACCTTAGCTCAGTCGGTAGAGCGATTCACTCGTAATGAATAGGTCGCGGGTTCGATTCCCGCAGGTGGCTCCACTTTTACGGCGGCTTTGATATGCCGGCGTCTGCGTTAGCGGGTGTGCCCAAGGGGCAATTTCAATGCTCGCCATTTGGTCTTCTACGTCTGTGCTGACGGTCTCCGTGGGTACTTCGAGGCGTCCATCGTTGTGCCCTAGATAAAAGTTGGGCTGCAAGCAGCAGTTTCAAACGCGGCTCATAATGAGCAGATAGCCTGACTTGGCGCACTACCGGGAAAACAATTACTGCACTTGAAAGTTAAAGAACACTAATTGATGTGCAAAAAAACACCGACGTAGGGTGGCTTACCATTTGGTAGGTTGAAGGTGTGAAAACTTTTAGCGCAAAAAAGAAATTGACCGCTTCCATGTTCACCCTAGGTTTGGTTGCTGCTGGTTTGTCGGTGGCAGCTCCTGCGCAGGCCGCTCAGCTGCCCATGACTCCCGCAACTTGCAACGTCCTGCACAGGGAAGTGAAACAGGGCAAAACTAGTTTCTCAAATATGGACCGGATTCTGTACGGAAGCAAGCAGACCGTTTACAACAACACAATGGAGTTGTACTCGCAGAGCGCCTACAATGACGCTATCAAAAAGGGTGCCCAGATGTGGGAACAGGCTACTGGGGGCAAACTGAAGTTCAAGATGGTATCGGCTCCGACTCCTCGTTCGGTCACTATTGTTGACGAACACTGGAGGGAAGGGTCCGCCCTCGGGTATGGGGGGCGGGACAGCAAGCGGATCCGCCTGATGATCGACCGTACTCCTGCTGCAAGCCAGCCGATGGTCGTGGCCCACGAAATTGGGCATGTCATAGGCCTTGAGCACACCTGCCGCGGCGATCTTATGGGTGCCGGCTCCGTTATGGGAACCAAGATTACTGATACTGACGTTGCGCTTGCGTATGCAGCAATCAAAGCTCAGGGCGGAGACAAGTAGCACTTCTCTGTACATAGTAGACAGTTCGGCTGCTACGCATGGGCTTAAGGCTTTAGGGGAGGAACGCACCGCGTCCCTCCCCTAAAGCCTTTCTAGTCCCCGAGCCCACCCTCGCCGTCTACCCAATGCGCGGTAGTGAAATGTACAAGGTGCCAAGTGCCCATGTGAGGCGTGCCGGGGAGTGAAATGTAAGTAGAGAGTTGAACTCTAGCCATTCCCCAGTGGCTGCCATGTGTGGACCGAAAAGGTCCGGGGTGCATTCGCTGTAGCGGCTACCAACTAAAAACTAATCAACCAATTCGGTGGTCCAATTCAGTTCCTGCAGTTGCAAATCCAGGTGGCGGTATTCTTTAGCGGCGTCATCGGCACGATCGCGCAACTGCGAAACCGGGTAGGCGGGCATGAATTTTACTTCCATACGAGTGAAACGATCCTGTCGCGCTGCTGCCTTGTCTGCCAAATTGGAGAAGAAAATATGCCTGCGCTGGGCGTTGTCGCGGGCCGCAATCGCATCCGAAATAGTCTGCTCCCCGGAAAAAGTAGTGGCCGAGTTAGTCCTGTTGATGCGCATAATCAAGTTTTGCAGCTTCTGGTGCAGCGCCTCGGCCTGCTCGATCAGCTGAGCCGGATCCTCGGCTGGGTCTTCGCCCTCTTGCACCCTAATGACGTTCTGGGCGCGCTGGCTCAGGTGCGTCAGGCGAGCCTGAATCTGGGCCCTCTCGGATAAAGCTTCAGCAAGTTTCATGTTTTCCTCCCCGGCCATACTAACTTGTATTTCAGGCGCCATGTTCGGCCTCATAAAGACAAAAGGGGTGAACAAAACAGTAGCGGGACGGCCTTGCCGTCCCGCTACTGCGTTCCCCATCTCAGAAAAGAATATGAAGTTGTTCCCCATCTAGAAGTAAGTTTCTAGCTCCTTGTGGCTACCACTATAGGTAGTCAACCTTGGGATACCAGCAAACTAACCTTGGAATTTCCTGGCAATTGCGTTGAGTTGGTGTGAAGGCGGCAGCCTGTCCCTAGCGCTATCGAAAGTAGCCGGGCTGAAAGAACAGTAGCGGGACGGCCTTGCCGTCCCGCTACTGCGTTCCCCATCTCAGAAAAGATATTCTGTGTTATCCCCATTGGAGGCTTCATCAGCCTCACAACACATACTGTAAAGATCCATTCTGAACACACCGTTAAGCAAACCTTAGAATTTCCTAAGGAAAGCTAAATTGGCCGGTCGAAGAGGCTATTTGACCTTTACAACCGTTCTTCCCAGCGCATTTGCCTCAGCGATCGTATCCAGCGCCGTCCCCACTTCATCAAGGGGGACAGTATGCACGAGTGCCCGCAGCAGATCCGGGCTGACGCCCTCGGCAAGATTCTGCCAAAGCTGGGCCCGCAATTCCGGAGCAAGGAACGTGACAGAAACCCCCAGGACGTTGATGCCACGCAGAATCAGGGGCAGCACGTTGGTCTGCAACTTGTTGCCCGCCGCGTTGCCAATGACAGCTACGGAGGCACCCGTGCTGGCGCTACGCAGCAGCCAATCCAAAGTGGTACCCCCAACCACGTCTACACCGCCAGCCCAGCGGGACTTTTCTAGAGGGCGATGCCCAAAGTCCGGGTAGGACTCGATCTGGGCTGCCCCCGCCATCTGCAACAGCTCAGCCACGTTGTCTTTACGCGAGAACGCGTGTACCTCGCGCCCAGCCTTGGCAAGAAGTGCGGTAGCAAGTAGCCCAGCGCCGCCGCTGGCGCCCGTAACCGCAACCGGTCCGTCGGGCAACCCCACCGCTTGCAACTTGTGTACGGCCAGCGCCGCCGCATAACCGGCAGTGCCCAAAGCCGAAGCGGTCCACGTATCCATGTTCTGCGGCAGGGGAGTGACCCATGAAGACGGTACTCGCACGTATTCGCAGTATCCGCCCGGATGCTTCTCAGAAAGAGAAGCGCCCGTAACGGTCACGGGAGTACCCACCGCCAAGCCGGTCTGCCCGGGCTGCTCGATCGTGCCGGTAACATCGCAACCACCAATCAGCGGCAACGACCTGGCAATCGGGGCCTTTCCCGAAGCGGCCAAGCCATCCTTGTAGTTAACTGAAGAATATTCGACACGGATGAGGGCGTCGCCCTCCCCAAGAGCGTCTTCGCCCACTTCGCAAACGCGCCCCGCAGCTCGCCCATCCCTGTCTTCAAGTAGAAAAGCTTTCATAAGCCCTATTGTCGCAAACGTTGCCTGGACTGGGAAGAGACTTAGGACTTTCAGAATTTGGACTAAGGGATGAACTCCGCTCGCCCGCGCGCTAGCGTAGTGACAAGCTAACCCGAAAGGCCTAATCGTGAGCACTATTCCTGGCATTGGTAGCGTTGAACCGAAACCCGCCCTGGACAACCTTGATCTACTAGCAGCTCCGGTAGCGGAGGCACTGGAGGCTGTGGTGGCCGACAATCCTGAGCTCGCCGACCAGGCGCTGGCAGTGGCAATCGACCCTGATCTAGCCGACACGGAAGCGATGACCGAAGCATTCGGCATGGACCTGTCGCTGTCCGCCAACTGTATTCTGGTGGCAGGCAAACGCGCCGGCGAAGAACGAGTCGCCGCCTGCCTCGTGCGCGCTCACACCTTCGCCGACGTCAACCACGTGGTGAAGAAAACCTTGAACGTGCGCAAAGCGTCCTTCTGGCCTCAGGAAAAGGCAGTGGAGGCCTCGGGAATGGAATACGGCGGAATCACGCCGGTCGGGTTGCCCTCCGAATGGCGGCTGCTGATCGACACCAGGTGCACGGAAGGTTGGGCTTGCATCGGCTCCGGCCTGCGCAGCTCCAAGCTCTTTATTACCGGTGAACTGCTAAAGGCATTGCCGGACGCCGAGATTATTGAAGGGCTTGGCGTAGAGCCAAAATAGTCCTTCGCAAAGTAGACTTGGGTCGTGGAGAGCATTGATGGAAGCCGCGCCGAAATAGTGGTGCAGCTGCTTACGCGTATCGAAGCGCTGTGCGCGAATTCGTCCTCGCGCGTGCTGATAGGCATAGCAGGATGCCCCGGCGCCGGAAAGACAACCCTCACGAAGCTTCTGCTGGACGGGATTCCCGAAGCCGCCTGGGTACCCATGGACGGCTTCCACCTTTCCGACGCGGTGCTAACCGACCGCGGCACCCTGGACCGAAAAGGAGCGCCGGATACCTTCGACACCGAGGGGTATTTTTCGGCCCTGCAACGGATCAAAGCTGGACGCGAGGACGTGTATGTGCCGTCTTTTGACCGCGATCTGGAGCAGCCGATAGCTGCCGGTCTGCGAGTACCCGTAGAAGCCAAGGTAGTCATCTCTGAGGGCAATTATCTGCTGCTAGCAAGGGATGAATGGGATCGTATCCACCAACTTTTTGACCAGGTGTGGTTTGTGGATACACCGCCAGAACTGCGAATATCGCGGCTCGTCAACCGGCACATGCGCTACGGCAAGCCACCCCAGTTTGCGCGCGAATGGGTGCAGGAAGTGGACGAAGCCAACGCCGCCCTCATAGAAGAGGACGCGCAAAGTGCAGACTTGCTGGTGCCCTTCGACTAGCAGCTATTAACAGCAAAAGTGGGAGCCAAAAAGGCCCCCACTTTTCTGCCCTATCGCTACCTAAACTGCCGTGGAACCGTCACCTTTCGCGGATGCTGGGACAGATAGGTTTGCCCCTTCTACATCTAGGTGCGGCAGGATCTTGTCCAACCACTTTGGCAGCCACCAGGCCGCGTCTCCCAGTAGGTGCATGAGCGCGGGAATTACTAGTAGACGTACGATGAACGCGTCCAGGATTATGCCCAGCGTCAGACCGAAGCCAATTGACTTGATCATCGGGTTGGAATTGAAAATAAACCCGGCGAAGACTGCGGTCATAATGGTCGCTGCCGCTATAACTACCGTGCGGCCAGAATGTAATCCTTCACGTACTGCCGTACGAGCGTCGATCCCCTTAGAGTGGGCTTCCTTCATGCCCGAGACTAGGAATAGCTGGTAGTCCATTGCCAATCCGAACAGAATGCCCGTCATTATGATCGGTAGGAATGACAGAACCGGACCGGGGGTTGTGATGTTGAATAGCGACGCCAAGTGTCCTTCCTGGAACACCCAGGTGACCCCTCCGAATGCGCCCAGCACGGACAGGGCGAACCCGATTGTTGCTGTCAGCGGCACCAGGATAGAGCGGAACACCACCATCAAGATCAGGAAAGACAGCCCGATCACGATCAGCAGGTACGGTACAAGCGCGTCCGAAATAACTTCCGAAACGTCGATCATTGCCGAGGTCGATCCGGCAACTCCCATCTTGTAGCCGTGGTCCATGTCGCGCAGCTGGTGTACTAGAGTCTCAGTCTGCTTGGCCGACGGGCCGTGTTTGGGTACTACTTGGTAGGCAATCAGCTTGTGATTGTCAGAGGCGCCCACTGGCACCACAGCGGCGACCTCAGCGAGTTTGTTAATTTGCTTGCCGATTTCTACCTGTTTCGAGGTGACGGCGTCTTGGGCGATCGGTTTGTCCAATTCCGCAACGGCTAACAGTGGGCCGTTCATGCCGTCGCCGAATTTATCCTGCATGATCTTGTAGGTCTGGTGAACCTCAGATTCCTTCGCTTCCGAGGATGCGTCAGGTAGCCCAAGACGCATGTTCAAAGACGGAATAGCAAGAGCTGCCAACACCAGCAAACCCGCCACCACGGTCACGGTAGCCCGCATAGTGCCCATGGGCGCAGGAAGGGTGTGCGGTTTTGGATGCTGACCGAGCCCCTCACGTGCTTTCTTAGGAAGAATGCGTAGTCCAATTAGCTTTAGGAGGGCGGGTGTTAGGGTAATTGCCACTAGGATGGCGGTCAAAACCGCGAAAGCTCCGACGGTGCCCATCATGCCAACAATTGAAATGCCCGTAACGTTTAGGGCCAACAGGGCGATGATGACGGTGGATCCAGCGAACACCACGGCTCCGCCCGAGGTGCCGTTGGCAACGCCAATCGAGTCGATTAGGCCCATACCGCGCAGTAGCTGCTTTCGGTGCCTATTCAAGATGAATAGGGAATAGTCGATGCCAACTGCGAGCCCCAACATCAAGCCGAGCACAGGGGTTACCGAGAACATGTCGACGATGCCTGAGAAGGCCATTGCGGTAGTTACAGCGATACCGACCCCTAACAGTGCATTGATTAGGGGCAGTCCGGCACCGATCAGGGTGCCTAACATGAGCAAAAGGACGATGCCTGCGATCACCACTCCCGCTATCTCGCCTGGGCCGACCATTTGCGGCATAGTACGTGCCAGGTCAGTGCCGAAATGGGCCTTGACGCCGTGCATGTCGGTGTCATTGATGGCCTTCATCAAGTCGGCCTTGGAATCCATCGAAACATCCATCAGCTCTTTGTCGAAAGAAATGGAACTGATGGCGGCGGTTCCGTCTTTCGAGATCATGCGCGTTCCGGCGGCCATGTCAGCCATGGCCTTGCCGTCAGTGAGTTGTTTCATCTTAGCGTCTAATTTTGCTTTGCCGGAATTTAGCTCCCGCTGCTTTTCTTCTAGCAGCTGCTTCTGCTGATCCAGCTCCGCCTGCTGCGGGGCAAGCTGAGCCTCCGCCTCTGGCATGGCTGCCTTGGCTTGATCGAGTTGGGCCTGTCCGGCCTCGATCTGTTTCTTGCCCTGGTCTAGTTGAGCCTGACCCGCCTTGGCCCGTTCTTCGGCCTCGGCAAGCTTGTGCTCGCCGGCAGCCATCTTCTGCATTCCCCTATCCAGCTTTTGCTGTGCGGCGAACGGATCAGTGGCAGTCTTGACGTCCTTTACCTTTTCAGCATTCTTCAGCGCCTGGGCGATGCCTTTGCGCTGTTCTGGGGTAAATTTGTCTGTCGCCGTAAAAACGATCTGACTACTGCCACCGGAAGCTTTCTTGAAGTTCTTCGATAGCTGGTCTGCCACCTTCGAGGTGGGAGTATTTGGTAGGTCGATAGTTGTGGACATTGGGCCGTGGAATAACCCAAATCCCACGAAAGATAGGGCAAGTATCGCTACCCAGGTAACGATAACCGCCCAGGCGTGCTGGGCGCAAAAGCGGCCCAGTCGTTCCAACAGTTTTGCCATAAGTCTTCCTTTAGTAAAAGTGCCTATTTTAGCGGCCGAGGCCGGATTCTAGGCGTGCAAATGCATGCTGCAGATTTTCCTGCCAATCCTCGCGAGCCTTCCTAGAGAGATGGCCGGGAACCGGTGAATATTTCGGAACCCACTCGCGGGCGCACAGCGATACGGCAAGAAACAGCGAACCAACAGTGAGACGTATATCGAGTACGGAAATATTGGGATATTTCTGTTGTAGTCCTGTCTGGAACGCGTAGCTCAGCTGGCCAAAAACCTGTCCAAAAAGCTGATTAGTTTTTTCTTGTCTGCTAGAAAAGCTGTTAATTACCTGATCAAAATAGGCAATTTGTTCAGGTAGATCGGCTTCTACAAGTGCGTTAGCTGTGTTGTGAAAAAGGTCCGCAACCGTGGCAGTTTCGGGATTTGTGTCCCGCTCCAAGATTGCATTTCCGAGGGCGGAAAAGACCTGTGCGCAGTGTTCTACTACTGCTTCGTCCAACGAGGCAAAGTGGTTGAAAATCGTGCGCCTGGATACGCCCGCTTTGCGGGCGAGTCCAGTAGCGGTAAGCTCGCTCAACTCGCCGCCCTCGATGGTGGCATCGATGGCTGCGAGTATGGCGTCCCTGGATGAGGACGCGGTGCGAGGCATGCGTCGTACGTTCACGTATGAAGATGGTACGCGCCGTTTGCACTGAGTGCAATTGCGCAGTTGAGAGTTATGACACTACTGAATGTTTGAGCATGCAGGGTCGACTTTACGGAAGGGTGCTAATCTAACCCGATGTCGAAAGCGGCGTCGAGATCTTCGCGTGAGTAGGTGCGGAAAGCTAGGTGGGTGATCAGTTTTTCCACGCCCTCGACCTTAGCGATCTGGTCAGAAATTACCTTGGCTATTTCGTCGTGAGACGACACGCGCACGATCGCAATCAAGTCGGCTTCGCCGGTGGTGGAGTAGACCTCAGCTACCCCGTCTATAGCGGCCACCTTTTTTCCCACGGTGGTGATCTTGGCGGGCGTTATGTTGAGCATGACAATAGCGGTAAGCATTTTTCCTCCTAAAGCTCACCCAACCTTACCTTTAAAAGAGGTGCGAGAGTGCGCCGGCGATAAACCGGTATCCAGTTGCCTTATATGTTGAAGGGTTGGGATCGCAGGTAAGGTAGCAAACATTAGTCTATTTTAATCTTAAGCGCTTGCAATCCTGAGAAATTCCTTGGAATGGTATGGGGTGTTCGAGCTAGCGTCAAAAATTTTTCCAATATGAAAAATAATAATGCTGCACGCTTTATCTATTGCAGAAAATGAATTAATCGTTATACGGTGATGGTGACATAGGAAGATAAATAAGGAGCACGCAATATGGCCAAGATGGTGAAGACGATTTTGCTAGACGACGTTGACGGTTCGCAGGCTGCGTCCACAGTTCAGTTTGGGTACCAGGGCGTCCAATATGAAATCGATCTTAGCGACGAAAATGCTAAGAAATTCCAAGAACTAATGCAGCCATGGGTTGATGCGGGGCGCAGGACTGGTGGACGGCGTCGTTCCGGTACCGCAGTTAAAAGCAAGACTAAGGCTGCAGAAATTCGCGAATGGGCACGGGAAAAGGGGCTTGATGTTCCCGATCGTGGCCGTATTCCGGTAGAAATTCGTGAGCGCTACGCTCAGGAAGTCGAAGACTAATTCACTCTGCAATGTGGCAGTTAAGCCATTGGTCCTCTTTTGTGCATGCCGTGAGCGTGAAAGGATAAAAGTATGACTTACAAACTAGTACTGCTCCGCCATGGGCAGAGCGAATGGAACGCTAAGAACCTGTTTACTGGTTGGGTTGACGTGCCGCTTTCCGAAGCTGGCCGCGAAGAGGCAGTTCACGGAGGTGAGCTGCTGAAGAAGGAGGGCATTGTTCCTGACCTGCTGTTCACCTCTATGTTGCGTCGCGCCATCTCCACTGCAAACCTCGCGTTGGACGCTTGCGATCGTCACTGGATTCCGGTGGAGCGCTCTTGGCGTCTGAACGAGCGTCACTACGGCGCCCTCCAAGGTAAGAACAAGAAGGAAATTCGCGACGAATACGGCGAAGAGCAGTTCATGCAGTGGCGTCGTTCCTACGACAATCCGCCGCCGCAGATCGAACTTGGTTCCGAGTTCAGCCAAGACAAGGATCCGCGCTACCAGGGCGAACCTATTCCTGCCACCGAGTGCTTGAAGGACGTTCTGGAACGCATGCTGCCCTACTGGGAGCAGACCATCCTTCCCGCAGTGAAAACTGGCAAGACCGTTTTGGTGGCAGCCCACGGCAACTCGCTGCGTGCGCTCGTCAAGCACCTAGATGGCATCTCTGACGAGGAGATCTCGGGTCTGAACATTCCGACCGGTGTACCGCTCTACTACGAACTAGACGAGGAAACTCTGAAGCCCGTAAAGGCTGGCGGCACCTATCTTGATCCGGATGCACAGGCAAAGATTGAAGCTGTAGCAAACCAGGGCAAGTAGCCTTAAAAAATGGGGTCGGGAATTATCCCGGCCCCATTTTTTATGCCCGCTTTGCGAGCAAAATCTAGGTGCGCCCTCGCCGCTAGTAAACGGAAGAGGGCGCACCTACCAGCTTCCCGTTTAGTTCCCTTCGGCGGGGAAGTCGTGGGCATGTGCTACGGCAATGCCCTGAATTTGAAATGCGAGCCGGCGAGCTACAGAGGTTGCGTGATCGCCAAAGCGTTCAAAGAATCGGGCCAATAGCAAGATATTCGCGATCTGCTGCCTGGATAGTTCGATAGATTCATCCAGCACCAGCTTATTTATTTCGATTTCTAGATCGTCAATCGCGTCGTCCTGGTCCTGGATCTTACCGGCCAGCTTAATGTCCTTATCAGTGAGGGCATCAACGACGTTGTGAGCCGCCTGCACAACCAGCTTGGCCATCTGATCGATCTTTTGCTGGATAGGTTCCGGGGCTGGCTTGCTCGGGTGAGACTGGCGCACGATCTGGGCGACGTGCCTGGCCAGATCGCCCATGCGCTCCAAAGTCTGCGACACGCGCAGCGAGGTGATCACAATGCGCAAGTCCGTAGCAACCGGGGCCTGCAAGGCCAGCAGTTGCACGCACTGGTCATCGACGTGATCGGCTAGTTCGTCGATTCGATCGTCGGCGTCGATGGTCTGTTCTGCAACCACCACATCGCAGGTATTCATCGCTTCAACAGCGCGCTCCATAGCGCGGCGTACGTAACGGGACATGCGCAGAAGGTCCTCGTCTAGAGTGTCCATCTGAGTAATAAATTCTTGACGCATGAGGCTCCTTAGACCAATAGTTGTGCAGCTTTTATCTAACCAGTCACCAGTGAACTGAAGTCGGTATCTAAGTGAACAATGAGTTAATCCTACAGTTGCGTTAGTCACCGCGTCCTACTTCGGCGTATGTTTTAAAAATGAGCTTAGGCGTAACCATTCTCGCGGCACTCCTGGGCCTCACTGTAGGGGTGGGATCTATGGTGGCTTACTTCGTTTCTGAAAGATCCCGCCGCAAACCAATCGAAATTGAACGGCCAGTTCTTTCCTCTGACCTACTTTCAGTGCTTGCGGTAATCCCCGGTAGCGCCATTGTGCTTGACGAAAAAGACAGGGTGCTGCGCGCCGGTGCCTCCGCCCTCGCCTACGGCTTCATTCAAAACGACCAGGTAGTGAGCCAAGAGCTGCTGCGTGACGTGCATGAACTGCGCTCCCAGGGGCGTGTCAGCGAACGTAAACTAATCGTCGACAAGGGCGGAAATCCGCCTAAGCCACTGCGCCTGCAAGTGCGCGTAGCCCCACTGGCACATGGGTTGGTGCTCATCCTGGTACAGGATGTTTCAGCCGCCGAACGGGTGCAAGACATGCGCATCGACTTCACCGCCAACGTTTCGCACGAACTAAAAACACCAATCGGAGCCATCCGCCTGCTCACCGAGACTATCCGCGACAACGCGGACGATCCCAAAGCCGTGGCCCGCTTTTCAAAGAACTTGGAAAAAGAGGCAGACCGGCTCTCCGCCCTCGTCCGCGACATCATGGACCTGTCGCGCGTGTCAGTTGAAGACCCGCTAGCGAAGGGGATAGCCGTAACGGTCGACTCGGTGGTGCGCGAAGCAACCGACCGCTGCCGCATCCTGGCTGAAGAATCCGGGGTAACCCTGAAGGTAGGCGACCCCTGCTATGCCCGCGTGTACGGCGATCGCGACCAACTCATTACTGCCGTTCGCAACCTAATCGACAACGCGATCCGCTATTCTGAACCCAACACTCCCGTATCCGTTTCCGCCAAAGTTGAAGATGACCTGGTGCGAATAGCCGTAGTAGATCGCGGCATAGGCATTCCCGCTAAAGCCCGCAACCGTATTTTTGAACGGTTCTACCGAGTCGACAAAGCCAGGTCTCGCCAAACTGGGGGCACCGGGCTGGGATTGGCAATCGTAAAGCACATTGCTGCCGAGCATAGAGGTACTGTGACCTGCTGGTCTACCGAAGGAGCAGGATCAACATTTACCCTTGTATTACCCGAAGCATCTGAGCTGCGCGGCAACGACGACTAACAAGGAGGGGTGCAGCCCATGGTCACGATCATGGTGGTCGAGGACGAACCAAACTTTCTGGAACCGCTAACCTTCAACCTCGAAAAGGACGGCTACAAAGTAATTGGGTGCGAGGACGGGGAAACCGCCCTCAAGACCTTTGCCGCCAACGATGTTGACCTGGTGGTGCTCGACCTGATGCTGCCCGGCGTGGACGGAGTCGAAGTGTGCAGGCAGATCCGGAAGACGTCCTCGGTACCAATCATCATGTTGACCGCCCGCGACGACGTGGTAGACCGCGTCGTCGGGCTTGAGGTTGGAGCGGATGACTACGTGTCGAAGCCCTACTCCTATCGAGAACTGGCCGCACGCATCAAAGCGGTGTTGCGCCGTGGTGGCACAGACGCCCTAGACAGCGAAGTGCTAGAGGTTGGCAACGTCCGCATGGACGTGGAACGGCACCAAGTGTTGGTGGGGGGCAAGGAAGTAACCATGCCTCTTCGTGAATTCGAATTGCTGGAACTGTTGCTGCGGAACCGGGATCGCGTCTTGACTCGCGGGCAGATCCTGGATCGGCTGTGGGGCGCCAACTTTATAGGCGACACAAAGACGCTGGACGTGCACATCAAGAGGGTACGGTCGCACATCGAGGGCAATCCCTCCAAACCGAAACTGCTGGTAACGGTACGTGGGCTCGGCTACAAGATCACCAGTCCTCGGGCTACCAGCCACCCAGCCAACTAATAGGGCGTTCTGCCTATCCAGGCGGTCTTTGCCCGCAGCGATATGCGGGGCTGCGGGCCTAGCGCATGTTAGGATGGAAGTCTGAAACTATGGTTAAAGGGGCTAAAAACATGACCTTTGAAGTCGGCGAAACAGTCGTATACCCGCACCACGGTGCGGCCGTTATCGAAGATGTCTCGACTCGCATGCTCAAGGGCGAAGAAAAACTTTACCTGACTTTGCGCGTGGCGCAGGGCGACCTGACCATCCAAGTTCCCGCAGAAAACTGCGAAATGGTGGGAGTGCGCGACGTGGTGGATCAGAAGGGGCTCAAGGAAGTCCACGAGGTCCTTATGGAACAGAACACCGAAGAGCCCACTAACTGGTCGCGGCGGTACAAGGCCAACGTGGAAAAGATTGCTACCGGTGACATTGTGCGCGTAGCTGAAGTTGTGCGCGACCTGTCCCGCCGCGACAACGAGAAGGGCCTTTCTGCAGGTGAAAAGCGGATGCTCGCAAAGGCTCGGCAGATTCTGATTTCCGAGCTGGCGCTTGCTCGCGAAACTGACGAGGAGGAAGCCACCGCCCAGCTAGACAAGGTGTTGGCAGAATCTGATCCGACCTTGCAGGCCGAAGCCGAAGAGGCCGCCGAAAAGGTCAAGGAAGCCAAAAAGGCGAAGTAGTGCGGCCCTGTTGGGCGGTCATCACTGCCGCCGGATCGGGGGTGCGCCTGGGGTGTGAGGGCCCCAAAGCGCTGGTTGACGTAGCGGGGCGGTCCATGCTGTCCCGCTCGCTCGACATTTTCAAAGCGGATCCGCAGGTAGAGCGCATCTGCGTGACCGCGCCGGTCGAATGGGTGGACCGTTTTGGTGCGCTCGTCGGCCCAGGCGTAAGGGTCGTGCCGGGCGGCACTGACCGGCAAACTTCCGTGCGTGCCGGTATCGAAGCGGTCAGCGATAATGCAGCCTGGCCGAATACGCAGGCCGAGGGCGCGATGCTGCTTATTCACGATGCGGCAAGACCATTTACTCCGGCCGAAGTGCTCCGGAGGATCATCGAACGATTAGAGGCCGGGGCTAATGCTGTGCTTCCGGCTGTCCCGGTCACGGATACCATTCGCCAGGTGGGTGCGGACGGGAGCCAAAATTCGGCAAGCCAGGTGGCGGGCGCCCTCGTCGATAGAAGTGGGCTGAGGGCAATGCAGACTCCGCAAGGTTTCGATGCGGACTTTATTTGTCAGGCTTACCGGCAAGTTGGCGATGTCAGTGCGTTCACAGACGATGGGGCAATAGCGCAGGCAGTAGGCGAACAGGTGGTGCTAGTGCCCGGCGACTCCATGTCTTTCAAGATCACCGTTCCGCTAGATTTGCAGTTGGCTGAGGCAGTAGCCGCCCTCTAACCAGTATTTGTGTCGAAAGCCTATCGGATGGTCGACGGCGTATCGGAATGCGTGCAGTAAGGTATGCCCTGGATAAAATGGTGTGCTCTCGGCATTCTAGAAGCTATCCTCAGCAAAACTATCCACAGGCGTGTAAGAAGTAGCCTGGAAATAAAATCTGTACATGGCGACAATCTGAGCAGATCTCCTCCTCAGATCGGATTCAAATGTTGCCAGAACTATTGCGCAAGTCATCCGTAAGTCGCCGCGCGCTCAGCAAAAGCATTGAGACTGGAAGTATTGTCGATGCGGGCAGATCATTCTGCTTTCGAATACCGCCAGGCTTGCGACGTTGGCAGCTGCGTAATTTTGTTGCACTAGGACGGATGCTGGCTATCCAGGCGCGAAGTAAGAAAGAACTGGTGTTTATTGGCAAAGCAGCAGCGTTACTACACGAACTACCTGTATTTGGGTCGCTGCCACACATAGATTTCAGTTCGGGACTCAGCACCCATCTGGTACTTCCTGGCGGGCGGGCAGTTTCCGAGGGCGGGGATTCCATCGTCTTTGGCAGTGCGCTTGCTCGTGGTCACCGGCGTCGACCGAAAGCTACTACGAAGTTAGAAGGTAGCCTCTGCGCCTCCAGCCTCCAAGAGACATGTGCCCAGGCAGCAATGAATGCGTCTGGGGCGCAGGCGCTCGCAATATTGGATGCGGCACTTCGCACGTATATCCCCCAATCTGTGCTCCGCACTCGCAATGTAGATGGCTACGCGGCAATTGCGCGTCAAAGTATCTTTGAAATCCTGAATAGGAATGCCTCTACCCGCGGTATTAGGGGAGCGCGGGAGCTGCTTGCTATAGCTAGTCCGCTTTGCGAATCGCCTGCTGAATCTTTGGCGCACTATAGTGCCTACCTGTCTGGGCTGGAATATGTCCTCCAACATAAAGTCTGGGCAGTTCAGAAGCATTTTTACTTGGACCTATATTTCCCTAAATATGGGGTTGCGATTGAGATTGACGGTTTTGGAAAATATGTGGATTTGAGCAAACGAACTACTCAGCAGACGATTGATGCCGAGCATTCTCGCCAGAATCTGATTCAGTCTGGTGGCATTAAGGTAATCAGGACGAATTGGAACGATTTGCAAGATAGTAATGCCAACGCCAGATATTTTCTGCAGTTGTGCAAGCAATCTGGGCGGCCGTTGCGCCATACCTATACTCGGGCAACGAGAGCGCTAGAGCATTCGTGGTAGTGCGTTAAGGGCTGCTAATAGCATCCACGTCGAAAGCACATTGAACAGTTGGCGGCCTATCGAAAAGTGCGCCGTAGGGTGTGCTTTGGACCAAATGATGTGCTTTGAGCGGGGCAATGCGCCGCGAGCAAGACGATAGGCTTTCGGGGGGGAAAAAAAGAAAAAGGCGACCAGGGAGCCCCCCCCCAATAAGGGAGCCCCCCTCGAATAGAGGCACCAGTTACACGTAATCAGCCTAGTTTTCGTGGCTAATGTGCTCTAGGCGAGCATCGGCGGCGCGCACAGGCAGCAGCAGTAGCAGCCCAACCAGCAGCACGAAACCGATCCCTAGAATGCCGAAGTAGGTGGCGTTCTGCAGCCCAGTAATCTTGCCGCCCAGCCAGATCGAGAACCCGAACATGGCCGGCGCCAGCGGGGTGGCCGCCCTACCTGTGGTTTGGTACAGACCGAAGACCTCGCCCTCGTTGCCTTTGGGAATACGGCGGGCCAGGAAAGACCTAGACGCCGACTGTGCAGGCCCAACCCAAATGCACAGGAATAGGCCTAGCACCCAGAAGACGACCTTCCCACCATCGTGCATGAAGAAGATGGCGAGGGCGGCGATCACCAGGGAGCTGAGCGACAACACCATCAGCGACTTGGGGCCGAATTTGTCGTCAAAGTAGCCCAGTCCGAAGGTGAAGATGCCGGCCACGACGTTGGCGGCGACGCCGAATAGAAGTACTTCGGCCGAGGAGAACCCGAACGTGGTGGCTGCAATCATGCCGCCGTAGGTGAAGACTCCGGAAAGCCCGTCTCGGAAGATAGCGGAGGCAAATAGGAAGTAGAGCAGGTGGGGCGACTTATGGAACAGAGTTTTTACCGTCTGCCACAGGTTCTTGTAGGACTGGATGAAAGATTCGCGTTCCATCTGATCGGCACCCGGCACCGCCCTGCCAGGAACGGCCTTCAGTACGGGCAGGTAAAGCAGCAGCGACCAGATTGCCGCTACTAGCATTGCCACGCGCACCGGCAAGCCATTTTCTCGGGAAACGGGAATGAGGGCGTCCTCGGAAATAAGCCCAAAGTTCAGTATGAGCAGCAAGAATATGCCCGCAAAGTAACCGGACGCCCATCCCAGTCCGGAGATGCGTCCAACGGTTTGTGGGGTGGAAACTCGTGGGAGCATGGCGTAGTAGTTTACGGAAGCAAATTCGGAAAAGACGGTTCCCAAACCTAGCAGGAATACCCCGAAGTACAGGTAGGAAGGGGTTGGTTGAACTAGTGCCATGGCTGCTAGAGCGGCCACCACGATCATCGAGAAGATCCCGAGCCAGGCCGTGCCTTTGCCGCGGCGATCGGCCCTCTGCCCGGTGATGGGGGCGGTGAGGGCGACGAGCAAGCCGGCAATGCCCATGCCGAAAGAGACCGCTTGGGTGGTGTGGTTTTCGGTGCCAAATCCTGAAGAGGTTAGGTAGACACTGAAAACGAAGGTAGTGGCAACCGCGTTGATTCCTGCGCTGCCCGCGTCCCACGCTGCCCAGGCAGCAACTTGCTTCTTGCTTATTGATCGGTTAGACACTAGCTCAGGCTATAACGAATAGGTGAACTGTAGGGATACTAATTGGTATCTGTTGGCAAATAGATGGGCCGGCGGCGGGGAAGTTACTCGGTTGGATATGCTTGAGCCATGAGCTTCGTTGTTCCTCGCGTGGGCATTGGCACTGATGTGCATGCCTTTTCTTCCGATCCTGAATGCGAACTATGGTTGGCCTGTTTGAAGTGGGATGGCCCGGGTTTGGAGGGGCATTCCGATGCCGACGTGGCTGCCCATGCCGCCTGCGATGCGGTGTTGCAGGCTGCGGCTTTAGGCGATTTGGGAACGAACTTTGGTACTGACCGGCCAGAATGGGCGGGTGCGTCCGGGGGCGCATTCCTGGCGGAGGTGGCGCGGATGGTTGCCGCGAAGGGGCTGCAGATCGGCAATGTGGCCGTGCAGGTGATTGGTAATAAGCCGCGGATGGGCAAGCGTTATGCGGAATGCAATGCGGCCATGTCGAAGGCTCTTGGCGCTCCGGTGACGGTTTCTGCTACCACTTCCGATGGGCTGGGATTTACAGGTAGGGGCGAGGGCGTAGCCGCAGTTGCTACGGCACTAGTATTTCCGAGGCAAGATGGCACACAAGAAGACTAAGCGTTCGAAGCGTTCCAGTGAATCGGAGCTGCTTCCGACTCGCATTGATACGGGGATGCAATTGGCGCAGGTGCGCCAGTGGGGGAGCGGATGGATGCTTTATTTGGACGGTGCCGAATCGTCTTTCATTGATCCTGACCGCCCCGAATTGTTGGAGTTTGAGTACCACCAGCACATGGATCTGCTGGTGCAGGTGGCGTTTGGGGATCAGCCGGTGCGGGCGTTGCATCTGGGTGGAGCCGGCTGTGCTTTGGCGAGGGCATGGGCAAAGACACGCCCTGGCAGTCAGAATACGGCGGTCGAGATCGATCCTGTTTTGGCTGAGAAGGTGCGTGAGTGGTTCGCGCTGCCGCGTTCGCCCTTGCTGCGTATCCGAGTTGGGGAGGCAGCGGCTGAGCTTGCCGCCACCCGCCCAGGCAGCTGGGATGTGGTGATTCGGGACGTGTTCGCGAACCGGGAGGTGCCGGAAGCGTGCGCTACCGCTGAATTTTTTGCCTCAGCAATGCGGGCTGTGGGCGAGGGCGTGTTCCTTGCGAACGTGACCAGTGCTGATGGCATTGGCAAGGCCAGAGAGCAATTGCAGCTGCTGCTTGACGCTGCCCATCACGCGCAAAAGCAGGCGGGGGTTACCGAGGTAGCCGGGCCGACCGTGGTAGCGGTGGCTGACCCGGCGGTGGTGAAGCGCGCTAGGCACGGCAATATTGTGCTTGCGGCCTGCGTTGGTGGCTGGGACGTGAACGACATAGATCGGGCGTGCCGCCGACTCCCACTGCCAGCCCGTTGCTACCGCGCTTTGTAGGCTTAGTCGGCCAGCAGTTCTACCAGTACTTCGGCGTGGTTCGTCTGGGGGAACATGTCGAAGAGACGGGCTCGGCGCAGCCGGTAATTGCTAAGGACTTGCAGATCTTTGGCCAGGGTTTTGGGGTTGCAGCTGGAGTATAGGATTCGCCTGGCTCCGCCCTCGTTTAGCGCTGTGGCAAGCTTTTTCCCAATGCCGCGCCGGGGTGGGTTCACTACGACGAGGGCGGGCTTTTCAGTTTGCGCCAACGCCCATTCGGTGGCATCGCCGGTTTCGAAGCGGGCGTGCAATCCCTGTGCTGTGGCCGCGTCGCGGGCGCACGCAATTGCCGCGTCGATGGCTTCTACGCCAGCTACTTCCCACCCCGCTTTAGCGAGGGTGAGGGCGAAGCCTCCCACTCCGCAGTAAAGATCCCAGGCTTTCCCGTCCGGGGTGCCTGCCCAATCGCGGGCCTGCGCGTACAGCCCGCGAGCAACGGTGGTGTTGGTTTGGAAGAAGCTGCGCCTATCGAGCTGCAGGTCGACGCCTACCGGCATGGTCAGGCGGGCACCTTCTGTAAGGGGAACTTCTTCGGCGCCCTCTAAAAGGGCAACGTGCTCCGGGTGCAAGTTGATGGAGGCCGCTACTAGCTGCGGCAATTCTGCCTGCAACCCGGCTAGAGCGCGCCGCAGCGGCACAATCGAAGCGGCGGTGCGGCACACGAACCTGACCTGCAGGTGGCCGGCAGGATTCGCGCTGACAATTACGGTGCGCAACTGGCCTTTGTGAGTGGCCGGATCGTAAGGCTTTAGGTCGGTCCTTGTCAGCGCCCTCCTGATGGGGGCGAAGGCGGCTCGTACCGGTGCCTCGTAAAGGCCGCATGCCGTTAGGTCTTGCACGCCCTTGCCGGGTGCGAGAATGCCTAGTTGGTAAGGGCCAGACCGGCCCTTTCGTCCTACAGCCAGCTTCGCCTTATTGCGAAATCCGCTTTCGGGGCCGCAGAAAGGTTCGGCCCAAAAATCGCCCTCGGGCAGCATTGCGGAAACTTTTGCCTGCTTAGAGGCAACTTGCGCGTCGTAAGGAGTGCCCATCAAGGTACACGAGCGGCACTTTCCGGCATCAAAGTAGGCGCACTGCATGTGAACTATATTAACCGCGCTTTAGTCTGCTTCGATACACTTGCACTGTGACTTTGAAACTTCATGACTCCAAGACCCGTAAGACCACTCCCTTCGAACCGGTAACGCCCGGGCAGGTGTGTATTTACGTCTGTGGGGCTACAGTGCAGGGCAGCCCCCACATCGGGCACATGCGTTCCGCCCTGGCATTTGACGTTGCCGTGCGCTGGTTCCTGCGTTCGGGATACAAGGTCACTTACGTGCGTAACGTGACCGATATTGATGACAAGATTTTGGCAAAGTCTATCGAGGAAGGGCAGCCCTGGTGGGCGCACGCCTACAAGTACGAGCAGGAATTTGCTAAGGCCTACCGCGATTTGGGCACCCTGACTCCTACCTACGAACCGCACGCTACCGCGCACATCCCTGACCAGATTGCCATGGTGCAACGGCTGATCGACGCCGGCCACGCCTATTCTGACGGGCAGGGTAGCGTCTACTTCGACGTGCATTCGCTAAAGGACTACGGTTCGCTCACCCACCAGCGGCTCGAGGACCTGGCTACTACCGAGGACGAATCTCAGATCGACCAGGACGTGGAAGCAGGCAAGCGCGACCCGCGCGATTTCGCCCTCTGGAAGGCTGCGAAGGACAGCGAACCTGACACTGCTAAGTGGGACAGTCCGTGGGGCAAGGGGCGGCCAGGTTGGCACCTGGAATGCTCGGCCATGTCGCGGCGCTACTTGGGCGACGAATTCGACATCCACGCCGGTGGCATCGACCTGCGTTTCCCGCACCACGAGAACGAGCAGGCCCAGTCGCACGGCGCTGGTTACGGCTTTGCCCGCCGCTGGATGCACAACGCGTGGGTAACCATTAAAGGCGAGAAGATGTCCAAGTCGTTGGGCAATTCCCTGATCGTCCAGAACATATTGGATCAGTACCCGGCCGTGCTGGTGCGCTTCACACTGGGCACGGTCCACTACCGTTCCACCGTCGAATACTCGGAAGATTCCCTGAAGGCTGCCGATGCCGTCTGGCAGAAACTGGCAGGATTCGTCACTCGCGCCCAGAAGGCCCTTGGTGGGGACGTGCTGCAGGATGTGCAGGCCCCTAGTGGGGACCAGGTGTGGCGGCACTGGTATGGCGCTGACTCTTCCTCGGCGAAACTGCAGGGCGTGCCCGTAACGGACGCTTTCGCCCAGGCACTGGATGACGACCTCAATGTGGCCGGCGCGCTCGCGGCAGTTCACGAGAAGGTCCGCGAAGGCAATGCCGCGTTGCAGAGCGGGGACAAGGACGCGCTACGAGAGGCAGTACTTTCCGTCCGCGCCATGTTGGACACGCTCGGCTTGGATCCGGCGGGCGACCAGTGGGGTGGCAGCCAGGTAGTGGATTCGCACGAGGGCGCCCTCGACACTCTGGTCGGCGAATTGATCAAGCAGCGTGGTGCTGCCCGCGCAGAAAAAGACTGGGCAACCGCGGATGCAATTCGTGATCAACTCACGGCAGCCGGAATTGTTGTCGAAGATGGAGCCGATGGAGCCCACTGGCACCTATCCTGACATGGTTCTTTAGGCCCACATAACTGAATAATTTGCCGCCTATGCTTCACGGTAGCGGAAAAGCGAGTGTGGTATAGGCGGCATTTAACTTTGCAAACTGCCTCTGGTGTGCGAAAGTTTTTCGTTGTTCGTAAAAAACTGACGAAAGGGTAGCGCCCATGAGCCAGGTTGCGTCCTCGCCCCGCCCTTCCCAGAAGATAGGGATTGTGTACGAAGGGGCTGGAGCCTCATTTGCTTTGATGGTTATCTGTTTCGCCGCATGGGGTGTAGCTGCAACCATGACGGACCCGATGGTCAAGGTATTCGGGTCGGTCTTTTCGATGGGCGCTTTCCAATCTTCACTGGTGCAGTCCGCCTACTACGGTGCCTATTTCTTCCTGGCTTTGCCGGCAGCGTTCTTGAACGCTCGGTTGGGTTACAAGGCGGGCGTAATAGTGGGGCTGGGCCTGGCTGCTGCCGGGGGCATGATGTTCTATCCGGCCTCGAAAGTAATGACCTTTGGCATGTTCATTGCTGCCCTGTTCACCCTGGCTTCGGGGCTATCCATTCTGGAAACGTCCGCGAACCCGTACGTGATGTCTATGGGGCCGGAACAGAATTCGACGCGCCGGCTCAACTTCGCGCAGGCTTTCAACCCGATTGGCGCCAACCTGGGCGTATTCATGGCCGCCACTTTTATCCTGCCCTACATTAGCCCGGCCACTCCCGCCCAGCGCGCGTCCATGACCCCTGCCGCCCTGCGCGCAACCCAGTCCGTGGAATTGCAGGCCATCATGGGCCCGTACCTGCTGCTGGCGTTGGTGTACGTGGTGATTTTGTTGGGCATCTGGTTTACCAAGCCCCAGTCCCACAGTGGTGGGAATGTGGAAGAAGAACAGCACGTTGCCGGTAACCCGGCCGATTCGCGGCTGATGCGGCTGATGTTCAACCGGCACTACAGCTTCGGGGTGGTGGCCCAGTTCTTCAACTTGGGCGCACAAACCTGCATCTGGACCTACACGCTGCACTACGTCACCGACGCCCTCGGCATCCCGGATACGAAGGGTGGCTGGTGGCTGCAGGGCTCTTTGCTGATCTTCCTTGTTTCGCGCTTCGTCATGGTAGCGATCATGGGTAAGTTCGATGCCCGCAAGCTGATGGTGCTGATGTGCACGGTGGGAGTAGTGCTCACCTTGGTTGCTGTTGCAACCGGCAACATTGTTGGGGCGGTATGTGTGGTTGCCCTGTCTGCCTGCCTATCTTTGCTGTTCCCCACCATTTACGGGGTAGCCCTGGAAGGGCTGGGGGCCGACACCAAGTTCGGCGCTGCCGGGTTGGTAATGGCAATCCTGGGTGGAGCCGTCATGCCCATGGTGCAGGGCTGGCTGCTGGACAAGACTTCGGCCTCTTTCAGCTACGTAATTCCCGCCCTGTGCCTCACTATTATTCTGGCTTACGCCATCTATGTGGTGCGCGTGCCGGCGCTGCGTCCTTCTGCCGAGGGCGGCTGCTAAAGCTAACGCAAAACGGATAAGTAACGTCCCGGGGATAAGCGAGAGATCCCCGGGACGTTTCTTCTTCTAAGGAATGGACTAGTTAGCGCAAACTAGGCCAGAGCTTTCAACGCGTTATACGAGCGGCGTGCCATCTCGATCGGGCCTTTGCCCTCTTCGGGTTCTCCGTCGATCATGATGTCCTGCTCAAGAACGTAGTAGCCGTCGAAGCCGGCTTCGTTCAGTGCGTCAACTACTGCACGGAAGTCGATGTCGCCTTCGCCGATGGGGGCGAACATGCCTGCGCGCACGCCCTCGGACCAGGTCAGTTCGTGTGGCAGTAGTTTGTCGGTCATGTCCTTGTGGATGTCCTTGGCGTGGACAATGTCGACGCGATCTGCATACTTTTGTGTTAGCTTGACGATGTCGGCGCCGCCGGCGGCTAGGTGTCCGGTGTCTAGGCAGAGGCCGATGGAGGATTCTGCCATCATCTTCTCGACCTCTTCGACGTTCTGAATCATGGTGCCCCAGTGTGGGTGTACGCAGGCGGTGACGCCGTCCTTGGCAGCCCTTTCCTTGATGCGATCTAGGTTATGGAACAGGGTCTTCCAACCTTCATCGTCTAGGACGGGACGGTTGTCGTAGCCTTCGCGGCCAGAATCGCATGCCAGGATCAGGTATTCGCCGCCGGCAACGCGGAAGGCTTCCAGTTCCTTTTCCACTGCGGGCATCGGATCGTAGTTGGGGTCATGCATGATGGCCAGGAAGAATGCGCCAACCGGTTTCAGGTCGAACTTCGAGATGGCTTCGGCACGGGCTTGCGCTTCAACGGGCAGCCAGCCTTGGGGGCCAAATTCGGTGGCAGTTAGGCCGATTTCTTTCATTTCAGTGAGTACGCGTTCCGGGCTCATCTGGTATCCCCAGTTCGGGACTTCGCATACGCCCCAGGAAATGGGGGCTCCGGCGATCTTCATTTTTTCCTTCTTCTATGTTCTGTAGTTTTTATAGGTGGATGGGTTTGGAGCCGTCGTGTGCAGATTCTTCTGCGGCTTCAGCAATGCGCAGGGCGGCAAAGCCGTCTGCGATCGAGGGCGAGATTTCTTCGCCGGCCTCTAGGGCGTCGATGAAGTGGCCCAGTTCGAGGGCGTATGCGTCCGCGTAGCGGTCCAGGAAGAAGTCCAGGTAGACGTCCTGGGCGTCTGTGACTTGGTTGTTGGAGAAGCGCACGGTGGTGGGGCGAATGTTCTCGGCGAACAATGCGCCGTCCTTGCCGAATGCTTCCAACCGCTGGTCGTAGCCGGAGGAGCAGTGGCGGGAATTGGTGATGGTTGCTACCGCGCCAGACTCTGCGATCAGAGTGATTACTGCGGCGTCGAAGTCGCCGGTGTCTGCCAGTTCGGGATCTAGGTTCTGGCCGACGGCCTGAACAGTCTTGATTGGGCCGAGCATGAACTGCGCGGTGTCGAAGTCATGAATGGTCATGTCCTTGAAGATGCCGCCGGAAACCGCAATGTATTCCTTTGGTGGGGCAGCTGGGTCACGGCTGATGATGGTTAGCTGTTCGATTTCGCCGCCGATCTTGCCGTCTGAAACAGCCTTTCGGACGGCTGCGAAGGCGGGGTCGAAACGACGGTTGAAGCCCAGCATTACCTTTGCGTCGTATCCTTCGATGGCCTTCATCAGTTTTTCTTCGTCAGCAGAGGACATGGCAATTGGCTTCTCGCAAAGAGCCGCCTTGCCAGCTTTCACAGCGGCGGTGATGTGAGCGACGTGTAGTGGAGTGGGGGAGCCGATAATTACGGCGTCAATGTCGTCTGCCTGGAATAGTTCCTCGGCGTCGGCAACTGCGCGGGCGTCGTAGGACTTTGCAAGTTTTTCGGCTGCTTCGATGACCGGGTCGGCGATTGCCACTAGCCGCGCATTAGGGTGGGCGGCCAGGGAGCGGGCGTGAACCTGTCCGATGCGGCCTGCCCCAATTAGACCGAAATTAATCATTGTGTCTCCTTATAGGTGAAATGGAGTTAGGGACTTTTGGAATCGAAAAAGGGGCTGATTCCACCTGGTGGTGTGTAAGCGAAATCAGCCCCTTTTTAGAACTTGTTACGGCTGGGGAAGGATGATGTCGCGAACGAACGCATCCAGGTTTGCGTTGTCGGCAAGGAAGCCGCGCAGGGTACGAACGGTTGCGCCAAAGGTGAGGAACTCATCCGGCTTCATTCCGTCAGGCTCGTAGGCGCGCCGGAATTCGTCGATGGACAGCAGAGTCTTCATAATGTTTTCGGGAACTGGGGCATCCCAGCGCTCCACCATGTCGGCGCCGCCATCGTTGATGCGCTTTTGCCACTTGAACGGTGGGGAGACGACTAGGTCGCCACCGACCAGTTCTAGGTAGTGGTTGACGTTGCGGAAGGCAGCGGCGAGCATGCGGGAACGGAGCCCGCGCTTTTCGAATTCGACTGCGGCTCGCTTGATGGCTGCGATGCCGGCCCATTCCAGGTGGCCTGGGTCGATTACTAGGCGCTCGCGTTCGGCAACGATCTTGATCCAGTCGTCGAGGCGGCCAACCATAAGGGTAACTACTGGCCACATCTTTGAGATGTCCTTGCCCTCTTCTTCGCGGCGCTTGAGTCCGCGTTCAATTGCCTCGCCGGCGGATACTGCCTGTGGCACGGTGAAGGATACGGTGACGTTGCAAACTACTCCGCGGTAGGTGGCTTCCTCTAGAGCTTCGATGCCAACTGCAGTGGCTGGGATCTTTACGATGATGTTCGGAGCCATCTCAGAGAAGTGGACTGCCTGCTCTACCAGCTTTTCGGCGTTGCGGTAGTTGGCGGGAGTGGTCTGCACGGACAGGCGGCCGTTCTTGCCATTCGATTCTTCGAAGGCGGGTTCAAGCAGCTTGGCGGCCTCGACTGACATGTCTTCGACGGTCTTCCAACCGATCTCGTTCTCGGTTGCCGTGGGCATCTGCTCGGCCAATTTCTTGATGTGTGGCCCCCATACGTCCGGGTGGGCTTTCAAAGTGTTGAGGGCGATTGATGGGTTGCAGGTTGCGCCCACGCCGCCCATTTTGATCGATTCGCTCAGTTCGTGCAGGTCGGAAGAGTCGTTCCAGAGGGCGGTTTTGGTCTTCTGGGATGCTTCGTAGAGCGGCCCGGGGGTGTATTCCTTCGTCATTGAATCTCCTGGTGGTAGTCAGGACTGGAGAGCCTGCGCTGGCGTCTCCGTGTGAACAATGACAATGGTAGGCAAAGTTAAGACAATATGTCAATACATTGTCCTAACAAAATAGGTTAATTTGCGTTTAGACTCATGGTAAAAGAATATAGTGAGGCCCGGTATATGTGAGCCCCATACTCAATTGCACGCCCTTCAGCGTCGTAGCCGATGCGCTCCATGGTCAGCACTGCGGCCCCGCGCGATTCCTTTAGCAATTCGGCCTCGGTTTGGGTGGCTTTGCGAGCGCTGATCTTTTGGCGGGCGGTGTGGGTTGAGACGGAGTTGTTCTTCATGGCCGCGTAGAGGCCATGCTCGCTGAGCTCGGCCGGCTTTGGGGCAATGTCCTCGGGAATGTAGTTGGTCAGAATTGCCAGCGGCTCATTGTCTGCAAAACGCAGGCGGCGAATATAGGCGACTGGCTGGTCTTCGGAGATGCCTAGCGAGATTGCGACATGGGCGGGAGGGGTCGTGATGGTGTATTCCAGAACCTTTGTGGAGGGTTTCTTGCCTGCGCGATACAAATCTTCGTACAGGCTGGTTAGTTCTAAATCGCGGTGGATAGCCTTTGGGGCGACGATGGTGCCGATGGCCCGTTTTCTAATTACGAGTCCAAGGTCTACAAGGTTTTGGAGGGCGCGGCGGGCGGTAGGGCGCGAGACGCCTAGCCGCTTAGCCATTGATAGCTCATCTTCGAGCCGGGTTCCTGGCTCTAGTTGCCCGCTGGTGATCAGTTTGCGCAACGGTTCGCTGATCTGGTGGTATAAGGGGACTGGTAGGGAGTGGTCAACCCTGATCTGTGGCGCAGCCGGAACTTTCCCTGGCATTGTCGATTTACCTCCAAATTGATTATTGAGGGCGAGTGCTCCTCGGGTGCCGCCGCTGGTGCATTTGGGACGCATAAAGCGTCGCTTTGGAAAAATGTAGCGGCAAACTCGCACAAAGCATAACCGTGTATTAACTGCGCTGCCAAGCGGGAAATTCGGTGAGCGGTAGGCGGTTGCGGATACTCTGCAGAGATCAGCCTTATTAATTGTACGTAAAAATGTATTTACAAACAAGTGAAGCCTGCTATTGTGTTACTCAACTAGGTGCTTGGTTGCAGTATGCTATGTCCCTACCCGTACAGGGGCACCCCGGGCCATCCGCGCAAGGTGGCCTCGGCTGCTGCTAGTGCCGAAGATATGAGAGGACGAGGATGTCTGATATTAGAGCGCAGTTGCCAGATGGGATGGTCCCGGACAAGGCGGCAGTAAGTGGGCTTGTTGCTCGTATTAAGGCGAGCGGAAAGCATCGCGCCCCTATCGTACTTGCGATCGTGGCAACCATTGGTTCATTTCTGTTTGGGTATGACACCGGCGTTATTGCTGGGGCCCTTCCGTACATGTATCTTCCCCATGCAGCTGGCGGCTTGGCGCTGACAGCCTTCTCGGAAGGTGTAGTCACCGCTATTTTGGCTTTCGGTGCAGCTTTCGGTGCTTTCTTTGGGGGGCAAATCAACGACCGCATTGGGCGTCGCCGCTCGATTTTGTTCCTAGCGTTCATGTTCTGCTTGGGAACGCTCGGGTGCACTTTCTCGCCAAACGTCATTGTCATGTATCCCTTCCGTTTTATCTTGGGGTGGGCAGTCGGTGGGGCCTCATCGACTGTTCCTCTGTATCTAGCGGAAACTGCTCCGAAGTCCATTCGTGGGCCGATCGTGGCATTGGACCAGTTCATGATCGTGTTCGGTCAGTTCATTGCCTACTCGATGAACGCTGTGATCGCTCACTACAACCACGCTCCGCAAGCTGTAGTTGGGAGTGATCCTTCCGGCACTTACCAGCGCGGTGATGTGGTCAGCTGGGACATTCTAAAGAATATGACGGATGTTGCCGTCCTGGAAGGCAATGGGCACGCCTGGCGCTGGATGCTCGTGTTGGCAACCATTCCTGCTATTGCGTTGTGGTTGGGAATGCGTGTCATGCCAGAGTCGCCTAGGTGGTATGCGACCAGGAAGCGTTATTACGAGGCGATCGCTTCGATGAAGCGTCTGCGTACTTCTGATGAAGAAGTTGCTGACGAAATGTGCGAAATGATCGATCTGGAGCGTGCAGAAGAGAATCAAGAAAAGTGGGGCTTCAAGCAGGCGTTCAAGACTAAGTGGACGCGGCGAATTATTTATATCGGCATTGTGCTTGGTATTGGAGACCAGCTTACCGGCATCAATACGGCCATGTGGTACATGCCGAAGATCCTTCACTCGGCAGGCTTTGCTACCTCGGATGCCATTACCTTGAACGTAGTTACCGGATTCGTCTCGGCGGTAGGGTCTTTGATTGGCATGTGGCTTGTAGGCAAGTTCATGCGTCGCCATGTGGGGATGGGCCAAGAGGCGGGTATTGCTGCTTCCTTGCTAGTCCTTTCCGCGATCTTCCACTTTGGGATCCAGCCTTACACGGATGAGGCGGGCAATATTAGCAAGGCGATTCCTGCCTACATTCCGTGGCTGGTTGTGCTGGTGGTTTCCCTCTTTGTGTTTGCCAAGCAGGCGGGCACGGTCAACTGGGTGCTCATGTCTGAGATTTTCCCGGCAAAAATTCGCGGTATCTCGCAGGGCATATCCGTAGGCGCACTCTGGTTCTTCAACGGAATTGTCGCAATGGTATTCCCCTCGATGATGGAGTTCTTGGGAGGGTCAAAGACGTATCTGATCTTCGGCCTCATCAATATTGGTACCTTCCTCTTCTACTGGAAGGTTGTGCCCGAAACGAAGATGTACTCTCTAGAGGAGGTCGAAGAACGCTTGCAGAAGCGCTTTTCGTAGGCAAACGCCCGATAGGGTTGTTTGTAAGAACAAAAGAACATAGTATTGAGATGTGACGTCGACGACGACGCGACGCTTCAAAGAGGTGGCGCCCAGCTCAAGGAAAGGAGAGGAAATGACTTCTAAAGCTAGAAATCTGACCGATCCTAGGTACTCGAAGCTGGCAGTCGGTGTCTGCCCTGACCAGTGGGGCGTTTGGTTCCCCCAGGACGAAAAGCAGATAGAGCCTCGCCAAGCCATGAAGGAAATGGCAGAGGCCGGCTTCGAAATCCTGGAAACTGGCCCCTACGGCTACTTCCCGACTGACCCGAAGGAACTCACCCGGTGGTGTGACGAATTCGGTTTCAAAGTTGTAGCTGGTACCGGCTGGGGTATCCTGCACAAAGCTGAGGCATGGCCGGAAACTGAAAAGACCTTCCGCGCCATCGCTGAAACACACGCGGCAGTAGGAGCCGAATACATCGTGCACCTACCTCCGCTGTACCGTGACGACAAGTCCTGGCAGTGGACCGATGATCGCGTCCTGCGCCCCGACGCCTGGAAGCTGTACGTGGAAAACGCCAACAGGCTGGGGCAGATGCTGCTGGATGAATACGGACTGAAGATGGTGTTGCACCCCCACGGGGATTCGCACATCGAAACCCCCGAAGACATTGACCGAATCTTCAAGGCCACGGATCCGAAATACGTGAATCTGTGTCTTGACACCGGCCACATTGTCTACGGCGGCGGCGATCCGATTCAGATGGTGCGCGATTACCCAGACCGCATCACCTACGTTCACATCAAGTCCTTTGACGTGGCCCTATCAAAGCAGGCGCACGTGGAGGATTGGCCGTTTGGTGAAGCTGTCGCTAAGGGAGCCGCGGTGCGTCCTCCAGCGGGCGCGCCCGACATGGTGGCGCTGATTGACGCCCTTTCCAAATTGGACAGGGATATCTATTGCGTGTGCGAGCAGGATTGTTACCCGTGCGCGCCGGATTTCCCGCTTCCGAATGCTATTAAGACTCGCGAATACTTGGCCTCTATCGGCCTGGGAACCCTGTAGGAGCATGCCATGACAGTAAGAATCGGACTAATTGGATGCGGCGGCATGGGCAGGGCTCATGTGGATCGCATAGTGAATGATTTGGCCGGCGCGAAGGTGGTGGCCGCGGCTGACCTGAACTTACAGGCTGCCGAAGAGGTCGCAGCCCAAGTAGGTGGGAAGGCCTACGGCAGCGGGGCAGAACTGATCGCGGCCCCGGACGTCGATGCCGTATTGATTGCGACCTTCGGAAAGGTGCACGCCCCTGACGTAATCGCCGCCGTCGAGGCGGGGAAGTACGTACTGTGCGAAAAGCCGTTGGCTACTACTGCCGAGGACTGCAAGAAGATCATGCAGGCCGAGGAGAAAGCCGGCAAGAAGCTGGTGACCGTTGGCTTCATGCGGCGTTTCGACCAGGGCTACAACCAGCTGAAGGATGCTATTGCCGAGGGCGGATACGGCCCGGTGCTGATGGTGCACAACCGCCACCGCAACCCCACCGTGCCCGACAATTACACTTCCCGGATGCTGATTGACGACACGGCCATCCACGAGATCGACACGATGCGGTGGATGACTGGCGAAGAGATTAAGGCTGTGCGCGTTGATCCCGTCCGCCAGACCAGCCGCGCCCACGACGGGTTGGAAGAGCCGATCGTGCTGGTGATGTACACCGAATCGGGAATCCGCTTGGATGACGAGGTGAACGTCAATCTGGGGTGGGGCTACTCCATCGAATGTGAAGTGGTCATGGAAAGCGCGGCAGCCAGGTTGGGCGACCAGGAAAAGACCGTTATTCGTGACGCGAGCGGCAACCGCAATGCCATCTGCAAATCCCACATAGACAGGTTCAAGGCAGCCTTCGATACGGAAGTGCAGTCGTGGATCAACGCGGTAGCAGAAGATCGCCACACCGGTTCTACTGCCTGGGATGGCTACGCCGCCACCTCGGTAGTGGATGCCGCACTTAGATCCCAGGAAGAGGGCGGCAAACAGATTGCCGTTGAGCTAATCGAAAAGCCTGCTTTCTACAACTAAACAATCAGGTTTGCTCGGCGCTGCCGCCTGCTCCGAGCGGCAGCAAAGAGTAAACCTGCCCCACAATCAAAAGCCGGAGCAAGCGCCATCGATGGCGCAGGCAGCGTAGCTGCCAGCCACGCATACCGTGCACAATGAAGGAAGGTTTTGTCGATGCGTAGGATACCGGAACCGCAGCTGGATGTACTTACCATAGGGCGTTCTGGCGTGGACATTTACCCGTTGCAGACGGGAGTCGGACTGGAAAAAGTCACCTCCTTTGGTAAGTTCCTGGGAGGCTCCCCCACTAACGTTGCGGTTGCAGCGGCAAAATTGCGCCACTCCGCCGCGGTAATCACCGGGGTGGGCGACGACCCATTCGGCAGGTACGTGCGCAGCGAAATGCGCGCCCTCGGCGTGTACGACACCTACGTGAAGACCAGCAAGACGCTATCTACCCCGGTCACCTTCTGCGAAATCTTCCCGCCAGACAATTTCCCGCTGTACTTCTACCGGCAGCCGAAAGCCCCCGATCTGGAAATTACCCCGGAGGATATTCCAGAGGACGCCCTGCAGAAGGCCAAGATCTTCTGGATCTCGGTAACCGGCCTTTCTGAAGAACCTTCCTTCGGCGCTCACATGCACGCCCTGAAGGCTCGCGGGCGCGAGCACTGGGTGATTGCCGATCTGGACTACCGCCCCATGTTCTGGGAAGACGAAAAGCTCGCCACTGAACGAGTGGGAGAGGCCCTCCAATACGTCAACATCGCTGTGGGCAACAAGGAAGAATGCCGCATTGCGGTAGGCGAGACGGAACCAGACCGGGCAGCAGACGCCCTCCTAGATCGCGGCGTAGAAATTGCCATTGTCAAGCAGGGCCCGAAGGGCACCCTGTGCAAGACCAAGGATCGTCGCATTGAAGTTCCAGTCACCGAAGTAGACGTAGTAAATGGGCTCGGGGCAGGCGATTCCTTCGGCGGCACCCTGTGCCACGGGCTGCTTTCTGACTGGGATCTACCAGAAATTATCTCGGCGGCATCGACGGCAGGTGCCCTAGTATGCACCCGCCTAGAATGCTCGACCGCTATGGCTTCCGAGCCTGAAATCCTCGACATGATGAGGGCGCACCCGGAGGCCGAACCACAAGTAACCGAGCGGAACTGACATGTCCATCATCGAAAAAATAGCTGATATTCGCGCAACTGAACCCGAAAAGATTGCGCAAACCCTTGCTAACCGGAAGAAGGGAAGCGTGCCCAAAGACGGGGCAATGCTGATCATCGCTTGTGATCACCCGGCACGCGGAGCGCTCAAAGCGGGTGCCGACAACACTGCAATGGCAGACCGCGAAGAACTGCTCTCGCGCTGTGCTGAAGCCCTCGGACGCCCCGGCGTACACGGTTTTCTTGGCACCGCGGACATGATCGAAGACTTGGCGCTGATGGGAGCCCTGGAAGGCAAGCTGGTTTACGGTTCCATGAACCGCGCCGGCTTAGACGGCGCCAGCTTCGGCATAGACGACCGCTTCAATTGTTACGACGCGGCCGGCGTGAAAGCCGCCGGGCTGGATGGCGGCAAGATGCTTCTGCGCATTCATTTTGACGATCCCGCCACCCCGGCAACGCTAGATGCGGCTGCGAAGGCCGTGAACGAACTAGCAGATGAAAAAGTTATGGCCATGGTTGAACCGTTCATCTCGGAAACAAAAGATGGGCGGATTGTGAACAACCTAGAGCCGCAGGCGGTGATTCGCTCCATCGCGATCGCCGAGGGCCTAGGACGGACGTCCGCATATACCTGGCTAAAGCTGCCATGCGTACCTGACATGGAAAAAGTCATGGCGGCTACTACTCTTCCATCGCTTATTCTGGGTGGGGAAGTTTCCTCAGATCCCGAAGCTGCGATGAATGGTTGGGGCAAAGCCCTGAAACTACCGAATGTCAAAGGCCTAGTGATCGGAAGATCGCTCCTATTTCCGCCTGACGGCGATGTCGCCAAGGCGGTCGATCAGACAGTGGAGATGCTATGAGTGACAACGAAAAGTATTTGAAAAAAGCCGGTTCCACCGCTCACGGACAGTTTGACACTGATGTCTGTCCCGAAATTGCAGGATGGGAATTTTCCGGCATCAAGGTACTGAACCTGCCAGCCGGCGGAAGTGAAGAGGTGGACTCTGATGGCGACGAATTGCTGGTACTGCCGCTGGAGGGGGCGTGCACGGTAAGTGTAGAGGGCAAGGAATATGAACTCGAAGGACGCGAGAATATTTGGACCGAAGTGTCTGACTACCTGTACATTCCTCGCGACACCACCTTCACTATCACCTCTAAAGAGGGTGGCCGCTTCTGCCTGCCCACTTCGCGCTGCAACGAGCGCCTCGAGGTGTCCTACTGGGGCAAGGAAGCCGTCAACACCTCCTTGCGCGGGGCTGGCCCGTGCTCACGGCAGGTGAACAATTACGCCCTCGGCAATGAGCTTAAGACCGACCACCTGCTGGTCACCGAAGTGTTGACCCCGGGCGGGAACTGGTCCTCCTACCCGCCGCACAAGCACGACGAACATAACGAGAATGAGCGCAAGCTCGAAGAGATCTATTACTTTGAGGTGCGTCCTGGCAAGGACGGTTCTGAAGGCTTCGCCCTGCAGCGCGTCTACCCGTCTCCGGGCCACCCGATCGATGTGTGCACAGAGGTGCGCACGGGCGACGTTGTGGTTATGCCCTACGGCTACCACGGTCCTTCCGCCGCCGCGCCTGGCTACGACCTGTACTACCTGAATGTGATGGCAGGCCCAGCCGAGGACGCAACCTGGCTAATGACCGACGATCCGGTCCACGCCTGGGTGAAGGAAACATGGGGTGAGCAGCAGGTAGATCCGCGCCTGCCCATGACAAAAACAGTAGAAAAGTAGGCAAACAACAATGAAGAGCGAACCCAAAGTTAGGCTAACCGTCGGGCAGGCAATTGTCCGCTTCCTGGTGAATCAGTACTCCGAGCGCGACGGTGTAGAAAAGCGCCTTGTGCCCGGCACCTTCGGTATCTTTGGCCACGGCAACGTGGCTGGACTGGGGCAGGCGCTGCTACAAAACGAGATCGATCCAGAACCGGACGGTGGGCGCATGAAGTACATCATGCCTCGCAACGAACAGGGGCAGGTGCACGCGGCGGCAGCGTTTGCGAAAGCTAACGAGCGTACGCAGTTCCTGGCTTGCACGGCCTCGATTGGCCCCGGCTCCCTGAATATGGTTACCGGTGCGGCGCTGGCTACGACCAACCGCGTGCCCGTGCTGCTGTTCCCGTCGGACATCTTCTCTACCCGGTTCCCGGATCCGGTACTGCAGCAGTTAGAGGATCCCACCAGCCTGGACGTGTCGGTCAACGACGCCTTTAGGCCGGTGTCTCGTTTCTTCGATCGCATCAACCGGCCCGAGCAGTTGATGCCCTCGCTGATGGCCGCTATGCGTGTGCTGACTGACCCCGCCGAAACTGGAGCCGTGACCATCGCCTTGCCGCAGGATGTGCAGGCGGAGGCCTACGACTTCCCGGAGGCAATGTTCAATAAGCGCGTCTGGCACCTGCGCCGGCCCGCTGTCTCGCCGGCGGAATTGGAGCGGGCAGTTGCTGCTATCAAGGCTTCCAAGCGGCCGCTCATCATTGCGGGCGGTGGCGTCAAGTATTCGCACGCCCACGAAGAGCTGCGCGAATTGGCTACGGCAACGGGACTGCCGGTTGCTGACACTCAGGCAGGGAAGGGCGCTATTACCTTCGATCACCCGTCCTCGGTTGGCGGCGTGGGTTCGACCGGTGGCGATTCCGGCAACCATCTGGCTGACAAGGCGGACCTGATCATTGGCATTGGTACCCGCTACAGCGATTTCACCACGGCGTCGCGGACTCAGTTCAAGAACCCCGATGTCCGTTTCGTCAACATCAACGTGACTAGCTTCGACGCGGCGAAGAACTCCGCGGTGATGGTAGTTGCAGACGCCCGCGAGGCCCTGGTTGCCCTGAAGGACGCCCTTGCCGGATACAGGGTGGACGAGGACTACGCGAAGGAAATTGCGGCTGAGCGCGAAGCTTGGATGAAGGCCACTGAAAAGTGCTACCACCTGGACCATGGTCCGCTGCCGGCTCAGACCGAGGTCTTCGGCGCTTTGAACGAGATGCTTGGCGAGCGCGACGTGGTAATCAACGCCGCTGGTTCTATGCCGGGTGATTTGCAGGCGCTGTGGCAGGCCAAGTCCGAGATCCAGTACCATGTCGAATACGCCTTCTCGTGCATGGGCTATGAGGTTCCTGCCGCAATGGGCGTGAAGCTGGCGCTGCCTGACTCCGAGGTAGTAGCCATAGTGGGAGATGGCACCTACCAGATGCTGCCCATGGAACTGGCTACCGTGGTGCAGGAACGCATCAAGGTTATTTACGTGCTGCTGGAAAACCATGGTTTCGCCTCCATTGGCGCTCTTAGCGAGTCGCACGGTTCGCAGCGCTTCGGCACCCGCTACAGGGTGGGGGATGGCAACGCCCATAACGAGGACGGCGAACTGCTGAGCGTTGACATTGCGGCCAATGCCGAATCGTGGGGGCTGGATGTGCTTCGAGTGCACTCCATCGCGGAATTCCGCGATGCTTACGCGAAGGCAGCTGCCTCTGACAAGGCCACCATGATCTACATTGAAACGGATCTGTACGGGCCTAATCCGCCGGCTTCGTCCTGGTGGGACGTGGCGGTGTCGCAGACTTCCCGCCTTGATTCGACCAATGAAGCTTACAAGGAATACATCGAATACAAGGACAAGTATCAGCGGCATTACTGGTAAAACCCCCAGGAAGTAGCTTTCTTGGGTTCGCTCGAAAATGCCCCGACGCGCAAGCGTCGGGGCATTTTCCTTTCTCACCCCGGACTTGGGGCCCGGGTGTGGGTGGCCTGGCATTTGGCCCAACAGCAATGTAGAAGGGTGAAGAATGGCGAAACCCGTGCTCACAATAAAAGCGTATTGATAGGACAAACTGTTGAATGGTAGGACAAAAGACCGTAGTATGGGAGCAAGAGACCGAAGCAATTAGAGGCTCTTAGCAGACTTAAAAAGCAACTCATTGGGGAGATACTTTTATGACTTACGTTGTCAAGCCTTGGATCGGCGGCAAAGCCGTTGACGGTAAGGGTGGAAAAGTAGATATCGACAACCCGGCTACCGGAGAAGTCATTGGGACCTTGGAGCTGGTAAGCCCCGAGCAGGTAGAAGAAGCCATCGCTTTGGCAGACAAGGCGCAAAAGGAATGGCGCAACAAGTCGATTCCGAAGCGGCAGGAAGTGATGTACAGGTTCCGGCAGCTAGTCATGGACGATATTGACAATATGGCGCAGCTGTCGGTGGACGAACATGGCAAGACCTTGTCGGATGCGCGCGGAGAGATTCAGCGCGGCCTGGAAACGGTCGAATATGCATGCAACATTGGCGCCAATTCCAAGGGGCAGTATTCCTACAACGTAGGTACCAATGTCGATCTGAAGGTCATCCGGCAGCCTCTGGGCGTAGTAGCCGGCATTGTGCCGTTCAACTTCCCCGCCATGGTCCCTATGTGGATGTTCCCGCTGGCATTGGCCACCGGAAATGCTATTGTACTAAAGCCTGCCAACGCTGTTCCCTCTGCTGCCTTTGATATGGCGAAGAAGCTGAAGGAAGCAGGTCTTCCCGACGGGCTATTCTCGCTGCTGCCTGGCGACAACGAGATCACGAACGTCATGATCGACAACCCGGCCGTGCAGGGAGTGTCCTTTGTGGGCTCTACCAAGGTTGCCAAGCTGGTGCAGAAGCGAGCGATCGAAGCTGGCAAGCGGGTGCAGGCTCTTGGCGGGGCAAATAACCACGCTATGGTGATGCCTGATGCCGATCAGGAATTCGTAGCAAAGTGGCTGGCTGCAGCCGCATTTGGTGCTGCCGGGGAGCGGTGTATGGCACTCTCTGTGGCGGTGGCTGTAGGCGAGGCTGGCGATGGCCTGGCCGAGGCGGTAAAGAAGCAGGCTGCCGAGATTGCTATTCCGGGGCAGGGGAATGACAAGAAGTCCGGTTTTGGCCCGGTCATCTCGAAGGCCGCCCAGGAGCGCATTATCTCTTGGATCGACGAGGCGGAAAAGATGGGCGCCAAGGTTGTTCTGGATGGACGCAAGCAGACGGTGGAGGGCTACGACGGCGGCTACTGGCTGGGCCCAACCATTCTCGAGGACGTTCCGCTAGAGGCCAAGGCATACTGTGAAGAGGTATTTGGCCCGGTACTGCTGATTCAGCATCGGGACTCCTTTGATGAGGCGATTGAGCTAATGAATGCCCAGACCGTCGGCAACGGCTCGGCTATCTTTACTAATGACGGCGGGGTTGCCCGGCGTTTCGAGCACGAGATTGAGGCTGGCATGGTCGGCATCAACGTGCCAATCCCAACCCCGGTTGCCTACCACTCTTTTGGCGGCTGGAAGGATTCGCTGAACGGCGAGCACCACATTCACGGGCCCGAGGGCGTCGAGTTCTACACTCGCGCAAAGGCGATCACTTCGCGCTGGCCCTCCGAGGACGGCGTCCACGACGCGACGCTGTCTTTCGAAAAAGAAGACTAATTTAGCCTAGCGAATAGGGCCTGACCAGGGAGTAAATCTCTGGTCAGGTCTTTTTAAAGGTGTCCGCGCAGGCCGCGGCAAGTCAGGGGAGTGAAAAGACAAACCTGAACTATTCCTGAGAGTTTATGTAAAATGATTTTTATGGCTAGGAAAGTAACCCAACAGGACGTTGCAGATCTGGCCTGCGTCTCTAGGGGCCTCGTGTCCATGGCGCTTCATGATTCCCCAAAGATTCGCCCCGAAACCAAAAAGCGTGTAGCCGAGGCGGCAGCGAAGCTTGGGTATCGGCCCAATGCTGCGGCGGCAATGCTGGCTTCTTCTAAATCTGGGCTTGTGGGGCTGATCCTGCCCAATCTGTCTAATAGCTTTTACGATTCTGTGGTGTCGGGGGCGCGTACGGTAGCGAAGGATGCGGGGAAATTGGTGCTGGTTGCGGACACTGGCGCCGAAGCAGCTACCGAATTGTTCTCGGCCTGGAAGTTTGTTGATTTGGCCGTGGATGCGCTGATCTTGGTTAGTCCTATGCAAACCAAGGCACAGTTGATCGAGCTAGGGCGAAAGGCGCCGCTGGTAGTGGTTGGCCGGCCTTCTCCGGATCCGTGCGTGCCGGCGGTGTATGCCGATCCCAATCCCATCATGGAACAGATGGTTGGCCACTTGTATGAGGCGGGGTGGCAGCATCTGGTCTACGTTAATTATTCCGAGGACGCGGGTGAACTGGGGGCGCGCGATCGACGTGATGCGTTCCGTGCAAGCGTGAAGAAGAACAAGGCGATCACCTACGAGCTGACGATGGTAAGTCGGGATGGTATTGGGCGTCTTATAGATACTCGAATCGAAAAGCACGAGAGCGTTGCCTTTGTGGCCCATAACGACATGTTGGCGCTGTCGCTAATGTCGGGGCTAACCGTGCGGGGCCTGCATGTCGGGTTGGATGTGGGCTTAGTTGGTTATGACAATATTCCAATAGCTGCCGCCCCCGAAATTGACCTGACTAGCGTCGATCAAAAGGGGTTCAATCTAGGGTGCTTGGCGTTGCTGCGCGCGCTTGGCGGTCGCAAAGAGCAGCAGTTGGTCGAAGAGGGAAATCTGATCGTCCGCTCGTCCTCGCGAGGCTGAATTTACATTTTTGAAAAAATGATATTACAAAGCGTTGACGCGCGTTAAAAACTTTGGTAGCGTGAAAGTCAACGAGACAGGACCCGGCCATTGGGTGCCCAAGCAGCACATTCTCAAAGAAGAGAGAGACGAAATGGCAAAACCACTATCCGTAGCAGTCATAGGTGCTGGCATGGCGGGAGCAACCCACGCCAATGCCTGGCGGCAAGCAACCACCGTCTTCGACACCAATCTTCCCCCAGTCAGACTGGCAACGATCGCCGATGCCTACCTTCCTTTCGCGCAGGATGCTGCAAAGCGGTACGGCTACGAAAAGGCTACCGAAAACTGGCGCGACATTCTGGACGACCCCAGCATCGACGTGGTTTCGATTGTGGTGGGAAACGCCCTTCACCGCGAAATGGCGGAAGCACTGGTGAAGGCTGGAAAGCATGTTCTTTGCGAAAAGCCGCTGACCGACAAGATCGAGGACGCCAAGGCGCTCGCGGAACTAGAGAAGTCGGCTTCAGTACAAACCGGTACGGCCTTCGGGTACCGGTGGTCGCCCTCGATCGCGAAAGCGGCGGAGCTGGCGAAGGAAGGTCGCTTTGGGAAACTGGTGAACTTCACCGGCACCTACCTTTGCGACTATGGCTGTGATCGCAATGCGCCCTTGGCCTGGCGCTACACCGGTCCGATGGGGTCGGGAGCGTTGGGCGACGTGGGCTCGCACCTGCTGAACACCGCCGAGTTGGTGTGCGGCAAGATTAAGGCCGTGTCTGGGGCCGGGTTTGCCACCGTCATCAAAGAGAGGCCGATTGTCGCCGGGGCGCAGGCGCTGCAGCGCGGCAAGAAAGTGCAAAGCGCCCAGATGGGTCCGGTGACCAACGACGATGTGGCGGTCTTTACTGCTTCTTTCGAAAGTGGGGTAGTCGGGTCCTTTACCTGTTCGCGCGTTGCGTTGGGACATCCCAACTCGCAGCGCTTTGAGGTCTACGGCACTGACGGGTTCGCTGCCTTCGACATGGCGCGGGCCGGGGAGCTTGTGGTACAAACCCGTTCAGATGACCCAGACATTGCGGGGCCGCGAGTGGTTCTTGCTAACCCGGATTTCCCGTATTTTAGGGCGGGATCGTCAATGGCCTTCGGCGGGGTGGGAGTAACCCAGATTGACCAGTTCATCTACCAGGCGCATGCTTTCTTAGGCCAGGTCGCTGGGGTAGACACTGGATTGCCCGCAGTGCCTTCTTTCGAGGCCGGCTACCGGGCAATGCGAATCCAAGAAGCAATAGTGCGCTCCGCCAATGATGGCGGGGCTGAAGTAACGATCCGATAGGACAAAGATGTCACTCAAACTTGGGGCATATACCGCATGCCTACATAACTACGATTTGGCAGAAGCTTTGGACATCCTGAAGGGGTATGGCCTCGATGGCGCGGAAGTGAACGTGGGCGGTTTTATTCCTTCCCCACACTGCCACGTTGACCTGCTAGTTTCTTCAGAAACTGCGCGCGAGGAATATAGGGGGCTGTTTGCTGATAAGGGGATGCAGATAACCGGGATGAACTGTTCGGGCAACGTTCTGGATCCCCTCTCGGACGTCGGGCCGCGCCATCACTACGACTTGAAGAGGGCGATCGAGTTGGCCTCCAAGCTGGGGGTGGACGAGATTGTGTGTATGTCGGGCGCACCCGGTTCGGACCCGGATGCAAAGTATCCCTCCTGGGTGGTAAATCCGTGGAACGGCGTTTACCTAGAAGTGCTGCACTACCAGCAGTCCGTCCTAGATAAGTACTGGAAAGAGATGGACAAGAGGGCGGCTGATGCGGGAGTGAAACTTGCGTGGGAGTTGCACCCGCACAATACTGTCTTCACCCCGGTGGGCTTCATGAATTTCCTTGAGCGAGTGCAGCCAACAAACATAGGCGTAAACATGGATCCGTCGCATCTGATGTGGCAGGGCATGGACATCTTCAAATGCATCGATTACCTCGGCGAACATATTTACCACGTCCACGCCAAGGATACGAAGATACTGCCGGATGTCGATGTACGGGGTGTGCTCGATGACAACTTCACCAAGTGGCCTGATGAAAACCCGTATCCGTCTGGCATGGCCCACTACTGTTCTACTTGGGCAGAGCCGGCGCCCTGGCGGTTCGTAGCTGTTGGGAATGGGCATGATACCGACTGGTGGGCAGAATTCCTGCGGCACATCGAGGCGGTAAACCCAAACATGAACGTCAATATTGAACATGAGGACCCATTCCTAGACCAGTTAGCCGGCATTGAAGTGTCAGTGAAGACGCTGCTGGCGGCCAATAAGGGCAAGTAGGAAGGTTCTAGCTAAAAGGAGTAACAAATGGTAGATATCGCCCTTGATCCAAATATGTACTACTTTTCCATGTCGGTGCCCGATACGCTTCGCAAGGCGCGAGAGCTGGGGTATGACAATGTGGAGCTTTCCCCCAACGCGGACTTCCACTTTTGGCACCACTACCCAAAGGCAGATGACGACTACGTTGCCGACCTGATGAAGGCTTCCAAGAAGACAGGGGTGCGTATTCGCACGCTCAATCCGGTGTTCAACTGGTCTTCTGTGGACGAGCAGGAGCGCATGGCACAGGTGCGCAACTGGCGGCGGCTACTGGAGATCGCCGATCAGCTGGACTGTCGCGAGATCACCTCGGAGTTTTCTGGGAATCCGAACACCCCCATGGAATGTGAACACCAGTGGTACAAGTCCATGGCAGAACTGGAAGGTGACTTCGAAAAGTACGGCATCGCGCTGAATATGGAAGCCCACCCCTACGACTTCGTCGAGACTCACGATGCAGCATTGCGTCTGGTGCGCGGGGTGAATAAGGAGTGGGTAAATTACGAATACTGTTGCCCGCACACCTTCCACCTGTCCGAAGGTAAGGGAGATGTGGAGCGGATGTTGCGCAGTAGTGGGAAGAAGCTCAGGGAAGTGCATGTTGCCGACGTCTTCAATCACGCTGCTAACGACGGCAACCGCTACATCATTAACCCGCCGGGGGTGGACGCGCGCGTGCACCAGCACAACGAGATCGGGAAGGGCGAGGTAGATTGGGACGCCGTCTTCAACACGTTGCACGACATGAACTTTGACGGGGTGCTGAGCGTATGCGTCTTCGGCTGGCATGAATGGGCGGACCAGATTAACAAGCGGATTCTGGAGCGCTTGCAAAAGGAATTCGCTTAGGGGGTTGCCTATAGGTCGCTGATTTGTTTCTTCCACATCGCTTTGGCGGGGGCAGGGCACTGTCTCCGCCAAAGGCGCATGTGCGCCGTTAATGCTGGTGAGAGGGGAGTCTAGGTCTTAGGGCCTTGTGTCTAAACCGTCTTTGAACTAATGTTTTTTTGTAGTGACAAATATCGCTTGGGAAGCTGGTCCCACGCGAGGCCTAGTGCAAAGGAGCAACCATGGCCAGGAAACGAATTGGCGTAGGAGTAATTTCGCTTGGATGGATGGGCAGGCTGCACACCCGCTCCTACAAGGCTCTGCGCGAGAAATATCCAGAGCTAGAAGTGGACATCGATCTTGTGGTCTGTTGTGATCTGATCGAAGAAAACAGGCGCGTAGCGGTAGAAAACCTAGGGTTCTCGAAAGCGGTAGAGGACTACCACGAGGTGCTAAACGATCCAGAGGTCGACATTGTGTCGATCTGCGCCCCAAACTTCTTGCACCACGAAATTGCGATGGCGACCATTGCGGCAGGCAAGCCGTTCTGGATTGAAAAGCCCATGGGCATTTCCGCAGCCCAGTCAAAAGACATTGCCGAGGGCGCAGCCCGAGCCGGCTTGATCACTTCCGTCGGGTTCAACTACCGGCACACGCCGGCTATTGAACTGGGGCGCAAGCTAATTGCCGAGGGCAAGTTGGGGACTATTACCAATGCTCGCGTGTGGCTCATCGCTGATTACGCATCCGGCCCAGAAGGGCCGCTGACTTGGCGTTATTCAAAGGAAAAAGCTGGTGCGGGCGTAATTTTGGATCTGCTAGGACACGGCGAAGACCTAGTGCAGTATCTGCTGAAAGATCGCATCAGCGCGGTAACGGCACAAACTGGCACGTTCATTACCGAACGTCCGATCCCCCTGAAGGCTGGCATCGGCCATACGGGCTGGGAAGTATCAGAGAAGAAAGGCCCGGTAGGAAACGAAGACTACGTGTCCGTCATCGGCCGGTTCGAATCCGGGGCGCTGCTAACGATGGAATCCTCTCGTGTGTCAGTGGGGCCGCGCGCCGAATACATAGTGGAAATTTACGGTACTGACGGTTCCATCCGGTGGAACTTCGAAGATCTGAATCACCTGCAGATCTGCCTGGGACGCCAGAATGGCTTCCAACAGGGCTACACGAACGCCATGGCAGGCCCGGACTTCCCCGACTTCATGCGCTTCCAGCCAGGAGCTGGTACATCGATGGGATTTGACGACATGAAGGTGGTAGAAGCTGCCCAGTTTATCCAGGGCATTTTGGAGCAGAGGCAGATTGGCCCCTCGGCAGCCGACGGGTGGTCCGCTGCAGAAGTAGATGCCGCAGTTGAGGCCTCGGCGGGCGATGGCAAGTGGCACGAAGTGACCCCGGTAACCGAGCACACCACCTTCGACAAATAGAAAGAGGGGGCTGCTGCAGGCAGATTGAAGGCGTGCTGGTGTCAACATGACTGCCAGCTGCGGAAATCTGCGCGGTTGTCCCGGCTCTGGAGAGGCAAATGACTGATTCAACTTCGACAGGCGGCGACTTTTATAGTAAGTTCACGCCGCAGAAAATAACGGAAATGGTGGCCGAGACGCCGCCCTCTGGAAAGAGGAGGGGTATTGCAGCCCTGGCGGCAGTGGCCACCTTAGGCTCGCTGCTGTTCGGCTACGATACGGGCGTTATCTCGGGGGCCCTGCCCTACATGTATATGCCTCATGGGGCGGGCGGGATGTCACTGACGGCGCTCGAAGAGGGCGCCATCGGTGGTGTGCTCACGCTCGCGGCAGCTTTCGGGGCGCTCCTTGGAGGGCGACTGTCAGATAGATATGGACGTAAGCATAACATCATCCTGCTGGCGGTACTGTTCATTATCGGCGCAGTTGGTAATACCTTCTCGCCAAACGTGTGGATTATGTACATCTTCCGCGCCATCTTAGGCTTAGCTGTAGGCGGGGCATCCGCGACGGTTCCTGTGTTCTTAGCTGAATCTGCTCCCAAGAGGGTGCGCGGCATGATCGTAGCTGTTGATCAGCTAATGATCGTTGTGGGCCAGTTGCTGGCGTTTTCGATGAACGCGGCAATCAACTCGGCCCATGGCGGCCCGCAGCTGACGGTAGCGGCGGATCCTACCGGAACGATCAAGCCGGGCACCTACGATTGGGATGCGTTGAACCAGATGGTATCCCAGCAAGTAGGTACAGATAAGGCTGCTATTCACGACTTCATGATGCAGCTGAGCGTAACTGCGGGTAACGGCTCTGCTTGGCGGTGGATGATCATTCTGTGCACCCTACCGGCCATCTTCTTGTGGATAGGTATGCACCTGATGCCAGAGTCCTCGCGCTGGTACGTGATCAAGCATCAGATGTACCAGGCCATCGGGGCTTTGAAGCGCGTGCGGGATCCTGAAAAGGATGGTTCGCTCGAGGATGAACTGAACGAGATGGTGGCCGCTCGCATGGAGCACGATGCCACTGAGAGGCTCGGTCTGCGCGAAGTCTTGCAAACGCCGTGGCTGCGCAAGCTGTTGGCGGTAGGCATTTTCATGGCGATCGTGAATCAGACAACCGGCGTGAACACGGTAATGTACTACGCTCCCAAGGTGCTTTCGTTTGCAGGGATGGGCACGTCGGCAGCGATTACTGCACAGGTCGCCAATGGTGTCATGTCTGTGGTTGGCTCCGCCCTCGGGCTCGTTCTTATTACGAAGTTCCGCCGTCGCCAGATCCTGATCTTTGACGTGACCGGGGTGGGCGTGTGTCTGCTTACCATTGCGGCGTTGTTCCAGTTTGTGATTGCGCCCGTAATGGGCGGGCCTGGCAAACCGCCGGCATGGGCGGCCTACCTGATTCTGGCTGTAATGGGCGTGTTCATGTTGATCGTCCAGTCCACCAATGGAACGGTTGTGTGGACGATGCTGGGCGAGATGTTCCCGGCAAACGTGCGCGGCGTCATGAACGGTTTCGCTGTGTTCTGCATGTGGATTTCGAACGCGCTGATTACCTGGACCTTCCCGAAGATGATGGATACCTTCGGTGGGGGAATGACGTACGCATTCTACGGCGTGCTGAATCTGATTATTGCGGTAGTGCTGTTCAAGATCATGCCGGAAACGTCGAATAAGTCGCTAGACGAGATTGAAAAATACATGCATTCGATCTATTCGAAGTAGTGGCTTTTCTGAAGGGGGCGGAGCTGCGGCTTCGCCCCCTTTTTGCTCGTGATAGTGGGGGGCGAGGCCGTGGTGGGACTTTCGGAGGAGGACGGGCGCAAGAGAGCCTTACGATTCCCGCATAATACATATTTTTGTGTGAATGTATTTACAAAGGTGGCGCAGTCGGGCTATATTCAAATTAAGCGCTCGCAGTTGAGCCATCACAAAACGCAAGAGGAGACATAGATGTCGGCGAACATTCCACAGACCATGAAGGCAGCAGTGTTGCGCGAACCCGGTAAGGGCTTGCACGTTGAAGAAATCCGCACCCCTCACCCGCGCGAGGGCGAAGTACTGGTGAAGGTATCAGCTTGCGGCATGTGCCACTCGGATTTGCACGTCATCAACGGTGCCATCGCCTTCCCAATGCCCGCTCTGCTAGGGCACGAAGTTGCAGGCGAGATCGTCGAGATCGGCCCCGGCAACGACAAGCGCGATCTGAAAGTTGGCGACAAGGTGGCGGGCGCATTCTTGATGCCCTGCGGTACCTGCGAAGCCTGCTCCAAGGGCCGCGACGATCTGTGTGATCCCTTCTTCTCGATGAACCGGCTCAACGGCACCCTGTACGACGGTGAGACACGCCTGGCCGACCTGGACGGCAACCCGATTTGGATGTACTCCATGGGCGGCCTGTCTGAATACTGCGTCATCCCGGCCACCTCGGTAACCAAGGCAGGGGACAACATCGATCCCGTAGCCGGATCGATCCTGGGCTGTGCGGCCTTGACCGCCTACGGCGCTGTTCGCCGGGGCGCGAACCTGCAGTACGGGGAGACCTGCGCGGTTGTTGCGACCGGCGGCGTTGGCTCGAACATCATCTCTATCGCCCGCGCGTTTGGCGCCCGCAAGGTAGTCGCCATCGACGTCTCTGACGAGAAGCTGGCACCCATGAAGGAATTGGGGGCAACTGACGTAATCAACTCGACCAAGGTGGATAACATCCACGAGGCTATCGTCGACATTGTGGGTGGCACTGGCGTAGATGTGGCCTTCGAAGCGCTGGGCATCCCCGCAACCTGGACCACCGCCCTCGACGTGCTATCCGACGGCGGTCGCATGGTTCCGATCGGGTTGGGCGCTGGCGTGCAAACTGCCGGTGTCGAGATCAACCGCACCGTCCGCCGTGGCCAGTCCATCCTGGGCTCCTACGGTGCCCGCACTCGCCAGGATCTGCCCGAGGTAGTCCGCCTAGCCGAAGAGGGCGTCATCCACTACCAAGATGTTGTTACCCGCCACTTCGCACTGGAGGATGCAAACGAGGGCTACCAGCTGCTGAAGGAAGGCAAGATAAACGGGCGCGCGGTCGTTGACATGTCTCTGTAAAAGCGAAAAGTAGTCGGGGCCGGCTCTTAGTCGGCCCCGACTATTTGTATGCAAAAGGGCAAAAATATTGGGCCACTCACCGCTGTGAGTAGCCCAGGTGTTAGGCGCAGCCTAGTTCTTGTGTGCTGCGGCGATTCCGATGTTGAAGGCGGTTGCGATGCCGGTGAAGGCGACTGCGAATCCGCCAATGATTGCCATCGGGAAGATCGAGGTGAATACACCGATCCAGGTGACTACGATGGCTGCGAGCATTAGCGCAAAGAGTGCGACGGTCAGGGCGCCGGTGGTCAGTTCGGGCTTCACGCCTGCTAGGTACATCTGAGTCATTTTTCCTCCTGAAAGGCTTATTTGCTGGGGGATCTCTCTTGTCCCTCGCTGTCGGTAACAATGTTAGGACATATAAAACCAGGGCGAAAGGTTACAGGATTTTTTAGCGCGCGCCAACTACTATGACCTTATTCATACGCTGCTGACCTGGGTGAATGTCGTGTGGAATGGGGTAGGCCAGGGATTTGGCGGCAAAAAAGAAGCACTTTGGCACGCGCTAAACGTTGGTTGGCAAATTTTTGCGTCTCGTAGAGCTAACGCGGGCTAGAACTAGCCAGCCTAGAAATGGTGTTTGAAATCGGCGATAGCCGCGTAGGTTCCCTTGCACACTGCTAGCAGAGTGTCCGGCTCAAGTTTTACCGACCAGCCGCGCTTGCCAGCGCTAACATGGATGGCTTCCTGCAAAATAGCGGATTCGTCAAGGAAGATGCGGTGAGGCTGTTTCTGCCCCAGCGGGGAAATTCCTCCGGCAATGTAGCCGGTAACAACCTGGGCGCGCGCAACGGGAAGCATCTCCGCCCTCTTCCCACCTGCAGCCTTGGCTAGCTGCTTCAAATTCAAAGTGGCGGTAGCGGGCACGATGCCCACAACATCCTCAGAATCATCGACGCGGGCCATAAGCGTCTTATAAACGGTATCCGGATCCAGGCCCATCAGTTCTGCCCCCTCGAGGGCGAATCCTTGCTTGGTGCGCGGATCATGGGGGTGTTCTAACACCTCGTAGCTGACGCCTGCCTTATCGAGGGCCTCCAATGCCGGGGTGGCGGCTCCTGCCTCGACCTTACCTGTGCCACGTTTTTTCGACATGGAACAATTGTAGGCCGGTGCCGGGCAGCGAAATTCCCACGCTGCTAGAACCGGGATAAAGAAGAGGAGGGGGACGTGCCCCCTCCTCGACGTTTCAGTAGCTGCCCCGCGCGCCTACTACTTGCGGTTGCGCGGCCTCTTGCCTGCCAAATCCCACCAGTAGACAATCGCAATGACCAATGCGACGGCCAGAATAGATGCGGTTAGGACGTAGGCGGCGCTGATACCCATGGACCAGTCCCACTTCGAAGCGGTCTGCTGGTTGCCCACTACTGCGAAGAACACTGCCGTCATGACCGCGTTACCAATAGCGGTGGTAATGCGCTGTGCCGTCTGGGTAATGCCACCGGCAATCCCGCCGTGCTCGACAGGTACGTCCAGCATCGCCTGCGTCTGGTTTGCAGCGCCCATAGCACCCTGCCCGAAGCCGAACAGCATGAGCGGGGCGCACATCCACCAGAACGAGGCTCCCGCGTTGACTGCCCAGACGGTGCCGATCAGGGTAATGACTCCTAGCAGCAGGAAGCTCAGAGCCAGAATCTGCACCTGGCGGCCAGACTTCAGAGCATGCTTGCCGGACCAGAGGGCGGCCAGCGCCGAGACGATAGCGTTCGGAATGCCGATGGAACCGGCAACCAAAGCCGACTGGCCCAACCCGGCCTGCAGGTACATTGCAAAAATGACGAACAGCGATGTAGTGCCCAGGAACTGGGTGGCAGAAATGGCCGCACAGTAGCTGAAGGACTTCAGCTTGAACAGGGACAGATCAACCATGGGGAAGTGCCCGTGGCGCTTGTAGCGGTTCTCCCACCAAATCCACACGACGGTCAGGATGATCGCCAGCGGAATCAAAGACCACATGAGCGGGTGCCCGTGGCTCATAAACGGAAGCATGATGCAAAGGACTGCCAAGGACAGAAGGACTATGCCAACCGGGTCCAGGTCAATCTTCTGGGTAGCCTGCGAGGCATTTGCCTGCTCGGCTGGAAGGTTAGTCTTCGACTCGGAGGCGTCAGATTTGACTTTCTTTGCTCCCATAAAGTGCCGCCGTTCCTTGCCGAAAGGCAGAAGGCGGAAGGCTGCGATTACGCCGATGATGCCCAGCGGAAGGTTGAACAGGAACGAAGAACGCCACCCGTTGGTAGGCCCCAAAGTTTCGATCAGGAAGCCTGCGAACAGTGGGCCAACGGCAACGGACGCGCCAATTACTAGGCCGAACATAGAAAAGGCGCGGGCGCGGGCCTGGCCCTGGAAATACTGCTGAATAATGCCGGTTACCTGCGGGCTGAAGATGCCTGCAGCCATGCCCTGCAGCACGCGGAACACGTTCAGCATTACCGGACTAGTAGCAAAACCGCACGCCGTACACGCGATGGTGAACAGCGCCAGGCCGATTGTGAACACGCCGGAACGGCCAAAAATGTCCCCCAATCGGCCTGACGGCACTAGGAAAATTCCGAAGGAAAGGGCGTAGCCAGATAGCACCCACTGCAATGAGGTCTGGGAAGCCCTAAGAGCCGAGCCTATCGTCTCTAACGCCACATTCACCGAAGACACCTGAATCAGCGACATGGCCAACGGAATGAGTAGAACTACCAGAATCAGATTGCGGTTATACACCCGATCTGACTCGGGGATGCGCACCCATTTCGGGTCATCCGGATTTGGGCGGTTGATGAAAGATGGCGATTGGGACATATGCTCCTCAGTTATTCTTCGTTCAGCCTTAGCCAGCGCATCCGGTTAGCGGCAGCGATTATGTCGATCGTGCGCGGCTCTGCTAGGAAGCCGGAGCGAGGTCGAAGGGCGTCAAGACCTCCGTTACTGTACTCCTTTTCCCACAGGTAGTCGACAGCCTCTTTCAGGGTTCGCTCGCCGTTGAAAACCTCGTCTTGCAGTTTGCGCAGCGACCACCCAATAGCATCGGCCTGACCTGCCTCAACGACCTGTTCGAGGGCAGTAATGTCGATGTCTTGGCGGTCTAGCGAGATGCGCGAGGTGTTGCCGCGCACCTTCGGGCCGCGATCGCCCTCGTAGGGGTTGGCCAGGGGCTTGCGAGCTGCGACTTCAGGGAAATCCAAGTCCGCAGCGGTCTGCCTGGGAGCATCCTGCACGATCTTCTTCGCCTTTTCGGTCACATCGGTGATCACGTAGTTGTCCATGCAAATGACCGTGTCAGCCCGATCTAGGTAGTCGCCGGAACCGCCCATAACCGCAATTGAGGAAACTCCCCGCCGTACCAGTCCGCGGATACGGTCAACTAACGGGGTAATAGGCTCGCCCGAATCTGGTACCAGCTGTCGCATCCGCAAGTCGCGGATCATCAGGTTGGTAGCCGAAGTATCCTCGTCAATCAGCAGGCAGTTGGAGCCCGCTTCGACGGCCTCGGCGATCGCAGCAGCCTGCGAAGTAGAACCGGAAGCATCTGGGGAAGTGAAACGGGAAGTGTCTCCGCCCGACGGCAGGTTAGAGATGAACGCGGAGACGTCCACGCCGGTAACTGCCCGGCCGTCCTCGGCACGCACAGCCACGGCCAGCGGCGTAGTGGCCACCAGCTCGCGTCCGTCACCGGGAATATGCGGGTACACGCCATTCATGAGGGCGTCCAATAGCGTCGACTTGCCGTGGTAGCCGCCGCCCACAATCAGGGTGACACCTGGGCGTAGCGCCAGGCCGCGGACCTTGCCGGCGTGCGGGAGCTCCACCTGCAGTGCCAAAGTCTCGGGAGCCTTAGTAGCCACCGCGTTTTCCATCGGGTGCTCGTCAACGCCGGAGGCGCGCGCCAGGATCGAATCGTCCGCAATGAAAGCCAGCAGATCCTTCTCCTTTAGAACCTGCTGCAGCGCGAACCAGTCTTCAACCGATTCCACGTGCTTCTTCAGCGCCGCCTCGTCTGCAACGGCCTCGTCGGAGGCGAAATCGATGGTGTCCAGCACCGAATCGGGGAGCGGGCCATCCACCAGGTTTGCCATTGCGTGTCCCAGAATACGGCGTCCGCGTGCCGCGAACTGCACCTGGAAGCGCATCTGGATAGATCCGTCCTCGTTTACTGTTACGGCGCCACGGTTCAGCACCGTCTGGCCGGTGTAAGCCACCCGCAGGTCGCGTTCCGGACGGATGCGGGCAGAAAAATCCCTGTGGAAGTAGTCGGCCGCCGCAAGGCGGGCATGCGCAGAAGCAGTAGCGAAGTCGGGAAGACCCGCGACCTCGGCCGGGATCTCGGCGCGCACGGTTGACGGTGGAGCGTACGGGTCAGATTGGACGCGCTCAATATGAAGAACGAAATCGCCGTAATCCCATGCGCCCACCAATTGCTTGTAGGCGCCATAGGAAGAACCGTCCATTTTGTGTAGATGTTCAATCAGTTGGTCTGCGGTACCCCCGCCAAAGGGCTCGCGGCGTCCTTTGCCGTGATGGTTACCTTTTCCTCGTTTGCCGCGAAAATTATTCATGCCTCCACAATAGGACAGCGGCACCAATCCCACCCGGTCGCAGTGTAAAGTCACAACATTTCTTATGCATTAGTGCAATTTTGTCTTCTTTTGCCAAAAAGCGAGGGCGGGCGCGCCACCGCCTTACAAACTAAGAAAGGAGTAGCTGCCACCACACAGGGTTGGCCGATATGGTTGTGCTATGGCACGCATAAGCATTGACGGGATCCGCTCGGCTACCCTCCAGATGGCCACTTCTATCACGGTGATAGCGCCAAACGAGCGCGACCTGGCCGAGGACGCACCCGCCCCCGGCAGAGTTGCCTACATGCTGCACGGCCTGAGCGGCGACCAGTCCATCTGGTCTACCTATGCGCCCGTGCAACGGTGGGCAGACAAATATAACGCACTGTTCGTGTTTGCCTCGGGCGAACGCTCATTTTGGACGAACGCGAAATATGGGTTGGCATGGGCGGACTGGGCCTTTACCGAAGTGCCCCAATACATAGAGGCGACGCTGGGGGCAGCTTCGCCCTCGCGCAGGATCGTGGCCGGCTTTTCTATGGGCGGGTATGGGGCCTTGAAAGCGGCCTTGGCTAAACCGGATTTCTACCGCGCGGCCATCAGCCTGTCTGGAACCACCGACATTACCGAGGATGCCTTCCACTCCCGCCACCCGGACCTATACCGGAACGTGTTCGGCCTCGACGACGCGCGCGGGTCTGTCCACGATTTGCTGGCGCAGCTGAAGAAGGCAGACCCGGCGGCGCTGCCAAAACTGTGGGCTTGCTGCGGCACCGAAGATAGGCTGCTAGATATGAATAGGCGTTTTGCCGCCCTCGCTAAAGAGCTTGGCGTGGCCTACGAATACACTGAAGGTAGTGGCGGACACGACTATGGCTACTGGAATCCGCAGATGGCAGCCGCGTTAGAATCAGTGGCACCTATCTGGTAGTGGAATGACGGCAGAAGAAGGGAAACATGTTCGGCAATAATCACGTAATCAAGGCGATCAACTGGAACAAGATCGAGGACGAAAAGGACGTCGAGGTGTGGGACCGCCTGACGGGTAACTTCTGGTTGCCTGAAAAGGTGCCGATTTCGAACGACATTCCTTCGTGGAAGACCTTGACTGACGACGAAAAGACCATGACCAACCGCGTCTTTACCGGCTTGACTCTGCTGGATACGTTGCAGGGCACCGTGGGGGCGGTCTCGCTGATCCCGGACGCGCGCACCCCGCACGAAGAGGCTGTCTACACCAACATTGCGTTCATGGAATCTGTGCACGCCAAGTCGTACTCTTCCATCTTCTCTACCCTGCTTTCCACCGAAGAGATCAACGAATCCTTCCGCTGGTCCGAAGAAAACGAGGCGTTGCAGCGCAAGGCGTTGATCGTCGAAAAGTACTACGAGGGCGATGACCCGGAAAAGCGTAAGGTCGCCTCCACCATGCTGGAGTCCTTCCTGTTCTACTCCGGCTTCTACGCGCCCATGTACTGGTCGGCACACGCTAAGCTGACCAACACGGCCGACCTGATCCGTCTGATCATCCGCGACGAGGCCGTACATGGCTACTACATTGGCTACAAGTACCAGGTGGCCGTCAATGAGGCATCGCCGCAGCGGCAGGCAGAACTAAAGGAATATACGTTTGACCTGCTGGACGAACTGTACGAGAACGAGGAACAGTACACCGAGGACCTATACGATCCGCTCGGACTGACCGAGGACGTAAAGAAGTTCCTGCGCTACAACGCCAACAAGGCCCTGATGAACCTGGGGTACGAGGCGCTGTTCCCCGCCGAAGCGGTAGACGTGAACCCGGCTATTTTGGCGGCACTGTCGCCAAACGCTGACGAAAACCACGACTTCTTCAGTGGCTCCGGCTCCTCCTACGTAATCGGTGACATTGTTGATACCGAGGACGGAGACTGGGACTTCTAACCTTTCCGGAGCGGCGTTGTCAGCCCCCAAGTTTTTCCTAGCCCCTGTAGGGCGATCGGCAAGTGCTTGGGGGCTTCCAACTTTTACCTGCCGGCCCAAAAGATTGTTGACTAGGCCGAATTCCCTTATAGATAATGGTTTCAAACAGGGCAAGGTTCAGTGAGGAACCGGAAAAACCAAGGAGGGGCGCCCGTGTTTACCGAAGGATTTTTTGGTCGGGGAAAAACCCTGACAAGTTTCGCCGAGCGGCTGGATCTGGTCGCGCTGGTAGCTATAGAACTACTTTATGTGGGCACGGTGATGTGGCCCGAAAATGCGGTGTCGTGGCTGTGTCGCCCCCTGGCGCTCCTGATCGCAGCCACCGAAGTGACCTATTTCTTGGGTGCCTACCTGTTTCAGAGCAACCCTTCCTGGGGCCCGGTGCTGTGGGGCTGTCAGGGAATGCGAGTCATGAACGCCGGCCTTGCCCTGGGGGGAGTATGGGTGATTGCGAACGAGGACTGCGCTCGCGGCATCTTTGAGGCGCTGCGCCTGTATGACACCAAGATCGTACTGCCAGCTCTGGCCGAGCTGACCCTGTTTGTGCTATGCCTGTGTACCCTGCTAACTGCCGGCCGCCCGGTGTGGCAGTTTCCCCTGCCAGATGCCGATTACAGGCGGGGCGGAGCGTAGCCGGAATATGGTAGCCCGGCATGCCTGCCACGGCGGCACCATAGGGGCAAGCGCGGTCTCGGCGTTAGCGGGCAGTTTTACTGGTTGGTCACCTTGCGCACGTAGGAAACGATGTGCGGGCATATCTCTTCGACCGTTTGCATAGTCTGATCGAAATCGGCAGCGGTGCCATACCACGGGTCGGGCACGTCTAATTCGCGGCGCCGTAGCCACTGTGCGTCCCCCTCCGGTTCAGCGTCGGCGAAGGGGTCGCCCTCGCCCCGTTCAGCTGGGGAAACCGCAAGGTTAGGGTCAAAGCTGCGGAACATTCGCAGGTCTACGCGGCCCGGCCCGGAAGCACCCGGGTAAGCCTCAAGCCCCGCCTCCCGCGCCAGCTGCTCAAGGCGGGCAAAGTGAGTGGACGTCATAGCCAGCACTAGATCCGAAGACGCAAACGTGTTCGCATCCAACTGGTGGGCCCGGTGCAACGGGGTTGGGTAGCCTGCCTGTCGCAGCGCTTTAGCTGCTCGCCGATCTATGGGGTTGCCGTGCTCCTCGTCGGAGATTCCCGAGGACGACACGATCACGCCCTGGGTGCCCGCGCTCCGCAGCTGGGTGTCGAGCACAATTTGTGCCATTACGGAACGGCAGATGTTGCCCGTGCAAACCATTTCAATCCGGTATGGCCCTGAGGTATTCATAACCTCATTGTTACCCGACATGCGAATATATGCATCCTGGCAGCTCGCGGAGACTATCCAGGCTAGGGGGGGGCGAGCACAGAAACCGGGTGCCTACCCCTCCTGTTGTGCGCCAGTTTCCGCCTCGCGCCCAGCCTGCTGGGCTTTAGCAAGATCGGCTTGCAAATCCTGGCTCGCCTGAGGGGAAGCCGCATCGATCTTGGCAAGTTCTTCGTAGGCGCGAGCCAGCAGTGGCTTGAGCGGTTCCCGATCCCCACCAGTAGGAATGGTCATAAGCCCAACGGCGGTTTCGGGCAGCATCAGCATCAGCGTGCCGAACTCTAGGGCGCTCATGGCGTCAACCATTTCCCGCCACTGGTCGGGTTTGCCCAAAAGAGAAAAGTAGATCGCGTCAAAGCTAGGCAGAGAGGCACGGGCGGCCTCGTCGCCCTGCTCAAACTTTGCTGCCAGATCGTCGTGGATGTGCGCCATCAGATCGGTCAGATCCTTCTCGGATACGCCTAACGCCTGCATTGCGTTAGAAACAATCATGGCTACCGCGATCGTTACACGTTGGGCGTCGGGAAGAAACACTTTCCCGTCCTCGACAAGGCTCAGGCTGTTTTGGCCCTGCAGACGCTCTTGCAATACGAGCAACGCTTTGCCCAGGTCAGTGCGGAGGTTAGCCATCTTAGGATCGCCTAGGTGAAGGGTGGAATTAGTATGGGCTGCCTCGCCGCCTTGAGGGGCATTATTAGAATTCATGATTCTACTTTGCCACATAAGGCACTTTAAACACACAAGTCTGACCTCTCTAAGGTAAATGGCGGCAGTTAAGGGTGCAGGTGAGTGGGCTCACTTACTAAATACCAAGATGAGTTTGCGTGAAGATAGTAAGGGCCTTAAGCTCAAAACGGACCATCAAGAGTAGCGCAGAGACCTGGCTCGTACGCTGCAGCAACCCGCCATCGTGGTGAGGGTGCTTCCGCCAGGACCGATGGAAGGATGTGGATGACGAATAACCCAACGGACGACTCGCCACTCATTAAACTCAGCGATGTTACTAAGCGGTATCCGCGCCGCAAAGAAGAGGACGTAATTGCCCTCGACAACATCAACCTTTCCGTTCCTAAAGGGGACATTCACGGCATCGTCGGACAGTCCGGTGCCGGTAAATCAACCCTGATCCGATGCCTGTGTGCGCTGGAAAAGCCGACGTCGGGATCAATTACCGTTGCTGGCAAAGACCTGTCGAAGCTGCGTTCATCGGCATTGCGGCAGGCGCGACTAAACATCGGCATGGTGTTCCAGAACGCAAACCTGCTGGATTCGCGTACGGCCGCTGGCAACATCGGCTACGCCCTATCGCTTGCCGGAGTAAAATCCGGCAAAAGGCATGAGCGCGTCCAGGAAATGCTGGATCTGGTTGGCCTTTCCGCTCGCGGATCCTCGTACCCCGCACAGCTGTCCGGCGGGCAACGGCAACGCGTCGGTATTGCCCGCGCCCTCGCTACCAACCCGCCCGTGCTGCTATGCGACGAGCCGACTTCCGCCCTCGATAGTGAATCCACCAGGCAGATTCTGCAGCTGATCTCGGACGTGCGCGACCGCCTGGGCGTGACCGTCCTGATCATCACCCACGAAATGGGTGTTGTCCGCGAAATCTGCGATTCGGTTACCATGCTGGAAAACGGCCAGGTAATTCAATCCGGACGTATCGAAGATGTCCTTGAAGACCCGCAGTCGCGACTGTCGCGCGAACTAGTGCCGCCGCCCTCGATAGAGGACGAGCCCGTGCTGAACGGGCAGTCTGCCGCAGTCGTCGACGTGGCATTTACCGCCCACCCGGGCGAACCTAAGGGATCGGCGGTCATGAGTGCCGCCGCCCGAATTGGAGCCGACATTGTTGCGGGCACTTTCGAAACCGTAGGGCAGACACAGGTAGGCCGATTAGCTCTAGCTGTGCCACCCAACCAAGTAAACGAAACCATTGCAGCCATGCGTAACGCAGGCACCAGCGCGGAAGTGAGGGACATCTAATGAACGCCTCCCTACTATCCGGCCTCACAGATATTCCCGTGATTCAGAGCGGTGAACTGTGGACGGCCACCTGGCAGACTTTGGCTATGACCGCAATCTCGTCGGTGCTCACCGTAATTGGCGGCGTCATCCTCGGCCTGGTGCTAGTTGGCACCGGCAAAGGGGGCCTGTTCCCGAACCGGGCAGTGAATCAAATCCTGGGTACAATCGTGAACATTGGCAGATCTTTCCCATTTGTCATCCTGGTGGTGGCAATCATCCCGTTCACCAGGATGGTGGCCGGGACCTCGATCGGATGGAAAGCCGCGATCGTGCCGCTAACCGTGGGCGCAATTCCCTTCTTTGCGCGTCTTGTTGAATCAAACCTGCTGGGGATTGAACCCGGGAAGATTGAAGCGGCAAAAATGATGGGAGCTTCCCGTCGGCAAATCATGTTCGACGTGCAGATCCGCGAAGCGCTGCCCGCCCTCATCCAATCAATTACCGTCACTGTCATCACCCTGATTGGCTACAGTGCCATCACCGGCATGCTGGGTGGGGACGGCCTAGGCTTCTTGGCTGTCTCCTACGGATATAACCGATTCGAAACCGACGTCATGATTCTGGCAGTGCTGGTAGTCATCGTCATAGTTGAAGTTATTCAGCTGATCGGTGACATGCTCAGCCGGCTAGTAGATCACCGCTAAGGCTCTACTAGTCGGGCCCTAGCGCCTTAGCTGACAACACTTAGACTTTCGGACTCTTTATATTCCCAAGAAAGAAGCAAAATCGTGAAAATTCGCAACATCCTAGCAGCAACCACCGCCCTCGTAACCGCCGTAGCACTGACCGGCTGCGGCTCCTCTAACAGCGGCCAGGAAGGCAAATCTGCTTCCGGCAAGTCTGACACAATTGTGGTGGCAGCCTCGCCCACCCCGCACGCCCAGATCCTAAAGTTCTTGAACAAGGAAGTCGCCCCCAAGCACGGCTACAAGATTGACATCAAGGAATTTAACGACTACGTCCAGCCGAACGAAGCGTTGAAAACCCACGAGGTGGATGCCAACTACTTCCAGACTATTCCTTTCCTGAACAACGAATCTAAGCAGCGCGGCTACAAGTTCGAGCCGGGCGAATCCGTTCACCTAGAGCCGGTGGGCATCTTCTCGAAGAAGGTCAAGAACGTAAACGACCTGAAGGAAGGCGACAAGGTAGGCATCATTCAGGACGTCACCAACCAGGACCGTGCTCTACGCCTGCTGGGCGCGCAGGGACTAATCAAGCTACCCAAGAAGCAGAACCTGGCAGTTGCCGACGTGAAGAATTCCAAGGAATTCAACCCGAAGGGGCTAGTATTCCAGGAAGTAGACGGCCCGCAGCTGGTTCGTTCCTTGGCAGACGTTGACATTGCCGTCATCAACGGCAACTACGCACAGGCTGGCGGTCTGAAGCAGTCCGAGGCTATTGCACTAGAATCCACCGAAAACAACCCGGCTACCAACCTGCTGGTGTGGCGTAAGGGAGAGAAGAGCGAACTAGTCAAGAAGCTAGAGAAGGACCTGCACTCCAAGGAGGTCAAGGACTTCATCGAAAAGACCTGGCCTGACAAGTCTGTCATCCCCGCTTTCTAAGCTGAGCTGACGCAGGCGCTAGTGCCGCGCAGCGGACCCCCACCGGTTTTGCCGGTGGGGGTTTTCCATTTCTTGAGGGCGGGGCGGCGCTCTGGTGTGTCGCAGTGGCGGAAGGGATCCATCCAACTTTTGTGCTGTCCAGAGTAGCTTTGCCTTTGGGCCGGTAGGGTAGGGGTATGCGCATCAGCTTGGTTTTAGGTTCGGGTGGAGCCCGCGGGTGGGCTCACATTGGCGTGATCGAAGAAGTCGAACGGCGCGGACACACGATCGTGTCGATCGCGGGGGCGTCGATGGGCGCGCTAGTGGGTGGCGTCTACGGGACGGGCAAGCTACCCGAAGTGGCGCAGTGGGCGGCATCTTTGACGCGCACGGACGTGGTGCGCCTAGTAGACCCGGCGCTGGGGTCGGCTGGCATTGTGCGCGGCCAGAAAGTACTCAAGAAGATCGAGGAGATCGCCGGGTCGGCACGCATCGAAGAGCTGTCTATTCCCTTCACGGCGGTGGCTACAGACTTATTGTCGCAGCGCGAAATTTGGTTCCAATCGGGGCCACTGTATCCGGCGATCCGTGCTTCCATTTCCATCCCCACAATCTTCACTCCCGTGCTGATGGGGGACAGACTGTTGGCAGACGGCGGCCTAGTAAATCCGGTGCCGGTTGAACCTACTCTGGCGCAGGTATCGGATGCGACCATTGCGGTAAACCTGTACGGCCACCCAGATGCGCACCCGCGGGACCGCCTCCGAAAAGCAATAGAGGCAGAAAGGCAGGGCTCCGCCCTCGCTAAATCCATTAACAAGGGCGTTACTGCGCTTACGGACAACGAACTGTTCCACAAGATCACGCGCTATTTTGAAGAGCCGCAAAAAGAAGAGTGCGGGCAGATTACTGAACCAGGCAATCCCGAGGCGGGCAACGATCCGCAAGAGAACTGGGGGCCGGAAAAGTTGCCCTCCGGCATATCTACCTGGCAGGTGGCGGACATGTCTATGACTACCATGCAAGAATTGGTGTACCGCTACCGGGCGGCCTCTAATCCGGTCAGCGCCACGATCGAGATTCCCATCGACAAGGTGGGAACTTTGGAGTTCTACCGGGCCCAAGAAATGATGGATTACGGCCGGGAATTGGCCGCGGGCGTGCTGGATGAGTTAGAAAGCTAAGAACTGCAGCCGGAAGTGTTCACGGCAGGTATAATTAACAGCGAAGCTGCGAAAAGTAACAGCAGCGCTGTGAATTGTAACTGGTGTTACGGCGAAGGAGCACTAATGAGCGGTAACCTTTTAGAACTTTCTTCAATTGGCGTCTCTATCTGGCTGGACGACCTGTCCAGAGGCAGACTGGAATCGGGCAATCTGCGCGAACTGATTGATTCGTCCTCGGTGGTTGGTGTGACCACAAATCCGGCCATTTTTAATGCTGCAATTGGAACGGGTAGTCAATACGCGGACCAGATCAAGGAATTGGCTTCCAAAGGCGCCGACGTGGGCGCTGCCATCGAAGCAATGACTACTGATGATGTGCGCGCTGCCTGCGATCTGTTTGCGCCCATCTACGAAGCCACGCACGGCCGCGATGGACGCGTGTCCATCGAAGTGGACCCCCGCCTAGCCGACAAGGCAGAAGAAACAGTAGCAGCTGCGAAAAACCTGTGGCAGGTAGTGGATCGGCCTAACGCGATGATCAAGATCCCCGCCACTGCCGCGGGACTGGAAGCAATTCCCGAGGTAATCGGGGCAGGCATCTCCGTCAACGTGACGCTGATCTTCTCGGTACCGCAGTACCGACAGGTAGTCGAAGCTTATTGGGCTGGGTTGGAAAAGGCGCGCGAGGCCGGCATCGACCTTTCCACTATTACGTCTGTGGCCTCCTTCTTTGTTTCGCGCGTAGACGCGCTGGTCGACTCGCTGTTGGACAAGAAGGGTGGCGAAGAGGCAGCTCAGCTGCGCTCCAAGGCCGGGGTTGCCAATGCGCGCCTAGCGTATGAGGCCTACCAGGAATCGCTACAGCAGGAACGGTGGACAGAACTGGCGAGGGATGGTGCCACCAAACAACGGCCACTGTGGGCTTCGACGGGCGTGAAGGATCCATCGCTGAAACCCACCTTGTACGTTGACGAACTGGCCGCCCCCGACACCGTCAACACGATGCCCGAAAAAACCATGAAAGCGGTGGCTGAATCGGCTGAATTGCACGGAGACGCGGTCAGCGCGAACATCGGCGAAGCCCATCAGGTATTCGCAGCGCTAGCAGAAGCGGGAATCGACTTTAGTGCCGTTTCCCGCCAGCTTTTAGACGAGGGCGTCAAGAAGTTTGAGGTCGCCTGGGAGGAACTACTCGCCAGCGTGAAGGAAGCACTCGCCGCTTCCAAGTAGCCTAAACCATTGCGGCAAAGCCCGCTCTAGCTGCGTAAATCGGAAAAGAAAGTGTGCAGCTGGGCGCGGGCTTCGCCCTCTAAAATCCCGCCAATCACTTCGGGGCGGTGATTCAAACGGGAATCGCGGGCCACATCGCGGATCGACCCGCACGCGCCAGCCTTCGGATCCCATGCGGCAAAGACAATGCGGTCCACGCGGGACAGGACGGCCGCCCCGGCGCACATAGTGCAAGGTTCCAGCGACACCACCAGTGTGCAGCCCTGCAGAGTGTGCCTGCTGAGGGCGGCCCCAGCAGCCCGCAGCGCCAGCACCTCGGCGTGTGCAGTCGGATCGAAATGGGGGGCGCGCTGGGCGTTGCGCGCCTCAGAAACTACCAGCCCATCGGCCGTGACGACTAGCGCGCCCACCGGCACCTCGCCAAAAGAGCCGCCGTCCTCGGCAAGTTCCAGAGTACGGCGCAGAAGTGGGGTCCAGCGGGAGTGGCAATTCATGGTTTTAAGGTACCAGGGCCTTGTCTACCCGTATCCAGGGGCAACGCGGTAGCCTAAAGGTATGGATTTGAAAGTGCTTGACCACCCCCTTGTAAACCATAAGATGACCGTCCTGCGTGACAAGAACACGCCCTCGTCCACGTTCCGCATGATCGTAGACGAACTAACAACTCTGCTAGCCTACGAGGCCACCCGCAACGTGCGCGTCGAGGACGTGCAGGTTGAAACCCCGGTCGCGCCGACTGGTGGAAAGAAGCTATCTGAACCCCGCCCCATCGTGATCCCAATCCTGCGTGCCGGCCTGGGCATGCTCGACGGTATGACTCGCCTACTGCCCACAGCCGAAGTTGGCTTCCTGGGCATGGTCCGTGACGACGAGACGCTAGCCGTGGAAACCTACGCGAACCGCCTGCCTGACGACCTGACTGATCGGCAGGTATTCCTGGTAGACCCGATGCTCGCAACCGGGCACACCCTGGTAGCCGCTGTGAACTACGTGCTGGAGCGCGGGGCTCGCGACGTCACCTGCACCTCGCTGGTGGCTGCCCCACAAGGAATCAAGGCCATGCAGGAAGCAATCGGCGACCGCGCCGACGTGCATGTGGTTGTTGCTGCCGAGGACGAAGGGCTCAACGAGCATAACTACATCGTCCCTGGTCTTGGCGATGCAGGCGACCGCCTGTACGGCATTGTCGACTAGTTAGTTACTTGGCGTGAAACTCGCGTTCGCGGTTAGGCAATATGCCGGCGCGGCGCGGGTGGGACGTCTCACTGTCAACCGATTTGAGGTCAACCCTTGCGGTTTTGTATAGTGAGTGTCTGGGCTTACTATTAGTGAGCTTTGGTGGAGTGTCCGAGCGGCCGAAGGTGCAGCACTCGAAATGCTGTGTGGTTAATAGCCACCGTGGGTTCAAATCCCACCTCCACCGCTATTTAAATAGCCTCTGACCTGGGAAAACAGGTTAGGGGCTTTACTATTGCGGTTGTCGACGCATAAGCAACGCATAAGCGTCCGCGCTCGCGGGGTGCGGGGTTCCCTCCCGGCCCCTACCACGCCCTGGCGGTGGGGTTCGACAATTTTTCGTCTCTACGAGCTTCCAAAACTTTTAGACGAGGCGCAAAAAGCAAAGGCACAAAAAGGCGACACCAGCCCGCCCTCGGGCTAATAATTTAGACACCTGCGAAGGAATATGGACACCGTTCGCGCCGGTAATACCAGCTCGACTAGGGTGGCGGTATGGCAGAGCACGTAAATGACACCCCGCGATCCTATTCGAAGCCATTCCTGCTTGCCGTTTGCCGCCCACCTGGGCTCATAGCGGAGGATGAGGTGGCTGTAATTAAAGAATGGGGCAATATGTCGGATACGGAGCTCCACCAAGTTTCCCTCCTGAACCCTTCTGAGCCTAATCCGGCCACAGAGCTGGAACTGACTAAGTATTCGGGAGTCATAATTACAGGCTCGCCGTTTGGCTACGCCCACCCTCAAGAAACGAAAAGCGCCCAGCACTTGCTGGTAGAAGAACGCGTGTCTGCTTTAGCTCGCCGCGTGGTAGCGGAGGATTTTCCCACTTTAGGTATCTGCTTCGGACTGCAGACGTTGGCAAGAGCCACCGGCGGAATGCTGGTGGGCGGTTTTGCTGAAGACCTGCAGGCGCCAGAAATCAGGCTTACAGATGCGGGGAAAGCCGATCCGCTAACAGGTAAATTGCCCGCCATATTCCGCTCCTACACAGGGCATTCGGATGCGGTCGGCCAGCTTCCGGCCACCGCCACCCTGCTGGCGTCCGGCTCGTTCTGTCACGTGCAGATGGTCCGGTGGGGTAAGAACGTGTACGGCACCCAATTCCACCCCGAAATTACCACTGCAGGAATGCATATACGCATCAATTCATACGGCGACACCTACTACCCGGCTGCTCAGAAATCCCAGGTCATAGCCCGTTGCAACGCAGCTGACGTCAAAGGAGCAAACCAGGTAATTACCGAATTTGCCAACCGCTTCCGCTGCCAACTCCCCGCCTAGTAGCCGCTGGGGGCGGCTGTAAGTGACTGGGGAGTTCGCCCTCGAAAAGGGAGAACCCGCGAGCCATGGTGTTATTTTTCAACCCTGGCGCTTTTCGCGAAACATGGTGTAGATCGCCAAGGTTCGACGAAAACACCAAGGCTCGTCAATTTTCACCAGAGGTCGGCGACAGCACCAAGATTCGACATGCCCGGCTAGCTTCCCAATTACCTCCCCCGAGGGCGGCACCTACAGCTACACGGCCGCGCTACCGCAACTGTGCAGGCAGGGCCAATGCGGCGTGGTTTCTACCTTTGGACACTCGGCGGCGCGGTCGTGGGATGCCAAGTACGATTTTGCTGTCACTTGTCTGGATCGCTGGCGGCGCTAGAGAGATTACGGGAGCATGTAACCATGGCTATTGACTTTGCTTGCTCGGAACGGTCGACGATTGGCTTGGAGTGGGAACTCCAGCTAATCGACAAAGACTCTGATGACCTGCGCCAATGTGCGGATACGGTGATTGCTGAGGCTGAGAAAGCGCACCCCGACACAACTTTGATATACGGCGAAATGCTGCGTAACACGGTCGAACTAGTCTCGCGTAAGAACACGACGGTTGCCGGGTGTGCAGCCGACATGGAAGAGGCTCTGGAACAGCTGGAGCCAGCCCTCTCGCGATTGCGCATTGAACTGGCCTCGGCGGGATCGCACCCCTTTGCCCAGCCCTCATACCAGCGTGTCAGCGATTCTGACCGCTACGGCGAACTGGTAAATCGCACCCAGTTCTGGGGCAGGCAGATGCTGCTGTTTGGCACGCACGTGCACGTGGGCATCGAGGATCGGGACAAGGTGATGCCGATCCAGAACTTCTTGGCCACCAAGCTGGGCCACATTCAGGCCATTTCCGCCTCCTCCCCATTCTGGGCGGGGACCAACACGGGGTATGCGGACAACCGCGCGATGGTGTTCCAGCAGCTTCCCACTGCGGGCGCACCCCGCCAGTTCGATTCCTGGGAGGGGCTAGAAAAGTATACGGCGGACATGCTGAAGACCGGCGTGATTGATTCTTTCAACGAGATTCGGTGGGATATTCGCCCTTCGCCAAAGCTGGGAACGATCGAAGTGCGCGTGTGCGATGCTGCCTCCAACTTGGCCGAATTGCGTGCCTTTGCGGCGCTGATCCATTCGCTGGTGGAAACGGCTTCGCGGGAGCTGGATGCGGGACGTGCGCTGGCCAGGGTGCCTGACTGGTTCTTGGCTGAGAACAAGTGGCGGGCCGCCCGCTACGGTATGGATGCGATTCTTATCGAAAATGCCGAGGGCGACGAAGCGCTGATCACCGATACTCTTCCTGATCTGCTCGATTGGCTTGAGCCTGCCGCCACTGACCTAGGTTGCCTAGACGATTTGGGATTTATTCACGAGATAGTCTCCACAGGGGCTGGCTACCAGCGGCAGTTGCAGGTTGCGAATACTACCGGCAATTTGGAGGCCGTAGTTGCCTACCTCCGGGCTGAACTAAAGGCGGGGGCGCCGATCCGCCCTCACGAATTCGAACCACAGCTGGAGGGCGTACACGTGCCGGCCGAAGGGAACCGGGGTTGGAATCGGTGACCATTGAAGGCGTCGTTATCCTGGCGGGGGGCACGGCCCGCAGGCTGGGTGGTATTTCGAAGCCGGACTTGGAGGTGGCGTGCAGGCGCTTGCTGGACTGGCAGCTCGATCAGGTGTCCAGGGTGGCGCCCGAGGCCACCGTGGTAGTGGTGGCCCCGCCGCAGGTGCAGGTGCCAGCTGCGGTGGTGCGCGTTCTGGAAGACCCGCCTTTTGGCGGCCCGGTCGCCGGTTTCGCTGCTGGACTGGCAGCGCTAAGAAGGGCCGGGGTTACCGACGGTCTGATCGGCCTGGCCACCTGCGATGCGCCCCTCGCCCCAGCGAACTACCTGGGCCTGGTTGCCGCCCTCGAACCGGGGCTGGACGGGGCCGCCCCCACCACCGCCGCTGAGGATGGTACGTTCCCCCAGTACGCCCTTGGCGTATATCGGGCCGGCGCGCTGGGCAAAATCTTGCCTGAAAACGCCCGAAACGTGTCGGTCAAACGCACCTTTTCCCCTGCAAAACTGGCGTTTGTGCCGGATGTGAACCGCAACTGCACGGATGTAGATACGTGGGCGGATGTCAAAACGTTAGAAGGGTTACTAAAACTGCACTGAATAACTAGGCTAGTTAGACTAAAGCCCTGGATAGGGAGGTTTTTTGTCAACACTCGTCGAGTTGCCACTAGTGCAAACCAAGCTTGATCCGCGCGATCGCCCAGACGTGGCCGAATTGGTGGATAAGCATGGCCGAGTAGCTCGAGACATGCGCATCTCAGTGACGGATCGCTGCAATCTGCGCTGCCAATACTGCATGCCCGAAGAGGGCGTGGCCTTCCGTCCTACCGAGCAGATTCTGACCGATGCGGAAATAGTACGCCTGATGCGCATCGGAGTTGACTTGTGCGGCATTGAAGAGATCCGTTTTACAGGCGGGGAACCGCTCATGCGTCGCAGCCTGGAAAAGTTGGTGGAAGCGGCGGCCAACTTGCGCACTTGGCGGGGAAAGAAACTAGATATTTCCCTGACCACCAACGGGCTGGGGCTGAAGCATCGCGCCCAAGGCTTGGCGGATGCCGGCTTGGATCGGGTGAATATTTCGATGGACTCGGCTACCCGCGCCGGGTATTTGAAGTTGACGCGGCGGGACCGGTTCAAGGATGCTGCCGAGGGCGCCGTAGCTGCGGTTCGGGCCGGATTGAGGCCGGTAAAACTGAACGCGCTGCTGATGCCCGGCGTGAACGAATCCGAGGCGCCGGAACTCGTTCGCTACGCGCTGCGGGGCGGTTACGAGCTGCGCTTTATCGAATTCATGCCACTGGGCCCACGTGGGTCTTGGAAGCGCGAACAGATGGTTACGCGCGACGATATTTTGGATCTTCTGCGCCCTCACTTCGACCTATGCCACCGTCCGGAGCGCGAACGGGGCGCGTCCCCTGCCGAAGAGTGGGATGTGATGCCTGGCGCGGATCATCCGGGTGGTCGCATCGGCATTATTGGATCTGTGACGCGGCCTTTCTGTGGGGACTGCGACCGCACCCGGCTTACCGCGGATGGGCAGATCCGCTCGTGCCTGTTTGCGCGTTCAGAAACAGATTTGCGGAAGATGCTGCGCGGGGGCGCCACAGATCAGGAAATCGCCGCCGTGTGGCAGGCTGCGATGTGGGAGAAGCAGCCGGGGCACGGTATAAATGACCCTAGTTTCTTGAGCCCTTCGCGGCCCATGAGCGCGATTGGAGGATAAATGCCTACAGCAAACGTGACCTATTTTGCGGGAGTGGCAGACGCCGCCGGGACTCGCCAAGAGAGTGTGCAGTTGCCTGAAACGGTTGATGCCGCTTCCCTCAGAGAGCTCCTGAAGGTGGGAAAATCTGAACGCTTCGCCCAGGTGGTAGATGTGTGCGCCCTGATTGTGGGCGGGCAGGCGCTGGGCGCTGACCCGGTGCGCCTAGATGGCGAGATCTCGGTAGAGGTGCTGCCGCCCTTCGCCGGGGGGTAAAGACCCCGCGCCGCGGCGCTTACTTGCGCCCGCCGCGCTGACCGGGCCGAATAAGAATGTAGCGGAAGTACATTCCGCGGAGCCGCCCAAAGGGTTCCTTCACACGGTCGACGATGCGGAAGCCGACGCCCTCGTATAGGGGAAGAACCTTTTCGTTGCCTTCCATCACGTCCAAAATGTAGGTGCGGGCAGGCGCCACTTCAAGTGCCTTGCGGAGCATTCCCGTTGCCACGCCCTTGCCACGCGCGGCGGGAATGGTGCCAACGCAGCTGATAAACGCCTCTTTCGTGCCAACTTTCACAGGAGGGCGTACCTCGCGTTCCAGCACGCGCCCGCCGATGTGCCCATAGATGGGGCCGAGAACCTTAGCCAGCTGCGAGTAATCTACGTTGAAGGGATTGCGCCCGGCGAAAGCAATTGCCACTACGCCTACCACTTGGCCGTCCTCGATAGCAATCACGAAGCGGTCGGGCACTACCGCGTGGGATAGTCCCTCGATCAGTTTGTTCTTGTCTGAGCTCAGGGCTTTGAATTGGTCGTAGAACGCAGTGGATACTGCTGCCACAATGCCGGCGCGGTCGGCGTCGGTGCCAAGTCTGTATTCGATCATGACTTCAACACTAAGCCGGCCGAGGGCACCCTTCCACCGCTAGGCGCTGCCCGTCCAAGCGTGCGAACCGTCAGTAAATTGCTGTTTCTTCCACACTGGCAGTTCCGCTTTCACCTGTTCTACGGCCTTTTCTAGCAGCTCAAAAGCTTCGCGGCGGTGTGCGGCGGAGGCAGCAGCTGCGAAGGCGACGTCGCCGACCTCGAGGTGACCGTAGCGGTGTGCGATGGCCAACTTTGCTGCCCCGGAGCCTTTGGCACAGGCCTTTGCGATCCGTTCAACAACTTTGCCAGCGTCCGGGTGGGCTTCGTAGTCGATAGACACTACGCCCTGCCCGTCGTCGTGGTTGCGCACGCGCCCATCGAAGAGGGCGACAGCCCCCGCCTGCGGGTCGCGTACGGCTTCCTGGAGTGCAGCCACGTCAATGGGCTGGTCAGTAACGCCTGCCCACACCACCTGGGCGTCAGACCCGTCGCTGTAACCCCGGTTTTGCACGGCATGGGTGGCCCGCTGATGCGGGGTAAGCCCAATCTTTTCTGCCGGGGCGGTGTGGTCGGCGTCTGCTAGCTGCTCCGTGATGTGCGAGATGAGGGGGCCTACCGCTGCCACAGCGTCCTTCACACCGCCGGTGGAGCCGGGTGCGTTCACGACGAATGCGCGCGTCCCATCTAGGTCTATGACTCCTGCGACTCCCCGCGAGAGTGCGGCGGCTGGCACCTTAGGGTTGTCTCGGAGAGCCGCCTCGATGCCGCCTGCGCGTTTGCTGAGTAGGGGCGCGGTGGCCTCGGGGGTGACGTCCCGGGTAGAGAACCCGGTACCCCCGGTGGTGAAGATGATGTCGGCTCCGCCCGCAACGGCCGCCTTGATGGCGTCCTGAATGGCAGTGACCTGGTCGGGGACGATAGTAGGGGCCTCTACCTGGCCGTAGTCGGCCAGCAGCTGACATGCCAGCGGCCCGGACTTATCGGGGCGGGTCCCGGCTGCAGACCTGTCAGAAACGGTGATGACAGAAATTTTTGGCATGCATACATGGTAGTTGCTATCAGCGAATACGTCGTAGCGCATGTGGAAAGTGTGTCCGCACGCTTATAGGCTTGAGCACGATGAGCATTACACCTGTAGCCCAGATGGGTCCCGAACTTACTGAAATTCAGCGTGACCGTTACGCCCGCCCCATGCTGTTGGAAGGCATGGGGGAGGCGGGGCAACGCCGCCTCCTTAACTCTAAAGTGTTGGTGGTGGGGGCCGGTGGGCTTGGTTCGCCGGCGCTGCTCTACCTTGCGGGCGCGGGAGTGGGCCATCTGGGCGTGCTGGATTCGGATCGGTTGGACACCTCGAATTTGCACCGCCAGGTCATCCACTCCACGGCCGCCTTGGGGAAGGAAAAGGTGGAGTCTGCGGCGGAGCGCATCCGCGGGCTGAACCCGGACGTGCAGGTTATTACCTACACGACCCGGTTGGATGAGGCGAATATCGACGACATCTTCGCCGCCTGGGACGTGATTGTTGACGCAACTGACAACTTTGCGACGCGCTACTTGATAGACCAGGCGGCAACGCGAGCGGGTAAACCCGAAGTATGGGGGTCGGTGCTGGGTGCGGCCGGCCAGGTTTCTACCTTCTGGTCGGGCCAGCAAGCAGAAGCGGCCGGGGCGCCCGTGCAGGCTCGACTGCGGGATTTGCATCCGGCTGCCCCGCCCGAGGGCGTAATCCCAGTGGGGGCTGCCTCCCCGGTGATTGGCCCGCTGACGGGCATGATCGGGTCGCTCATGGCCGGCGAGGTGACAAAGCTGGTTGCTGGCTACGGGGAGTTACTGCTGGGGCGCGTGGCCTACATTGACACCGCTTCTGGCCAGATGCGCGATATTCAGTTCAAAAGTGCCAAGTGAGTGGCAGCGAAGGAACAGACAATGAAAGATGTAGCTGAACATTATCGGGACGTATTGCGACTGGGGCAGGCCCTGCCAGCAGAAACGCTGCCAGTGGGCGAGGCATTGGGCCGAATCCTAGCTGAAGACGTCACCGCCCGTCTTAGCGTCCCACCCTTTACTAACTCGGCCATGGATGGTTTCGCCGTGCGGGCCCAGGAAACAGCTGCCGGAGTGGGTCTCCCGGTAGCTGCAGATATCCCCGCCGGTCGTACGGACGCCCTCACCTTGGAAAAGGGAACGGCCATGCGCATCATGACCGGGGCCCCGCTGCCGCAGGGGGCAGATGCCGTGATCCAGGTGGAACTTACTGAGGGCGGCCCCGCCAACATGGCACCTGCCGCGCCCGCGACAGTTACGTTTACCGATGCGGTTGCAAAGGGCGCCAATGTTCGCCGCGCTGGCGAAGACATTGCGGCCGGCCAGCTGCTATTTACTGCTGGCACAAGGCTGAGTGCAGCCCACCTTTCCGCCCTCGTGTCCGTCGGCTGCGGGCAGGTAGCAGTGTCGCCACAGCTGCGCGTAGGAGTAGTGACCACGGGCGAGGAACTGCGTGGCGCTGGCGAAGACCTAAAACCGGGGCAGATCCCGGATTCAAACTCGGTGCTGGTGTCCGGGCTAGCCCGTGAAGCCGGCGCATCCCCAATCCTACGAACCTTCCACGCCGACACCGTGGACGGCTTCCTGAAGGACATCGACGCCGCTGCCGGGCAGGTCGACATGCTGGTGACCACCGGGGGAGTCTCGGCGGGAGCATTCGACGTGGTAAAAGCCGCTCTGCGCGAACGGGGAGTCACCTTCACCCGCGTTGCCATGCAGCCGGGCAAACCCCAGGGCTTCGGGAAAGTGGGGCAGGTTCCCATCCTGTGCCTGCCCGGCAACCCCGTGTCCGTACTGGTGTCCTGGTACCTGTTCGCCCTCCCCCTATTGGGGGTCCTAGCAGGTGTTGACCAGCCGGCCTTCGAAGATCGCTTCGTACGCGCCCAGGTGGGAACCGGCTGGAAACGCAAAACCGGCCGCGTCCAGTTCCTGCCAGCTACTGCCCGCGAGGGCGAAGACGGCGGCACTTCGGCACAAGTCCATGTGCACCCGGCCAGCCACGGCGGCTCCAAATCCCACTTTGTAGCATCCCTAGCGGCAGCTACGGGACTAGTGCGAATCCCCGCTGACCAGGCCGAAGTGAAGCCCGGCGAAGAAGTACCCGTCATGTGGTTCGGGAGGGCCCGATGAAATTTACTCACCTTACCCAATCCGGCGACGCCTACATGGTAGACGTGACCGCCAAAACCCCCACCGTGCGCGAGGCGACCGCAATCGGGAAGGTCGAATGTTCGCCCACTGTCATGCAGGCATTGCGCGACGGCACGGTACCCAAAGGTGACGTGCTGGCCGTAGCTCGCATCGCCGGGATCGCGGCAGCCAAACGGGTACCGCAGCTGCTCCCGCTCGCCCACACGATAGGGGTTCACGGCGCGCAAGTGGATCTGCAACTGCAAGAAGACCACGTGGCCATCACTGCCATCGTGCGTACCGCCGACCGCACCGGCGTAGAAATGGAAGCGCTTACCGCCGTGTCCGTGGCCGCCCTCGCCATTGTCGACATGGTCAAGGGCGTGGATCGCTCCGCCCAGATCACCGACTGCAAGATCATCCACAAGGCAGGCGGGCGTTCCGGCGACTGGCACCGGGCCGGATACGAAAAGTAGAGGCGGAAGGGGCTGCCTCTATCCGCCTGCGGCTATCTACGGCCTGGTTTCGGCACCATCTACCCGGCCATGCCGGATCAGCACATCGAAGCTGGAAAGCCGCTTCGCATCCTCGACATCGTGGGTCACTAGCACCGCCGTAAACGGGGAAGCCGCCAGCCGTCGCGCGAGCTCGTTGCGCACCGCCTGCGCCGACGGCTCATCAAGGCCCGCCATCGGCTCATCCAACAACACCACATCGGGGTCTAACGCCATCGCCCGCGCAATAGCAGTGCGCTGCGCCTGCCCTCCAGACAGCTGTGTCGAACGTCGATCTGCCAGCGCTAACATGCCCACCGCGCGCAATTCGGCGGTGGCGCGCTCGCAGGCCTTCTTGGCACTCACTCCGCGTGCCCGCAACCCAAATTCGACGTTTCGCCGCACGCTCATGTGTGGGAATAGCAGCGACTTCTGCTGCAGCAGCACAATGCGCGGGTTAGGCGGGGTAAAACTGACCGCGCCCGCAGAGGGGGTGAGAGTCCCGGATATGAGCGACAACAGCGTGGATTTGCCCGACCCGTTCGGGCCCATGACTGCGGTCAGCACGCCGCCAGGCAGGTTCACTTTTAGGTGCACGCCGCGGTCTTGTACCTGCGCGTCTACATGTATTTTGGGGCAGGACGAGGGCGAAGCAGAAACGGGCAGTTCGCCCTCAGTAGTCGCTTCCGCCTCGACCGGATGTTTCTTAGAGCTGCGCCTTTGCAGTTCCTGCATTTCAGCCTCGGTCCGGCCGCCGGGTAGGTGGGCTGCTAGGGCATTAGCTCCGAACAAGATCGCTAGCGCGAATGCTAGCAGGACTACGGAGAGGGCCAGGGCCTCGTCGGTAGAGGACTGTCGCTGTAAGTAGATAGCTAGCGGCATTGTCTGCGTGGTACCCTGCAACGAGCCCGCGAAAGTGATAGTGGCGCCAAACTCTCCCAACGCCCTCGAAAAGGACATGGCTGCCGCCGAAAGGACGGAGGGAAACATGACTGGCAAGGTGACCAGGAAAAACGTACGGGTGCGTGAGGCCCCCAAAGAGCGGGCAGCCTGGTCGTATTCGGAACTGCGCGTCCGGATCGCACCTTCAAGTGAGGAAACTAAGAAAGGCATGGCCACAAACGTCTGGGCCATGATGACCGCCAGGGTGGTAAAGCCAATTTCGATTCCCATAACGGACAGGTGCTCGCCAAGTAGCCCGCGCCGGCCCCAAGTTAGCAGTAGGGCCAGGCCCGCCACAACCGGTGGCAGCATCATGGGCAGAGTCACCACCGTGCGCAGCAGGCGCGCCCACCAGCGGTCAGGCAGGTTCGCAAGTACGAAGGCGAGCGGCACCCCTAACAGGACACAGATCGCAAGGGTGGTTCCGCATGTGCGCAACGACAACCACAGGGCGTCCTGGGAGACTGCGGTAGAGACGAGCTGGCCAAAACGCGCCCATGGCGTCTGCACGAAGATTGTTACCAGAGGGAATGCAAGGAAGAGGGCGGCGATCCCGCCGGGCACCGTCAACCAGGGAGCATACTTTAGTTTCATAAATACACCGGTGGCCCGCCGAAGCGGGCCACTGAAGGATTTTTACTTGTTGGTCGGAGCAGTGAAGCCGTACTTCTTCAAGATCTTCTGCCCGGCGTCGGAAAGGATGTAATCGACAAAGGCCTTGCCGCCATCCTTGTTCTTAGCGGACTTGGTCAGTGCCACGCGGTAGTCGTTGACGACCATGTCGGCGTGAGGCATGTCCATGGCCTCGACCTTGTCGGAGGCCATTGCGTCCGTCCTGTAGACGATGCCGGCGTCGGCCTCTCCAGTTTCAACCTTGGCCAGGGTGTCGCCCACGTTCTGTTCTTCGGAAACCGGCGTGAACTTTACGCCCGCCATATCGGCAACTTCCTTAGTGGCGTTGCCGCAGGGCACGCCAACAGCGCAGATTACCAGCTTCTTATCCTTCAGAGCGTTGGTGCTGAATTCCTTCACCCCGGCGGGGTTGCCCTTCGGGACGACCATGACCAGAGTGTTGGTCGCGTAAGACTTGTTGGCCTCGACGTCACCATTCTTGTCTGCCTTGTCCATGTTCTTCTGATCAGCGGTGAACAGAGCATCAGCCGGCGAACCCTGGTGGATCTGGTCGACTAGGTTCTGGGATCCGTCGAAGCTGAAGGTCACCTTGGTGCCCTTGTTCTGCTTCTCGAATTCCTTACCTAGTTCGGTGAAGGCATTGGTCAGGGACTTAGCCGCGAAAATGGTGACCTGCCCGTAGTTCTTGCCCTGGTCGGACTGGGCAGACTGGGAGGTTTCCGACTTGGCATCGTCGGCCTTCTGGTTGTCGGTAGAAGAACAGCCAGATAGGGCCATGGCTGCGGCTGCCACTAGGGCAAGACCGGTACCAAACTTGCGGAGCATATGTAACTGCCTTTCGTCGCGGCCAAGCCGCGTGCTTATTTAACGATGGAAACGTTCGTAGCCTTGATTTGCGCCTTTGCAATGACGCCTGGCTTTAGCTCCAGGTCGTTTACGGCCTCGGTAGAGATCAGCGATACGACCCGGTAGGGGCCGCACTGCATTACGACTTGGCTCATGACCTTGTCCGAGACTACTTCTAGGACTAGGCCTTCCAGTAGGTTGCGGCTAGATACGTGATGACTCGGTTCGTGAGTGTTCGCATTCTTTAGGTATTCGGCCAGAGATTCCCCTTTGACCTGCAACGGCGAAGAATCCTTTTCAGCCTGAATTCGGCCGTCGTCAAGCCAGCGGCGAACAGTGTCGTCAGAGACACCGAGCAGACGCGAAACTTCAGAAATACGGTAATTCATCAATACCACCTTATCTAGTATTTGCGGATTAGGACAAACATTTACGCCGCAAATGCGGAAGCGTATGTTGGGTAGGTGAGCTGCGTAAATGCAGTCTCTGTTGCCACCATAGCCGAGGGCGGGCGGGAGCGTTGGTGGGGAAAAGATGGGGTAAGCACAAACTTTCGCGGGCGTCCGATCGGGGCGGATTTTGGGAGGGCGTACCCAAAGGCCCAGGATGTAGCGGATTAGCGCTCATTGAGGCGGGTAGGAAAATTTTTAGCCAAATAAATCACATGCGCTCAAATATCCGCTTTATGCCCGAAAGTGCGACAGTAGATAGTAAATATGTCAGCAGATGCGGAGGGGGATGGATGCGCAGATCTGCCGGGGTGCAGCTAGCCCTCCTTCTGCTTATTTCCCTTGTGATGTTGCTTGCAATCATGGTTATCTGTCTAACTGTAGGCAGATATGGGCTGCCCGCTAACACTATTTTTACCGCGGTCAACCCGTTTGCCAGCGCCGACCTTTCTGCCGCAGATGCGACTGTCCTCTACCAGGTGCGCCTTCCCCGCATGGCGGGTGCCGCCCTCGTGGGTGCCGCGCTGGCGCTTGCTGGCGTGTCCTATCAGGGCATCTTCCGCAATCCACTGGTATCGCCCGGAATCTTGGGCGTATCGCAGGGCGCCTCAGTGGGGGCCGCAGGAGCAATTCTGCTGGGCCTCACTACGCTGGGAGTATCCGTAGCGGCCCTAATAGGTGGCATCTTGGCAGTACTGCTTGCTACCTCCATTCCGCGCCTGCTGCACAACGATTCGACCCTGATGCTGGTGCTCTCGGGCGTAATAATCGGCGGCTTCGGATCCGCCCTCGTGGGAATCTTGAAGTTCGTTGCGGATCCGGAAACGGAGCTTGCCGCGATCGTGTTCTGGCAGATGGGCTCCCTTTCGGATGTGCGTACTGATTCGCTCGCACAATGCGCGCTGCTCGCCGTGCCCGCCGCTGCGCTACTGCTGGCAATGCGCTGGCGCATCAACGTGATTTCTCTGGGTGACCAGGAGGCGGCGGCGTTGGGCGTGAATCTGCGCAGGGATCGCGCCGTGGCAATTCTGGCCGCCACCGTGCTGACCGCCGCTGCCGTATGTTTGGCGGGAACTGTGTCGTGGGTAGGGCTAGTAGTACCGCACCTGTGCCGCCTAGTTGTGGGTCCGAACAATTCGCGGCTGTTGCCACTGGCAGTTACCTTCGGCGCCTCTTTCATGGTGGTGGTGGATACGCTGGCGCGCTCGCTCAGCCAGATGGAAGTGCCCCTTGGGGTCGTCACGGGCATGATTGGCGCACCGCTATTCCTGCTGCTGCTAGCGGTGGGCAAGGTGAAAATTCGATGAGCCTGTTGCAACTGGAAAACGCCGGCTTCTACTACCGCGAAAACGAGTGGGTATTCCGCGACGTAAACCTAGACCTTGCAGCCGGGCAAACCCTATCGATACTAGGGCGAAACGGCGCCGGTAAATCAACGCTCTTGCAGGTGGCACTCGGCCTGCTGCCCCCAGCTGAGGGCGAAGCGCGCCTGGACGGGGCAGCCACCACTCACCTGAGCGCTGCCAAGCGGGCCCGCCTAGCGTGCTACCTGCCGCAAGCAGAAAATGTCTCCGTTGCCTACTCGGTAACCGACTATCTACTGATGGGGCGAACCCCCTATCTGGGGGCCTTCAGCTCGCCCAGGAAAAAAGACCGGGCTCGCGTGCGCGAAGTGATAGCCGAAATGGGGCTGGACAGTTATGCGGACCGTCCCATCAACGAACTTTCCGGAGGCGAAAAGCAGCGCATCGGCTTCGCACGCGCACTAGTACAGGGCTCCCCACTGGTGGTTATGGACGAGCCGACGGCCGCCCTCGACATGGGAAACCAAATACGCACCTTGAAGAAGATGCGGGAGCTAGCCGCGGAAGGATACGCGGTCGTGGCCACCACCCACGACCCAAACCAGGCGTTCCTACTGGGAGGCAAAGTCGCCCTGATGGAAAAAGGCAAACCCGTGCGAGTCGGCGAGGCGGCAGAAGTGCTGACCACTGACTCGCTCACGGAACTTTTTGGAACCCCCATCCAGGTGCGCTGGGACGACCAGCTGCGCAGGCACGTGTGCCTAGGGGCCAAGAAAATTGAAGAAAGGTAAGAATATGTCTCTGCTGAAGAAAGTAGTGGCAATTGGTGCGTTGGTGGCAATGCCGCTGACTCTGACGGCTTGCGGGGCAAACCAGGCGAGCGAAAAGCCCTCACCGTCAGCAACACAGACCGAGTCCAAGACTCGCACCGTGACCGATGTGGACGGCACCAAAGTTGAAATTCCCGCCCAGCCGAAACGCATTGCAGACCTGTGGCACGCCAACAACCAGGTGGTGTTGCTTCTGGGAGGCGCGGACAAGCTGGTAGCAACCACCAAACAGGTACAGGCGCTGCCCTGGTTCGCCAAGGTGTACCCGAACATCTCGAAGCTGCCCGCTCCCGCGGCAAAGACCGACCTGAACATGGAAGAACTGCTAGCGGCAAAGCCCGAGGTCGTACTTGCTTCCGATAAGGAGCAGGTCGAGGCCGTGCGCGCCAAGGGCATCCCCGCAGTTCACGTTGAGTTCCAAAACTTTGCGGACATGAACAAAGTCATCGACATTACCGCTGACGTGCTGGGGACTGCCGAGGCCAAAGAGAGAGCCGCAGCCTTCCACAAGTATCTAAACAAGAATCTGAACCTGGTTAGGGATCACCTGAAAGACGTTGCTGACTCGGACAAGCCCTCCGTGCTGCACATTGTTGGTGGGGATGATCTGACTAAGGTTGACGGTTCAGATTCCTTGATCGGCGAATGGATGAAGGCTACCGGTCTGAAGAATTCTCTGGACAACGTCGAAAACATGCAGGAAGTAACCCTGGAGCAGATCATTGGTTCCAACCCTGACGCCATCATCATCGGCGGCGGGAAGGCACAGGCCGGTGTGGATCAGATCAAGTCTGACCCGGCATGGGCCGGCGTGAAGGCGGTAGCTGACGACAAGATCATCAAGAACCCGGTCGGCACCTTCAACTGGGATCGTTACTCTGCTGAAGAAGCACTGCAGATCCTGTGGTCGGCGAAGACCTTCTACCCGGACAAGTTCAAAGATGTTGATCTGGTGGCGGAGACGCAGAAGTTCTACAAGGACTTTTACGGATATGACCTGAGCAAAGATGATGCTCAGCGCATAATCGACGGCCAGGCCCCTGAAGGTGCCGCCAAGTAAATAGCGGTAAGAAGTTATTTGCCCCGGATCGTCCCTGCACAGGGGGCGGTCCGGGGTTTTATTCGGCTAACTGCCTGAAGATCGAGGGCAGTACCTGAAGCATTACGGCTAGGGTGTCTTTTATTCCCCCAGTCGAAGAGGGCGAATTCGCTATTACCGTTCCTGCTGTGCAGATTGTGGTCACGCCGACTAGGCCACGCGATAGGCCGGCTAGGGCGTGCCGAAAATCTGCTGCCCGTTCCGCAACTACTACGGGGGCAGCGCAGTTGTATCCGGCATCGGATAGTAGCCGGGTGGCAAGGGCGGCACCCACAATTCGTTAACCCGGATCCTGCTGAAGCCAGCCCACCTGATCGGTGGCTACGGGCATACCACCTACGGTTTTAACTACATTGGCCCAACCGGAAACTAGCGTGACGAAGTAGCAATACTTCGCCTCCGTAGCCAGGAGGTGCAGTTCTAATGAAGGTCATGGCACAAATTGCCATGGTCATGAACCTGGACAAATGCATCGGATGCCACACCTGTTCTGTCACCTGTAAGCAGGCGTGGACCAACCGTGACGGGACGGAGTACATCTGGTTTAACAACGTGGAAACAAAACCCGGCATCGGCTACTCGAAGCGCTGGGAAGACCAGGAAAAGTACCGGGGTAGGTGGAAGCTCAAACACGGCAAATTGACCCCGAGCCTGGGTGGGCGCGCCCACCTCTTGTCGACCATCTTCGCCAACCCGCGCATGCCCGGCCTGCAGGATCACTACGAGCCGTGGACCTATGAGTACGAGAAGTTAACGACTTACCATTCCCAACCTTCCCGGAGGCTATCCGATGAACGCACTAGAGATTTTTTGTTGGGGAATCTTCCCCTATATCTGCATGAGCCTGTGCATCGGCGGATTGGCGTGGCGGTGGTGTCACGACCAGTTCGGATGGACTTCACGCTCCTCCCAGCTGCACGAATCTACCCTGCTGCGACTCGGATCGCCGCTGTGATGACGGTAGCCGGTTTGTTCATTCTGCTCTACCGCCGCTTCCGTGTGCGGGGCGTGCGCGAGGCAACGACGCGTGCCGACAAGATCATGTACGTGTTCCTCACCATCCCCATTCTGCTCGGAGCATGGGCGACACTGTACAACCAGGTGTTCGGCCAGTCCCCGGCAGGAGCGGCCGGCTACGACTACCGCGAAACCATATCGCCGTGGCTGCGATCGCTGTTTTACTTCCACCCCAAGGTGTCACTAATGGCAGACGTGCCCGTCAGCTTCAAAATGCACATTGTTGCGGGATTCTTATTGTTTGCGCTGCTGCCACTGACCAGGCTCGTGCACATATTTAGCGCCCCGATGGGGTATACGACCAGGCCATACGTGGTGTACCGGTCGCGTGAACCGCACATTTCGGCCGCCAAACCCGCGCGCGGTTGGGACAAGCCGCGTACCGCCCAGCGCTTCGAGGAATGATCGACCGACCGCGATGTCCGCTACTAGATGCCGCGCAGCTGGCGGCGCACGTCCTCGGGAAGGGCAGCTAACGCTTCGGTGGGCATCGCGGCGGTGAATGGGTGTTGCTCCCGGTAGGCACACATGCGGCACAGCTCGCCCTCGGCAGCCGGGTGCGGGTTCTTGCATTTCTCGCAGGGCTGGAGCTGCTCGCCGTCCTGCTGGGTGGCCGTGAAAGAGGTCAAGGCAGTAGCCCCCTGCTCGTCCGCTACGGAACGATTCGGACAGTAGTGTGCGGCCACCTGGCAGGCCGGGCAGAGGGCGCGAAAGTTGGTGGCGGCGGCCCGGGCCGTAAAGTTGCGGTCGGCATTTGCCGGGCACTTCTCAATCAGTGTGGCACAGGTGGAACAGCGTAGGCAGTGCAGGGCGTCGGCCTCGGAAAAATCGGTGGGCCGGAAGATGGCGTGCGCTGTGGCCAGGTCGTGAAAGGCTTCAAAGCTGCGCCAAGAATTACTGGCCGAAATGGTGAGCGCCGAATCGGAGCGGGTCGGCAGCAGAGTGCGGCGCGGAACCAGCCCGGTGGCCACATCCATTATCTGTGGGCGGCGGCTGGCTCGCTCGGGTGGGGCGAAAGGGAGCACCAATTCGCCCAGGACAGCCTGCAAGCCCGGCAGCGGAGCACAGGTCGAGCAGGGGTAAAGTTGCAGGTAGGAGGCTCCCTGTACCAGAAGTTGCGCGGCTTGGGGCGCAGTCAGGTCCTGGGCATGTCCGGGAAGAATAAGGCCAGCATCCTTCTTGCCAAGGGCGGGTACGGCAGCATCCTTGCAAAACAGCACTAGGTTTTCCACCGGGTCAGCTGCGGCCAACCACTGCAACGCCGGGCGTAGATCCATTTATAGCTCGGTTTCAGAGGGCCCAGCAGTGGCCGGATCTAAGGTAGTGGCTGCCTCAGCTAGGCTGGCGGCTTCCTTCACCAAAGCTGCGGCCAGTTCTACAGCGGCCTTATACGTTGGGGAGGCGGACTGCGTGCGCACTCCGCCCACCACGTCTACAGCCAGCGGGCCAGTGTAGCGGTCTACGAAGGTTTGCAATGTGCCCCCAGTTTGGTGGGCGTCCGGGGCTTCGCCCTCGCGCCAAAGCCCCGCAAGGAAAGTCGCAAGGTGACCGATGAACGCCAGCTGCGTGGCAAAATGCGCTGGGGGTAGCGAGGGCGTTGGCGCGGCAAAGCCGAACTTGCTGTACAGGGCGGGCAAGGCCGCATCCGGGTCCTGGCCCAACAAGGATACGCGGCCCAAAGGCCCGAACAGGCGGGCGTACTCGTTTGAAAGGTCGCGTCCGTGCTCGTGCTCGTTCTCTAAGATGGCTGCCGCCTGGACTGACTGTTCGTCCCGCAGCGGCCACATGCGCAGAAGCGCGGGATTGGAAAGGTTTTCCAACAGGCCGCGGTCAGGCATGGCTGCGAAAATCTTGTGCAGTACAGAAGCTGCGGTGCCGACGCGCACTCCGCGGCTGGTGATATCTTCCGCGGCTGGGGTAGTGAATGGGTCGAAAGCCATTACAGCTGGTCCTTCCACGAAATCGGGTTGTCCTCGATCTTCACCGGTTCGGGTGCGGGAGTAGAAGCACATCCGCAGTTTTCACCGCAACCGCAGGCTGGTGAATACCCATCCTGTTGGAGGGCATTTTGCCACTGTGCCAGGGTGCCGCAGGTAAGTTTCTGGACGCCGGTAAGCCAGTGGGTAGTGGCGGCCTCGGCTGCGCTGGCAAGCATCTGTGGGGCCCAGGCAGCTACGTGCTCGAAAGTAAAGGCAGCTGCCAAGTCGAGGGCGGCCTGTGCGCGTTCGGGCTGGTTCGCATCCAGTTCGTCGAGGACGGCCAGGGTGGCCTTGGAGAGGAAATCTAGTTCTAGGCCAATGTGGTCATCCGGGTCGTGGCCCATGCGGGGAGCCTCGTAGCCGAGCGCCGCATAAAACTTCCTCACCTGCAATGTCTGTTCGTCGAAGACTAGGCCGTCAGTACCGCGGTGAACGGATTCGTAGGGTGCAACCTTGGCGCCGGCAGCTATACCGTAAACCTCATTTTGATCCGCCCATCTAGCGTCTTCGTCCTCGTCCGTGCTATGGGAGATTTCGCGGGCTCCGTCTTTGGTGTCTCCTTCTAGGGGCAGAGGCCACTGACCGATCATGTTCCGCATAGAGGAGGCCGTGTCGTCCTTGGCGGGTTGCAGGTGCAAAGAGGCAAGCACGGCAAAAGCCGCGCTGAAAGCATCAAGCTTATTGACGTCGAGCATAGGATCCTATCGTTGGTATATAGCGGTCGACCCAGGTAACTGGCGGGGTGCCGCTGCTCCTGGGAAGCTGCATAGGTACCATGATAAGGGGTTATGCCCGACCAGTCTGTTAGCAGTAGGTGCTTTCGTCTGCGGCTGACAGATTTGGTTATCTTTGGGGTAGTTTCGAAGGTGCAGCTAGGAAGGGTAGGCATTTAAGACGCCTAGTAGGCTACCTATCTTGAGCCTCTTTGAACATGTCACTTGCGAAGACACGCATCGATTCCGAGTGGGGTTGGCCTGTGGGCAGCTCCCGCCAGGGTCGGATGAAGATTGCCTCTAGCGTAAGTGTCAGTGGATACGCCGAGGCGACGAGCAGCGCTGGGGACAGGGGTGCTATAAACGTGTTGGCGAGGGCGAAGCCTCCAAAGCAAGCAATCCCAATTCCCGCTAGAAAGCACCATTTTGTACCTAGTTTGCGGCGGTGCGCCATATAAATTAGTGTGGCTTCGACGGATTCTGTGGCGGCCATGATCGCTATGTAGGTTGCCCACAGTGTCGCGAAGCTTATCTTGTGTGCGCCAAAAGTCAGATTTATAGCAGTGATGATGAAGCCCATAGGAAGCATGGCGAACAAGCCGAATACCACATGGGTTATCACGTAGTCAGAGAATTTTCGGTTAGGTTTTCTCAAAATACGTTTCTTTCGAGGGCGAAGCGGTTTTCTTAGTACCGCTCATCGGAGTCGGTATCGGAGTCTGACTGGAAGTGCTCGCGGGTCATTACTTTAGTTTCTTCCCACTTTTGGTGTACCTCAGTGCGGGATAGGTCCGTATCCCACGGCTTCATGGTAAGGATCTCAACTAGAGAAAGAACCGGATAAATGATCGCCATTACGGCTGTTGCGTTGATGTCCTTACTGGCGAACCACGCGATTATGAGGCTAATGGCCAGGGAAAACAAGACTGTTGCGAAATAATTCCACTTTGTTCCAGGTTGGGTACTGTGGTATCGCTGCTGCAACGTATAGAGCAAAATTGAGGCAAAGCTTTCGGTCGCGATGGCAATTATTATGTACCCAGGTACAAAGTTCTCTGCGGTAATCTTATGCGTACCTAAAATCAGATTTATTAGAGCGAAAACTGCCAACGCTGTAATTGTCTTTATTGCGCCTATAAATAGATGTCCGGCAAGGACGTGCTGGAACTCAATTTGGTCAGGATTCTGGTTCTTAAACATTGCTGCCTCGTTTTAAGAAAAACAAGCTTTCTTTACCGCATCTAATCCTAAGATGCCCTCAATAATACTTACCGCATCCTCACCTATCTCGGCTGCAGCGCTACCGCTAGCTATCGCATAATAGATTCCGCGCAAGCCGCCCCAGAGTGCTCTCGCTTTCTTCAACCAAGAAATTACTTTCGCGATTGGAATGCCATATTGGAGTACGGTAGCAGCTACCTGCGATGCGCAAAGGGCCCAGTTAGTCGCCGTAACGGCTCGGGAGATGCCAACAGTGTTCACTCCTTTAAGTGTTCACTCCTTTAAGCGCATTTCTCACAGCTGCCGCTACCTTAGGATTAGATGGGTTCCCGTTCTTTATGTCTTCAGGTAGCGAATCTAGTACGCTGATAATCCTATTTAAAATCTGGTCGGCTACCTGTGAAGTGGTTGTGACGGTAGTGGTCCTGGCCGGACTAGGCTCTGCCGAAGTTGCGTTAGAAGGTGCGGCGATAGAGAAGGGCACCGTTATTGCGAGTAAAGTTCCGATGCCTAAGCGGATCGATGGTCTCATATTCCTCTCCTTCGAGGTGTGAAAGTGCGCTTCGCCGCACACAATACGCATCATAGAGTAGCTGCGCAAGAAAAAGATATTTTTGAGTAGCTAGATTAAGGTGCCATTAAGGAATGTGAAAAATAGATTAACACACAAGATCGCTCTGACTCAGGTAAATATTCATATTTTTAATATTGGCCAATAAAATGACTAGGAAAATTAAATTTAAAACTTCTTGCCATTTGCTATTGCGCCGGAGCCGTAGGCCTTGCCGGCCTCTGCTTGTACATGTAAAAACCCGGGCCAGATGCGACTGCAACCGACCCGGGTAGGAGCTGTCGTTTGCTCGCTAGCCCATCGTGGTGTTGATGCCAGCACGGATTAGGCCTTCGTAGTGCAGGCCGCGACCCAAAAGCTCGGTGGCAATAGCCAGAATGAAAGCGACTGCCAGCAGGACGACTAGCAGGGTAGAAGGGCTAGTGGCCTTTTCTAGTTGCTTGCGCAGAACCAGCGCGATCAACAGTACGGCGAGCGCTAACGTAATCAGGCGAATTGCTAGGTACCCGTGGTCCATCATCGCGTGCGCTACTTGGCGTTCCACCTCGGAGCCAAGCCCTAGCCCAGTCATGTGGAACGGGTAGGCGACTAATAAAATAGCGCCAGCAACAGCGGCAATGGAAGCAGCCATGCGCAAGGACCGCTGGGTCAAAGACACCATCTCGATGGTCATACGCCCCTCAGGGAATAGCCCTCGGGAAATAAGGCCGGTTGCCTTGCGGAAGGTCGAAACGGAATCGCCCTTGCCGTCGGTAGTGCCAGTGGCCTTATATTCGCGCCACTGTTCCTTAGTGATCTTGCCCTTCGCTACGTCCTCTTCCTGGATCTGAGAACCGGAGACCAGGGGAGTGGGGTTGCCATCACGCTTATTCTGTACGCTCCAAGCAGCAAACAGAGCAACGGCCACTGCCAGCGCCCCAGTAAAGAACGCGGAGCAGAAGAAAGATACCCAGGTGAACCAAGAGTGCCAGGCGGGCACGGTTTCGGTGAAGTAGTAAACCCCGCACATGGATACCAGTAGGGCTAGCCCTGCTAGTGCCGTCAGGATGGCCAGCACGTCACGTACCTTGCGAGAAAAGAGGTCGAACCACTGGGTGATTGCGAACAATGCGCCTAGGGCTGCGTACAGCACTCCGGATATGAGTTCGCGAGACAGCCACGAGGAACCCATATTGAACAGGGTGTATGGCGAGTGCATCGGATCGTTCAGGTGGAAGAACGCGGCAAAAAAGCCCAGGACTAGTAGTGGGCCGGCCGCGTACATGCCAGCGTTAGTGATGCGATCGATGGTTACGTGCCGCATCCCGGTCCAGCGGCCAATGAACTGGATTATGCCAAGGATCCAAAACGCCCCCACTGACATTTGTGCCACGGTGGTGAAGATGATCATTGGCAGTTCGCCGATGTGCATGATGCTCCTTTTTCGAAGTCCCTAACTAGAGTTCTTTAGGGTTCTGAATAGTGCCCGTGCCTTCGTCCCACTTCTGAGCATCACGGTGCGGTTTCACTACCAGGTGTGGCTTGGTAATGGACGGGTCAGGGAGCGGGGCAATACCTGCCTCCGACCCGAATTCCTTGCGAAGCGCGTCAATGGGCCCCCAGCCGAGAGCGCGAGTGGGACAGGCGTCGACACAAGCTGGGTTTTGCCCCTGCTCTCGGTAGTCGTAGCACAAATCGCACTTTGACATGTGTCCGGTACGTGAGTCAAGCTGTGGCGCTCCGTAAGGGCACGCCCACTGGCAGTAGCGGCAACCAACGCATTTGCTTTGGTCGACGTAGACCGTGCCATCCTCGCGGCGGCTCATCGCGGTGGTCGGACAAACTCGCATGCAGATGGGGTTTTCGCAGTGGTTGTATGAGATGGAGGTGTAGTAGCTGAATACCGATGGGGTGAAGGTACCTTCTTGTTTGTTGGTATGCCAAGATCCACCTGTGTATTCGATCACGCGGCGCCAGTTCATGCCCACGGGTAGGTCGTGCTTGTCCTTGCAAGCGATTTGGCAGGCCTTGCATCCGTTGCACAGAGTCTGGTCGAAAACAAATCCGTACCCGGCGTCTTTCTGCGTGAATGGTTCGTCTGCCGTGTCGTGTCTGCCCGGTTGGGGGATCACGTTCTGCGCCATCGCTTCCTCCTCATGTTCTATCCGAAGTTTCGGCGACAGGTGTCGCTTACGTATATGGGCAACTATAGTAAGCAGGGATTTTGCCGCAGAAAATGGGCCAAGTCCGGCTACTTTAAGGGCACCCAGGTGTTTCTTTATTGGGCGAGGGCGAAGGCACTACTTATCCGGGTAGAACGTGCCTGGCTAGCGGCAGAACGCCGCCGAAACTGTGCCCGCCTCGGCGTAGGAAGCTTGCGCCCCCAGTTTCTGGGTTGAAAAAGCGGAAACTGCGGAGGCGACGTGGGCGCCCTCGGCAAGATCTAAGCCGGCAGCAGTGGCTGCCAACAAGGTCGCAAAGAAGGAGTCGCCCGCGCCCGTAGTATCCACCGCATTCACGGGATAGGGAGCCACCTTAGTTATCTGCTCGCCGGCGAGCACTAGCGACCCCTCGGCCCCCAAAGTGATCACGGCTCTGGCCACGCCCAAAGTGGACAGAGCTCGGCCAGCCTGCTCCCAGTCCGAGAACTCTAAATCCTGGTGGGCAAGCATGTCCCGAAGCTCATGTTCGTTGACGATCAGAACATCGACGTTCTGCATCAGTTCCGTGGGAAGGTCGGGGCGGAACGGAGAGTTATTGAAAAACACGACCGTGCCAGCCGCGCGAGCAATTGCGGCGGCAGCGCAAGCCGCTTCCAAGCTGACCTCCAGGCAAATCCCCAAGGCGTCGGCCTCTTCAATCAGGTGGGCGTGCTTCGAAACGGTGGCAGCATCCACGCTGCCGTTGGCTCCCGGCGATACCACGATCGTATTTTCGCCCTGATCGTTCACTGTGATGATGGCGGTGCCAGTAGGAGTATCGATGCGCTCGATGGCGGCTGTGTCCACCCCGGCCTGATCGAGTGAATCCAGCAGCAGCTGCCCGTTGGCGTCGCGGCCCACGGCACCGACCATGCTCACATGCGCGCCCAACAGGCCCGCCTGCACTGCCTGGTTGGCACTCTTTCCGCCGGGCAGGATCACCAGGTCCTGGCCGGTAACTGTTTGTCCGGGGCGCGGAAAATCAGCGGTGCGTACGGTTAGGTCAGCATTCAGGGAGCCCACAACCGCGACCTTGCCGGGCGTGGCGGTAAGAGTTTCTAAAAGGGAATTGAGCTGCATGTTTTACTCCTAAGAGAGGCGGGTTGTTGAGTTTCGCAGCCGCAGCGTTGCGGGCTGAAAGATGGTCTTTGGACTGGCAGAGGGCGAATTGATGCGCCGGCGCAGCAGTGTGGTAGCGGCTCGGGCAAGTGCCGCAGGGTCAGCCGCAATCGCGGTCAAAGACGGGCGCAAATAGCTAAACCAGGGCAGGTCATCAAACGTGGCGAGGCCGATCTGTGCTCTCGTCTCCTGTAAACATTGCAATGCGCCGAGGGCAATCATGTTCCCGCCCACTACTAGTGCGTCAACGTCGTTGCTAGAAAGTAACTTGGCGCAGGCCGCCCTGGCAAGATTCGGGTTGTGCGGCACGTGCCCGGTGGGGATAGGGGCATCCGGAAAGTGTCGGCGCAAAGCCGCGGCTACGGCCTCGGCGCGCGAGATCCCGGTAGACGTGTCGGTGGGACCGCACAAGATGGCGGGACGGAAGTAGCCATTTTGGGCCAGGTGCGCGGCCAACTGGACCACCGCCAGGGCGCTATCGACGAGGGCGCAGTCCAACTCGGTCCCATCCAGGACGCGGTCTACGGCCACAGTGGGTACCTGGTTGATGAGGCGGATAGTAAGGGGGCTCGCCTCTCCGGTGGGCACCAGCAGGAGACCGTCTACGCCCTGCGCAAGCATGGAACCGATGACTTTTTCTTGCGCCGTGGGGTCTTCCTGGCTGTTTGCGATTAGGAGTGAGAGGCCGACTTTGTCTACTTCTCGTTCAATGTGATGGGCCAAGGAAGCGAAATAGGGGTTGTCTATGTCGCCCACTGCCAGGCCGATTACTCCGGTGCGGCGCGTGCGCAGTGCGGAGGCGGGACGGTAGCGGCGGTAGCCGACTTGTGCGGCTAGTCCCTGCACGCGCTCTACGGTTTCGGGAGGAAGTTTGGTGGAGCCGGCTAAGGCTCGGGACACCGTGGATACGGAAAGCCCGAGCCTTTGAGCCAGTTCCTTTTGGGTGATCATTGCTGGGGTGCGTGCTTCGGAATCAATAGAGAGAACGCGAAGGATGCGCACAGCAGGATGGCGCCGGCGACGGTGGTAACGACGTAGCCGTGCTGGCCCATGCCGGCAGCTGTATTGATCGCGTACAGTACCGCGAATGACATGCCTGCGCCTAGGTTGAAGGCGCCCGCGTTCAGGCCCGGCAGGTATCCGGGGTTGTCAGCGGGCGAGAGCTCAATGCCCAGCCCGTTTAGCATGATGTTTCCAATGCCCGCGTAGGTGATACCCACGAAAATGGAAATGATCAGCAAGAATGCGGGGGTGGGGTGGTAAACACTGAAGATGGTCAGTATCAGTCCGATGATGGTGCCAGCTAGCCCGATGCGCAGCACTTTGTGGTAGCCGATGCGGCCTGCCAGCGTGCCAGCGACTGGGCCCATGGCTAGCCCGGCGATCGCGTAGGGCGTCAAGGTGTACAACGAGACGACCTCTGCGGCCATGCCCGCTCCTACCTCGCCGTCCTGTGCGAGGGCGGGGATGATGCCGTTCATGATGGCGAAGACGCCGGTCATGGTCAGTAGGGTGGTGGTCAACAATGCCCAGGTGGAGCGGGCCTTCAGGTAAGTGGTGGTGACGAGCGGGTGAGCCGTGGCGCCCTCGCGCCGCCAGAAGGTGAGTGCGCTGAGTACGCAAACGACCGCCAATATCACGACTAGCACCCACTTGGCAGCGGCGAGTTTGGCCGCCTCGTTGATGGCTACAAGAGCCGTACCTACGGCTATGACCAGCAGTAGCGTGCCGAGCCAGTCCATGGGAACAGGCGTGTCGATGCTAGTTTCGTCAGTCATGACCAGGACGCATCCCGCCGCTATGAGGGCGATAAGGGCCATTACCCAGAAGACCGAGGAGAAGCCGAAGTGGCCAGCCAGGTAACCGCCAGCCAGGGCGTCTACGCCGGCGATGCCACCGTTTACAGCGGTGATAACCCCCATTAGGGTGCCGTAGAGCTTGTTGTCAGTAACTGCCTGGCGCAAGATGATCAGGCACACCGGCACTGTGGGGCCGGCGACGCCTTGAATTAGGCGGCCGATCATCAGCAACGCCACGGATTCAAAAGTGCCTGCCAGGGCAGAAAGCACGCAGCCGATGCCGGTCAGCGTCATCATTGCTACCAGCAGCTTGCGCCTGCCAATGATGTCGCCGAGGCGAGGGAGGAATAGTGAGAAGAGGGCAGCGCCGGTGAAGAACACCGTTTGGGTTAGTCCAATGGTGTTGGCGTCGGTGTGCAGTTCCTTCTCCATGGTCACCAGTGCCGGCGAGAGCATGGAGGCGTTCAGCTGGAACGCAAAACAGGCAATGAGCAGCGCAGTCATCACTGCGGCTACGGAACGGGTCTTAGTCGAATTCATTTATTCGCCTTGCTATCGATGGGTTGTTTGCCGGGTTAGTTTGCAGATTGGTGGGCGGGCAACTGTTTCTGAATGCGATCGATGGCATCGGTGACTACGTCCCAGAACTTGTGGAAGTCCAACTCGGTTGCTGCCCAAGTGTGGCAGTCCCCTGGAGCTGGAGCGCGGAAATCGGCTACCGTCATTCCCAGGGTAAGAGTGCCAGTCAATTCGATGTCGATTGGAACCTTCACGGTCTTTACGATTGCCGGGTCGATCAGATAGGCGACGGTACACGGATCGTGCACCGGCGGGAAGTCGAAGCCCTGGGCATCTTTGTAGGCCTTGCGGAAGAAGGCAAACAGCCCCAGGGTGAAGTCCGATACCGGGCCAGGATGTGCGGCGATCTGCTTGGCCACGTCGTCGGTTGCCAGCGCCTGGTGAGTCAGATCCAGGCCCACCATTACCACCGGCCAGTTTTCGTTGAATACGACGTGGGCGGCCTCGGGGTCAACCTTGATATTGAATTCGGCAACTGGCGACCAGTTGCCGGTGTGGTAGCCGCCGCCCATGAGGACGACCTCGCGCACGCGTTCCACGATGCGCGGTTCCTTGCGAACGGCCATTGCGATGTTGGTTAGAGGACCGGTGGGAACCAGGGTAATTTCGCCCGGTTCTGCCTGCATGATGGTGTCAATGATCAGGTCCACGCCGTGGCGCGGATCGAGTTGCATTGCCGGTTCGGGAAGGTCTACCCCATCTAAGCCGGTGTCTCCGTGTACGTCCTCGGCAATTTCTACAGGACGCACCAGCGGGTTCTTGCAACCGGCCGCGATGGGCACGTCGTGCATTCCGATCACGGTGGCGACGCTGAGCGCATTGCGCGTTACTTTCTGCAGTGTCTGGTTGCCGCCCACGGTAGTTACCGCCGCGAGTTCTATTTCCGGGTTGCCCCACGCCAACATCATGGCTACCGCATCGTCATGTCCTGGGTCGCAGTCCAGGATTATCTTCCGTGGCATCGTTGCCTCCATATGGAACAGTCTGAGTCTTTAGCGTTTATGTAGTTGTTAGTTTTGCTTGCCTGCGTAGATGCGTATGCAAACGTTTGCACAGCCGAGTATAGCAGTCCCATAAAGCCTGCGGTAGTGCCGAAATCCTGCGCTGATGTTAAAAAATATGGCCCCGCCTGCGCCCGGCCGGAAGCGAGCCGGACGCAGTAGCGGGATGTGTTATTACGCCTTCTTCACCTGAGCCAGGTTTGTGTGTTGCCCGTTGCCCTTCGACAGAGGAGTGGTGTGCAGTGAGGTGAGCACGTTCATCGCGCCGCCGTGGTCAACGCCGTCCTTATCCCACTCGACCCAAGCGCCCTGCGGTACTGACACGACGCCGGGGGCGATACGCGGAGATACGAAGGCTTGCGTCTGGATCTTGCCGCGGTCGTTGAAAATGAGCACCTGGTCGCCATTTTGGATGCCTCGTTCCTTCGCGTCGGCGGTGTTGATCCACGCCTTTTGCGGGTGTGCCTCGCGGTTCTTGGACAGGTTTCCGTAGGTGGAGTGAGTCCTGGACTTGTAGTGATGTCCAATAACCTGCAACGGGTACTTCTTGTTGGTGCGCGCCTCTTCGACGCCCTCGCGCGTTGGAACGTATGCGGGAATGGGCGTGATCTCGTCCCCCGGCAGCGGGTTCGGGAACTGCCAGGTCTTTGCCAGTTCTGCCAGCTGGGAGGAATATAGCTCAATCTTTCCCGAGGGCGTATCCAGCGGGTTCGCCTTGGGATCTTCGCGGAATTCCTTCAGCGGCACCACGTGCTCCTTGGAGGGGTAGCGGTATACACGCATCTTGCGCAGCTCGTCGAAGGTGGGGAATTCCGGGTTGTCCTTGCGCGTGACATCCTGAATTTCGCGTGCCCAATCTTCGGTGGTCTTCTTGCCCTGCGAGAATTTGTCGCCGATGCCCATGCGACGGGCGATTTCGGCAGTCACGTCAATAGCGGAGCGGCATTCGTATAGCGGTTCGATTGCTTTTTCTGCCATGATTTCGTAGGCCAGTTCGCCAGTGTATTCGCTGGGGATCAAGTCCCATCTTTCCGAGGTCGTAGTGTCAGGCAGAACCAGGTCGCACAGCTTCATGGAGGCGGTCATCTGGTTGTCCATGCCCAGGATGAATTCGCACTTAGAATCGTCATCTAGAATCTTGCGGGTGCGGTTTATGTCGCCGTGCTGCGAAGACAGCATGTTGGAACCGTAAATCACCATGAACTTGATGCCCACGTCCAGCTTGTCCTTGCCGCGCACCCCATCCTTCAGGGCGGTCATTTCCGGCCCGTGGTCGATGGCGTCGGTCCACTTGTAGCAGCTGATGGTGGTTTCAACCGGGTTTTCCCCGTCGTCCATCCACACGGACTTGGGCCAGTAGTAGCCGTCGCGTCCGCCGGTGCCGCCGCCGGGAATACCCACGTTGCCGGTAACGCATGCCAGCAGGTAGATCGAGTTGGCCTGGTTTTCGCCGTTTGCGTGCCGCTGCGGGCCCCACCCCTGATTGATATTTACGGGGCCGGAAGTGGCGACCTCGCGCGCAAACTTGCGGATGGTGTCTGCGGGGATACCGGTAATCGGGGCTGCCCATTCGGGGGTCTTTTCCACCCCGTCCTTGCCTTTTCCTTCCACGTAGGAACGGTAGGAGGCATTCTTGGGGGCACCCTTAGGCATGTGTGCCTCGTCGAAGCCGATGCAGTACTTGTCAAGGAAGGCCTGGTCGTGCAGGTTTTCTTTCAGCATTACGTGGACCATGGCGGCCACTAGCGCTGCGTCGGTGCCGGGACGGATCGGGATCCACTGGTCGGCAATGGTCGAGGCCGTATCCGAATACCGCGGGTCCACCACAATGATCTTCACGCCCGCCTTATGTGCCTGCGTGGCGGTGAAGGCGATGCCACCACCGGACATGCGAGTCTCCAGGGGGTTGTTGCCCCAGAACACGATCAGCTTGGAATTGTCGATGGAATCTTCCAACGAGTTCGAGATCTGTTCGTCCGCCGCCCCATAGACGTACTTGGTGCACTGGGAAATCTGCAGGTAGGAGTAGTTGCCGTAATAGCCCAGGTGTCCGCCTAGCAGATTGAAGAGGCGGTGCCAGCCGCCGGAGTAGGCCACGTGCGCGTTCCATACGCCCGACCCATAGTTTTTGTATACCGATTCGGGGCCGTACTTGTCGTATGTGTAGCGCAGCTGTTTGGTAATAATATCGAAGGCTTCATCCCAGCTGATTGCCTTGAATTTGCCGTCCGAGCGTTTCCTTCCGACACGCTTTAGCGGGGTCTTGATGCGGTCGGGGTTGTAGATGCGTTCACGCATGTTTCGCCCTCGAACGCAGGCAAGAATGTTGCGGTTCTTGATGGTGTTGTCCCCGGTGTTGTCCGGCAGGACGCGCACGACCGTGCCGTCTTTGACCTGTAAGCGCAGCGGGCAGCGGGAGCCACAGTTGACTACGCATGCGGAGGAAACTGTGCGGTCAACATCGGTGCGCCCGGTGCCGTTGGCTACCAGGTTGCCCTTGCCAGGGTGGGAGTACTTCACGTCTTCTTTGGCGCATGCCACCAGCCCGGCGCTTGCTCCCGCGACGGCCGACCATTTTAGGAAGGAACGACGAGTTGGGCCTGAAGCCGATTTCAAATCTTTCACCGCTACCTCTTTGCTTTAATGACAAGTGTCTATTAGTGCTCGGGCTAATTGTTGCAGAGCCTCCCACGAACGTGGGTTTTAGGCTGTAAAGAGGCGGCGACTTTCGCAGCGCTCACCTTTCCTTAATGGGCGAGGGCGGTCGACTACCTGCACGGTGCGCCCGGGCCCAGGAGGGGCGCCAATAGTTGGTATAAACTGACGGGTACTTTGTGTTGGCAAAATTTGCGCATCGGTGAAGGAGGTCGCGTGAGCGCTCCCCAGAGTGTCGGCGTGCGTCGCAGCCCCCAAGACGATCCGCGGTATAAGAGGGTGCGGGCCGCCCTCGTTAGTGCCCTGGTTGAGTTAGCTAAGGAACGCAACGTAGACGACATTTCTGTTTCTGAACTAACGGGGCGAGCCGGGGTTGCAAGACAAACGTTCTATAAGCATGCCCCCAGTCCAGCCCATTTTCTGGCGGACTATCTGACGGGCCAACTGGAACCGCACTTTTCTGCCCTGGCCAAACTACTAGGCGATGGCGCAGCAGATACCCGAGAGCGCCTGACCAGCATATATGTGGCTATCATGGAAGTGATCGCTCGTGATCCGGAAATTTACAGCCAAGTGTTTGTGAAGAATACGTCCTCGTCAGTGCGGGCCCTATTTGCCACGCGACTAGAGGAAGTGTTCCGCACCTACGTTGCCGATTTCGCTGCGCGCCTGGAATGGCAGGCTACTGACTTGTGGGTGGAAATGGCCGTGTCGCAACAGTTGCACAACATGATCGCCATCATTACTGCGTGGCTGCGTACCGGAATGAGTGCGAGCGCCCGCGAGGTTGTTGCTACCTACCTGACGCTTGCCCCGCCATGGCAGCTGGTGCACCTAAATGAATCCGGCAAAGCCCCGATGCCAAGACGCGGCTTTATCGAGGGCGATAAATAACGCGGGCGGTAAGCTAAGGATTTGCTGGAAACGCGGGGGCCTGGCAAGACCTGGCGCGGTGGCTACTGAGGTGGTGGCCGGCAAAATGGTCGATTCTAGCCTTAGCTGCAAAGCGCATTGAATGGTCCGAAGCACATTGAGCCCTCCAAAACACATCGGATGGTCGAGGGCTCATCGAAATTTGCACTGCTTGGTGTGCTTTCGACGAGGACGTGTGCTTTCGCCGAGGGCGTGTGCTTTCGCCGAGGGCGTGCGCTTCAAGTAGGCAGCAAAAGTGGGCCGAAAGCACAGTCGCTTCGGCCAGCTTGCCTACTAACACCTACCGGCTGCGCACCTGCCAGCAGTTAAGCCGGCCAGTTTTGGGCTAATTCGCCAATTTCGCGGGCAGCCTTTGCCGGATCGATGTCGGCTTTGCCTGCTGCGTATCCGATTAGGAAGGCGGTCAGCGGTCCGCCAGGACGGGATGGGCCGTGGGCAACCTTGCCCACCATGTTCAGTAGTTCTTCCTGAGCCTCCGGTAGGGGATTGTCCTGCAACTGCAAGTGTTTTGCGACGTCTTGTAGCCATTCGGCCATCTGGGGGCTCTTTGCTGGGTCTGCCATGATGTCTCCTTCGATAAGTCCATACCATTATGCACACACTAATCCGCAGCGGCTTTCTACCGGGGAAGGGCAAACTAGTCGACGCGTTTGCGGGGGATTTGCCGCCGTGAGTTTTGCACCGGCTCGCCCTCGGCTGCCTTGGCCCCCGCCTTTGGGCGGAGCCGCCACCCGTAGGCAAGGTAGCGTTCGCGTATCCACGAGATCAGTATCGCAAACAGGTATAGTGCCACCAGCACGAGCGCCTGTACGGTCATGGGCCACGGGCTCGGCAGCGGGTTCGCGATCGCCGCAAACACGAAACAGACGAGCACCACCCACCGCCATGCCCTCAGCATGGTGCGCGCGGATAGTACACCCATGAAGTTAGCTAGTACCAGGACCTCGGGCAGCAGGTAGGACAGCCCAAATAGGATTACTAGGCGCATGTAGAAGCTGATGTAGCTAGAGGCCTGTAGTAGGGAGACGCCTCCTACCGGTACAAATGACTGTAAGATGCGCACGGCCTTCGGGGCTACCCAAACGCCGGTGATTGCTCCTGCTACGAAGAGGGCGACGCCTACCAGTCCGAAGATGGCGACATACAGTTTTTCTTTTCGGCGTAGGCCGGGGGCGATGAACGCGCCGATCTGAAATATCCACCACGGGCAAGAAAGCAGTGCGCCTAGCCAAATGGATACTTGCAATTTCAGGTCGAAAGCTGCTCCGATGGTCTGAAAGTTGATCTGTGTGCCCGTCGTGCGCAGCTCCCTCAGCGGATCCGTCATAAATGCCATGACCGGGTCGTAAAGGAACCAGCCTGCTACTGCGCCGAGTAGAATCCCCCCGAGGGCGAAGATAAGGCGCCTGCGCAGTTCGGCTAGGTGGGCCGCAATGGGCATGCGTCCCTGCGGGTTGTTTCGCTTCATGACCTACTAGTTAGCTGGGTTCTGAGGCTGGGCCGGGCCTTGCCCTTCCTGAAACTGCTGCGGCGGAACCGGCTGCTGCTGGAGCGGAATCTGCGGGTTCTGCTGCGGCTGGTATTGCTGCGGCTGTGCGGGCTGCTGGTACTGCTGCACCGGCGGGGTTGCCTGCATCGGCTGAGTCGGTTGTACCGGGGGCACTTGCGTTGCCGGCTGGCCAGGCTGCGTCGCTGGCTGCTGGTACTGCTGCACCGGCTGGCTTTGCTGACTCGGCTGCGCCTGTACCTGCGCCTGCTGGGAGGGTGCCGCGTCGTCCTCGGAAAGTTCGCGCATTTCCTTCTTCAGGACCTTGGCGGACTGGCCTAACGACCGGGCAATATCCGGCAGCTTCGAGGCGCCGAACAGCACTAGCAGAATAACTACGATGACAATTATGTGGCTGGGTCTCACTATTTACCTCCATCGGGGGCTGACTGTTCCCCAGAAACTGGGGGATTGCTGCCAGCGGCGGTGCCAGCATCGCTGGCGGGGCTTGAACTGCGCGCCTGCTTCATCCATTCGTTCAGTTCCTCCTGGACGGCCTCGCGCACCATTTGCTTCGGACTGTACTTCGAAAGGTCGAAGTCTCGTAGCATTTGCAGGTTTTTTATGTCTTGTTCGGTAAGGCCGGCAGAATCGGATAGCGTTTCGGCTCGCAGTCGCGCCGACCAGTTGCGGAAAGCTGCTAGCAGTGTACGCAGCCCGTGTAGCGCTTGCGCCACAGATTTAGGGCCTAACAGCAGAGCTGCCAAGACAAGGATGATCAGAAATTCTGCTCCGTCTATCCCAAACATGGCGCCTCCTTACCGAAATAGTCTACCTGTATCCTGAATCCTGCCAGCTGCCGGATTACCGGCTGCGATCTTACGCCTTGACGGCCTGCGCCAAGATCGTGTGCACGCCCATCCCTTTGGCTATGGGAGTGGGGTGCAGTGAGGACAGGGTGTTGACCGATCCGGCCACGTCTACCGGTTTGTCCGGGTTGGCACCTGCCGGGGGCTTCACTTCCGAGGCCGGACGGGGATCGTACCAGGCTCCTTGCGGCACTGACATGGTTCCGGGGGCGATGCGCGCGGTCACTTTGGCGGGTAGGCGGATGGTGCCGCGGTCGTTGTAGACGAACACCAGATCCCCGTTTTCTATCCCGCGTTCTTTGGCGTCTGCCGGGTTCATCCACACGGTTTGGATGTGCGCTTCTTTTAGCCATGCCACGTTGCCGTATGAAGAGTGCGTGCGTGCCTTAAAGTGATGGCCGATAACCTGCAGCGGATATTTTTTGTTGGTGGCGGCGTCCTCGGCCCCTTCCCAGGTGTTGACATGTTCGGGGAGAGGCGTAATAACGTCGCCGGACAGCTTGGGACGGAATTTGCCGAAGGTCCACTTTTGTGCCAGGTTTTCCAGGCGCTGCGAATAGATTTCGATCTTTCCCGAGGGCGTCGCCAGCGGATTTGCGTCCGGATCTTTGCGGAAGTCCTCCATGGATACGGTAGCGCCCATGTTCTTGCGGAAGATGCCCATCTTCTTCCATTCTTCGTAAGTGGGTAGATCTGGGTCTTCGGCTCTGCCGGTTTCCACGGTTTCTTTGAGCCACTGTTCGCGGGTTTTTCCGCCCGTGAATGCTTCTTTGATGCCTAGCTTGGCTGATAGTTCGGTGCAAATGTCGAAGATGGATTTGCATTCGTATAGCGGTTCTATGGCCTGTTCGGAAACGATCCCGTAGGCCATGGGGGTAGCGTTTTCGCCGGGGTGGTAGTCCGACTCTTCTGCAGTGGAAGTGCCTGGCAGTAGATAGTCCGAATACCGTGCCGTCACGGTTTGCATAATGTCGCAGGTGACGATTAGTTCGCATTTTGATTCGTCGCGCAGGATGTCTACGGAATGGTTGTTGTCGCCGGTCTGGTTTACCAGCGAGTTTGACCCGTAGTTGAAGATGGCCTTGATCGGGGTGGTAAGGCGAGTGTTGGTGGGGTTGCCGTCCTCGTCGACGGGGACCTTGAGGGCGCGCACGCCCAACTCGGGTTTTTGGCCCACCCCCGAGTTGAAGGTGTCCATCTGTGGGCCGTGCTCTATGGCGTCCAACCAGCTAAACACTGAGATGATCTTCATGGAGGGGTTCTTTATGTCCTCGTAGAAGGTCTTGGTTACGGGCAGTGCTACTCCGCCCTCGCGCGCGCCTGGCCCGCCCCCAGCGATGCCGACGTTGCCGGTTACGCAAGCTAGTAGGAAGATCGCCCGCGCAATGTTTTCGCCGTTGGCGTGCCGCTGCGGGCCCCACCCCTGGGTGATGGCGCAGGGTTTCGCCCCCGCGATGGTGCGGGCTAGCTGGCGGATTCGCGAGGCCGGAACCCCCGTGATCGCGGCGGCCCACTGTGGGGTCTTTTCCACCCCATCCTTGCCTTTGCCTTCCAGGTAGGAGCGGTAGGAGGCGTTCTTGGGGGCACCTTTTGGCATGTGTGCCTCGTCGAAGCCGACGCAGTATTTGTCCAGGAAGGCCTGGTCGTGCAGGTTTTCTTGCAGCATCACGTAAATCATGCCGGCTACTAGCGCCGCGTCGGTGCCGGGGCGCAGTGGCACCCATTCGTCGCCGAGCGCCACCGAGGTTTCCGAATAGCGCGGGTCAATAATGATGGTCTTCACGCCGCTCTTGCGCTTAGTGGCCTGCGTGATGAAGGTTTGCCCGCCGCCGGACATGCGGGTTTCTAGCGGGTTGTTGCCGAACATGACCTGTAGCTGCGCATTTGCAGCGTCGTCAAAGCTGTTGGCCGCCTGCCATTCGCCGTAAAAGTACGGGTAAGCCTGGGTGATGTTCGTGGTCGAATAGTCAGAGTAGTGGTCTAGGTAGCCACCGAAGGCGTTTAGCATGCGCGCCACGGGAGTCTGCTCTGGCGGCCACGAGCAAGCCATAGTAGAACCGAGTACGCCCGTGCCGTACTGGATGTAGAAGCACTCATTGCCCCAGTCGGATTTCAGCTGTTTCATCTTGTCCGCGATTTCGGTGAGGGCCTGATCCCAGCTGATGGGAACCCACTGGCCGTCGCCACGCTTCGTGCCGGGTTTGCGCTTCATGGGGCGCTTCAACCGTTGCGGGTTGTAGATTCGCTGGCGCATTGAACGCCCACGCGGGCAGGCCCGCACCTGCTGGTTGCCCAGTTCGTCGCTGCCGGTGTTGTCTGGCAGGACGCGGATGACTCGTCCGTCTTTTACTTGTAGGCGCAGCGGGCAGCGGGAACCGCAGTTGACTGTGCAGGCACTCCACACGGTGCGGTCGGCACTGGTGTTGCCCGTGCCATTCGGAACCAACTTTTTGGGAGCGGCAGTGGGTTTGTCAGAGCAGGCCACGAGCGCCCCTGCACTTGCCCCTAATGCGGACCACTTCAAAAATTGTCTCCTGGAGGGGTTGGCCATGACTGCTCCTTTCAGTTTCTGCCTAGTGGAAGTAGAGCTTAGGCGACAAGTGACGCATAAATGTGGGACCTTGCCCGTCCAGATCAGTCAAGCCGCCTGGCAAGGCCGTTTTAGAAGCCGTTTCAAAAGGTGAGGGCGGCGTCTTGGATCCCCAAGGACCACCGAATTAGGCAACTCCTGCCTTCCCAATCCCTGGCTGAATGGCAGGCTCTAGCCTACCTCGCAGCCCCTGGCCCGCCGCCAACCGGCTGCCTCAGCCCGCTATAGTCGAAACGTGAATAAGAAATCTGCAGGCAGGTATGCGCCCTCGCCCTCGGGGGATCTACATGTGGGCAACCTGCGCACGGCACTGCTGGCATGGGTGGGCGCTCGCGGCACGGGGCGGCGCTTTGTAATGCGCGTGGAGGACATTGACGCGGCCCGCTCTTCGCACGCCTCCGGGGAGCGCCAGCTTGAAGACCTGGCTGCCCTAGGGCTGGACTGGGATGAACTGTATTGGCAAAGTGAGGCTCCCACCCGCCACCAGCAGGCATTAGAGCGGTTGCTTGCAGGTGGGCACGTATTTGAATGCTACTGTTCGCGCCGCGAGATCCGGGAGGCGGCGTCAGCGCCCCACGTGCCGCCGGGATTCTACCCAGGGACTTGTCTGCACCTTACCGAGGGCGAACGGCAGACCGCGCGGGAACGGTTGGCCGCGGCGGGGCGCGCCCCTGCGCTGCGACTGCGTGGGGGAGAAACTTGGCGAGTGCACGACCTGTATGCCGGGGACGTGGAAGGCACAGTCGATCACCTGGTGTTGCGCCGCGGCGATGGGCAGCTGGCCTATAACCTGGTGTGCGTTGTGGACGACGGCGACGAGGGCGTAGACCAGGTTGTCCGCGGGGCCGATCTGCTTTCCGCCGCACCTGCCCAGGCCTACCTGGCGCACCTGCTCGGTTTGCCGAAGGTGGTCGAATATGCGCACGTGCCCCTGGTGCTGGGGCCATCTGGGGCGCGGCTAGCCAAACGCGACGGGGCAGTCACCTTGCGACAGCTGCGCGAAGGGGGCATGTCCGTCGGGGACGTGGTGGGGATGATTGCAGCCTCTTTGGGGTTCGAGGGCGTAGATTCAGCCTCCGGGCTGCTAGAAGAAATGGCAGCTAGCCCGGGCAAGCACCCGCTTGCCGGGATCGGCGAGCGGGAGTGGACATTTCACCCGCACCAGTGTTCGCAGGCAGATTGAAGGCCTGCATAGGCCGGCGTTGTGACTATTACCGGGGGGTGGCTAGTTTGCGCCTAGCAGCCGCTCAGCTAGGCCGGTCAGCGCTTCGGAAGCGCCGCCCTCAATTCGCACGTCCGCGAAGGGGTCACCCTGGCAACGGCCGCGATTGACAATGGCAACCTTCGCCCCGTGCATCGCGCCTTCGCGCAACACCATCATCCCGGTCATCACCATCAGCGAAGAACCCACAGTGAGCATCACGTCCGCTGTGGCCGCTGCGGCGAAAGAATTTTCCATGGCATCCATGGGCAGCTGTTCGCCGAAGAAAATGACGTCCGGCTTTAGCAGCCCACCGCAAATAGTGCAGGGGGCCAACACAAAATCTTTGGCGTCGGCCTCGGCGGCGGTGCGGTCGGCCTCGGCAAGAATGGCCACGTGCTGCGGATCCAAATCGGGTTTCAGATCCGGGTTGAGGCGCCGCAATTCCTTATCTACGACCTCGCGCGAAAAGTACTGACCGCACTTTAGGCAGCGGACACGATTGAAAGAGCCATGCAGCTCATAAAGGTTTTGGATCCCGGCCCGCGCGTCTAACCCGTCGACGTTCTGGGTGGCGACTGCGCTCACCAGGCCCGCCTTTTCTAGTTGTGCCAACGCCTGATGGCCGGGGGTGGGCGAGAGAGTTTCCATGGTGCGCCAGGTCTGCTGGTTGCGCATCCACACCCACCGCTGCCACACCGGGTCTGATACGAAATCATCAAACTCTACCGACGGGCGATCCCCCGAACCGGTACCGCGGTAGTCCGGAATGCCCGCGTCCGTCGACAGGCCAGCCCCCGCAATCACAACCGTTTTCCTACCCCGCATGAGCGAGGCAAGTTCGTCTAACTGTGCTTCCATATTACTTTGCGCCATGGCTTCACCTTATCGCCGCCGCCCAATTCGAGGAGGAAGACCTCCTTCCTCCTCCACCTTCGCCGCCGTGTTAGACCGCGCACGTGAACGGCAAATAGCTTCCATCTGAACGGGCAAAACAGTTAGGCTGGTGTCCCGGTCGGTGCATTAACTGGCACCTTATTGATCGGAGATCCCCAAATGCCTATTCTTGGTCACTGGCGCCTTCACGGCGACGGTAAAACTATTGCTCCCGGCGAAGTGGTTATGCCGCAGGAGCGCCTATCCTGGCCCCGCACTGCTGGCATCGGCGCCCAGCACGTGGTGGCAATGTTCGGAGCCACTTTCCTGGTGCCGCTACTGACCGGATTCCCGCCCTCGACAACCCTGTTCTTCACGGGCATGGGCACAATCTTGTTCATCCTTATTACTTCTGGGCGGCTCCCATCCTACCTGGGTTCTTCATTTGCGCTGATTGCCCCAATTGGGGCAGTGACCGGATACGTTTCTGGCGGCGGCGCCCCCATCGATGCCTCCAAGATGGCCCTGGCTCAAGGCGGCGTAATTAGTGCGGGTCTGGCCCTGTTCGTGGTGGGTGTGATCGTGCACTTTGCTGGGGCACACTGGGTTGACCGTGTGATGCCCCCGATCGTCACCGGCGCGATCGTGGCCTTGATCGGCTTCAACCTGGCCCCTGCCGCCTGGAACAACGTCAAACAGGCGCCCGTGACCGCGCTGGTCACCATCGTCTCTATCCTGGCAATCACCGTCCTGTTCAAAGGCATCATTGGCCGCCTGTCCATCCTGTTCGGTGTACTGATCGGCTACGCGTGCGCGGTGATCCGCCACGAAGTGAACTTCGAAGCGATCGATTCGGCAGCCTGGATCGGTCTGCCCACCTTCCACGCGCCGGCCTTCGACCCGTCCCTGCTGGGCCTGTTCGTGCCCGTAGTACTAGTGTTGATCGCCGAGAACGTCGGCCACGTCAAGTCCGTGTCCGCAATGACCGGCCAGCAGCTCGACGATGTGACCGGGCGGGCGCTAATGGCCGACGGGTTCTCGACCATGCTTGCCGGCTCTGGCGGTGGCTCCGGCACCACCACTTACGCGGAGAACATTGGCGTTATGGCTGCCACCCGCGTCTACTCGACCGCAGCCTACATTATTGCCGCCGTCGTCGCCCTCGCCCTGTCCTTGCTGCCTAAGTTCGGCGAAATCATTGCGACTATCCCGCCGGGAGTGCTGGGGGGCGCCTCTACCGTCCTGTACGGCATGATCGGCATGCTGGGCGTGCGCATTTGGGTACAGAACAAGGTTGATTTTGCTGACCCCGTAAACCTGAACACCGCAGCTGTGTCCATGGTTGTGGCCATCGCCAACTACACCTGGCACTGGGGCGACATGGTGTTCGAAGGCATCGCGCTCGGTTCTGCCGCCGCGATCCTGATCTACCACATCATGCGGTGGATCTCGAAGGTGCGCGGGACCAACCTGGAGCAGGCTTCGCCCGCCTCCGCACCCGCAGGCGTGGAACTAGATTCGCCCTCTTACGCTAAGCGGCACCGGGCGGCACAGCTTCACGCCGAGGCCGAAAAGCTAGAGCATGAGGCCGAGGAAATCGAAGCCGACCGTGGCGTCGAGCCTCCTATAGTGAAGTAGGTGGCGGTCCTGCCAGCATAGGGCGGGGCCAGACACCAAAATAGACTACCGCCAGCATCCGGCAGCCTCTGGGAAGGCGGATGCTGGCGGCAAAAGTTTAAGCAGTACCGGCATGGCCTATAGCCGTGCCAGGTTGGTAGGCAAGCTCGCAGAAGTTAGTTCCATAGATTGCGCGGGGCGCCGGAGCAAATGTGCCGCTACTCGACTGATTTTTGGCCAATTGGTAGGCAGGTGCGCGGCGACTTGAGGCCTTCCTTTTTCAGGATCTGCTCAACGTGTTTTGTGTCCTCGAGCTTGGCAAATTCGTTGCCTAGCGTCAGCTCTAGGCCGGAGGAGGCAGTCCCGTCCAACACTACCGAGGAGCCGGGCACGGCCACGGCCAACGTGTATGCCGCCGCGACACCGCTGGTGCCCGTACGAATACGGGCAGCGCCGGTGAACTCGCCGGTGGGCGCGTTGCCAGTTTCACCAATCTTGTAGCCGCGCCCCTTCAAATTGCCGGCCACCTCGGTTGCCAGACCGGCCTTATCCGTACCATTTAGTACGACCACCGTGGAGTCCTTCGGATCGGTCGGCTTAGACCCTTCGGGCACGCAGGGCACCTGGCTGATGCGGGCTACGGGTTTCTTTTCCGAGAACGTGTTACCGAATGGCAGGGGAATGATGCCTAACGCCATCAGCATGCCCACTAGTAGCGCTATAACCATTAGGGCAGCGCTAATGGTGAAGACGACGGTTTCGCGTTGTTGCCGTTTGCGCCTGTACAGTTGGCGCCCGGTTAGTCCTTCGGAAGTGCTCACCTTCCTGAGTTTAGTTGATGATCGCCAATTTAGGCATTCCCGGTGTTCACTAGTCCTTTTCCGGCGGCGGGGCGGTAGAGGGCGGGGTCCTCGCCTGGGCAAGGTGCCCTCTAGGTGGGCTATGATTGTCCCCGACAGGGGAGCTGTTTGGCTGAGAGTGCGGATGGTCCGCAGACCCTCGAACCTGATCCGGGTAATGCTGGCGTAGGTGGTCGAGCTCTGCCACGTATGTGGTCCCCTCCGAACGGAGGATTTTATGAATAAAGAGTTTTCTGCGGTGGCAGTGCTGGCGCTGTCAACGATCGTGATTTCCGGCTGTGGCGCCGGCAACGGCACCGACAAGGCGGCCTCTGACAAGTCGGGTTCTGATCAGAAGGCCGACAAGACGGTCACTCTGATTGCTTACGATTCGTTCCCCACTAAGGACATTCAGCCCGCGTTTGAAAAGAAGACTGGCTACAAGCTGAAGGTCGTCGATGGCGGCGATGGTGCCGAGCTCACCAACAAACTGGTCATGTCCAAGGGCGCCCCGGTGGCGGATGTCGCCCTCGGCATGGATAACAACGTGGCACTTACGGCAGCTGATAAGGGCGTGTTTGAAAAGGCGGATGTGAAGCTGCCCGAGGGCGTAGACCAGTACCAGGTGAAGGGCCAGGAGGCGTTGGTGCCCTTCGATCGGTCGCAGTACTGCCTGAACTATGACGAAAAGTGGTTTAAGGACAAGGGCAAGCAGGCGCCGACCTCGTTTGAAGACCTGACTAAGCCAGAATACAAGAACCTGGTGGTGGTAGAGGATCCGCGCAAGTCCACTCCGGGCATGGGGCTGCTGACGGCTACCATTGCTGACCAGGGCGAGAATGCTTTCGCTGACTACTGGAAGAAACTGAAGGATAACGGCGTGGAAGTAACCGGCGGCTGGACTGATGCATTCGCCAAGTTCTCTACCTCTGACGGCGGCACCAAGCCGGTGATGGCCGGTTATGCTTCTTCCCCCGCATACCCGACTGGTAAAGACGAGGCCGGAAAGGATGTCTTCAACATGAAGAATATGGATTCGACCTGCTACGCCGCCGTTGAATACATGTCAGCTCTGAAGGGCGCCAAGAATACCGAGGGTGCCAAGGTCCTCATGGACTACCTGCTGTCTAAAGACGCGCAGGAACTCGTCTCGAAGGTCAACTACATGTACCCGGTGAACTCCCAAGCGCAGCTACCCAAGGATCTAGCCGAGCACGGTGCCGAGGTCAAAGACGCGCTGAACATCGATCCAAAGAAGGTTGCGGACAATCGCACTGCGTGGCTGAAGACATGGGCCGACGCAATGGGGATGTAAACAGGATTAGACGAAGGGTTTTCCCTTGACGAAATTGCGGTGGGCGGCACGCTACTTGGCTCTGGCCTTGGGCGTGGCCGCCCCGCTCGCTTTTATGGCGATCTTCTTCCTGTGGCCTGTCCTAACCATGGTTTCGATGGGGCTTTTCGGCGAGGGCGGCGGCTCAGGTTTCGCGGAAGCGCTTGGGCGGCGGCGCGTGTGGGACGTGGTCGCTATGACCGTTGGCATGGCTGCGGGCGGAACCGTTGGTTCGGTGCTGTTGGGCTTGCCCGGAGCCTACGTCTTGTACAAGCTGAAGATCCCGTTCCGCGGTGCCTTGCGTGCGTTCGTGTCGATCCCCTTCGTGCTCCCGGTGATGGCGGTAGCCGTTGGTTTTGGAGCCCTCTTCGGCCCCGGCGGGCCATTGGCATCCTGGCACCTGATGGGCACGAAAACCCTGGTGGTAGCCGCAATGGTGTTCTTTAACTATTCGCTGGTAGTGCGCATCGTGGGGCCCATGTGGGCGGGGTTAGATCCGCGTGCGGAAGAGGCTGCCGTCTCCCTGGGCGCCTCGCCTGCGCGCGTATTTTTCACCGTCGTGCTGCCCCGCCTGGTGCCCGCCATCGCGTCAGCCGCCTCAATGGTGTTCCTTTTCTGTGCCTCCGCCTACGCCCTGGTGCAGGTGTTGGGCGGGCCGGGTGCTACCACGCTCGAGGCCGAAATCTACAACGAAACAGTTGCCTACATGGACTATCAGGCCGCCGCCGTCCTCTCGATATTGCAACTGGTAATAGTGGTTGCCGCCCTCGCCTTATCTGAAATTTTGCGAGGGCGGGTCGAACGCGGCCAGAAGATGACGCGGACGGCGGCCCGTCGCCCTCGCAAGGGGGACCTTCCCGCTCTGGTTGTAACGGGCCTGACTATCGTATTTTTGCTGGCCGCGCCCATGGTGGGGTTGCTGACCAGGTCGCTGCGCCGAGGCGGGGCGTGGACCCTGCAAAACTACACCGACATGGCCAATGCGGACGCGTCGGCCGCCATCCAAACCTCCGTGCTTTCCTCCCTGGGCACTTCCTTCGCCACGGCGCTGGTGGCGGCGGTGCTGGCGCTCGCGGTGGGGGTGTCGCTGTCAGTAATTCTGTCGCGCAGGCCCCGCAAGAGGGCGGCGAAGGGGGCATTGAAGGCGTTGGACATCCTGTTTATGCTGCCGCTCGGGGTGTCTGCGGTTACTGTCGGTTTCGGCTTCCTTGTAACCATGTCCGGCCCGCCCCTAAATTTGGCTACGTCGTGGTGGCTGGTGCCTATCGCCCAGTCCATCGTGGCGATTCCCATGGTAGCGCGCACGGTCTTGCCCACGATGAGGGCGATCGACCCCCGCCAGCGCGAGGCCGCCGCGTCCCTGGGGGCTTCCCCCGAACGCGTACTGGCCACCATCGATGGGCCCTACCTGTGGCGTACGGGCGTGGTGGCAGCCGGGTTCGCGCTGGCGATTTCGATGGGCGAGTTCGGGGCAACCTCGTTCTTGGCACGCCCGCAGACGGCCACGCTGCCCGTGACGATTTATTCACTGGCGTCCCGCCCTGGGGCCACCGAGCAGGGCATGGCCATGGCTGCTTCCGTGCTGCTGGCGGTAGTGACGGCAACTTTGATGGTAATTGTTGAACGGCTACGCCCAAACGATGCGACCCCAATGATGTGAGGAAAAATGCTGCAAGTAAAAGACCTGACCGTAAAGTATGGCAGCACCGTGGCCGTCGATTCGGTGTCTATGGCCGTTGCCGAGGGCGAAATTGTTGCTCTGCTGGGCCCGTCCGGTTCGGGCAAATCCTCGCTGCTGCGCGCGGTACTGGGGTTGGAGCCGGTGGCCGGGGGAAAGATTTCCTGGGACGGGCACGATCTGTCCGGGGTACCCACCTATCAGCGCGGTTTTGGGCTGATGTTCCAAGATGGGCAGCTGTTTGCGCATAGGGACGTGGCCGGCAATATTGCTTACGGTTTGAAGGGCTCTGGGGCGCAAAAACAGGAGCGGGTACGCGAATTGTTGGACCTGGTTGGCCTGAAAGACTACGCTTCGCGTCAGGTCAGTGAGCTCTCGGGTGGGGAAGCCCAGCGGGTGGCGCTTGCCCGTTCTCTTGCCCCCCGCCCTAAGCTGCTGGGTCTGGACGAGCCGCTGTCGGCCCTCGATCGCAAATTGCGCGAAGGCTTGGCGGTGCAGCTGCGGCAGATTTTGACCGCGGAGGGCACGGCGGGCATCTATGTCACCCACGACCAGGATGAGGCGTTTACGGTTGCCGACAAGATCGGGGTACTGATTGCGGGCGGGCTGGCGGCGTTTGGTACGCCGGCGCAGGTGTGGACGCAGCCGGGAACGCGATCGGTCGCAGAATTTTTGGGCTACGGGCCGTTTGTCAGCCCCGAGTTGGCGGCCAAGTTGGGAGCCCGGGTGCCGCGGGGGGCGGCACTCATCGGGTTGGCTCCGGGGGCGCTAAGGGTGTGCTTTGAGGGCGAGGGCGTGCACCTGCCCGTCGATTCTGTACACGTGCGCCGCGGCAGCGTGAACGTGCAGGTGATCCTCCCGGATGGCCAGTTGGCCGGGGCGAGCGCGCCTTTGACTCACGAGGCGGAGGCTATTAGCGAGGGCGAACAAGTTGGCATCCGGGTCGACCAGACCCGCCTAGCGGCCATAGAGTAGTATCTGCCAAGCTGGTTCAGGCCAGGTCCAAGACATACTGCGAAGCCGACCCTTTGGGTTGGAACGATTACAGGGAGTGTTGCATGCAAGTGAAAGCGGCAAAAACACTCGGCTACGGATTGTTTGCGCTAATTTCTACGGTCGGGGTGTTTTATATAGTGTCCTATCTTTTTCCTACTGAAACTGGGCTGCGCGCTGGCATCGTCGTCGCATGGATCATCTGCCTCGTAGGGATCCCCTTTGTGGCTAGGCAAGCTTCGAAGAAATCCCAAGGGCGGCAATAAGTTTCAGTACCGCCGAAACGTGCCGTGCGCCCTTGCCGGGAGCGCCCCGGATTGGCTAAACGGCCTGACTTAGTTGGGTTACGTCCTCGGTGGGAATTGCTTGATAGGCTTTCGCAATCTTATTAGCCCAAGCCAAGCCTTCCAGACTGCAGCGTAGGCGCGGACCAATTGTGGTGATGGGGCGAACCCCGCTAGTTGCGTTAGTGGCAATCGCCCCCACAAAATTGCCGATCTCGCCCACGCGTACAGGCCGGCTCTCGCAGGCCCACACGCCCTCGAGCTGTTTCCAGGTTGTGCCTGCCAGCACGGGCCCTTCCGGCCACACCAAACGCCCGTCGGCCCGAATGAAGCCGACGTTGAACATGGTGCCTTCCAATACCAGGTCGTCTTTATCGAGCCCCGTGCAACAGATGGCATCGTCGGCTGCGACTGCACGACGGGCATGCCACTGCGGGGCCAACCCGAAGTGTTTCACGTGGGACAGGTTGCGCTGCAGCGGAAACAGCTCGCAGCTGATCGGCCCAGTCGAGGGCGCACTGCGGGTGGTGATCAGGTGCTCGGTTTCGAACATGCTCACGCGGGCAACGAAGCTACCGGTCTGCGCGGCTAGTTTTTCCAGTTCGGCTGCGACGGACGCCAAATCCAGGTCGGTGCCAAAGAGAGTGCGGTGGTCGCGCTGCAACCTCTTAGCGTGCAGCTGGGGCCCGCGCACTTTGCCGCCCTCGATGAGCATCGTGGTGAAGTGCCCGTCTCCCTTGAGCGCCTGGGTAATGGCGACGTCAGCTTCCATTGGGCTGCACCCTTTCCCGGAAGAATCCTGGTTACTTACTTGAGCAGACTGATTTTATAATCTTTGCCCGTGGGCGTCTTGTTGATTGATAATCATGATTCTTTTACGTACAACCTGGCACACCTTGTTTTTGCTGCCTGCGGGCAGATGCCGCAGGTGGTTATTGCCGAGGACGTAACCGATACCCACCTGGCGGCCGCCGACCGCATTATTGTTTCCGCGGGGCCGGGGCGACCTGCAGAATACCCTTGGTTTCCGGGCATTTTCTTGGATCCTCCCGCCCCCACATTGGGAATTTGTTTGGGCTTTCAGGGCCTGTGTGAGGCCTACGGAGCGAAACTGGGCACCGCCCGCTACCCGCGCCACGGCGAGGTAACCGGTGGGCGGATGCGCTATCACTCTTTGGAAATAACGGACCTGCCGGCTTGCCTGACCGCCACGGAATGGGACGAGGACGGTACGTTGCTGGGCGTGGCACACAAGTCTTTGCCACTGTGGGGCGTGCAATATCACCCCGAATCGGTAGGTTCTACCGGTGGGGTAGAGCTCATGCGAAACTTCCTTAGCGCGTCTGCGCAACAAGTTGGGGCCGGCCTACAGGGCGAAGCGCAAACCGGCCATGCGCCAGCCGGGCCTGCCTCTTACCCCGGATCGCCCGCCACGTCGGACTCGCCGCACCCGCCCGCTACACCTGGCCCGCCCTCGTCGGCGCCGGTGAAGGTGTGGTACGAAAAGATTGACACCGATTTGCTGCCCGAAGCATTGTTTGCCGCCAACTTCCTTGGTCAAAGCCACGCGGCCTGGCTCGATTCTTCTGACGGTTCCGGCTGGCACTATTTGTGCTCGGGTACGCCCGTGCCTTCCCTAGAACGGGCGCCTCTGCCCGAGGCGGATACGACCGGTGTGCCGTGCGCTTTCGCCCTCGGAATGGTGGGCTACCTAACCTACGAGGGGAAAGCCCACTTCATAAGCGTAGACAAATGCCTTGCGATCAGCCCGAATGGTGAGGTGTGGGCGCTGGGGTATGAGCCGTGGCAAGTGAATACTGCCGCCAGCCCGGTCAGCGCGTTGGCCCTGCCGGATACGCCGCGCACGTTCCGTTTTAGTCGCGAACAGTACCTGGCCAAGATCGCCCAGGCGCAAGAGGAAATTGCCAAAGGGAATGCATACGAGCTGTGCCTTACCAACTCAATTAGTTTCCCCGCCCTCGGTGACCCGTACCGTTACTACTTGCATTTGCGTTCAAAGTATCCAGCGCCTTTTGCCAGCTTCTTGCGCTTCGGCGGGCGCGCGGTGCTTTCGACCTCGCCGGAACGCTTCCTCTCCCTTAGCTCGAGTGGCGTTCTGGAAGCAAAACCTATCAAAGGGACGCGCCCGCGCGGGCACACCCCGGCCGAGGACGAAGCCCTGCGCGATGACTTGGCCACTTCCGTCAAAGATAGGGCCGAGAACCTGATGATCTGCGACCTGCTGCGAAACGACCTGGGCCGGGTGGCGGTGCCGGGCAGTGTCGAAGTGCCGGTGGTCTGCGGCATTGAGAGTTTCAGCTACGTGCACCAGATGGTGTCGACAATTAGGGCCCGCAAGAGAGGCGACGTGTCTGCCCTGGATTGTATTCGGGCGGCTTTCCCGGGAGGTTCCATGACCGGGGCGCCCAAGGAGCGTTCTATGCGGATCCTGGAGCGGCTAGAAGAAGGCCACCTTCGCGGGATTTATTCGGGGGCAATTGGCTACATTTCGCTCAGCGGGGCAATGGACCTGTCCATCACGATCCGCACGGCCCTCATCGAGGGCGGAAAGGCCAGCTACGGTTGCGGGGGTGCCATCACGCGGCTGTCGGATCCGCAAGAAGAATGGGAAGAAATTCTAACCAAGGCCCGGCCCATTCTGAGTGAAATATAGCTGATGGGACGCGCCTGCGCTGCATCAGGTCGCGCGTGTGCTTTTGGGGCCTGAGCTTTGCGCCAGCCAGTACACTTACACCCCTAGGCCGGCAGGCGGGGGATTGAAGCTAACAGCTGGCGGGTGTAGTCCTGGCTGGGCGCACCTAGCACCTGTTGGGTGGTGCCGGTCTCGACAAGTCTTCCGCCCTGTAGCACCAGAATGCGTTCACATGTTGAGGCAACGGTAGCCAGGTCGTGTGACACCAGCAGCAGGGCGGTGCCGCGGCTGCGCGTAATCTGTTCGACCATTTCCATTACGGAGGCACGTGTGGCCATGTCGAGGGCGCTCACCGGCTCGTCCGCTACCAGCACTTTTGGTTGGCTCACCAGGGCGCGGGCAATGGCGATGCGCTGGCGTTGGCCGCCCGAGAAGGTGCGCGGATATTCGTCGGCCCGGTCCGGATCAACGTCCACGAGTGCCAAAGCCTCCCGAACGCGCTCGCGGGCTGCCTGGCCGCTGGCCAGATGTAGTGCGCGTAGTGGCTCGGCTACTGTTTCGCCTACGCGCATGCGCGGATCTAGGGAAGAATACGGGTCTTGGAAGACTGCGGAAACTTGTCCGCGGAACTTCCGGCGTCCGCGGCGCCCGCGGCCGGGTATTTTCGTGCCTGCGAAGCTGACGCGGCCGGCTTTTGGGCGCAACAAGCCCAGCCCCAGACGGGCGACGGTGGATTTGCCGGAGCCAGATTCGCCCACTAGTGCTATGCGTTCGCCCTCGGCAAGGGAGAGGTTAAAGCCTGCGATACCGCGCTCTGATTTGGGGTAGGTGTAGGTGACGCTGTCGAATTGGAGTATGGTCTCGCTCATGGGCGGTCTCCTTGCTGTGCGGCGGCAAGGGCGTCTTCCAGGTTCCTTGCGGCCTGCACGATTGCGCGGGCGCGCGGGCTTACTCCGGCCCCGGCGAGCAGTGCTGGTACGGGTACGTCGTCGGTTACCCGGCCTTGGTTGAGCACCAGCGTGCGCCCCACGAGTTGGGTGACCACGGGCAGGTCGTGCGATATGAAAATGAGGGTGGTTTTTCGGGCGGCGGTAATTTCTTTTAGCAGTTGGAGGATTTGCTGTTGCACTGTTACGTCTAGGGCGGTGGTGGGTTCGTCCGCCAGCAGGATTTGGGGTTGGCACGCGAGGGCGAGGGCGATGGCGACGCGTTGGCGTTGGCCTCCAGAGAGCTCGTGCGGGTAGGCGTGGGCTATGCGATCTGCGTCTGCCAGGTGTACTTCGGTGAGGGCGGCACGGACGGCTTCACGCAGCTTTTTACCTTTTTCTACGCCTTGGTGGTGGCGGATTGGCCAGGATAGTTGGCGGCCGATGCGTTGAAGGGGGTCGAGGGCGGTGAGTGGGTCTTGGAAGATCATGGCGGCTAGGGCGCCGCGCACCTCGCCCATTTCTTTTTCGGTGGCGCCTACTATTTGCTTGCCGGCTACTTGGAGGGAGCCGCTCACGTTGGCGCGGGCGGGCAGCAGGCCCATGGCAGTGCGGGCGAACATAGATTTTCCGGATCCGGAGGGGCCGATTAGCCCTAGGTGTTCGCCTGCCTGAACGGTAAACGTGAGCGAGTCCAAAAGGGTTTTCTTTCCTATGCGGACCGAAAGGTTTTGTGCGCTTAGGGTGGGGGCCATTATGCCTCCTCTAAGGTGGGGTCTATGGCGCGGAGCCCGTCAGATAGTAGGTTGGCGCCTATCACGAGGGCGAGAATCGCCACCCCCGGGATTATTGCGCCGAGCGGTTGCACGGTGAAGGTGGCTTGGGCATCTAGCAGGAGGCGCCCCCAGGAGGCGTTTGGTGGGGGTGTGCCGAGCCCGAGGTATGAGAGGCCGGCCTCTGCAAGTACTGCGGAGCCGAATAGTAGGGCCACGTTTACTACCAGGAATTGCCAGATGTTGGGGAGCACATGCCGGGCGATGATGCCGAGGGTGCCCACTCCGGCGGTGCGGGCTGCGGTGACGTATTGTTCGCGCAGCACGCGGGAGGCCAGTATGCGGGTTAGCCTTGCGATTACTGCCGAGGCCGAAATACCAATTGCGCAGGTTACGGTCACTAGTGAGGCCCCGCCTACGGCCACCATGAGCATTGCTAGCAGTAGGGTGGGGAAGGCAATTAGAACGTCGAGTGTGACTGAGGCGATGTCGTCTAGGTAGCCGTGGGCTAGGGCTGCGGCTAGGCCGAAGCTTACCCCGATGGCGGCGGCTATTATTGAGGCGCCAAGTCCCACTCCCAGGGCTATACGCGCTCCTAGTAGCATGCGGGTGAGTAGGTCGTGCCCGAGCCGGTCGGTACCTAGCAGGTGCTGGGTACCGGGCCCTTCGAGGCGCCCTCCGGAGGTATCGGAAACGGGGTAGGGCAGCCAGAAAAACGAGACGGCGGCGGCCAGCGCTATCAATGACAGTAGGGTGATTCCTACCCACAGGTTGGTTCGCTTCATTGGTATCCTCCGCTCAGGGAGTTGCGCAGGCGTGGGTCTATGAGTCGCTGTAGCACGTCGGCTGCGAAGCCTATCAGCAGTACTAATGCGGTAGATACCACTAGAACTCCCTGGATTGAGGGGAAGTCGTGCTGGGTGATGGCGAGCGTGAGCATCGAGCCGAGCCCGGGAAGGGCGAAGACTTGTTCTACTACTACGGCGCCTATGAACGTGGTGGCCAGTTCTATGCTGGCTACGGATATTACGGGTACGCAGGCGTTTCTGATCCCGTGGGTGAGCATTGCCTGGGTTTTGCTCTGTCCGAGGGCGCGCGCCTGGGCCAGGTAGTCGGCCTGCAGTACGTCTAGGGTTGCCGCTCGGGTGTAGCGGGTTAGGGAGGCGCAGGAAACGAACGCGATGGTGGCTGCTGGGAGGATGAGTGCGGTCCAGGCGAGGAGGGGACTGTTCCATCCTTCGGGTGGGAAGCCGGAGGCGGGGACCCATTTGAGGTGTACGCCGAAGACTAGGGCGCCCATCATTGCGATCCAGAACACGGGGATTGCGATCCCGATTTGCAGGAAGGCTGAAATGGCTGCGCCGATTGTGCCTTTCCGCCACCGGGCGGCTGCGTAGCCTAGGGGGATGGCGGCCGCCAGGGCGAAGGTGAAGGCAATGAGGGTGAGCGGCAGGGTGACGGTGAGCCGGGAGGAAATTTCGGAGGCCACGTCCCTCCCCGAGGTGAACGAGGTGCCTAGATCCCCGTGGGCTAGCCCGCCTACCCAGTTGGTGAATTGGGTTAGTACGGGCTGATCGGAGCCGACTTGTGCCCTCGCTGCCGCGATTTGGGCGGGGGTGGCGGTAGCTGACAGGAGTGCGTTGGCCGGATCGCCGGGCAGTAGGCGCAGCAGAACAAATATTAGGATTAGTCCTGCTGCGCCTGTGCCAACTAGCAATGCGCTGCGGCGAATTAGGTAGGAAAGCATTTAGGCTTTCTTAGAAATTGGCGCCAGGAAGAACTGCGAGTTCAGCCCGTTCACACCGTAGCCGGAAACGCCTGCCTTCGATACCACTACTTGCGGGTACAGGTACAGCCAGGCGCTAGCAGCGTCGGTGGCTATGATCCGGTTTGCCTTGCGCAGCAGTTCGGTTTGTTCCTTAACGTTCGCGGCCTTTTGTGACTTGGCTACTAGGTCAGTGACATGGGGGTTGTTGTAGCCCCAGTAGAAGTCGGGGTTGCCGTACCAGACTACGTCGCGGGTGTTGACGTGCTCTTGCAAGGTGGCGGTGAAGTTGTGGTCTTTGAACACCTTGGAGTACCACTCGTCGGCGCTTATCGAATTGATCTTTACTTCTACGCCTATCTTTGCCAGCTCGGATTTTACGAATTCGGCTACTAGCGGGTGCGGGTCGTAGGTGGGAGCGTCCAGGGTGAAGGACAGTCCTTCCTTACCAGCTTCCTTCAGTAGTTTCTGCGACCTGGCTGGGTCGTAGGGGTTTAGCGAGTTCAGATCTTCGTACCACGGGTCCGAGGGTGGAACCATGGATCCGATTACTTGGCCCTTGTCGTTCCAAATGGAGTGCAACAGTTTTTTGCGGTCTATTGCCGAGTAGATTGCCTGGCGCACGCGGGCATCGTCGAAGGGGGCCACACGGTCGTTGAAGGCCAGCAGTTCCTTGGTGGTGGAGTTACCAGAGGCGACCTTGTACTTGGCGTCCTTTTCTAGTTCCGGTAGTGCGTCTGGCGATTGTACGTTGGTTACCACGTCGACGTCTCCAGCTTTCAGCGCATTGGTGAGGGCGGTGGCGTCAGTGTAGTAGTGGAATACGGCCGCCGAGTTGGCGGGTTTTTCGCCCCAGTAGTCTTTGCGGGCTTTTAGTGACAGGGTGGAGCCTTTGGTCCATTTGTCCAGCGTGTAGGGGCCGGTTCCTTCGGTCTTTTTCTTTGTGTCTAGCCCTTCGGGAACGATCCACAGCCCGGACAGGTTGTATTGCAAAGATACGGACGGTTCGGACAGGGTGAGTTTTACCGCATCCTCGCCCTGGGCGGTGACGTCTTTGATTACGGAGAGCTCTTTTTTGCTGGCAGCTTGGGACTGTTCTGACAGAACAGTTTTGATGGAGGCTGCCACGTCTTTCGCGGAGAGGGCTTTGCCGGAGGAGAAGGTGACGCCTTTGCGCAGGGACAGGGTGTGGGTTAAACCGTCTGGGGAGGCCTCGTCTTTTGTGGCCAACCAGGGTTTTACTTTGCCGTTGTCTTCTAGGCGGAAGAGGGTTTCGTACACGTTTCCGGTTAGGGCCTCGGTTACGCCTTGGCCGCCACCGCCCGTGTTAGACAGGTTGGTGGGCTCGTATAGGGAGCCTACGTTGATGGTGGCCGCCTTGGAGTCTTTGCCTTTGGCTCCTTCTGCCGCGTTGGGTCCCGCGCAAGCGCACATGCACATCATGGCCATAGCTAGTGTTGCGGCTGTGGGGATGAGACGTGATCGCTTCATGCGGAACTCCTTTTCTTTGTGTTCGCAGTTTTAGTAGTACGAACGCTTTGTTCGTTGGGGAAAACGCTAGACCTTCGACCTAGTCATGTGCTGGTGGCTTTCGAGTGTTGAAACGTATTCCACTTGTGCCGCCGAGGGCGCCAAACTTGTAGTTTGGGGATTTTTGGCCCCTGCCACTCGTGTGTGGGCATTTTGGGCGGTAGGCCGTGTTTTAGATCCACGGATAGTTTCGGCTTTAAAAATAAGATTAACGTCAATTTAAGCGAGTGCAGAAAGTGTGAAATTGTGGGACCGATGGAAACCGTTGCCAAATTTGTGTGAGCTAGTTTCGGGGTGTGTGGCCGAGGCGATTGTGGCGTTCGAACGCAAAAAAGTTGGCCTCGAAGGCGCATGTAAGGGCGTTTTGTGCGGATTCGCCGGCGACTGCCCGCCTGGGGTGGCATTTTAGTGCAGGGATGAGAGCTAGTAACTGTTTATTTAATCCTATTTCTTAAAGATTGATTAAATATACTTAATAGTATTTAAATGAAGGGTATTTTCTGACACCGTGTTAAAAATGCGCCATGAATATTAAATGAAGGAAAGTGGCGATTGTTTTGGCACTATCAAGACAATTTGCGCGAGGAATGGGCTTTGTGGCCTTGCTTGCGCTTACGGTACCGTCTTCGCTGTCAGCGCTGGCAGCACCTTAAGGCGACAAGGTAGGGGACCTGATTCCGGCCCCGACCCAGCGTTGGGGCACCCCGGACGGCCAGAAGCCGCAGGTTACCACCACGCTCAAGTATGACGGAGGCGCTGTTCAGCCGGGGCAGAAAATGTATGTTAAGGCTGACATACGTTTTGACGTTCACCAGGGCAAGCATCCGGAGGTTTTCAGCCCGTATGTGCGAGTAGCTGTGCCGAAGATCTTCGACGTAAATATTGACGACGTGAAGGTCCCAGGCCCGGTAAAGACCAAGGTTGTGGATGCGGGTACGGATAAGGACGGCAATAAGCTGTTCGACATCTACTTCAACTACAACGAATGGGCTGGGGATTTCGATGCTGAGATGCCTAAGCTAGCCGAGGCTATTGGCGCTATTCCCGAGAGCGGCAACGTGCTCGGTGATGGCTCGGTTGCAAAGAGCGGGCAAACCTACACTGCGATTATTCCCGTGAAGGTTAAGCCGGACGTAACTGCTGCCCAGTTGCGGGATTTGCGTGAGGGCAAGTCTGGCGCGAAGCTAGCAATCCAGGGGCGCGCTTCTGTGAGTATCGAGGGCGAGACCGGCGACTTCAAGTCGAATATTGTCGATTTTGGGGATTTCCTGGAGGATAAGATTCTGCAAGGGGATCATTGGTTGGTCCGTTCCGATTTTGAAACCGGGTTTACCTCCTGAGGACGATTATGGGGTTTGGTTGCGCGGGCTGGCACTGTCCACCCGTGGCGTTGACTACCACGGCGAGGGTACGGTCGTTCGTTCGCTTTCTGGGCTGAAGCTGCGCCAATTGGTTCCTGCTAAGGGCTTGGATGCGAACCAGATTATTACTACTACGCCGCGTACTGGCGCTGAACCGATCGTGCTGAAGTCCAATATTGGTGCAAATGCCGACGTGCGGGAACAGAATAATCTGAAGGTCTACCACCACCCGAACAAGACCCGTGAGGCTCGCGAGTTGATGGGTATGGCTGACATTATTCGGGTTCGTCCTTCCGGGTCAGCTAGCGAACTGTACGGGTACACCTGGGATACCCCTGAGTACCACCCGGATTGGGGTAATGTTCCTAAGTATGGTAAAGAATCGCAGCCGGCTAGAACTTTTGTTGCGGCCGACTTTGATCTGAGCGAGAAGATTTTTGGTGAAACTGCACAGGGCAAGGGCGGCTTTCCAAGGAATTCGTTCACTTTAGTTCTTACGGATTCGATTAGTACAGATAATCTGTCCCGCAGCGCGGAATAGAAACCGAAACGCGAGCGGAACAACATGGGGTTGTGCGCTTGCCAAAATCAAAAGAAACTGGCAAAACTATGCGGTAAAAGCCAACTAATACAGCTGAGGCGGTTACGCAAGAAACTGCTTTTATATTAAAAGTTCTAATAAACTAGAGTCCAGTCTTGGCGCAGAACTGGGATATCGAACATTTGCTGACACGCAAAAGCGCGCTCGCGCGGTGTATAGCTGGGGTGGCTACGCCGCCTGTAGCTGGGATCAGCTCACCGGGCAAGGGATCCCCTAGTGGGAAATCAGGGGCATTCCCTATATAAATAGCGCCTCCCACCTGATTGAGTAGAAATATGGAGAACAGCGCCGCCCCCACCCCTATCCCGATCGCCCTACCGAAGAACACTTGTATCCGCCAAAAATCTGCTTGTATATTTGTTCTACAAGCTGCATTGCGAACCACCGTAGCGGTCAGCGTCCTCCTAGTAGCGATGGTTGGTCCGGTGGCAATCGTAGGTGCGATCCCCGAACTGCGCTCCCGCTTTTCCGGCACCACCCAGATGGGCCCATACGGGCAAGTAATGACCGCTGTGGGGGTACATGCCCTCATAGTGGTACTGGTTGCCCTCGCCCTCGCCCTGTTAGTGCACTATTGGGACAAAACCACCCTGGACGTGCTGAGGCTGAGACCAACCGCAAAAGGTGTCGTCTGGTTTACGGCAATGCTTGTACTGGCGGCCCTAATCGCGCTAGTTGCCCAGTTGTTTACCGGCGGATTAGGCGGGTATCGCGCCCCCGCGCACCTGCCCGCGTGTCTAGGGGCGGTGGCGGCGCTGAGCAGCGGGTTCTTCGCGCATGCCATCCCCGAAGAACTGGTTTTCCGGGGCTGGTTGCTGCACTTTTTTCGATTCCGTCCCTGCCTAGGGCTGTTCATTGTCACCGCCACATTTGCCGGCCTACACCTAGTTTTCCAGGGCGGTGGGGCAGAAGTTGGCGAACAGCTAGCCTACCTAACCATGCCCTTAGGGTTCGGCTTCGCCGCCGGAGCGGTGCGACTCAAAACGGCTAACCTGTGGCCCGCCATCGGTCTGCACGGCGGATTTTACTTAGGCAACTTCCTGGTCAGCCTCTTTGCGGCCAGCGCCCCAAACACGAGAACGTGGATCTTCATGGGCATCGCCTGGTTTGTAGTAGGCCTCGCAATAAAACCTAACAAGGGTGCCTTTACACGGCAACACTAAGACCGGACCTGTGGGGCGCAGCGCGCCTATGCCGGTGTCCACCCAGGTGGAAAGGCAGCCCTCAGGTTCCTACCCAGGCGGAAAAGCAGCGCTAGAACAGAAAAAAGAGGTGGAACCCAGATGGGTCCCCCCTCTTTTCGACCTTAGAAACTAATGCCTAAGAAGTAGATTACCTGCCGGCCTCGGCAACCCTGTAAGCCGCCTGCAGATCAGCAATAGCCTTGTCAACGTCAGCAACGGTGGCGCGAGCATTAAACCAGACGCCAACAGCCTTGGTGATATTGCGGTTCAAAGTATGGTAGGTGCGGAAGGACTTCTTGCCCAAGATATTCCTGTCACGAGCGAAGCGCGTGTTCCAGATGACCTTGTCAAGCTTCGCCTTCACGTAGATGGTGGCGGTGTCCGAAGGGGACAGGTCGGGGTACTGTGAAACCCTGGCTAGAACATCCTTCAACTCCTGGGAAGCAGCCTGCAAGGCCGAAGTGGAATTGGTTAGGTTGATCAGCTTTAGAACAGCCTTAGTGGTGGCCAAACCTAGCTCAACGTGGGTCGGCTTAACCTTGGTGGTCAGTTTAGTGGTGGCAGTCTCAATGGTGTCGGCGATAGTTAGAGTCAGTTCGAGGCGAGCGCCGATAGTGTTCATGTCGAACTTAGAAACGTCGCCCGTGATGATGGCGGTCAGAGTGTCGCGCAGGTCGAACGCGGTCGTTAGCAGGTCCCTGATTTGAGGCTTGTAATCGCCGGTGGGAAGAACAGCCTGCCGCTTCTGCATGGTGTTAATGCGGTCATTTACCTCGGACAGCATCTGCTGGGCTTGCGCCTTAGCCGGGGCAGCAGCGACGACTGCGGCCGGTGCGGGAGCAACTCCAGCGGTAGCAACCGCGGGCATAGCTGGGGTCAGCAGGGCTGCTGCGAGGGCTGGAACTACAAGAAATCGAGTTTTCATTGATCGGACTTTCTGAGTAGAGGTACGAGGCACGGTGTGCGCACCATTGGATAACATCCGAAAACCTACCGGGTGGTGGTGAACGGTACGCGGCCAGGCTGGACGCGCATCTACTACCAGTACTCTGCCGCCAAAAGCCTGGATAGTTCTAATTCTTAGATCGAGGTAATGCACGAAACTTTTGCAACATAAAATATTGTTAAAATTCCCTGAAGAGATGAATGTGAAGAAAATTGGTGCGTGCTGATCAGCATAAACTCCACCTAGGGTCAAATGATGCGATCCTAGTTAGGGGTGGAGCGTACCAGAGTTGGCGCTTCCAAATAGTGGCATTACTGGCCTTATGGGGGTGCAATAGTGTAGCTCGGCTGCCGGAAAACGGAGCCATATAATGGCGGGTTCTGATTATATTTGCCCGCAAGGAATACCTATTCGCCAATTCGTGACAATTGGAGAGTGAATGGTGCATGTCCTGGGCGTTTCGGCCAGGGGACTGTAGTCCCTCAGTGCTTTCGTGAACCTCGGCGTTTCGTCGAACCTTGGCGATCTACACCATGTTTCGCGGAAAACACTAAGGGGCGGGAAATAATGCCAAGGCCCGCGCACGCCGATCCCACATCGAGGGCGAAGCTCACCAGCCTTCCCATTTGCGCCAATCTTGCCAGCTGGCACGTACTGAATCGCTGGCAAGTCCGCTGCCTGATTTGCCTGTTAAATGTGGGAAAGGTGGAACCCCGAAGGGTCCCACCTTTCCCAGAGTTTCTAAAGCCTGAAAGCCTTAGCTAAATTAGTGCAGGTTTACTTGCCGGCCTCGGCGGTCTTGTAAGCAGCCTGCAGATCGGCAATAGCCTTGTCAACGTCAGCAACGGTGGCGTGAGCGTTGAACCAAACGCCAACAGCCTTGGTGATGTTGGAGTTCAAGGTGTTGTAGGTCTCGAAGGACTTCTTGCCCAGGATGTGCTTGTCGCGGTCGAAACGGGTGTTCCAGATGACCTTGTCAAGCTTCGCCTTCACGTAGATGGTGGCGGTGTCCTTGGCAGTCAGGTCGGGGTACTGGGAAACCTTGGCGAGCACGCCCTTCAGTTCCTTCTGAGCGGCTTCAAGATCGGCGGAGGAGTTGGTCAGGTTGATCAACTTCAGGACAGCCTTGGTGGTGGCCAGTCCGAGCTCAATGTGGGTGGCCTGCACCTTGTTGGTCAGCTTGGTGGTAGCAGTCTTGATCGTGTCCGCAATAGTCAGGGTCAGCTGGTAGCGGGCCTCGATGGTCTGCATGTCGAACGCGCTGATGTCGCCCTTAGCGATGGCAATCAGGGTGTCCTTCAGGTCGAAGGCGGTCTTCAGAAGGTCCTTTACCTGGGCCTTGTAATCACCGGTGGGCAGGACGGCTTCCTGCTTCTTCAGGGTGTCGATGCGGCCGTTGACGTTGGTCAGCATCTTCTTAGCTTCGGTCTTAGTCTTTGCGGGAGCGGAGGCAACAGCGGCCGGTGCGGGAGCAGCTTCAGCGGAGGCAACTGCGGGCAGAACGGGGGTAAGTAGGGCTGCTGCGAGGGCGGGTACTACGAGAACTCGAGATTTCATCGGTCGAACTTTCTGAGTCGGTTACGAAGGCACGCCATGCGCACCACTGGAAAACTACCGAAAACCTACCAGGTGGAGGTGATCGGTACGCGACCATTCTAAACAGGTATTTATCAGCGACACCACACGTTCAAGAAGATGAAAATTTCTAATATTAAAGGGGGTGCGCGTATGAAAACCTTCCAATCTTAAATTTTTCCCAAAGTCGCTGAATAGTGCGTGAGAGGCGGCTGCGTGAGCTATTAGTCGGGTTAAAAGATTAATTCATATTAATTTATGTGATGTTAATCAACAATACTGCGAGCTGTGGCTTTATTCTGCCAGATAGTAGCCCTACCAGCTATTTCGGACGCAGAGACGTCAATTATCCGTTGGTTTGCTGATCCACGGAAAGGCAAGTTCGGATCAAATTCCGCCTGAATGAATGGCCCATCAACCAACACATCACACATAGCAAGCAGCTCCCGCTTGTCCTTATTCTCCATCCGCAACTGCTCCCAGGTGTATCCAGACCAAGCCCATACTGTTTTGGTGTCGCCGAACTTGGTGCGCAGCTGCTGTAGTAACGGAAGTAGGACGGGGGTTGCCAAAAAAGGTTCCCCGCCCAGTAGTGACAGTCCAGCCACGTAAGGTTTGGCCAGATCGGCAAAAATCCGTTCTTCTAACCGGTCATCGTAAGGGCTGCCATACTGGAAAGATTGCGCCGCCTTGTTGTAGCAGCCCGGGCACTTGAAGGGACACCCAGACATATAGAGGGAACAGCGCACGCCTTCGCCGTCAACAAAGTTGAATGGCTTGTAGTCGGCAACGTAGTTGCGCGAAAGTAACCGGCCGTCCCACTGGCCAATTTTCGGTTGGCGTACCCCGTGGCCGCGAGCATAATCGACTTGCTCGCGGACCGACGGGGTAGACGGAGGGACGGTCATCGGGTGGGTCCATCCATGTGTTTTACTCGCGAAGCGATCTCAGTGTGGCGTCCATGCACCATGGGCCGCTTCTGCGGGTTTCCAAGATAGCCGCAGGTTCGTTTGACTACGTCGCACGAATTCGGGTCAGCGTTGCCGCAGTCAGGGCATTTGAAACCCTCCTCGGTAGGCAGGAACTCGCCCTCAAAGCCGCACACAAAGCACTTATCGATCGGCGTGTTAGTGCCCAGGTACGCCACCTTGTCATAGGCGTAATCCCATACGGCCTCCAGGGCCTTCGCATTGTGGGTCAGCTTTGGGTACTCGCAGTAGTGGATGAAACCGCCCTTTGTGTACGGTTCATATGGGGACTCGAAATCGATCTTCTCGAAGGGCGTGATCTTCTTGCGCACGTCATAATGGAAGGAATTCGTGTAGTAGTCCTTCTGCGTAATATCCGGCACTGAGCCAAACTTTTGCCGGTCCAATCTGCAAAAACGATCCGTCAACGATTCCGAGGGAGTGGAATAGACGCTAAACCAGTACGGGTATTCGCGCTTCCACTGATCGGCGTAAGCAGACAGCTTGCGCACTACTCTCAGGGTGAAATCCTTCGCCTGCGGGTTAGATTCCCAATTCGGGCCGTAGAAGCAAGTAGCCGTCTCATACAGGCCAATGTAACCAATAGATAGCGTAGAACGCTGGTTGTGGAAGAACTGCGTAACGGATTGCTCGCCCTCGCCCGCACGAATCCCAAAGGCACCATGCTTGTACAGGATCGGGGCGTTGTCCGGGGTAGCGTCCTCGCACCGTTTCGCGCGAAAGACAAGGGCTTCCTTAACTACCTGCATGCGCTCATCGAACAACTGCCAGAAACGATCCTGATCTCCGTGCGCCTCCATCGCAATGCGCGGCACGTTCAAAGTGACCACGCCAAGATTGTTACGGCCTGCATTAACTGCCTCGCCGGTTTCTGGATCCACCCACTTCGGCAAGAATGAACGGCAACCCATGGGTGCCTTGTAGTCGCCCTCTATTTCCGTCAGCTTGTCGTAGGACAAGACATCTGGGTACATGCGCTTAGTGGAGCATTCAAGTGCCAACTGCTTGATGTCATAATTCGGGTCAGATGGATCCAAATTGACGCCGCGGCGCAGCCCAAACACCAGCTTCGGGAAAATTGCAGTGTAATGATCCTTTCCGATCCCCTTTATCCGTACCTGCAAAATGGCCTTCTGGATCTCGCGCTCAAACTCGGAGGTTCCCAGGCCGAAGCCTAAAGTGACAAACGGAGTCTGCCCATTCGAGGAATACAGCGTATTGATCTCGTATTCCAAAGACTGCATCGCGTCGTAAATGTCCTTGCGGGTCTTCGCCATGGCGTAGTCGTGCTGCTTTTCGGGGGCAACCCACTGCTCCGCATCCCGTACGTGCTTTTCGTAGTTGATCTGTGCGTACGGCGCCAAGACTTCGTCGGCGCGATCCACCGAGCAGCCACCGTACTGTGAGGACGCCACATTCGCGATAATCTGCGCAATCTGCGCCGTAGCCGTATTGATGGAACGGGGAGATTCTACCCGCGCGTTGCCAATCTGGAAGCCCTCGGCCAACATGCCCTTGATGTCGATCAGGCAGCAGTTAGTCATTGGTTGGAACGGGTTGTAATCCAGGTCATGGAAGTGGATCTCGCCTTTAATGTGCGCGTTCGCCACTGCGGGGGGCAGTAAATTTTTGAGGGCGTAGGCGCGCGCCACCGAACCGGCGGTCAGATCGCGCTGGGTGTTGAAAACGGTCGAATCCTTGTTCGCGTTCTCGTTTACCACGGTCTTGTCGCGACGCATCAGCTTATCTAAGGAGGCGGAAACGTCCATCGCGGTTTCGCGTGCCTTGTCGCGGTCGTGGCGGTACTCGATGTAGGCGCGCGCAACCTGTGGGTACCTGGAGGACATGAGCGCATCCTCGACCGCACGTTGAATGGTGGGGATGTCTAATGTGCCGTCCGGCAGGGAAGCGATCGCGTCCTCTGTGGTGTCGGAAACGAATGCTGGATCATCAATCCCTTGATCGTTCATGGCTAGGTAGACAGCCCGGTAAATCTTGCTGGCGTCGAAAGTTACCGTTCGGCCATCACGTTTTTCGACCAGTGTCGTTTCCTTCGTGTTAGCAGCCGCGGTAACCATTTCGTAACCCCCCAGGTAGAAGCAATATCTTGTGTTAGCCAGACGCCCTAGACCCCATATCTAGTGGTTGGCACATAGGTAGGTTACATCAATGTGATTAGCTTTTTGACTTACACGCCCACATGGAAAAGTTGCCATATTTTTCCTTCAGGGACTCTTTCGCGCGGCGCTGCGGAAAAATGAAAATCATTCAAGAATGTGGAGTGCGTCACCATTGGCCATGTGCTGCGGAGATGTCAGAAATGTGAATTCTTGCATGCGAGGGCGACTTACCATCGACCGTGCAAATCGGTTTAAAAAGTACCGCCCTCGGGGCGGTGGCAGACTCGCGCCGAGGGCGGTAGATGTGGCAAAAGGGACGGTTATAGTCCCTGGGACACCTTAGTTAGTGCTTCGACCTCGTCCGGGTCGAGCTGCAAGGTAGCGCCAACCATAATCTGCTCCAGCTGCTCGGTGTTGCGGGCTGAAGCGAGCGGGGCCGCCACCGTGTCCTGAGCGTGCAGCCACGCTAGCGCCACCGCACCCGGAGTGACTGACCGCTTGTCGGCAATGGCCTTCAGTTGGTCAACCGTGTCGAAAGCCTGGTCGTTCAGGTAGGGCGCAACCATGTCCTTGCGGTCCCCGCGCACAGGTTCATCCCGCTTGTACTTGCCAGTCAAGAAGCCGGAAGCGAGCGAGAAGTAGGGGAACACCGCCAAGTTGTATTCCCGGGCTATCGGGGCGCGCTCGTCCTCGAAATCGGCGCGCGTGACCAGGTTGTAATGCGGCTGCATCGCCACCGGAGCGCGGAATCCGTTCTTCTTCGCGATCTGCATCCACTCGGTAAAGCGAGTCGGCTCAAAGTTCGATATCCCGATCTCGCGGATCAGGCCCTCCTCGGCCAACTCCGAAAAAGCGTGGGCGAACTCGTCCATCGGCACCTCGGGATCGTCCTCGTGTGCGTAATACAAGTCGATCTGTTCGACCCCCATGCGCTCGGCTGACTCCTGCGCCGCCTTACGGATATTTTCGGGAGCCAACCCCTTCCTGTCCGGCTTCTGGCCGACCTTGGTGGCAACCAGCACTTTCTCCCGATTGGCAGAGAGCCAACGCTTCATGGCGGATTCAGATTCTCCGCCCTGGTTGCCTGGCGCCCACGCCGAATACACGTCAGCGGTGTCGATCATGTTGCCGCCCGCATCGGCGAAGGCGTCCAAAATTTTGTAGGTAGTAGCTTCGTCAGCGGTCCACCCGAAGGGGTTTGCGCCCAGCGCAATTCCAGAAACTTCCAAGTCAGATTTTCCAATGTTCATACAAAAAGTCTAGGAAATAAGGTGACCTGGTGCACCGTCAATTAGCGGATGAGAGGCGGTATCGCCAGTGGCAGAAATTAGATATTTAATTAGAAGATTCTCATAATGCTCTGGTCAAAGCGGTTTTATAGGACTAAGGTAACAGGTATGGACAACTTAGATAGCTTTACCGGGTTGCCCGCCGAGGTCGACGACGAAGCCGCGCGGCGTTGGGCAAGCCTGATCGTGAAAATACTCTGGCCCGTGATTGTGATTGGAGTGTTAGTTGGAATCATCTTTTGGGTAACTGCATCCAGTGAAACTGGCAGGGACATTGGCGCCCTCTGCTGGTGCATCACCTTCGGGGCTAGTGTGGCCCTCCTTAGTATCCGCCAGGCCGTCCTGGCAGAAAGGAGGTAGTCATGATAATGCAGGGGGTTACTTTCAATACGACAATGGCGCTGGTAGCCGGCACCATCATGATTCTGGCAGTCGTGTTCGCCCGCACCGCAGCCCGCGCGCAGGCAGCGGTGCCAGGAAAGGCACGCACCCTGACAGGCTGGGGGTGGGCCTTCGTCGCCCTCGGCGCATATCTGGGCGTGACCGGCATGTACATGACGCTGATGTGGCCGCTAAAAGAGGTCGACGGCGCATTTTGCTGCACCGTTGACAACGTCACCTTCGGCGAGCCTGCAGCGCTATACGGACTGCTCACCTTTATTGCCGGGCTAGCAATTATTGCCGCGCAAAAGGCCGCTGACCGCAAGGAGCGGCCGCTCGATCTAGTCGGCACGCTGCGCCCAATCCTTTACGTGGCCGCGGTTGGAGGTGTCGGCTTAGTCATGTTCGCCATCGCAGGAATGCACTTCGGCATGTGGCGGCCGCCAGACATTGAACCCATCGCCCGCTTGATGGCGGGGCAAATTTGGGAGCCACTTATGGTTATGTGCCTGTACGGTTTCAGTGGGATTGCGGCGATGCTTGCCCCCTTCGCCCCCGAAAATAAGTGGGTCGGCCGCATCGCCACCCTGCTGACATGGGGTTGCGGTGTCACGTGGGTGTTCCTATCGTTTACCGTGTTCTATTCGCACGTGGGCTTCTTTCCGCCGGCCTAAACCGCGCAGCTGCTTGCTTGAGTTAAGCGTTTGCCACAACAGTCTTGACGCTAGCGATCGGGGCACTCCGCCACCGCGGCGATCAGTGCGCCCGCTAGCGGCAAGACTTCTTTTTGGTAGGGGCGAGGGGAAGGCAAGATATGCATGCGATCGAGTGTGGGTGCGCTAGCGTCTTGCGCGCCGCCCCCAAGTCAGTTATCTTAATGTCTGAACAGTTGTTCAGGTGTGAAACTAAAAGGGGTGCTTGTGGTGGCATCGAGTAATGCGCAAGCCGAATGTGACGCAGACAAGCCGCGTTTTGAATTACTGCGGGCCACCCTGCCCGCCGAAGATGAAATACAGCAGATTGCGCAGATTATGCGACTGTTTGGCGATCCGGCCCGGTTGCGGCTGCTGCTGGTACTCCTAGAGGTCGACGAAATGTGCGTAGGGGACTTGGCACAGTTAGCCCAGATGAACGAATCGGCCACCTCGCACGCACTCCGGCTACTTCGTGCGCACCACGTAGTTGCCGTCCGTCGCGAGGGCCGCATGGCCTACTACCGCATTATTGACACCCACGTGAAAGCATCCTTGCAGCTCACGCTCGATCACGTGCGTCACGAAACGAATTAAAGAACTAGGAATTGTAATGGGCCACAGCCATAGCCACAGCCACGATCACGGGGTCGGCGAGCAAACCGCCACCGGCGCCCACCGGGGCCGCCTACTAATTGTCTTCTTTATTTACCTACTAATCATCCTCGCTGAACTGATCGGCGCCTGGTGGGCAAACTCCCTGGCCCTAGTCGCCGAAGCGATGCACATGACCGTCGATTCTTCGGGCATTCTGATCGCCCTGATAGCTGCCTGGCTGGCAACCCGCAAGGCTTCCCCCAGGCGCACCTACGGGTGGATGAGGGCGGAGATTATTGCCGTCCTCATCAATTGCTTCTTATTGCTAGGGGTGGGTGTCTTCATTGCCTACGAGGCGGTAGATCGCTGGATTAACCCGCCGCAGGTGCACGGCGTGGGCGTGATCGGCTTTGCGGTAGTTGGCGTTATCGGTTCGGCCGTGTCGCTCTTCCTGCTGGCCGGCGGGCAAAAAGAATCTTTGAACGTGAAAGCCGCCTTCCTCGAAGTCATGAGTGATGGCATCGGCGCCGCCGGTATCATCCTCTCGGGGGTGCTGAACGTTGCCTTCGGGTGGAACCGGATCGACGCCATCGCTGCGGCCGCCGTGGGCTTGATCATCTTGCCGCGCACCTTCGTCCTGCTGAAAAAGGCGGTAAACATCATCATGCAAGGCGTGCCGGAAGGTATGAATGTCAAGGAAATCCGCGCCTCGCTAGCTGCCGCCAAGGGCGTAGACGCAATCCACTCGCTGCACGTGTGGGCGCTGACCTCAGGCGTGCCGGTGTTGAGTGCGCACGTGCGCGTCAGCGAGCAGGCGTGGGTTGATGGATCCGGGCCGCGCATCTTGGACGAGCTGACCCATACGGCCCAACATCAGTGGGGGATTGATCACTGCACCTTCCAGCTCGAAGAACCTGGGCACGAGCACCACGAAGCCGCCATGCATGCCAACTAGCTGGCCGTATTAGGGCGCCGGCCTGGACTAATGTACCTACTCTCACGCGCCTAACCCCTGTGCATACGCTCGCGCACCTTATACTCTGGTAAATGTTCTCCCAATGGAAAGGGTCGCGATGTCGGCAAGGAAGTCTTCGCTGGGCGCAGTAGCAGCGCTCGCAATGATCGCTACAGTTGTTATGGTCCCGGCAGCAGGAGCAGATGAGCTACCCGTCGGCGGCGCGGATGGCACTATTACTTCTCCCGAGCAGGCCGATCCGGAGCTCACGGTTGAATATTGGACGCCACAGCGGATGCGTGCCGCGCAGCCGCCAGAGTCGCCCTCGACACCCTTCCGGACGCGAATCCGCACCCGTAGCGCCGCGCCAACAGCGAAGATGCCCGCAGACTATACGGAGCAGGAAACGGTGCTCACTCAGCCGAAAGCTCCCCTCGGCAAGGCGGCGTATTCCAAGAGTGATGACACGAAGGTGACGGCGGTGGGAGCCGTAAATGGCAAAGTGTTCTACCGGGATCCGGCGCTCGACCACGATTCGCGCTGCTCGGCCGCTGCCGTGAATACCCCAAAGAAGACCGTGGTGCTGACCGCAGGGCACTGCGTGATCTCGGCTCGGTCGAAGAAGTGGGTGAAGAACTGGGTGTTCGTGCCTGGATACAAGGATGGGCAGGCCCCGCACGGCAAGTTCGCTGCCAAGAAGATGCGCACCACCCCCGAGTGGACAAAGTACAACTTTAGTGTGGATGGGGTAGTAGGCGATGTGGCTATGGTAGAAACCGCGCCGAATTCGAAGGGCAAAAAGGTAGTTGACGAAGTAGGTGGGCACGGCCTTATTGCAGGGGGTCCGCTGAACTTCCACGCGCTGATGGTGGGCTATCCCAGCGACATTAAGGAGGGCGAACAGGTGTCTTTCTTCGAGGGCGACGGCAAGAGCTACGACTGGGGGGAGCGGCGTTTTAGTACCATTGCCGGTTCGAAGTTTGGCGTCGGCGCCTCCGGTGGGCCGTGGCTTGCTCACTACAGCAAGGCGGCCGAGGTGGGCTATGTTCGCGGACTGTCCTCCTTTGGTCCGCAGGACGATTCCTTCATGGGCTCGCCCTACTTCAATACCCAGTTGAAAGATTTGTACGCTGCTACTGAATCTAAGGCGACTAAGTAAATTTGCCTTGGCGGCAAATTTGGGAACCATTTTGCTTTAGTGACATGGAGTCATGCAGGCATGGCTAAAAATTGACATTCTTTAGAAAGATTTTATACAACTGAAGCAGTGTCTTGACCCACGCACCTTAATCTGCTGCGCCTCGCGCTAGCTGATCCCAGGGCTACAGGGGTCCCGTTAACTAGCAGAGGAGCAGGTAATGGACGCAAAACAAGTTGGCTTCGCATTGCTGTTGCTGGGCATATTTTTGCTTATCGGCAAGGTGCTGCGCGTAAAAGTAAGGTGGATTCAAAAGATCTTCCTCCCCTCGTCAATCGTAGGCGGATTCGTGGCGCTCTTTCTTGGGCCCGGCGTTTTTGGGGCGATCGCTGACAAGCTCGGCTACCACCAGTTTGCCGACGGCGGGCTGCTAGGGGAAAACGTCCTCAGCATCTGGTCAACCCTTCCGGGGCTGCTAATCTCAGTAGTGTTTGCCACGCTGTTCATGGGCCAGGATCTGCCGGGTCCTAAACGCATCGTCAATATTGCGGGCCCCCAGCTATCGGTTGGCGTGGCAATGGCAACTGGCCAATACGTTGCCGGCCTGCTACTGACCGTTGCCATATTGGTGCCACTGTTCGGTATTTCCCCAATGGCGGGCGCACTGATCGAAATTGGTTACGAGGGCGGACACGGTACCGCCGCCGGCATGATCCCCGTGTTCAAAGAATTAGGGTGGTCCGAGGGCGGCGACCTTTCCATCGGTGTTGCTACTGTCGGCCTCGTAGGGGGCGTAGTCCTAGGCGTTGCGCTGATCAACTGGGCCGTGCGCACCGGCCGCACCCAGATTGTCAAAGAGACGGCTAACCGCTCTGTCGAAGAGCAGCAGGGTCTGTTCCGTTCTGACGAAAACTACGTGGCAGCACACATGACCGTGCGTCCGTCCTCGATCGAACCCCTGTCATTGCACGTAGCGTTCCTTGCACTGGCAATCCTGATCGGCCAGGCAATGCTTTCCGGGCTGCAGTGGATGGAACAGATGCTGTGGATTGACCACATCAAGTTGATGGCCTTCGTGCCCCTGTTCCCGCTGGCAATGATCGGCGGCATTATTGTGCAGGTGCTGCTGAAAGCCGTTGGCTACTCGCACATCATCGATTCGCAAATGATGCTTCGTATTCAAGGCCTTGCACTGGACATCTTGATTCTGGCTGCCATGGCAACTATCTCTATCAAGGCCATTTCAGACAACCTGGTGCCGTTCCTCGTGCTGTGCCTTGGCGGCGTGGTGCTAAACCTGTTTGTGCTGCTGTGGCTGACCCCACGCACCATCCCCGAATACTGGTTTGAACGCGGCATTGGCGACTTCGGGCAGGGCATGGGCGTTACCGCCACCGGCCTGATCCTGATGCGCATCGTCGACCCGGAAGGCAAGTCGCCCTGCTTCGAAGCGTTCGGCTTCAAACAGCTGGTATTCGAACCCTTCTTCGGCGGCGGCATCATTACCGCCATGGTTGCTCCACTAATCTTCTCGGTGGGGCCGTGGCCGGTGCTGATCGTCATGAGCATCATCTTCATAGCCGCAGTGCTGTCCGGCCTGTTCTACTGGGGCAAGAGCGGACGCGGGTGGATCAACCCGCAGGCCGCCATCGAACACGAAGAAGAACACGTGCGGCGCGACTGGCGTCCCTCCGAAGAACTGGCCAATCCGCCAGGAACTCTGAACTAAGCGAGCTGGCGGGCCCGACCCTAGGGCGGCTTAGTCGCCCTCAGAGGCCCGCTAGAACACTTCGGCTACGCCCTTACCCAACAGCACGGTAGCCAGCACCAGCATGATGATGCCGGTGCCCCCATCCATCACAGAACGGTAGCGGTTTACCCACCGCTGTACCTTCGGGGTAGAAATTAGCAGCGCTACCGCCCCAAACCAGATCACTTCCATGCTGATCAGGTAGACCACCATGGCGCTCATGGACAGGACAGATAGGTTCGTGGGCAGGAAATTAGACAAGATGGCGCCGAAGAAGATGACCGCCTTCGGGTTAGTCAGATTAGTCAGCAACCCGGACCGGAATGGGTGCGAATTCAGGTAGTCCTTGACCTCCTCTTTGCCGTCCTCGGCAGGACGGCGCGCAGCAAGAGCAGAACGGATAGCCTGCCACCCCAACCAGATCAGGTAGAAGCCGCCAAGCACCGAAATGATGGTGATCGCCCAGGGGAAAGCCTTCGCAATAGCGCCCAAGCCAGCAATCGCTGCAGCCAGCCACAGCAGTACACCCAGCACAATTCCCGCCGCAGTCTTTAGCCCGTGGAGGCGGGAAATCGTGCCAGAACGCAACGTCAGAAAGAAATCCGGCCCGGGCGTAATAATGATTGCCACCCAGGCAACGGTCAGGGCAGTGAACTGGCTGAAATCCATCCGGACTCCTAACTGTGTTTAGTTTCTATAACCGGCCGCAGCTAGCGTTTAGTTCTTAAAGCCGTGCACTGGCGAGGGGATGCGACCGCCGCGGGCTACCAGTGCACTAGAGGAATATTTAGACACTTCCATAATTGGCGCGCGCCCCAGCAATCCGCCGAACTCTACGGTCTGGCCCACGTTCATGCCGGGTACGGGAATTACGCGCACCGCGGTGGTCTTGTGATTGATCATGCCGATGGCTGCCTCGTCAGCGATCATGCCGGCAATAGTGTCGGCCGAGGTGTCTCCTGGGATCGCAACCATGTCCAACCCCACCGAACAGATCGCCGTCATTGCTTCCAGCTTGTCGATGGTGATCGCGCCCATTTCTGCTGCCTCGATCATGCCAATGTCTTCCGAAACGGGAATGAAGGAACCAGAAAGGCCGCCCACGTGGCCACACGCCATCAGCCCACCCTTCTTTACCGCATCATTAAGCAGGGCGAGGGCGGCGGTGGTTCCGGGTGCGCCCACGCGCTCTACGCCCATCTCTTCGAGGATGCGCGCAACCGAATCGCCGACCTCGGCGGTGGGGGCGAGCGACAGATCTACGATGCCGAAGGGAACCCCAAGCCGATCGGCCGCCATGTTGCCAACTAGTTGGCCAACGCGAGTGATCTGGAACGCCGCCCTCTTTATAGTTTGGGCACACTTGCCAAAAGATAGACCGGAAGCCTTCTCGAGGGCGCGGCGCACCACCCCCGGCCCGGATACGCCCACGGACAGCACCACATCCGGTTCGGCAACGCCGTGGAAGGCGCCTGCCATGAACGGGTTGTCGCCCACGGAATTGCAGAACACGACCAGCTTGGCAGCCCCGATGGCACTGCGGTCGGCAGTCTCCTCGGCCGCCTGCTTCACTACCTGCCCCATCTTTGCTACGGCAGACATGTTTATCCCGGAGCGCGAGGAACCAATCGACACCGACGAACAGACGTATTCAGTCTGTGCCAGCGCCTGGGGGATCGAATCGATCAGCAGCTTGTCAGCTGTTGTCGCGTCCTTGTCAACAATGGCGCTGTAGCCGCCAATAAAATCGACTCCTACCTCGCGGGCTGCAGCGTCCAGAGTGCGCGCCACTTTCACCATGTCCTCGGCAGACTTTGCCGCACTGGCTGCCACCAGCGCAATAGGAGTCACGGACACGCGCTTGTTCACAATGGGAATGCCCAGTTCGCCCTCGATATCGCGGGCTACCTGCACTAGGTTTTGCGCCTGCGTGGTTACCCGGTCGAAAATGTTCTTGCACAGGCGGTCCAGGTTGGGATCGGCACACTGCAGCAGCGAAATCCCCATGGTTACGGTGCGGATGTCCAGGCGATCCTCTTCGATCATCTGCAGCGTATCTAGAATCTTGTTGTAAGTAGCCAAGTTATACCTCGTGCATGGCGTCGAAAATGGCCTCGGACTGAACCTTGATGATCAGATTCTCGGCCGCGGCAACCTTGCCCATGCGTTCCTGCAAAGCAGAAATGGGCAGGCGGTCGGCGTCAAATTCGCAGTGCAAGATCATCGTGAAGTACTGGTCCATCAGCGTCTGCGAAATATTTACAATGTTTACTTTTTCTTCAGCCAGGGCGTTTGCAACAGCCGACACAATTCCAGTGTGATCGACTCCCGCCACGGTTATTATCGCATCCATGTCAACTATTGTATGGATGTTAGGAGCTGCGTCTAATGCTGCCCCCGATCCGGACAAGGGAGAGGCAGACGGAGGCCAGTTCAAGCCACCAGCAGCACGATGCCGCCGCCAATAGTTACCACGTAGGCAAGGAAGTCGAAGAGCTTTTGGTCAATCCGTTTTGCCAGCAGGTAGCCAATGACGGCGCCGATGGCCACGGCCGGTATTAGCGGTAGGGCAATGGTGAACGCGTGCCAGCTGAGCACGCCCGCGAAAACCGAAAATGGTGTCTTGATTACGTTTACTAGAAAGAAGAACCAGGTGGAGGTGCCAAGGAACGCCCTCACATCCATTCGCCTTGACAGCAGATACAGGGTCAGCGCGGGCGAACCAGCATTGGCTACCATCGTGCCAAATCCGGCAAGGGTGCCGTAGAAGGCGCTGGAAACATTGCGCAGAGTAGGCGACTTTGGCGCCCTATGTTTGTGCGGCATATAGGTGATCGCAAGCTGCATAAGCGTAAGGACGATCAGGGCAATGCCGATGCCGTACCGAACCACCGCGTCGGAGGCTAAGCGTAAGAACACGGTGCCCAAGAGGACACCTAGGACAACAACGGGCATTAGCTTCTTCAGGATCGGCCAGTTAGCGTCCTTTCGGTAAAACCACAGCGCTAGCAGATCGCCGAACAGCAAAATGATCAGTAGCACCCCTACTGATTCTTTCGCTGGCAAGACGATCGCGGCGAGTGCTACCGCGATCATGCACGCTCCTGGGATGAGTCCTTTGGAAAGGCCCGCCCCAATGCCGGCAATGAATAGGATGATCCATGCTGTTGCGCTCATGCATACAGGTTTAGCACGCGTTCGGGGTCCGACCAAAGAACGAGGGCGGGGCAACTAACGCTGGAGGCGGGTAGGTGGTGGAGGCCTTAATGGGTGCGCATGAGGGCGCAGATTTGGGCCCGTGCAGCAGCTCCGGCGCGCGTTGGCAAAAGCGGGTAAACGTGCAGTCCTGAGGGTTCTTCTACCAGATCATAGTGGCCGCCCTCGGCAGCGATCTTGTGCGCGAGCAGGTGGGCGTCCGGGTTGAAGATGTCTGCGGTACCGGTAAAGATCGTGACCGGTCCTAGCGAGGCTAGCTCCGTTGCGGGTGCTAGTAGAGGGCTGACTTTCGGATCGGTTAGCGGGGTGCTTGCGGCCCACTCTTCTAGGAACACTTTGCATCCGGGTACGCCCAGCCACGGGTCTGCCTGCTGCGCTGCGGGGATATGTGGGTTCGAGAAGGTGGCGTCGAGGGCGGGCGATATCAGAACGATTGGCATGGTGGCAGTTTTTCTTATTTCGAGGGCCGCGGACAGTGCAATCTGGCCCCCAGCCGAGTCCCCGCCTAAGGCGACTTCTCCAAACTTTTCTTTAGCCGCCAGGGTGATCCGGCCTATGGAAGGGATCACCTGCGCTGCCGTGCCAAAAGGTATGAGCGGGTAGATAGGAAGTAGAACTGCCCGCCCGGTGGTGGTGGCCATCTCGGCTGCTAACTGCCAGTGCTGGGGTGCGATCTGGTTGACCCAGCCACCCCCGTGCACGTACACGAATGCGCCCCGTGGCTGCTGATCATTTGGCACTAGCACGTATATGTACTGGCCTGCCGAGTAGGTGACCTTGATGCGCACCTGTGTCTTTCCCGGAAAGAAGCGTGGCACAATCGGCTGGGGCAATAGCGCTCTTTTCGCGATTCGCTTCCGAGCCGCCGCCGGGTCTAGGTAGGCGCGGTTCGCCCTCGTGAGTTTCAAGAAAGCGGTCACCGTCCACTGCGGGATGTGCATTGGTCCTCCTTACCGGACATTGGTATAGGCAGGACTTTACTCTGCTTCCGCCTAGACGATTGGCGAGGGTGGCTTCGCGGTGTTGGGCCTAGGGGCGGGAGCCTGTCGATCCATGGTGTTTTCGTCCAGCCTTGGCGATCTACACCATGTTTCGCTGAAAACGCCAAAGGTCGAAAAAACACCGAGGCTCGCCGTCAATTCCTGTGGAGGGGAAAAGTCTTAAGATAGCCGAATTGATTACTTTTTACGCGCAGGCTGCAATTGCCGCCTTATCGGGGGTGAGGTCGCCCTGCCGCACAGCACTTACAAGCCCAGGTTTAGCTGGTGGACCAGCAAGTCAAACTGGCCGTGCTCTCGGTAGGCAGCCGCCGGTCTAGCTGGCGAAAGAATTCAAGAAAGGGTTCGAGCCTCCGCCGGGTAACTTTAGTTTTCCCACTAGAGCGCGCCGGTTTGGCGGGCCTATTTTAGGTCTATTTTGTTGCACATTAGCGGCTACGGGCACATACCGAAGCGCATTCACTCTTTGGACTTTCCCGCCCAATTACAACGAAAAACCCCGCCGTTCCAACGGGACAGCGGGGTGCTGGCGGAGGATGGGGGATTCGAACCCCCGAGGGCTTGCACCCAACACGCTTTCCAAGCGTGCGCACTAGGCCACTATGCGAATCCTCCAGATACGCAAACGCGCTTCAATAAGTGTACTTAAAACTGCCTGACTAGTAAAACTAGAAAGCTGGGAGGTGTGCCACATCTTGTTCTTAGCAGCACTTTTTCGCCACCTATGCATCATGTCACGACAGTAGTTGCTGCTTCTGGTTCCACAGCAGCCTTACTGCCGTGTACACTGGAGCCGATCCCTCATGTGACGGTATCACCTGAACCTCCCCAGGGCCGGAAGGCAGCAAGGATAGGGTAGCTCTGCCGGGTGCGTGAGGGATCCTTATTTTTCGCTCTGGGCGCCCCAAGTATCAAATGTGGGTGACGCCCTCTAAAGTAGAGGCGTGAGCACAGCCCTATATCGCCGTTACCGTCCCGACACTTTTGACCAGGTGATCGGGCAAGAACACGTGACTAAGCCGCTTATGGCTGCCCTTCGGGCGCAAAAGGTCACCCACGCATACCTTTTCTCTGGCCCTCGCGGCTGCGGTAAGACTACCTCCGCCCGCATTTTGGCACGATGCTTGAACTGCGCGCAGTATCCTACGGACACCCCGTGTGGCCAGTGTGATTCGTGCCGCGAATTGGCTACGGGTGGTCCGGGCTCGCTTGATGTTGTAGAGATCGATGCTGCCTCGCACAACGGTGTTGATGATGCGCGTGAGCTGCGGGAGCGTGCCGCTTTCGCTCCCGTTCGCGACAGGTTCAAGATCTTCATCCTCGACGAGGCGCACATGGTCACCTCGGCTGGGTTTAATGCGCTGCTGAAGCTGGTGGAAGAGCCGCCCGAACACGTCAAGTTCATTTTTGCTACCACGGAACCCGAGAAGGTTATCTCTACCATCCGATCGCGCACCCACCATTACCCGTTCCGCCTTGTGCCTCCCGAAATCATGCGCGGTTTTCTTGCGGACATGTGCGCTAAAGAAGGAATTTCTCCCGAGGGCGGGGTGCTCAACCTGGTCATGCGCGCTGGCGGTGGATCTGTGCGCGACACGTTGGGGGTACTTGATCAGCTGATGGCTGGCTGTGACACCGAAGTGCTCAGCTATGAAATGGCTGTCCACCTGTTGGGCTACACTGACTCTACGCTGCTGGCGCAGACGGTTGACGCGATTGCCGGCCGCGATGGGGCTGGTGCTTTCCGTATTGTGGAACGCATTATTGAATCCGGCCATGATCCCAGGCGTTTCGTAGAGGATCTGTTGCAGCGCCTTCGTGACCTGTTGGTTATATCCGTATCAAATGGGGGAGCCATCGAAGCCTTGCAGGGCATCCCTCAGGACGAACTCGACCAGATGCTCACCCAGGCGAAGGTGATGGGAGCTGCTGACTTGTCTAGGGCGGCAGATCTGACAAATGAGGCCCTCACCGCTATGTCGGGTGCTATCAGCCCCCGTTTGCAGCTGGAACTGTTGATCGCCAAGCTGCTGCTACCTGCCCAGACGGTGGCGGTAGCGCCTAGCGCGGCTACCGCGGTAGCCAACCCTGACCTACCCGATTCGCCGGCAGCTATTAGACAGATGCTGTCTAAGAGGCGTGGCGGGGCTAATCAGTCGGCCGCGACTAGCCGGGCCTCGCAGCCGGAATCGTCGGCAGCTACTCGCGGGGAGGCAGCAGCGCCCGCCCAGTCAGAAAAGCCGCTACAGCAGGTTGCTCAGCCAAACTTGCAAGCTCCAGCCGAGGAAGCGGGTGAACCGCAGCAGGCGCAGACGGCCAGCCCCGAACCTGCCGGAAGACAAGATTCTCAGAGTGAACCAGAAAAGCCGCAGCCCTCGCAAGAGGCAACCATGCAGGTGCATGCTCGGCCAGAATCTGTGAAATCGGAACGCCCTCGGTCCGTCGAAGCGCCGCCGGCGCAGAAAGTGCCAGACTCTCCGGCGCCTGCCAACCAGCCGTCTGCCTCCTCTGACGGGACCACGTCGGAAACGATCCGTAACAGGTGGCAGGAGGTAACCGAATTTCTGGCGCAAAACCATGCCCGTTCCACTTGGGGGCGCCTTACTCAGGCCCAGTTGGGGACCGTGACGGATGGGCAGTTGACTATCCGCTACCAGAGCCCGGGGATGGCTCAGGCATTCAACTCGGGTACCCACACTCAGGTGCTCTCGAATGCGCTGTATCAGGTATTAGGGGTGAAACTGCAGGTTGTTGCCCTCAGTGCGGATGACCCTAATCCCACCCCGGCGCAGCGGCGCCAACCCGCTCAAGGTTCGAAGCAAGGGTCTGCTGAGAAAAACCAAAATCAGCATGTAAATGCAGTTCACAGGCAGAATGGAGGTTCTCAACCGCAGGCCGCTGCGCAAGTTCCGGAAGAGCCCGCAGATGATTCGGAGGACGATTCGTGGGGGCCCATTGCGCAACCCGCCAACTCGGTCCCTGACCCGCAGGAAGACCAGCCAGGATGGCCCCAGGTAGCTGAACCGCCAGTGGCGCCACAAGAGCCTGGGTGGGCAGATGCTGATTCATCCCCTGCCGCTGACGCGGATGATGGGTGGGGCCCGATTGCTACCCCACCTTCCCCGCCGCAGGAGACGCCCTCGAACGTCACGCCGCTGCACAAAATAAACGCGCAGCATCCGGCTGGGCGAAGCGAAGAATTTGGCCAGCCCACTCCGCCAGTAGCACAGTTTGACCCGGACCCTATCCCCACCCACCAGGGAGCCCGCGAAATTATCGAGGAGACCCTGGCGAGGGGTGCCCAACCCGAAGCCCCGGTTCAGAACGTTGACGACAATGTGAGCCCGGACGATCCTGAAGCTGAAGACACGGGGGTGGTGGGATTGGCCGCGGTGGAGGACATACTGGGCGCCCGCATCATCTCGGACACTAAGGAATAGATTTGTACGAAGGTACCCTGCAAGACCTAATCGACGAGCTTGGCCGCCTACCAGGCATAGGCCCCAAGTCGGCTGAACGGCTCGCCTTTCACATCCTGGAGATGGATACCGAGGACGTAGATCTGCTCACCTCTACCATTTCCAAGGTCAAATCCTCGGTACGTTTCTGCACCACCTGTGGCAACATTTCCGAAGGTGAAGAATGCCAGATATGTACAGACCCGCGCCGCGATGCCTCGCTAATCTGCGTGGTAGAAGAAGCGAAAGACATCGGCGTCATCGAACGCACCCGCTCCTACCGGGGCCTGTACCACGTCCTCGGAGGGGCTATCGATCCGCTGAATGGGGTGGGGCCTGATCAACTGCGCATCCGCGAACTGCTTACCCGGCTTGGTGGGGATACGGTCCAAGAAGTCATATTGGCAACCGACCCTAATATCGAGGGCGAAGCCACCGCCACGTTCCTGGCGCGAACTTTGGGAACACTAGGCCTAAAGGTTACCCGCCTGGCCTCTGGTCTGCCGGTCGGTGGGGACCTTGAATACGCTGATGAAATAACTTTGGGTAGGGCTTTAGAAGGTCGTCGTCAGGTTTAGATCCGGTAGACTGGAAGCCACTGTTAGGAAGGAACACATCGTGGTTGATTTCGACTCCATCGTACCGGTCTCTGAGCTGCCCGAACCGGAAGCATGGCTTTCGGATATGGACGGCGTTCTTGTCCACGAAAACACCGCTTTGAACGGTGCAGCTGAATTTATCGAGAAGTTGAAGGAAGACAAGAAGCCTTTCTTGGTGCTCACCAATAACTCGATCTTCACCCCGCGGGATCTGTCTGCCAGGTTGGCGCATTCGGGGTTGGATGTGCCCGAACAGAACATCTGGACGTCGGCCCTGGCTACGGCCTCTTTCCTAACCCAACAATCACCCAGGTCCACCGCTTTTGTTATTGGCGAGGCAGGACTTACCACTGCCCTCCACGAGGCCGGCTACATTATGACCGATCGCAACCCCGAATACGTGGTGTTAGGCGAGACCCGTACTTACTCCTTCGAAGTGATCACCCAAGCCTGCCGCCTAATCCAAAAGGGTGCCAAATTTATTGCCACTAACCCGGACGTGTCTGGTCCTTCCGAGAACGGGATCCTGCCCGCTAACGGCGCTGTTGCCGCAATGATTGAAGCGGTCACCGGTCACAAGCCGTACTTTGTGGGTAAGCCGAACCCGGTGATGATCAGGGCAGGGTTGAACAAGTTGGGCGCACACTCTGAAACGACGGCTTTTGTGGGCGACCGCATGGATACGGACGTGCAAGCGGGTATTGAGGCAGGGTTGCGCACCTACCTGGTGCTGACTGGTTCCACTGACCGCGAGGAGATCTTCAAGTACCCTTACCGGCCCACTAAGGTTTTTGAATCGATCGCCGACATGGTTGAAATGCTTTAACCATCCAATCTCAAAATATTGTAGTAATTTTGCCAATTCTGTATGTAGCCGTAAGGTTAGGGCACCCCTCTGGCAACTTGTATTAGCTGGTGGTGGGACCGCGCCCAAGGAGTAGTGAAGTGGCACTTATCGTCCAGAAGTATGGTGGCTCATCCGTTGCTGACGTCGACTCGATCAAACGAGTGGCCAGGCGGGTTGTGGCCACTACTAACGCGGGCCACCAGGTAGTTGTGGTTGTTTCGGCCATGGGGGATACTACGGACGACCTGCTGGATATGGCAGGTCAGGTATCTTCTGAACCGGCGCAACGCGAGATGGACATCCTTCTTACTGCTGGCGAACGCATCTCCATGTCACTGTTGGCCATGGCAATAACGGCGGAAGGTAAGGAAGCTAGCGCGTTCACTGGCCCGCAGGCAGGCATTCACACGGATGCGAAGTACGGGCGTGCCTCGATCACCGCCCTCATTCCTGAACGCATTGCCCGCTCAGTTCAGGCCGGTAATGTTGCGGTAGTGGCCGGTTTCCAAGGGGTAAACGATTTTGACGACGTGACCACCCTTGGCCGTGGCGGCTCGGACACTACGGCGGTCGCCCTCGCCCAGGCGTTGCACGCGGACGTGTGCGAAATATATACGGATGTAGATGGCCTATTTAGTGCAGACCCGCGAGTGGTGCCCATGGCGCACAGGCTGCAACGGGCCGACTTTGAAGAGACGTTGGAACTGGCGGCGCACGGAGCGAAGATCCTGCACCTGAGGGCGGTCGAATTTGCTCGCCGCTACCGTGTGCCTCTACACGTGCGGTCGTCTTTTTCCAGCAAGGAAGGAACGTGGATTTCCGATGGGCCAGCTTCGGCGGCACTGCGGGGAGTCGTTCCTAAGGCAGCCCTTCCAACCAGTGAGGAGTATTCCGTGGAAGCACCTATTATTAGCGGCATTGCCCATGATCGTTCCCAAGAGAAGATCACGGTGGTAGGGCTTCCAGATAAGCCTGGCGCAGCAGCTAAGCTGTTTGAAATTGTGGCATCTGTGGGTGCCAACATTGACATGATTGTGCAGAACGTGGGCGTTTCTGAACAGGGCAGGGCGAACGTCTCTTTTACTCTTCCCGAGGCCGATTCGCGCCGCACGCTGCAGGCCATCTCGGATGCGAAGGAGGAACTGGGCTACCGCGAGCTTTTGGATAACCGCGAGATCGGCATCCTGTCTTTGGTGGGGGCCGGTATGCGCACCAACCCGGGGGTGTCAGCGAAACTGTTTGGGGCTCTTTCGCAGGCGGGGATCAATATCGAGATGATTTCTACTTCCGAGATCCGCATTTCGGTGGTAACAGATTTGGACGAGCTGGATGATGCGGTGCGGGCCGTACATTCGGCGTTCGGCTTAGACGCCTCCGAAACCGAGGCGGTAGTTTATGGAGGTACGGGACGATGAGTTTGACCCTGGGTGTCGTAGGAGCAACTGGCCAGGTAGGGCGCGTGATGCGAACGATTCTGGCAGAACGGGATTTCCCAGCTGACAAGGTGCGTTTCTTTGCCTCTTCGCGGAGTGCGGGCAAAGTGCTGGATTACCGGGGCACCGCGGTAACTGTCGAGGACGTGGCCACAGCCGATCTGACGGGCATAGATTTGGCGATTTTCAGTGCGGGTGGGGCGGCTTCGCGCGAGTTCGCACCCAAGTTTGCCACCGCCGGTGCCGTGGTGGTGGACAATTCTTCGGCTTGGCGGAAGGACCCGCAGGTTCCCCTGGTGGTGTCGGAGGTGAATCCGCACCAGATTTCGAATCGGCCGAAGGGCATCATTGCGAATCCGAATTGTACGACCATGGCAGCCATGCCTGTGCTGAAGCCGTTGCATGATGCGGCTGGGCTGACCCGGTTGCAGGTAGCCACCTATCAGGCAGTCTCCGGGTCTGGGCTCGCGGGCGTGAAGACTCTGATTAGCCAGACCAAGAAGGGCGTGGAGCAGGACCTGACGGGGCTGGTCACTGACGGTGGGGCAGTGGATCTCGGAGAAGGAACTGGCCCGTACGTGCACCCCATCGCGTTTAACGTGGTGGCGTTGGCAGGCAACCTGGTGGAAGATGGCACTGAGGAAACCGACGAAGAACAGAAGCTGCGCAATGAATCCCGCAAGATTCTTGAAATCGCGGACTTGCCTGTGTCCGGTACCTGTATTCGCGTGCCCGTGTTTACTTCGCACACGCTGGTGGTGCACGCGCAATTCCGTGACGCCCTCAGTGTGGAGCAAGCCAAGAACCTGTTAGCCAAGGCCCCGGGAGTGCGCCTGGTGGATGTGCCGTCGCCTTTGCAGGCGGCCGGGCAGGATCCCTCGCTTGTGGGCCGCATCAGGCAGGATTATTCTGCCCCGCAGGGCCACGGCCTGGTCATGGTGATCACCTCTGACAACCTGCGCAAGGGTGCGGCACTGAACGCGATCCAGATTGCGGAACTGGTAGCTAAGGATCTGTAAACCATCTGCGGTAATGTGGAGCCCGTGAAGATCCTAGTAATTGGCTCAGGCGGGCGCGAACATGCCCTTGCGCTGGCACTGAAGGCAGATCCGCAAGTAACCGACATTTACTGCATGCCGGGCAATCCAGGCATTTCGCAGGTAGCGACCCTTATCGAGGGCGACGCTAACGATGGGGCGCAGGTGGCGCAGGCCGCGCAGCACCTGGGTGTAGACTTGGTCGTGGTGGGACCGGAAGCCCCGCTGGTGGCTGGGGTAGCTGACGCGGTGCGGCAGGCCGGAATTGCCTGTTTCGGCCCCGGTGCTGAAGCGGCCCGGTTGGAAGGGTCGAAGGCCTTTGCCAAACAGGTCATGGAGGAAGCGGGGGTACCTACCGCTCGCGCATTGACCTGCCATAATCAGGATGAGCTGCAGGGGGCACTAGCCGAGTTCGGCGCCCCGTACGTAGTAAAAGAGGACGGACTGGCAGCTGGCAAGGGCGTGGTAGTCACCTCGGATTTGCAGCAGGCTTTTGACCATGGCGCGGATATTTTTGCGCGCGGCGGTTCTCTGATTGTCGAGGAATACTTGGACGGGCCGGAGGTGTCCCTGTTCTGTGTTTGTGACGGCAAGACTGTTCTTCCGCTAGCGCCAGCGCAGGATTTCAAACGTGCGCTTGATGGGGATGAAGGCCCCAACACGGGCGGTATGGGGGCCTACTCGCCGTTGGAGTGGGCACCGGCCGACCTTACGGAACAGGTGTTGCAGAAGGTTGCTGTACCTACCGTGCAGCGCATGGCTGAACGCGGCACCCCCTTTTCCGGACTGCTTTACTGCGGGCTGGCACTGACTTCGAAGGGCGTGCGCGTTGTCGAATTCAACGTCCGCTTTGGCGACCCTGAAACTCAGGTAGTGCTGGCCAGATTGCGCTCTCCGCTGGGGCAACTGCTGTTGGCAGCAGCTACCGGGAAACTGGCTGATTTTGGGGAACTCGAATGGTCCGAGCAGGCGGGCGTGTGCGTCGTTCTCGCTTCGCCCGGATACCCGCAGAAGGCGAAGACGGGGGGAGCGCTGACGGGCTTGGAAGAGGCCGAAGCACTCGAGGGCGTACACGTTGTTCACGCCGGTACTGCCCGGAAGGGGCAGGGGCTTGTGTCTGCTGGGGGGCGTGTGCTTGCTGTTGTCGCCTTAGGCCAGGATATTGAGGCTGCTCGAACGAAGGCATACCAGGGGATGCAGCGGATTTCTCTTCCGGACGGGCACTACCGGCTCGACATTGCTGAGGCGAAAGCGTGAGTTTAGAAAAGGACGAGGCCGAACTTACGGAGTTTGTAGCTCAGACTCGCAAGCAGTTCGACCAGCAGAAGGAGCTGGCTGACGCGCAGGTGCACCAGGGGATCGACCAGTTGGTGGCGCAGTTGCGGGCGCGCTCTGCGAAGGGGCTGCTGCCCCCGGAGCCGCAGGTGAAGGTTGCCCGCCCTGCTATTTCGCGTCCGGCCCGTCTGGAGCAGGCCGGGCCCTTCCCTGATTACGATCGGGTGCTTTCGGCGCAGGATGTGGTAGCCCTCGGTGCAAAACCGGATTTCAGTGGCAAAACCATCAAGGAATTGGCTTCTGCCATGCGCCCGCCTGCCCTACCGCAGCCCACGCCCGGTAGCGTGCAGGTGGTAATTGGCCAAACGGGCAGTGCCGAAATGGTGCGCGAGTGGGCCTTACGCCTTGCCGGCCGCATTGACTCAGATGCGCAGGTACTTCTTTCCGGAGCAAAGACGCTGTTGCCCGGCACGGGGGACCGGGTGCGCACCGCCGCCGATTTGCAGAAGGCAATTCATGAGGGCGTCACAACAGTGTTAGCGGTAGTAGACTCTGCAGTGCCTTCCCACCAGCGCACGGCGCAGCGTCTTTTGGAGGCCGCTGAACCGGCGTTTACCTGGGCGATTGGGCAGGCAGATGATGCTCAGCTAGAAGCGTGGTTGGCCGAACTGCCGGCAGGTATTGACGCCGACGCCCTCGTGCTGGACGGGGTGTGGGATGCGCCGGCGCCGCTGCGCAACGCCTATTTGTCGGCCCCGGTTTCGGTGTTGGAGGGGGCGCCAGCGAAGGCCGGCGTGTGGGCGGCTCTGATTGCCGATCGAATCTGAAAGAGTGCTCATAATCCATTTCGGCGGTACTGTGAGTCAGAAGTGTTTGTTTTTTACTCGCAGGGGGCTAAATGCTCGTATTAACCAGGCGCCCGGGCGAAAAGATCGTCATTGGCGATTCCGTTACTCTGACTGTGGTAGAGGCGCATCGTGATGCGGTGCGTATTGGCATAGAAGCGCCGCGCGACGTAAAGATTCAGAGGGCGGAGCTATTGGATGACGAGGTAGAGGGCGGGCAGCAGACAGCCCGGTAGGGACTTTGTTCCTAGATTCTGCGCGCGAAAGTGTCATCTATGGCACAATGGGTTGGTAACCCAAAGGCGGGAGGATCCGAACATGTCGAACATTCAGGCCAGCGGCAGCGATGCTCGGGGCGCAAAGTGGCGCATCCAGCAGCGGTGGTGGAACCGTTCAGAATTGTTAGCTGCCTGTCTATTGCTGTTGTTCCCAGCTTTTTGCACCTACGGTTTCCGCATGGTGGTAGGCAAAGAGCTGCCGCCGGTTGTCCCGTTTAGTTGGGGCGCGCTCTCTCATCCCATCCGCGTATCTGGGTCGCAAAGTTACTGGATCGAGGGCGCTGTGTGCCTAGTGCTGGCGGCTGTTGGCATCGCCCTCACCATTGCCTTCAGGGGTGGTGAGCGTATGCGCCGCATCGTGCCGCCCTTCCTTGGGGCCGCTGCATCGGTTATCAGTGCGGGCTGGGTTATTAGCGTCTTGTACTCAATGGGCACGATCTCGTCCAAACCCTTCGCCATCTTTGCTATCGGGGCTGCAGCCGTAGTTGGTATTCCTATCTATTTCTGCCTGCGCAAGCCCCTAGAGGTGTCCAGATATTCGGCGTAACTTTGTGTCGTCATACAGTGGTGACATTATTAAGCCATGAGCCAACCAAAAATTCCTGGCTGGAAGCACCTCTCCAGCGGAAAAGTTCGTGACCTATACATCCCCGAATCTGGCGATCAGGATCGACTCCTGGTTGTTGCTTCTGATCGCATTAGCGCATACGACTACATTCTTCCCTCGGTTATTCCCGACAAGGGAAAGGTGCTGACCCAGCTTTCCCTGTGGTGGTTTGAGCAGCTGTCGGATCTGATTGACAATCACCTGGTGGTAGACGCCGAGGTGCCTGAACAGGTTGCCGGGCGGGCCATGGTGGTAAAGCGCCTCAACATGTACCCGATCGAATGTGTGGCACGCGGATACCTGACAGGGTCAGGGCTCGTTGAATATAAGCAGTCTAAATCTGTGTGCGGGGTGGGCCTGCCTGGCGGACTCGTCGAGGCCTCCAAGCTACCCACCGCAATTTACACTCCCGCCGCCAAAGCGGAATTGGGCGAGCATGACGAGAACGTTTCTTTCGAGCGCACTGCCCAGATGGTAGGCGAAGAAGCCGCTACCGCTTTGAAAGAAAAGACCATTCAAATCTACGAGAAGGCTGCCGCTATCGCATTGAATAAGGGCATTATTATTGCCGACACCAAGTTTGAATTTGGTGCAGACGAACAGGGCAACCTAGTGCTGGCAGACGAAGTATTGACCCCCGATTCATCGCGCTTCTGGCCGGTAGACAAGTGGCAGGAAGGCCAGGTTACGCCCTCTTTCGACAAGCAGTATGTGCGCGATTGGCTGACCAGTGCCGAATCTGGGTGGGATCGTGCCTCTGGCCAGGAACCCCCAACTCTTCCCGAACAGGTTGTTGAGGCAACCCGCGCTCGCTACGTGGAAGCCTACGAAACCACTACTGGGAAAACCTTTACCGCCTAAGAAACCGGGTAGCCGTTGCTACCCGGTTTCTTAGTAAACTTATAAAGTCCAAACCAACCCCCTATTTGGAGGACCTATGGGACGCATCGTCGTCGACATTATGCCCAAACCTGAAATCCTTGATCCGCAAGGTAAAGCAATTTTAGGAGCGTTGCCCCGAATCGGCATCGATTCTTTTACTTCCGTCCGTCAGGGCAAACGTTTTGAACTGGCCACCGAGGGCGAAGTTACTCAGAAGGATCTGGATGCTGCCAAGGAAGCCGCCACTGAGCTGCTTTCTAACCCCATTATCGAGAACGTTGTTCGAGTAGAAGCGGTGGAGGAATAGTGGCGCGCATAGGTGTGGTAACTTTCCCTGGCACGCTTGACGACGGGGACGCCCGGAGGGCGGTGCGCCTGGCAGGGGCCGAGCCGGTGCGGCTGTGGCACAAGGATGCTGATTTGCACGGGGTGGATGCGGTAATCTTGCCCGGTGGTTTTTCTTACGGTGACTACTTGCGCTGCGGGGCAATCTCTTCCTTCGCTCCCGTGATGAACGGGGTGGTGGATGCTGCCAAAAAGGGCATGCCTGTCCTCGGTATTTGCAATGGTTTCCAGGTGCTGTGTGAAGCGCACTTGCTACCTGGGGCGTTGATCCGAAATGATCACCAGCGTTTCATTTGCCGCGACCAAAAGCTGGTGGTGGAAAATACCACTACGGTCTGGACTCGCGAATTTGAACAGGGAGCGCAGATCACCATTCCGCTAAAAAATGGCGAGGGCAACTTCCAGCTAGATCCCGAAGGGCTGAAGCGTCTTGAGGGACAGGGGCAGGTTGTGTTCCGCTACGTAGATGTGAATCCCAACGGGTCTATGAATGACATTGCCGGCGTCGCCAACGAGGCGGGCAACGTAGTAGGTCTGATGCCGCACCCAGAACATGCTGTAGAACAGGGCTTTGGTCCCGAGTCTGCAGATGGTCCTCACGGTGGCACCGATGGGCTGGGACTGTTCAAATCTGTCCTGCAATCGCTGCTGTCGTAGCTTATCCCCAAGTTTCCCACAGACTCGGCTGCGAATATGCAACCTGTGCACAACCCTGTGGATAAAACCTGTGGATAACTTTGGGAGGCTGAATGGCAATAAATTAGACATTAATGTGGTAACCGCATAATTCCGCTAGAAAGTCAACTTTAAAGTGAGACTTGAGAGTATCTCGATTTGCGTGCACAACCCTTGCAAATCTGGGGATAACTGTGGATTACCCGGTCACGAATGTGGATAAAACTTACAGGCGCCAACAAAATTTTTCCTGACAGAGCGCACCTATGAAAAAACTCACCCAAGCTCGTAACGAGACGGAGAATCGATGAGCAACAAACCGGCAAACGTAGAGCACCCCGACACGGTTGCGGATGCGGCGGCAACGCCCGACACCGCTATGCCGTACGCCGAATTAGGGCTCAAAGACGACGAATACGCGGATATTAAGAAGCTGCTGGGAAGGCGTCCAACTAACGCAGAGCTGGCAATGTATTCGGTCATGTGGTCTGAGCACTGCTCCTACAAGTCCTCGAAAAAACATTTGGGCGAACAATTCGGCGGCAAGACCACCCAGCAAATGAAAGAGCGGCTGCTGGTAGGGATGGGTCAGAACGCCGGCGTCGTGGACGTGGGCGACGGGATGGCGGTCACCTTTAAGGTGGAATCGCACAATCACCCCTCGTTCGTGGAGCCGTACCAGGGCGCAGCGACCGGCGTTGGCGGTATTGTCCGCGACATTATTGCAATGGGCGCCCGCCCAGTGGCAGTCATGGATCAGCTCCGTTTCGGGGATCCGAAGAACGCTGACACAGCCCGCGTGGTACACGGGGTAGTGGCTGGCGTCGGCGGCTACGGCAACTGTTTAGGCCTGCCTAACATTGGCGGCGAAACCGAATTCGATCCCTCTTACCAGGGCAATCCGCTAGTTAACGCGCTGTGCGTGGGAGTGCTAAAGCACGAGGACATTCACCTGGCAAACGCCGAGGGCGTCGGAAATAAAATCGTCCTATTCGGTGCTCGTACCGGCGGCGACGGTATTGGGGGCGCCTCTATCCTGGCTTCCGAAACCTTCGAGGACGGCATGCCGGCCAAACGGCCATCCGTCCAGGTGGGTGACCCCTTCATGGAAAAGGTGCTCATCGAATGCTGCCTGGAACTATTTGCGGCTGACCTCGTAGAGGGCATCCAGGACCTGGGCGCGGCAGGCATCTCCTGCGCCACCTCCGAACTGGCCTCAAACGGCAACTCTGGTATGCACGTCGACCTCGAAAATGTGCTTCTGCGCGACCCCACCCTGACTGCAGGCGAGATCCTGATGTCGGAATCGCAAGAACGCATGATGGCAGTTGTGGCTGCCGACAAGATTGATGCCTTCATGGACGTCATCAACAAGTGGGACGTGGAAGCAGCCGTGATTGGCGAGGTGACCGGCGACGGCAGGCTCACCATCGACCACTACGGCGAACGCATCGTGGACGTAGACCCGAAGACAGTGGCCCACGACGGTCCAGTCTACGATCGCCCGTACTCCCGCCCGGCCTGGCAGGATGACCTGCAGGCGGATACCTCCGACAAGCTGGCTCGCTCTGAGTCTTCTGCTGCTTTAGAAGAAGAGCTACGCAAGATAGTACTCAGCCCAAACGGTGCCTCCAAAGCGTGGGTAACCGACCAGTACGACCGCTACGTGCGCGGCAACACTGCATTGGCTCAGCCCGACGATGCGGGTGTCATCCGCGTAGTAGAAGAATCTAACCGCGGCGTAGCCATCGCTACTGACGCGAACGGTTGGTACACCAAGCTCGACCCGTATGCTGGCGCCCAGCAGGCGCTCGCGGAGGCCTATCGCAACGTGTGCACCGTTGGGGCTCGCCCGATGGCAGTGACCGACTGCCTGAATTTTGGTAACCCGGAAGATCCGGACGCAATGTGGCAACTAGTTACCGCTATGACTGGTATGGCTGACGGCTGTAAGGTGCTGGGCACGCCGGTTACCGGCGGCAACGTGTCTCTGTACAACTCCTCTGGAACTGAGAAGGGGCAGCCGGATTCTTCGATCAACCCGACTCCTGTAGTGGGCATGTTGGGCTTGATCGACGATGTTACGAAAGCTGTGCCTTCCGGCTGGAATGAACAGGGACTTGCCGTCTTGCTGCTAGGCGAGACTAACGACGAACTGGATGGTTCTGCCTGGGCTCGCGAAGTCCATTCGCACCTGGGTGGGCTGCCCCCGAAGGTGGATTTTGAAGCGGAAATGGCGCTGGGTCGAGTACTTATTGCGGTAGCTCAGGCCGAGGTGGACGGTATTCGCGTTGTCAAAGCGGCACACGATATTTCCAATGGCGGCTTGGCTGCAGCAGTGCTGGAGTCGGCTTCACGTTTCGGTATTGGCGCCAACATCGATCTGGCTCGCGTCGGTTTCGAGGGACAGGACGACACAGTCCGGCTGTTCTCGGAATCGCAGGCGCGCGCTTTGGTTGTGGTACCTGAAGTGGCCGTGTCCATGGTTGCTGCCGCAGCGGAAGCAGAGGGCGTAGCTTGCTCGCGCATTGGTACTACCGGTGGTTCGATGGTCACCTTCACTCGTTCTAACGAGAGCGAGCCGGCTGACTTTGAAGAGTCTGTTGCGGGTGCGGCTGACCGGTCTGTGATCGCTTTGGACCTGGCCGATTTGGCCGAGGCTTCCCGCAAGGTGTTGCCGGAACTGTTTGCGTAGCCGGTAGTTGGTCCCGGGCTAGGCTCGGGACCAACGATGGTAGCGTGAAGCCATGCCTATCCTGATTGCTGGTATTTTTTCTGTTCTTTTGACTTTGCAGGCACTGTATTGCCTGTTCCTGGTTATTGCCCCCGGGCGCGAGGGGTTTCGGGTGGGGCATCCGCTAGGTTTGCCCTTTAAGGTGTTGCGTAGGAGCGAGACGGTTTGGCATCGGGCGCACATGCATGCCTGCCCATTCTTCTTATTGGCGATTGCCCTAGCTTTGATAAACATTGTGGTGCTGGTGGCGTTGGCCCCTTATGTTTCTGTTGCTACTGGCGTGATTGCCGGCATTGGCTCGGTAATCATTGTGGCAGGTATGTGGGCCCTAGCGGCAGCTGCGGCTTTGCGGTGGGCGAGATTGAACTAGCTGCCCAAAGTTTCCTTGCGAACTTTTAGTTTAGTCAAAGACAAGTGTATAACTATTGGTGCGCACCTAACGGAATAGTAAAGCGCGGGTAAAGCCCGGGTGTCTAGGGAAGGAATATAATGCATAAAGCAGCAGAAGCGGTGTACCAAGACGTGTTGCGCCGCAACCCAGCAGAACCAGAATTTCACCAGGCAGTAGCAGAATTTCTGAACTCTATCGGGCCGGTTTTGGATGAGCATCCCGAATACGCCGACCATGCCCTGTTAGAAAGATTGGTAGAGCCGGAACGTCAGATTATTTTTCGCGTCCCCTGGATCGACGACTCTGGCAAGTGCCAGGTAAACCGCGGCTATCGTGTTGAATTCAACTCCGCCCTCGGCCCGTACAAGGGTGGCCTCCGCTTCCACCAATCCGTAAACCGCAACATCATCAAGTTCCTTGGCTTTGAACAGATTTTCAAAAACTCTCTAACCGGGCTTGGCATCGGCGGTGGCAAAGGTGGGTCTGACTTTGACCCGCACGGGCGCTCCGACAACGAAGTGATGCGTTTTTGTCAGGCCTTTATGAGTGAACTGTACCGTCACATCGGCCAGTTCACAGACGTACCTGCCGGCGACATTGGCGTGGGTGGGCGCGAAATCGGTTACCTGTTTGGTCAATATAAGAAACTGACCAACCGCTTCGAAGCAGGCGTCTTGACGGGGAAGAAGCTCGGCTGGGGCGGCTCGCTTGGGCGCACGGAAGCAACCGGTTACGGCACTGTCATGTTCGCCCAGTCCATGCTGGGCACCATATCGGAAGGGCTTGAGGGTAAAAGCGTAGCGGTTTCCGGTTCCGGCAACGTAGCAATTTATGCGGCGCAATATGCCCAAATGAAGGGCGCAAAGGTGCTGACCGTGTCTGATTCGAACGGGTGGGTCTACGACAAGGACGGCATTGACGTAGAGCTACTACAGCAAGTCAAAGAGGTAGAACGAGGGCGGGTAAGCGATTACGCGCAACGCAAGAGCGGTGCCGTATTCCACGCCGAAGGCCGTCCCTGGCAGGTAGCCGTGGACGTGGCGCTGCCGTGTGCGACCCAGAATGAACTCTCGCAGGAGGACGCTAAGACTCTGGTGAGCAACGGAGTGAAGGTAGTTGCCGAGGGGGCTAACATGCCGTGCACCCCGGGCGCTATCGACGCTTTCCAGCAGGCAGGCGTGCTCTATGCTCCGGGCAAGGCCGCAAACGCTGGGGGAGTAGCAACCTCCGCCCTCGAGATGGAACAGAATGCTTCCCGCACGAAGTGGACCTTCGAGCAGGTAGCCACAAAGCTGGAACACATCATGGCCGACATTCACGACACCTGTGCGGAAACTGCTGCCCGCTACGGGGCCGAGGGCAACTACGTGCTGGGCGCGAACATTGCGGGATTCAAGCGCGTAGCTGACGCCATGATCGATCAGGGATTCATCTAAAAATAGCAGTGGGGTGTGGATCGATTCACAGTTACGGTGATGATCGCGTTATCCTTTAGACATGATTGATCTTCGTGCACTTGAAGCCGATCCCACCCCCGGCTACGCCTCGCAGAAGGCTCGCGGGGAGGACCCGGCCCTTATCGACCAGGCCATTGCAGCAGACCGCAAGCGTCGCGAGGCGCTTAGCGAATTCGAATCCGCCCGTGCGGAACAGAAATCTGTGTCTAAGTCGGTGGGTAAGGCCAGTCCCGAAGAACGTCCAGCCGTCCTCGCAAAGGCGAAGGAACTGGCAGCACACGTAAAGGAACTGGAAGCCGAGGCTAATAAGGCGGCTGAAGAGGCTCGCGCAATTGCCATGCGCATCGACAACATTGTCAGCCCGGAAGCCCCCACCGGTGGGGAAGAGAACTTCACCGACCTAGAGCACGTGGGGGAGCGGCGCGACTTCGCCGCAGAAGGGTTTGAACCCAAGGATCACCTGGCAGTAGCCGAAGGGCTCGATGCCATTGATATGAAGCGGGGCGCTAAAGTATCCGGCTCGCGCTTCTACTACCTAAAGGGCATCGGCGCCCGCATGGAACTGGCATTCCTTACCATGGCATGGGACCAGGCCGAGGCTGCTGGTTTCGTCCCCATGATTACGCCCACCATGGTCAGCCCCCAAACAATGGGAGGCACCGGCTTTTTGGGTGCCCACGCTGACGAGATCTACCATCTAGAGGCAGACGACCTGTACTTGACGGGTACCTCCGAAGTGGCGTTGGCTGGCTACCACACTGACGAGATCTTGGATCTGTCTAACGGGCCGAAGCGCTACACCGGTTGGTCTACGTGCTACCGGCGCGAGGCCGGCGCTGCGGGCCGCGACACTCGCGGCATCATCCGCGTCCACCAGTTCAATAAGGTGGAAATGTTCAGCTACTGTCGCATTGAGGACGCAGCTGAAGAGCACAAGCGCTTGCTTGGGTGGGAACGCGAGATGCTGGGCAAGATGGAGCTTCCCTACCGGATCATCGATACTGCAGCAGGCGACCTTGGTTCTTCTGCGGCTCGCAAGTTTGACTGTGAAGCATGGCTCCCTTCGCAAGAGCGATGGATGGAGGTAACCTCCACTTCGAACTGCACTCAGTTCCAGGCCCGCCGGCTAGGAATTAGGGAACGCATTGAACAGGATGGGCGCCAGGTTACCCGCCCGGTAGCCACTCTAAATGGCACCCTGGCCACTACCAGGTGGCTAGTCGCCCTCTTCGAAAACCATCAGCAGGCTGACGGATCCCTGTATATTCCTAAGGCAATGCGCCCGTACCTGGGTGGTCGCGAACTGATCGAACCGGTGAATGCATAAGCTATACCAAACATTGAACGCGCAGGGACTCACCTTTTCGGCGTCAGAAAACATGCCCGTAACAGGAACGTTTATTCCGCCTGAATTCGGTGGGGACCTGCGCGTTAGTGGTGGTTCTAAAACGGCGCCACTGCCGCAGGTCGTCGCTGGCGAAGCACCCGCACAGGTGGTAGATGCTAGTGGCGATCAGCTAGTGGTCCCAGAACAGCTTAGGGGAGTAGATCCGGCGAAGCTGCTGGTTGCTTTTGACATTGACGGCACCATTTTGGGGCGCGATGGTTCTATGTCCAGCGCGGTGTTGCAATCGTTGCGCGCCTTAGACGCTGCTGGGGCCAATGTTGTTATTGCTACTGGCCGTTCCATTCCGGCAGTGGCTGGGGTGCTCACTCTGTTGCAGTTGCGGCATGGCTTCGTAGTTTGTTCTAACGGGGCGGTGGTGTTGCGCACCGCGCCGGGAAAGACGGCCGGGGCGATCGACTACAAGGTGGTAAAAACCGTAACCTTTCCGCCGGCGCCAATCATCGATCGGCTAGTAGAAAAGATCCCGGATGCTTACGTAGGGGTAGAAGCGGTAGGATCCGGATTTTTGGTGTCGGAGCACTTCCCGGCTGGCGAACTGATCGGCGAACAACAAGTGGTAGGTTGGCAAGGACTGCGGCAGAAGGAAGTGACCCGGGTTATCCTGCGGGCGCCTTCGTTAAGCGCACAAGATTTGAAAGACATCGTGGCTGGCCTTGGGATTGACACGGTGCAATGGGACATTGGGTGGACTGCTTGGCTAGACGTTGTGTCTGAAGATTCCACCAAGGCTAGGGCCTTAGCGGAGCTAGCAGATACTTTGGGCGTTGACCATGCGCATACGGTTGCCGTTGGGGACGGCTCTAACGACGTGGCAATGATCGACTGGGCCAGTTGGGGGCTTGCCATGAAGAACGGTTCCCAGGATGCCAAATCCGTGGCCGCTGCGGTACTTCCCCCGGTCACAGAAAATGGGGCAGCGCTGGTAGGAAAGCTTCTGCTCGGATAGGTAAAACCTGGCGTACTCGGCCTGTACTCTTAAGGGGTAATCCTCAACGTAGCGGATGGGAGTAGGCGTGGGTTGGTTCAATTCGATAGAACACAACAGGTGGTTGTCGCAGCAAATGCGCGACCTTCTAGATTTCGGCAAGAACTCGCTGGTAGAGGGCGGGTTCGGGTCGATGGATTTGGAAGGAAAAGTAGACTCTGAAGCGCAACTGCCCCTGTTCGTCACCTGCCGCATGGTGCACGTTTACTCGCTGGGGACGCTCATGGGTATCCCCGGTTGCAGGCGGATGGTAGACCACGGAGTCAGAGCGCTTACGGAAGCCTTCTACGACCATGACCATGGCGGCTGGTATGACCAGATAGAGCCGAAATTGGACCAGAACGGGCATGGCATTGCTGCCTCTAAGGTAAAGATGGCTTATTCGTCTGCCTTTGTGTTGCTTGCTGCGTCCTCGGCGGCAGTGGCGAATAGACCCGGCGCGCAGGAGCTCTTGGCGCTTGCCATGCGGGACCAGGACAAACACTGGTGGGATCCGGAATACCAGATGGTTGTGGACGATCGCAGCCTAGATTTCACTTCGACCTCGGACTACCGGGGGATGAATGCAAATATGCACACCTGCGAGGCCTACCTGGCGTGCGCGGACGCTACCACCCAGCCGAAGTGGCTAGACCGCGCGATGGCGATATTGGGGCGGATGCGCAGAAACGCCCAGCACAATAACTGGCGCATTCCGGAACATTATTCGCCGCAGTGGGAGCCGCAACTGGATTACAACCAGGACAACCCTGCAGACCAGTTCCGCCCCTTTGGATGTACGCCGGGACATGGCATGGAATTTGCAAAGCTCTTGGTGGCGGCACGTGGAGCACTAATTAGGGCGGGCCGTGAGGTTCCCGAGTGGATGCTTGAAACGGCCAGTGAATTGTTTATGAGGGCGCGCCAAGACGGGTGGGCACGCAACGGCAAGCCCGGTTTCGTGTATACGACGGATGCGCGTGGAGGAGTGGTGATTGCCGATCGCATGCACTGGGTAGTATGCGAGGCAATCGGGGCGGCCGTAGCGCTGCGGCGGGCAGAATTGGACGGTCCGGGTGAGCCCGATCGGGGGCTGATCGAGGACTATGAGCACTGCTACCGTACGTTTATTGATTACGCGGACGAGTACCTGATAGCCGGGGATGGGAAGTGGAACCACCAGCTGGGCCCGGATAACCAGTTGGCTACGACCATTTGGCCGGGCAGGCCAGATATCTACCACGCAGTGCAAGCTATGCTGGCCCAGCGGGTTCCTGTATCTCCTGCGTTCGCGCAAGCTCTTGATCAAGGGCTATTGGACACGCCGCAGAGCTTGGGGCAGGAAAAGGGCAGGCCCACCCGCAGGTGAGCCTGCCGCGTGGGCGGTGCTGACTACTTCAGATTCTGGTCGTAGTGGGCGCGCTCGCCGCCAATGTACTTGGGGCGGGTGCGCGCTGCGGTCACGTGTGCTGCTCCGACTTCGGTAGCAGCGAGCCTGACCGGGGAAGCAACGTGCTTCAGATGCATCCCGATGAACGTGTCGCCGATGTCTAAACCGCCCTCCACAGCGACCTTCTCTACTAGCCACGGCTCCTGGATATGTGCGTAGGCGGCACACGAGAAGGATCCGCCCGCGTGTAATTGTGGAACTGCGTTCACCCGTTCAAAACCGCGTTTTCGTGCCAGCTCAGCGGGTACCACGAGGGCGCGGTTCAGGTGTTCACAGCACTGTGCGATTGGAGTTACGCCCGTGCCATCGGTTGCTGCGCACACGCCTTGCCAGACGGCCTCGCCGATCTGTGGTGAAGAAGCCTTGCCAATGCGGTCTCCCAAGATCTCTGACGAAGAACACCCCACTACTATTGCGTCGCCGTCGGAAAGTTTAGCTTTTTCCAGAAGCTCTTTTACTAGGTCGGCAACTTGGGTGCGCACTTGCTCTGCTGAAATATCTGTCTGCGGTGACATTACCCCTCCTAAAATATGGCAATGCGGCACTCCCAGTCTATGCGTTCGGGAGGAGGAAGTAGCTAGCTTGATTTTCGTGGTTGGTTGTTAATTGGTTAGACTGGGAGGCGCGCTTCGCGTTTGGAGAGTTGTCCGAGCGGCCGAAGGAGACGGTCTTGAAAACCGTTGTGTCAGCAATGGCACCAAGGGTTCGAATCCCTTACTCTCCGCTCTACCCCGCCATTCCGTTGGAATGGCGGGTTTTTCGTTGTAATAGTGCGGAAAAGGCCGAAGGGTGAATGTGCGGCGGTATGCGTCTATAGCCGCTAATTTGCAACAAAATAGACCTAAAATAGACCCGAGTTCGCCTATTTTCTAGTAGTTAGTACAGCGAAGAGCGAGAATGCACCGCAAGCGAATCCAGTAATTCCGAGTCCTAAGTTAAATGCGGGCGGAAGGGTAAACGGAAAAACGGTAATAAGGCCGATTGCTAGGGCGATTAGGCCAGTAATTCTAGCGACAGCTAACCTGGTTGGAGTTGTCGCCCCGTCCTGGGAAGGATGATCTGCGGAGGAATCGCCTACCATTTGGCCTTTAGTGAGGCGATATTTTTGGGCTATAAGGCTAATTACAGCGGCACATAGGGTGAAGACGCACGCCCCAATAGCGAACCAGGAGGAACGGTGCGAGGCCGAGGCTAAACAGATCAATGTAGCCGCTACTATGATGAACCAAGTTGTATCGTTTTTTCTCATGGCGCCAGAGTATAGGTCGCCTGTGCGAAATGATGACTCGCACTTCTGGGTTTATTCAAAAAATGTCTCTTAGAGCGGCGGGCTATTAATAGAATTTATTCTGCTAGTCGCCATTTGAACCTAGAGGCGATGTTGGCTGCTGCCCACACCTAGGCTGTGCAACCCGCATGGCAGGAACCGTCGTCAGGATGGGAGTCACCGGCCCTGGGGCGGCCCGCCTACTAAACCAGATCGACATAACCATAAAACCGGCAACAATACGCCAATGGGAACACCGAGGAAAAATAAAACACATAACCGAAAACGGGGAACCAAATACTGGATGGTAGACATACTCGCCTGCCGCGAATCGAACAAATATTCTAAACCAGGGATGACTTGACACTGTCACACGAAAAAATGATAGGCGAACGCCATAGGGAGGTGCCATAAAAACACCACGTAGTGTTCGCCAGGCACCGCCCTTAATCACACCCTCAACCATCCACGGTCGGTCCCGGGTACGCCAAAAAGGATTCAGGGGTAAGGGCGCTAACTAGACCACCCGTGAACACGCAAGGATGGAAGAGGGGAGGGGTGGGCCCGTATTTTGGGGTAGTTTCCGGGTGCAACCCACACGCAAACCGCAATAAACCCCCAACGGGCAAACAGTAGGAGCCCCCATAACGACCCTCGCCCAATGCGACCTAACCGGCTGGCGCATCCTAGACATCATCAAACCCACCATAGGCGGGCACGCCAAATTCCAACGCGTCCTACTCCAACCAACACCCCACACCGAAGGAAAAAGATAATGCCTGAGAAGATGGGCCGCAACAACCGCGAGTACGTTCGCCGCGCCCACGCCCTCAAACGCCGCGTAAGACTCGAACGCCTACCCTGCTGGATCTGCGGGCAACCCATCGACACCACACTACCGTTCACGCACAAGGACGCCTTCACCGCCGACCACGTACGCGAACTACACAAAGGCGGCTCACTACTCGGAGCGCTCATGCCAGCACACCGAGGCTGCAACAGTAGGAGATCCAACAAGAAGCGCAGCACGCAGACCGTTCTCAAACCCGTGAAGACCTCACGCAAATGGTAAGACCAATAAGGCCTAAGAATAAGCGAGGCAAGAGGCTTTCAAAGGCATGCATAAACTGTAAGGCTACGACACGGTAAACGCTCAGCGTAACCCACACGGTGAAACGTAAAAGCGCAGGTAGGAGACGCTTACGGGGGTGGGGGGATGCCCCCGGCCCCCCTCTAGGTTGAGGCACACGGGCAAACTCGCACTTTCCCTCCCCACACTGGGGCGGTGTACACCCTGCTGCGGCGAGGGCACCCGGATATACGAATAGGAGGCTGATTATGAGGCCATGTGGCACTATGGCAGCCTACACGCGCCACCGCCGCCACGGGGAAGAACCATGCCCCGCATGTAAGGAAGCTAAACGGTTACAAACGGCTGAGCGGCGCGCAAAAAAGCGTGCCCAGGCAAAAGCTGTTGCCGAAGGCAGACCGACCCCACCAGCAAGGCCTGTAAGGCGGGAGAAAAAACCGTATGCGGTAAAAGCTTCCGAGGAATGTATCCCCGCCACGACTTTCCCGGCTGCCCCGCCTAAACCAGAGACATTTGACCGGCTGGAGTATGACCGGTTACACGAGAACCTAAACATTGTTGATCATGCTCTCTTCGAGGCATCCCCGGGGGACGTGGCCAGGCTTTCTAAGCGCCGCCAAGAAATCGAAGAGGCTATTTTCGCCCTGCTTAAGCGGGGGAAGAAGAAAGGCGGGAACGCGTTAGATGAGCTCGCAAGACGCCGCGCGCAAAGGCCGACAGAGGCCACGGCTTGAACACTACCCGGCCTATTTCACTACTGCCGGCCAGGACGTTGCCGATCTTGCCGCCCTGGCCGGTCTGGACCTGTTGGACTGGCAAAAGTACGTGCTGGAAAAGTCTTTGGGCGAGCAAAAGGGAGGGCATTGGGCTGCTAGCGAGGTCGGTCTTATCGTGCCCCGCCAAAATGGTAAGAACGTGATCCTTGAGGCTCGGGAACTGGCTGGCCTGTTCTTGTTGGGTGAGAACCTGCTGATTCATACCGCGCACGAGTTCAAAACGGCGGGTGAGGCATTCTTGTCTATGAAGAACAGGATTTTGTCATGCCCGGACTTGGCCGAGTACGTGCTCGGTTGGGAGGGGGACCCGGACGCTAACATTCGGGGTATTCGCACCGCGCACGGGTTTGAGGCAATCGAGTTAAAGACGGGCCGTCGCCTGAAATACGCTACAAGGACAGCTGGGGCAGGGCGTGGTTTCACTGCCGATTTTTTGGCCTTAGATGAGGCTTACGCGCTAACTGAGGAACAGCAGGCGGCTATCTTCTCGACCCTGGCGGCTAGGTCCCTGCAGGGCAGTCCGCAGATCTGGTACACCTCTAGTGCTGGTATGCCGGCTTCTACCGTGCTCGCACGGTTGCGTGAGCGTGGCATGAGCAAGGACGGTGAGGACGGGCTGGCCTATTTTGAGTGGTCAGCAGCCGATGAGGCAGACCCAGAAGATAAGGACACTTGGGCTCTGGCTAACCCGTCGTTGGGGTATTTCATTTCTGAGGGGTTTGTGGCCAGTGAAAAGAATGCCCTCGATGAGGAGAAATTCAAACGCGAACGCCTAGGCATTTGGGCTGAGGAAGCAGAAGACCCCCCAGTGATTGCCCCTTCTGATTGGCAGGCCTGTTTCGATAATGCTTCACAGATTGGGCAGAGCGTGTGTTTTGGGGTGGATATTCCGCCCTCGCGTGAGAGCGCGGTAATAGCCGCAGCATCCTTACGCGAAGATGGGATGACGCACGTTGAGATTGTTGAACAAGACTACGGCACTTCTTGGCTACCGGCCCGACTGCAGGAGTTACAGGCGGCTTATCCGACCTCCAAGCTGGTTATTGATGCTGGCGGGGCGGTTGGGGCCCTGGAGGCAGATCTAGCCAGGTTCAGGGTGCGGGCTAACCGTGTGGGCGGGCGTGATTACGGGCAGGCTTGCGGCCTGTTTTTTGATCTTTCTGGCGAGCACAAGCTACGCCACATCGGCAAAGAACAGTTGACTGACGCGGTCAGTGCGGCCCGAATCCAACCCATGGGTGAATCACTGTGGAAGTGGAAGCGTAAGCACTCTCTAGCGGATATTTCCCCACTAGTAGCTACCTCCCTGGCGGTGTTAGGAGCCCACCGCCTACTAAGAAAACGCAAGCAGGGACGCAGAAGACTCCTGGTTGTCTAAATCAAACCTATGGAAGGAGCCCCTCTTTTGATGAATCTTGACAAAGTTGGCGGTCTCGATGCTGGCGAGCTGGCCTTGCTGCGAAAGATCGGGGCCCGGGTGAGTGCGCATCAGGCCGATAATCTGCAACTACAGGCCTGGTATGACGCGAAAGTGAAAGTCCCGAACCTGGGTCTTGCTCTACCGGAGCGGACCGGCTCGCGGGTGAGGACAGTGGCGGGCTGGCCTGGCATGGTTGTAGACGCTTTGGAAGAACGCCTCGATATTGATGGGTTTGACGGGCCCACGCGTGAGGCAGCAGGTCAGATTTGGGCAGAAAACTACTTGGATTCACAGTACTCAGAAGCCCACATTGAAGCTCTGGTGCACGGGGTCGCCTTTATCGTTACTGATAAGGGCGGGCCGGGAGACCCGCAGGTGGTTATTACTGTGGAGTCCCCACTGACCACGAGCGGGATTTGGGACCCGGTACGCCGCCGCCTCTCGGCTGCCGCCACTTTCATTACTGACCCGGAAAACCCTGCCCGCGTGTTGGCTGCTACCTTGTACCTACCTAATGAGACTATCCAGCTAGATGGGGACGGTACCGGCGCGTTGCAGGCTCGTGACAGTATCGCCCATAATTTGGGCCGTCCCACGGTGGAGTGTTTAGTCAATCGTCCTCGTACTTCTAAGCCGTGGGGGCGCTCAGAGATTACTGAGCCGATTATTTCTTATACGCAAGCTGCTATCCGCACTCTTTTGCGGGCGGAGATTGGTTCAGAGTTCTTTTCTGCCCCGCAACGGTACGTGTTGAACATGAGTGAGGACATGTTCGGCCCGGATAGGTCGATGGCTGAGCAGGCCCTGAAAATGTATGCGGGCCACATGATGATGTTTAGTGCGGGAGATCCGGATGATCCGGTACCCCAGTTGGGCCAGTTCGCGGCTTCTAGTCCGGCACCATTTATTGAGATGGTGAAAATGTATGCGCAAACGGTTGCGGGCGAGGCCGCCTTGCCGCCCACCTATTTAGGGTTTGTGACAGACAACCCGGCTTCAGCGGATCAGATTAGGGCTACTGAGGCAAGGCATGTAAAGCGTGCTGAACGCCGTCAGCGTACTTTTGGGCGGGCCTGGCAGGCAGCTCTTACTACTGCTGTCGCATTAGGTGGGGGCACGTTCCCTGATAACAGGTTGGCGGTGCGGTGGAAAGATGCTTCTACCCCGACTAAGGCGGCTACTACTGACGCGGTAGTTAAACAGGTCCAGGCCGGGATTTTGCCGACTAATAGTCCGGTTACTTTCCACGAGCTTGGTTTTGACGAGGCCGCCACTAACCAGCTCTTACAGGCCCAGGCGCAAATATCTCGCCAGCAGGTAATGCTAGCAACCCTTGCTGGTGGGCAGCTGAATGGGCCGGGTGCGGGGGTAGATAGGGGCCCTGGGGGCGAATGAGTAAGGAGGAGGTATGGCCGATCCTTCGGTAGAACTAGAGGACCTGTATAAGGCTCTTGAGGGCCGCTATTTTGGTAGTGCCCGCCTGGAGATGGAAGCCCTAATGGAAGTCCTCTTCGCGCGGGCAACCCAGGGGGCGAAAAAGGTCTGGGCTGCCCGCCCAGAAGACAAGGAAGAACTAGACGAGTATCTGTTCAATCAGCTTGTTGAACTCTCGCAGGGGCCATTGTGTCAGAGCGCGGATGATGTGGGAGCCCGCTATGTGAGTGTTCACCGCGCAGAGCAAGGCGCTGGCACTTCCCTGCCGCTTATAACCCCGCAAAGGGAAGGCAAACAGCTCCTAGGTGCTCACGCCCGCACGGTAATGGACGTACTTGCCTCGAAGGGCCAGTATGAGGCAGAAAAACGCTTCACCGGTATCTACGGGGACCTGGTGCTAAACAGGGTGCGTAACACGGTAAAACTATCAGCTAAGGCTGCTGGTAATAAATGGTGCCGTGTGCCTGAGGCGGGGGCTTGCCCGTTCTGTCTGATGCTGGCCTCACGCGGGGCTGTCTACGAGGATAAAACTACTGCTACCCGCTCTCAGGGCGGGAGCCGCTACCATGCGCACTGTAAATGCACGGCTGTGGAAATCCTGCACGAGGCCGACGTACCACCAGCTGCCCGCAGAGCGTGGGATCTGACCGAGAAATTCAACCTACGCACCGTTACAGACTGGGCCGCTGCCCGTAAAGACCCCGCCATCATTGAATACCTGCTAGACAACGGGATTAGAGACGACCCAACCCGCACGGTAAGGCTCGGGCCAATGCTCCACCCGGAAATCCCTACCCTGGACCCTTTAGGGCCGCTACCAAGACCAACCCTAGAAGACTTCGACGTAAACTGCTTCGGTAAATCACAGAAACGGAAGAGCGGGAAAATAAAGTACTATGGGGGCCACCTCTACGGTACCGGTATTCCAGGCAAAACCGAGTTCCCAGCATCATGGACAGCCGACGACATCATCTACGCTACAGAACTAACCCTGAGAGAACCGCAGAGAATTGTACCTAGAGGGTCGCAGCGAACTAGTCATTTCAGGGAAGTGCATGGTGTAGTAGTGGAGGTCTCTTTCTATCAAGTTAGTCCATTGGAGGAGCCCGTCTATAGGCACTCTGTTCCGATTAATGGCAACGGAGTATACTTTCGTGGAGAAGACGGTGTTGTAATGGCACGGCCGATTGATGTGTCTATTCTAGGAAGGGGAAGTTATGGACATCATTAGCCGCCAGTTCTTCCCTCATCTAGAAGGTAGGGTGGTTGAAAATATTTGGCCCTATCTGACTGGTGAATATCAGAAAATAGTCAATTTTGATGCAAGCGTGGGGGAGTTTTGGGATGCCATGGGCTCTGCCCTTGAAGGGGCGAGCGTTGCAGGGTACCGGGTCCCAGAAGAACTACTAAAAGCGGTTGAAGAAGAGTGCGACGATTTAAGCTACGCACCAGATAGCATTGACCGCTGGATCGCGACTCGTTTTCTTGACAAGATTCGTGCTTTTGATGATGTGCCCGCTAGTGTTAGTTAGCTGATCGCTGGCTGCTTGTTATTCTTGCCCGCCTGGGGTTTTTCCTGGGTGGGTTTTGTTTTACCCGAAATATTGGTCCCGGCATGGGGTTTTATCTCCCGACATGGGAAACCGTTTTTGAGAGGAAAGGTTAGTTATTATGGCTGAGGCGAAGATCAGCTCTGAGGTTGAAGAAGAATCCGCAAAGGCTGTAGCTGAGGGCGAGTCCGCTCCTGACAAGGAGGTGGATTGGCAGGCTGAGGCGAAAAAGTGGAAGGTTCTCTCACGTAAGCACGAGGCTAACGAGAAGGCGCTAGCGTCTAAAGCATCCGAGTACGATAAGTATTTGGAGTCTCAGAAAACTGAGGAGCAAAAACGCGTTGAGGCCCTCCAGAGGGCCGAGAAGGAACGCGATGAGGCTAACGCGAGCCTGGCTCGTATGGCTGCAGGGATCAAGTACGGGCTTTCCGAAGAAGACCTGGCCTTGCTGGGTGCGGGCGAGGATTTCGAGGAAAGGGCTAAAACCCTGGCTGAACGCCTAAAAGCCGGAAGCCCGGTGCGGGCGCGTTCTGCCACCCAGGGGGTAGAAGCCGGCAGTACTGTTTCTGATGATTTCCTTGGCGAGGTGCTGCGCTCACGCTAAAGCGCTGTTTCCCTTTCGCAATCACAAATTTTTTTAGTCATTTGTTTTGGCCGCCTAACCGGGCGGCCTTTCGTGTTTAAAACACGAGTTTTCCCATGAACGTAAAAGGAGAAAAGAACATTATGGGTACTTATAACAAGATTGTGGGTCGCTCCCAAACTGGTGAGCAGCTGATCCCACCGGAACAGGTAAAAGCAATCCTGCAAGATACTCCGAAGTCTTCTGTTGTCCTGGATAAGGCAGTAAAGGCTCGCATGTCTACCACAAAGCAGACCCAGCCGGTCCTGGCGACTTTGCCGGACGCCTACTGGGTTAACGGTGATACCGGGCTGAAACAGACTAGTGAGGCAACCTGGAAGGGCCAGACCATGACCGCTGAAGAACTAGCGGTTATCGTCCCGATCCCGGACGCGGTTGCTGATGATACTTCTATTAACCTGTGGGAGGCAGTAAAACCCCTGCTAGCTGAAGCACTAGGCAAGAAGATAGACCAGGCCGTCATCTTTGGTACGGACAAGCCTACTAGCTGGCCGGACGCTCTTACAGCCGGGGCCGAGGCTGCTGGTAACAGTGTAAAGTTGACAGCAAAGAAGAATGTTGGGGACGCGGTTATTGAGCTGGGCGAGAAGATGGCAGCCCAGGGGTTTGGTATTAACGGGTTTATTTCCCGGCCCGGCCTGGACTGGAAGCTACGCGGCCTAAAGGATGCTAACGGCCAGCCCATCTACGGCGGTAAACTCTCTGAGGCCCAGCCAGCCACCCTGTTCGGTTTCCCGCTAAACCCGGTAATTAATGGGGCTTGGGATGCTGCTGCGGCAGAACTGCTAGCCGTGGATTGGTCCAAGGTCGTTATCGGTACCCGCCAGGATATTACTTACAAGATCTTCGAAGAAGGCGTCATCTCTGACGAGAATGGCAAGGTCATCCTAAACCTCATGCAGCAGGACACTAAGGCTATGCGCGTGGTTATGCGCCTGGGATACCAGGTTATTAACCCGCCCACCAGGGTCGCCGGCGGAGCGGTAATACTTGCGCCCTTTGAGCATGTACGCTTCCACGCTGCCCACACACCCTGCCCATGCCCCAAACAAAGCTGTGGCTATTTTAGGTCTATCTTGTTGCACTTTAGCGGCTATAGGCACACACTGCCGCACATTCACTCTTTGGAATTTCCAGCACCATAACAACGAAAAACCCCGCCATTCCAACGGAACAGCGGGGTCAGAGCGGAGACGATGGGATTTGAACCCACGAGGGGCGAACGCCCCAACCTCCTTAGCAGGGAGGCGCACTAGGCCACTATGCGACGTCTCCACCGGCAAGCCTACCCAAATTTACGTCCTGTTCACAAACTGATTCGCGGAAGAAAGGCTAAGTTCACACAAAAGCTGCTCTGCCGTCCTCTTCTGGCACCTACTTTCGGCCCATAACCTGCCTCCTGCTATCTTGTGCGGACCATGGCGATTGCGCCTAAACTTGGGACCACTCTGACAAGGGCGGGGCTGATTCGATGGCTGACTTCATTTTGCAGCGTTGGCGCCAACTACTATTCATGTCCATCCAACACGCCTGGCTGGCAGCCCAGTGCGTTTTGCTAGCCACGCTAGTGGCAGTGGCCCTGGCAGCCCTAGCCTATAAGTCGACTCGTCTTCGTGCCCTCCTAAATAACGTTTCCACCATAGGGCTTACTATCCCCTCATTTGCGCTCTTGGCCCTACTAGTGGCACCGCTGGGGTTCGGAGTCGCTCCGACAGTAATCGCCTTAGTGTTCTATGGGGCTCTACCTATCATGCGTAATGCTGTGGTGGGGCTAGCGGGGGTAGACAATACAGTCATCGAATCTGCGCGCGGGCAGGGGATGTCCGCTACCGCAATATTCTTCCGGGTGCGCCTCCCGCTATCCTGGCCACTGATCCTTTCAGGCATACGGGTATCAACTCAGATGGTTATGGGCATTGCTGCCATTGGTGCTTACGTCTTGGGTCCCGGTTTAGGAAGCCTTATCTTCACCGGACTTGCCCGGCTAGGTGGGGCTGGTGCCGTCGAATCAGCTGCGGTGGGCACTCTACTAGTCGTAATTGTGGCGCTAATTGCCGACTTTGGCCTGGCCATACTTGGTCGTCTTACTATCTCCAGGGGGATTCGTGACTAGCCAGAAAACTTCTGAACCTACCCGCCACGCTGCTGCGGGAGGAGCCTCAATCAGGCTTTCACACATGAGCAAAACATACCCGGGTGCAGACTCGCCAGCGGTAAACGACTTCAACCTTGATATTTCCGCAGGGGAAATCCTGGCCCTTGTTGGCCCCTCCGGCTGTGGCAAGACCACCACCCTAAAGATGATCAACAGATTGATCGAACCGTCCACGGGAAAAATCATCATCAATGGCCGCGACGTTACAGATATGAACCCAGACAAGTTGCGCCGCAAGATCGGCTACGTAATTCAGGCCGGCGGCCTGATGCCTCACCTGTCCGTGGCGCAGAACGTTGCAATGGTGCCCAAGATGCTCGGCTGGACGAAGAAGCGCATTGCTGCCCGCGTTGACGAACTGCTGCGCGCCGTTGCCCTCGAACCGGAAACATATGCCGACCGTTACCCCCGCGATCTGTCCGGTGGTCAACAACAACGCGTAGGAGTTGCCCGCGCCCTAGCTGCGAATCCGCCCGTCCTCCTAATGGACGAACCATTTGGCGCGGTAGATCCGATCACCCGACGGGCATTGCAGGAAACCTTGCTAGCCACCCAAGCCCGCCTGGGAACGACCGTAGTGATCGTCACGCATGATCTGGATGAGGCCCTAAAGCTCGGTACCCGCATCGCCATCCTTTCCGAAGGTGGCAGGTTGCGGCAAGTAGGAACGCCAGAACACATCCTTATGGATCCGGCAGACGAATTCGTGTCAGACTTTGTGGGAGCAGACGCCGCCACGCGCCTCCTGAAAATTACCCCTGTCGAAGATCTGACACCTTCGCGCACCGTGACCGCACACCTGGGGGATGACCGGGAAAAAGTGCTCGCCCAGGCAGCCGCAGCAGGCGGGCACGGCATCGTCATCTTGAACGAGGACGGCAGCCCGCTCGCCTGGTTGAGCACCAAACAATATCGGGCTAGCACCGGCCGGCACCCCCAGGACAACTCCCTGCCCCTGGTGCGCGGAACCGACTCCGCGGCAGATGTCATGGAGCTGATGCTCACCTCTACCCACAACGGCGTCTTAGTAGTAGATCGTCAGGGCCGCTACCGCTTCGCCCTGCGTGCTTCCGACCTGTTAGACCAAATCAGCCAGGAGGCCTAATGAGCCGCCTTCTTGCAAAACGAAACGTCTGGATGCCACCGCTAGCGCTCCTGATCGGGTTCAGTCTCTTCTTTATGTGGCTGCGCACCGCAAGCCTTTCCCCAAAAGAGTCTCGGCAGCTAAACACCGCAAACCTCATCACCATCATGGGTGAACACCTACTACTTACAGTGCTCGGCGCCGTCCTGGTAGTCCTGATCGCGGTGCCAGCAGGCATCATCCTCACCAGGGGGCCGTTGCGTCGCCTTGCCCCCGCCGTACTAGCCCTTGCCAACGTTGGCCAGGCTGCGCCCTCGATAGGGCTGATAGTGCTTATTGCGATGGGGATAGGCTTCGGCATGAAAACAGCGCTCATAGCGATCGTTGCCTACGCCGTACTACCCGTACTCTCGTCCACCATGGTGGGGTTGGAAGGGGTAGACCGGAACACTGTTGAAGCAGCCCGCGGCATGGGCATGAGCGCCCTGGCTGTCCTCGTGAAAGTAGAACTGCCGCTAGCAAGCCCGGTTGTCCTTGCCGGGCTACGCACCGCCCTAGTCCTGCTAGTCGGCACGGCGACGTTAGCCGTCTTCGTGAACGGCGGCGGCCTAGGAGTCCTAATCCAAACGGGCATGACCCTCTTCCTGTACAAACTGCTGGTGGCGGGGGCGCTACTGGTAGCCCTGCTTGCCCTAGCCGTCGACTGGGTTGGGCGCATGATCGAACTGTGGGCCCGGCCGAAAGGAATCTGATGAGACGCATAGCAACTTCCCTGGCCCTCCTGAGCGTCATTAGCCTTGGCGGGTGCGCGCTTTCGCCCTCGTCCGGATTTGCCCCGGACATGGCCCCCGCCGAAATTGCGCATGAAAAGGGCGCCGAGGGCGTGCACGTCACCGTCGGATCCAAAAATTTCACCGAAGGTTTAGTCCTTGGCAAACTCGCCGTGATCGCCCTGCGCGCGGCAGGCTACCAGGTTACCGACATGACCGGGATGCCCGGATCCCAATCCGCGCGGCAAGCCCACACCACCGGGGCAGTAGACTTCGAATTCGAATACACCGGCACCGCCTGGACCATCTACCTAGGCGGCAAAGGCGTCGCGAACCGCCAAAAACAGTACGAGCTAGTGCGCGAAGCAGATAAGAAAAATGGGCTCACCTGGTTACCCCCTGCCCCCATGAACAACACGTACGGCTTCGCGGTGCGACAAGAAGACAAGGCACACCTGCGAACGCTATCTGACGTGGCCGCCCTCGCCCCGGAAACGCTAACCATTTGCGCGGATCCGGAATTCTTTTCGCGCGACGACGGCTTGCAGCCGGCCTTGGCCCACTACGGTCTGAGGCTGGGGGAAAATCTGCCGAGAAGAAACATAAAACTGATGGATCAGGGAGCCATGTTCCAGGCGCTCGCGGACGGGCAGTGCAAAGTTGGCGAAGTCATGAGCACGGATGGGCGGATTATGTCGTTGCACCTTGCCACGCTCGAGGACGACAAAGGGTATTTCCCGAACTACGCGGTAGCTCCCGTCATTGCTACAGCGAAGCTGCGCGAGTCTCCCGCAATTGCGGAAGTATTTTCCCGTATCACCCCGAAGTTGACCACTAAGGCGTTGCAACGGATGAATGCCGCGGTAGATGTCGAGGGCGAAGATCCGGCCAATGTGGCAGCAAAATGGTTGCAGAGCCAGGGGCTGGTGGCTAAGAAATAGGAGTTTCGCGCGGCATGAAAAATAATGCCAAACCTGGACTGGGTGACTAGGTTGTAAGCATGAACCAGACTCTAGAAAAACAGCTTTCTCGTAAGAGCATTCGCCGCTTCTTGGATGAGCCCATTTCCGATCAGGTCAGAGCAGATCTGCTAGAGGTGGCACGCCGGACGGCTACTTCCTGTGGGCTTCAGATGAGCTCCCTGATTCGCCTCACTGACCCGAAAATCAAAGAAGAAGTGGCAAAAATTTGCAACCAGGCCTACATTGCGGAAGCCCCGGAAATCTGGGTGTTCGTGGCCGATCTGAACAGCGCCCAGCATATTGTGACCGAGAAGGGGCAGGATGGGGCGAACGCCACCACCATGGACGGCTTCTTCCAGGGATTTACCGATGCCGTGCTGATGGCCCAGAATGTTGCTACAGCTGCCGAGTCAATGGGGCTCGGTACTTGTTTCTTAGGGTCGCTGTTGAATGATCCGTGGGCGCTGGTTGAGCTGCTGCAGCTGCCCAAGTTGGTATTTCCCGCCCTGGGGCTGATGTTCGGCAAGCCTGCCCAGGAACCACAACTGAAGCCGCGGATGCCCATTGCTCTGCGCGCCTACGAAAACGTTTACGACGAGGGCGAGGACGGCTCTTACCTGGAAACATTCAAGGATTACGACGCCGAGATGACCACCTACTACGATCTGCGAGATGCCAACAGGCGTGTCGATTCGTTCACCGAGCAGCTGACGCGCATCATTACCCGCGACGCGCCTAAGCGGCGCCGCATCGTGGCGGCTATAGCAGATCAGGGATTTAATCTGGCCTTGCAGGACAAGTAGGCGGTGTATGCCTAGACGTAACGCATGGCGGTGGCTACGGTGATTCGGCCGTAGCTGCCGCCGAATATTGCGGCGTGCACCGCCAGAATGTGTAGTTGGTGGATGCCCATGCGTTTCTTCCAACCTTCTTGCAGTTTCGAGACGGAATTGTAACCGGCGTAGATGCGATCTAGGTAGGGTTGGCCGAATACTTCTAGGTAGGCCAAGTCGGTTTCTGCGTGTCCACCCTGGGCGGCCGGGTCGATGATGACTCCTACTGTATTGTGCAGCGCGTCGCGGTTTCCTTCGGGACTTCCGGTCCCAGCTGCCTGGGGCGCCCACTGCAGGTCTTCCTTACGAGCCCACAGCACATTGCCCGTCCATAGGTCACCGTGGATGCGCGCTGGGGCGTCTGCGGCCAGTAGAGCCGGTTGGGCCGAGGAGAAGTCGCCGCGGCTGATGCGGGCAGCAACCTTTTCCACGATTTTTACGTCCGAGGCTGACATGGATCCGTTTTCGCGGGCGTATTTCATACACGGCAAGATTCGTTGCTCAGCAAAGAATTCGCCCCAGGTAGGTAGTGATTCCTTGGAGTTGGCTGCCGGTAGGCGTAGTTCTTTCCGGCCCATGTAGCCGTCCCCCTGCCATCCGGCGGGAGGGGCTCCCCATCCGGCCGCCCCGGCCGCGTGGGTGCGTGCTAGGGCACGCCCAAATTCAAAAGCGGCTACCTCATCTACGCGGGTCTCGTGGATGCGCCTGGTAGAGAGACGCCCGGGCACCGCCCCGGTGTGGGGGACAACGAAGGCGCCCCCTTGCGCCATCGGTTCGGCTAACCACTGTAGGCCCAACGCCTCGAGTACAGTCGCATATGGGCGAGACGGCTCCGTCTTTGCGAAGTCGTCGTGGGCAGGGGCAACCATAGGATCTAGCTGTTCAACCATGCATCCATTGTCTCGCTAAGAGCCAGAGGTGTGAACTGGACAGCAAAAGTTGCGCTGAAAAAGGGCTGTTAGTTCGCGGGTTCCTACATAGGCGCAGGTAAGAGCCTCTGTGATCAGGATCGCGTCCCGCCGGTTTGGAGGTTTCGCGTTCCGGTTGTAGAGTAATTACGTCAAAGCGAACAACGCTTATGCGCCCGTAGCTCAATGGATAGAGCATCTGACTACGGATCAGAAGGTTGGGGGTTCGAGTCCCTTCGGGCGCGCAGACGCTCCTTTGAACTGAGGCCCAGTTCAAGGGAGCTTGTCGTTTAAAAAGTGCTATAGAAGCGCGGTCTGCAGGTCTTGCCAAAGCCCAGATGGCTGGCCCAACGCCTTGCGCGCCCTCCGAAGTAAAACTAGGAGGCGTGGCAACGGTCTACTGTGCGTAGCGCCGGTGGCAGGCCTGGGCAGCTATCTGTTAGAGACAGAACAATTTTGCGGAAAAAGTTTAGCGAATAGCAACCTTCCAGGGGCAGGCTGTGGTCTGCCCCTGGAAGGTATGGGCGCGACTAATCTTCCTGTGCGCTGGGCTCTAGCGCACAGGAGCCAACTGCCCAAAGCGTCAGATTCTAGTGGTGCGACAACCAGATCAACATCTTTCGGCGGAGCACTGGCGCTTCTGGTTCGTTGAACACTTCATGACGAGCGGCGGGTACGTCCACCACCGTTACGTCCTGGGCGCCGCCAGCGCGAGCGTCCTCGGCAAAATAGTGGGACCCAGCTGGCGCAGCCAATTTGTCCTCTTCGCCGTGGAAGATCAGAAGCGGCAGGCGCCAATCGCTGGCGTTGGACAACACCTCGCCACCCTGGGCAACCATAGTGAGGGCGGTGAGCGCGGGAACCTTGCCCGTGAAATTTAGAGGATCGGTCGTGTAGCTTTCCACTACCTGCGGGTCGCGCGAGACCTGATCGGCCGAGAGGCGCACCGTGCCCAGGGCTGGAAACATCTGTGCTAGCGGCATGAGCGCCCGAGCAACCTTGGGAGTCAACGAAGCATTCATCAAGGCTGGCCCGGACAGTACAACCCCGGATACGCCCTCGGGCTGCAAAAGTGCTGAGGCCGCAGTTACTAGGCCCCCCATGGAATGCCCGAACAGGAAAAACTTGTCGGTGCGAATGCGTGCGGCAAGGTCCATGCGGGCTTGCACGTGATCCTTGATCAATGCCCCCACATCCACTTGCGCGCGGGGCCCCGGCGCCAAGCCATGCCCGTACTGGTCGTAGCTGTAAACGTCGTATCCGCCCTGCACCAGCGCGTCCTTGAGGGCCCTGTAGCGGCCTTGGTGTTCGGCGTAACCGTGCAAAATAAGTACGGATCCGCGCGGATCCTTGGCTAAATCTTCGTGGAAGTCAGCTTTCATAGACCCTAGTTTGCCAGGGAACGCGCACCTTTGTGCCTAAACGAGCGCTGCTAAAGCACCATTGCCGCAATCCATCCAGCTACCATTAGCGGAATGTTGAAGTGCAAGAACGTGGGGATAACCGAGTCGCGAATGTGGTCGTGTTGCCCATCCACGTTGAGGCCGGCGGTTGGCCCCAATGTCGAATCGGAGGCGGGGGAGCCCGCGTCCCCTAGGGCCCCGGCGGTACCGACAAGCGCGACGGTGGCCATGGGACTAAAACCAAGTGCGCCGCATAGCGGCACATAAATGGCGGCAATGATCGGCAAGGTAGAAAACGACGAGCCAATCCCCATCGTTACAAGTAAGCCCACCAAGAGCATGGCAAGAGCGGCCATGGCCTTATTGTCGCCGAATAGGGCGGCTGTGGATTTTACGAGCGGCTCGATCTGACCGGATTTGCTCATCACGTTTGCGAATCCCTGTGCACTGATCATAATGAAGCCGATGAGCGCCATCATGCGCATGCCCGAAGTGAATACCTCGTCGGCCTCCCGCACCTTAATTGCGCCGGTAAAGATAAATACGCCCAGACCAACTAGCGCGCCAACCAGCAATGCGTCCGCATCAGAGTTGATGGTGTTCAGCACCAGTTGCATTGAGAAACAGGCAAGGATGGCGATGACCGATACGGTGATGCGGTACTTTGAAATTTCTTTTTCTTCCGCCTCGATTTTTGTTGCGCGGTAGGTGCGTGGCCGCCTGTAGGTGACGAAGAGGGCGAATAGTAGACCTAAGAACATGCCGAGGGCGGGAATGCCCATCGTGCGCATGATTGATATGTGGGAGGTGTCCAGCCCCGCCTTTTTGATATTGCCCAGCAGGATGTCATTTAGGAAGATCTTGCCGAAGCCGATGGGTAAAAACATGTAGGTAGTGACTAGGCCGAAGGTTAGTACGCAGGTAATAGCGCGCCGGTCTAGGTGCAGCTTATTCATAACCCCCAGTAGCGGGGGTATTAGTAGCGGAATGAAGGCGATGTGGACGGGGATTACGTTCTGGCTCATGACCGCCATGGCTGCGATTGCGGCGATCATGCCCCACTTCGTTAGCAGGCGGGCTTTGGAGGAGCCCTGCTCTTCTGCCTCGTTCAGCTTGGTAATTAGCTTGCTTGCCAACATGTCGGGCAAGCCCGAATGCGCAACTGCCATAGCGAAAGCTCCGAGGAGGGCGTAGGACAGGGCAATCTTGGCGCCGTCGCCTAGGCCTTCTTGGAAGGCAACCATGGTGCCATCCAGGCCTAAGCCGCTAAGCAGCCCCCCGACCAATGCGCCTATGAACAGGGCGAGGACCACGTGCACTCGTGCTACTGCCAGGAGGAGCATGAGGCAAACTGCTATAACAACTGCGTTCATACGCAAACCCTAATGGCAGGGTTGTGCACGTGCGAAGGTTTGTCCACTAGGTGGCTTGGCGTCAGCGCCTATTCCCCTTGCGCCAGTTGGGCAGTTTCATTCCCATGGCCAGTCCGATGAGTCCCGCCGAGGAAAGCACAATAAAGCCCACAATCAGCAGATCTACGTCGAAATAGTGGGGTGTGGCCTGCTCGACGGAAGTGGTTGGCAAGATGACGTGGGGATGGTCAACGGTGTTTTCTGAGTCGCTACCTTCCTCAGAATCTGTCTTAGAATGTGAACGCTTCGGGCTGATTGGGGTTGGCCCGGGCGAACTGGAAGCTTCGGGCAGCACCTTCGGAGAGACGCCCGCGTTGCCCGCCTTGCCAGGCGCTTCAGTGGCCAAGCTAGCCCCGTCTGCCTGCTCGGGGGCAGCGTTTGGCGAGGGCGCGGCCGCAAGTGTCGAACCGGCAGCTTCAGTCGCTGGGGATTCGGGTAGTGAATCCGAGTCAACCGAGGGCGTTATCTCTTTAGGGGCACGCTGGCCCTTCACGTTTGCCTTGGGGGCGTGGGGGTGACTTTTGGGGGAGGCGACCTTCGTGCCGGGCGCCTTCTTGTCGTCAGTCTTCGGAGCTATTTCGCCACTCGGCTTGGAGCCTTGCCCGTCGGCTGCGGCGGGGGAATCTTTCCCCGCTTCCTGCGTGCCCTTCTGGTATTCCGCGGTGGAAGTGGAGGGCGAAGAAGTGGGCTCGGCTGTTGGCGATTCATCGGCCAGAGCCACCGAGGGGACTAGTAGGAAGGGCACTAATGCCGCAAAACCTACCATCCGGAAAAGGGGGCGGAAATGATGGAGTAGCAGCGCTGACATGACTCCCCCTAACTGAATCAGTCGTTACATTACAAAACCATAATGTTTTTTTCATCTTTTTGCGACCTGTGGTAAAAATTCGTCCTCGTCCTTGAGGGCGCAACCACGCTTGCACGTGGTGGTCGCACTTTCCAGCCCCTCCAGCCTACGGAAAAAATGCATTAAAGTCCCACAAACCGGGATGGAATATTCGCCACATTATGGAAGGCGTACAATTTGCCCAGTTAGTAACCCCTTAACGGTGAGGATTTTTATGTCTGGAAGCGCAAGTAGAACCCACTTAGATCGGAGGTTGACATCCGGTCAGGTATCAATGATCGGACTGTCTGGTGCCCTGGGCACTGGCCTCTTTCTGGGGGCAGGCTCTACTATCGCGCTAGCCGGGCCTGCCACCGTTATTTCGTACGCGCTTGCGGGACTGTGCGCCCTCTCCATCGTTTGGGCGTTAGCCGAGATGGTGTCCGTTTACCCGGTTCCGGGCGGACACGGCGCAATTGCCGCGCACTACCTGGGGAAGATGGGTGGCTACGTCACCCGGTGGAACTTCTCGGTGTGTATGTTGACGGCGGTGGGGGCCGAAGTTACGGCTACCGCCACCTACTTGCAGCACTGGTTTCCCGGCCTGTCGTTAGGGCTGGGTACGGTACTGTGCTCCGTATTCATCGTGGGCCTCAATATGGCCACGGTGCGGCTGTATGGCACCTCTGAATACTGGTTCTCGATGATTAAAGTAACCGCCATCTGCGTATTCATCCTTTTGGGATTGTCGCTGCTGCTCTTTGGGTGGCCGGCCTACCCGGAGCCGCTCGGTTTCGCACACCTGACAGCCCACGGCGGTTTTGCGCCCAAAGGTTTGGGCGGGATCCTGATCGCTGCTTGTATGGCGGTTTTCAGCTTCGGCGGTATTGAAAACGTATCTGTGGGGGCAGCTGAATCTGAACACCCCGAGCGGGATATTCCGCGCGCTGCCGGCGCTATGATCTGGCGACTGCTGATCTTCTACGTGCTGGCAGTTACCGTGGTGGTCGCGCTTCAGAATTGGCAGGACACGGCTGCCCATACAGGTTCAGTCTCAGAATCGCCCTTCGTGAAGGTCTTGGACGCTTCCGGAGTGCCAGCTGCAGGGCACATTATGAACGCCATCTTGATCGTGGCAGCGCTGTCGGCCGCGAACGGCTGCCTGTATTCGTGCTCCCGCATGATCCACTCGCTCGCCCTGGACAAGATGGCTCCCAACTTTGCTCGCTTTACTTCTAGGCACGGGGCTCCTCGGGGCGCGGTCCTAATAGCAACGGTGGGAATGGTGATTGCCTCCGTTCTGGCGATCGTGGCACCAAACAGTGCCTTCCTGTACCTGTATGGGTGCGCCACCGTGTCGATCCTGGTCACTTGGGTCATGGTCATGCTGACTCACCTGCGTTTCCGCAGGGACACTACGCATAAAGAAAAGCCGCCGGCATGTCTGGTTGGCTACCCGGTGGTGAATTACCTGATCATTGCTATTTCGGTGGCCATTTTTATCCTGCTGTACTGGGAACTTCCCGTGGTGTGGTACGCGGGCATTCCATACCTGATTATCTTGGTGGCTTCCTACTACCTGCTGGCGCGGTCGCGGAAGCTGCCCGATCCCGCCCCGCTTACCACCATGGATCAGAAGCGGGCCGAATGACCGGGGCAGATTCTGGCGCGGTCCGGGTGGACCAGTGGTTGTGGGCGGTGCGCGTGGTAAAAACGCGCACGCTCGCCACCCAGATGGCTAAATCTGGTCATGTGCGTATCAATAAGGAGCCGGTCAAGCCGGCTACTAAGGTGCACGTGGGCGACGAGGTGCGGGTGCGCGTTCAGGGCTTCGACAAAATTTTTGTGGCGCAAAAGCTGCTGAAGAAACGGGTCGGGGCACCAGTTGCCCGCACCTGTTACGAAGATCTCTCGCCAGCCCGTCCTCGGTTCTACATTCCGGTGGCTAAACGCGAGCCGGGAAGTGGGCGCCCAACCAAGCGGGAGAGGCGGCAATTAGACAAATTGCGCGGGCACGATCCGAACTGGGATAGGCGCTAGATAACTAAGCGAAATAAAACACCTTTTCCTAAATGGAGTTTTTTTTCTTTCTCGTTCTACCGTTACAGGTAGTAACTAGGAAAGGAAAGAAAGTGACGCGTATCCCCGCTGATCAGCTTGGTATTGATCTAGCAGATCTAGTTCATGATCTACATGTTTTTGCTTTCAATAGGCGCGACGAAGAACTGTGGGTTGAGGTAGCTAATAAGCGCCAGCTTTCTAAGACCACTCAGGGATATGCGTGGCTGCTCGAAGAGGTGGCTGACGAGGCGAAGCTGGCGCGCAGGGATCTCTCGCACGGGTCGCAGGAACTTACCGAATCTATTCCCGAGGACGACGAACTGGAATTTCAGGCGGTGACTTTGCTGGAAAACGCGTTGGCGTCGGATATGTCTGGATTGCAGCGCACGCTTGAAGACGTAGATATTGAGGACGTGGACGAAGTTGCTGAGGTTATCGGAGAGCTCTCTGGCCGCCTGTTGCAGATGCAGTTGGAACCGGCTGGACTGCACGAGGCGTTGGTTCAGGTTGGCCAGCGCTACGACGTGGACTTTGCCGACCTGGATACCCAGGTTGAAGACGAAGACGACGACGAAGAAGAAGAGATAGCCGACATCCAGATCGAGGACGAAGAGGACGAAGAAGAAGAGTGGTAGAGCGGGTGCAAGAACCCGGGTCTATCCCGCATAATTGAGCTATGGATAGCGCGAGCAGGCTTTTACAGAACATTTGTGTAGAGGCGGGGATGCTTCCCGCGTCGTTTAACCTTCAGGTGGCGGACGATCCGACGCAGGAGACGTTGGATTATGCGCAGGTTTTGCGTGCCGCCTTTGCTGGCATAGCCCACTCCCAGGTGGCCGCGGCATTTGAGCAGGTGTCGGCTTTGGCTGAGGCCATGGAGATGGAAGGGGAGCTGCCGGCTCTGCATGCGCTTGCTTCCGCTTACGAGGGGCAAAAGGCCGAAGCAATCCAGTACTCTACGGTGCCTGATGCCGAGGTCGATTCTTTTGGGGAATCGCTAGCGTTTATGGCACATTCGACGCTACAAGAGGTTTTTGTTGAGCCGCAGGCGATGCTTGATGCGCTGCAGTCGGCGTCACGCCAGCTGGTGGGTGAATCTTTGCCGGAGCAGGTTTCTGCCGGCCAGGATGACACGGATGTGTCGGGGCTTGACCTGTCCGATGCCGATCTGGCTGCTGCGGTTGCGATCTTGAATCCGCATGCCGATGCGCAGGAGGTTGCCGAGGAGCAGCTGGATAGTGCCGGTGTGGTAACCGATCAGTCTGAGGCCGACCAGGGTGATGAAGAGGACGAGTTGGCCCAGTGGGCAAAGTCGGGCTGGGACCTGGATATGGATCCGGAGGCAGACGGCCAAGACGAGGCCGGTTTTGCCGATTGGCATGATGATCGTTTCGATGATGAAGAGGACGAGCAAACTGACTCGGACGATTTAGACGACTGGGACTACTAACCTGTAACTAGCATTGACGGGCTCCTGATGGTTATCCACAGGAGCCCATTAGCGTACTTATCCACAATCGCCCCTTTTTTCGGAGAGGCCGATGCCTGCATTTGGTTAGCGTGCGGGTATGAAAGATGGTTATGAAGCGGTCGTTGGTCAGGACGGACTAGGGCGCCCGGCATGGGCATACGCAGATCAGGCACTGCGCGATTATTACGATTCAGAATGGTCTGTGCCGATGTGGGGAGAACAGGGCATGTTTGAGCTGCTTGCCTTACTGTTGTTTCAGGCGGGAATGCGATGGCGGCTGATTTTGGCTCGCCGCCCGCAGTTGCGCCGCCTGTTCTGCTCCTTCGACGTTGATCGGGTAGCTGCTTTTACGGACACCGATGTGCGGCAGATCTTGGACGAGTCGGCAGGCATCCGCAACGAACAGAAGGTCCGGGCCGTGATCGCGCTAGCGAACGCGGTACAGAAAATGCGCGCAGTCGGGGGACTACCCAAGGTTGCGTGGCAAGCTTATGACCCAGATCGTCCTCGGCCTATGCGAGGCGAAGAGGTGCCGTCTTATTCGGCGCGCTCGGCTGAGCTGGCGAAGCGGCTCACCGAGTTTGGCTGTAAGCGGGTGGGAGCCCGCACCGCATACGCGTTTATGCAGGCATGCGGCATCGTAGATGACAATGTGCCGGGAACCTGGCGGGCCGATGTGTTAGCTGACGAGCAGGGCAATTATTACCAGGATGAATATTCCTACCTCGGAATAACCAATGACCTTGGGGCGGATTCGCTTCCCGGTGTGGGCGGAATACCAGGGAGCGAAGGCGGATTTGCCGGCCAGGAATATCCACCAGATGAAGGCGTTTATTGGATGAAGCCAGGTGTGGAAGACGGCTACGCTAACCCCGATGCTAGCTAGCACGTGGGTGCCAATTGACAGGGCGACCATCGGGATAGAGCCGCGATTGCGCACTAAGGATTTTACGTAGGGTACTGACAGCCAAAAATAGGTGGTCAGGATTATGCTCAGCAAAAACACCCAGGGCCAACCGGTAAGAGAGGCATTTTCGTTAGTGGCAACGCCGGTATCAATATGACCATTGCTAAAAAGATTGGAAATGGTCTGCACGCCCGTTGCGCACGCATACCCGACCAGAGTCATCATGCCAGCGGCAAGAATTGTCGCTGACCGGGCAACTAGAGAGCGGCCAGCGTGGTGCACGGTTCGTTCTAATGCAAGCGCTGCCAGTGGAACAAAAGGCACTGCCCAAGCCAGCAGCCATGGGCGGATAAATGCGGCAGTCAATCCCAGTAGGGCAGTGATGGTCGTGTATACCAGAGTCGGTTTTAGTCCCCTTCTGCCTTTAGAAAGGAAGTATTGGCTGGCGCTGAAGAAAGCAAAGTAACCAACGAACCAAACTGCAAACACTAGCAAGGTAAGGAACACGTAGTCTTCGCCTTGCAATGCTCCAATCCAGTAAGGAACGACGACCATCGCCCATGCGCCATGCTGGTTGGGAACCCATCCTTGCCGTGAGCGGGAGCCGCGCTCGTTTTTTGCAGTCATACCCCTCATCTTCCCATGGGCTTTGTCCCACTCCAAGTTCCCATATGCTTGAATGGTGCGTTCCATAGAGGAAATAAATCAGGCTGCGGGCGGGCTGCCCGCCTACGCTGTGCTAGCCCCGCTGGCTGTCGCGCTCGCTAAAGATGGGGCGGCTGTAGTTTCAGCACCGCCCGGAACCGGAAAGACCACTCTGATTCCGCCCGCCCTTGCGGCAACGGTGCCAGGACGCGTCATAGTCACCCAACCTAGGCGGCTGGCTGCCCGCGCCGGCGCCCACCGCCTGGCCAGTCTGCTGGGCGAAAAAGTTGGCCACCAAGTAGGACTCACTGTGCGGGGCGAATCCAAACTAAGTGCGCACACCAAAGTCGAATTTGTAACCACCGGGGTATTCATCCGCAGGGCCATTGCCGATCCCGAACTAGCGGGAGTTGGCGCCGTAGTACTAGATGAGGTACACGAACGCCACACCGACACTGACCTGGCAGTGGGGATCTGCCACGACATTGCTCAACTGCGCGAGGACTTCCAGGTGGTTGCCATGTCCGCAACCCTAGATGCGGACAGATTCTCCGCCACTCTGGGTGGGGTAGAAGAAGTTGCCATCGACGCCGAATCCTACCCGCTCCAGATCGACTACCAGCCAGGCAAGATGCAACGGCTAACTGACCGGGGCACAAACCCGGATTTTCTTGCCTACGCGGGCAGGGCAGCCGCCTCCGCCCTCGAAAAGGATGAGGGGCAAGTAGCGTTGCTATTCCTCCCCGGACTACGCGACCTGGAAATTGCTGCCCAAGCCGCGCGCGCCGCCTGCCCGGACATGGACGTCAGATTGCTACACGGACGCCTGAGCGGAGCCGAGCAAGACAGCATCCTCGCCCTGCCTCAGAAGGGCAAACGCCTAGTCTGTACCACCAATGTGGCAGAATCATCCATCACAGTGCCAGGGGTGCGCCTAGTAGTAGACGCGGGCCTGGAACGAGTGGCCACCTTTGACGTCTCCCGCCAAATGACCGGCCTGGTCACTAACTATTCTTCAAAAGCCTCCTCGACCCAGCGGGCAGGTCGCGCCGGCCGCCTCGGTCCCGGCCGCGTCATCAGACTGTTCTCCAAAGTCGAATGGGCTCGCATGCGCTCCCATTCCTTGCCAGAGGTCGAAACCTCTGACCTAGCCCAATTGCTCCTGCTGCTGGCGGCGTGGGGGGCTCCGCGCGCTCGCGGGATGGCGCTTCCCTCGCCACTGCCCGAAGCTGCTAGTGACCGAGCAGAGAATACACTGCGAACTCTGGGAGCGGTAGACGAGCGCGGGACGATCACTGCCTTCGGTCGCCAGCTGGCTCGCATCCCCGCTGATCCGCGCCTTGGGCGTGCCCTTTTGGAAGGGGGCAAAAGGTTTGGTCCTGCCCGCGCCGGGGCGCTGTTGGCCACTCTCAGCTCTGACGAACGCGATGCGGGAGCTGATCTGCCCGCGCTGCACAGGCGGCTCAAGCGGCAGTGCCCACCGCGGTGGAAGGCGGATGCGAAGCGTTTCGCGCAGATGGCCCCCACCGAGCAAAGTCCCACTAGCGCAAGCTTAGAAGCCGAAATGGTAGCGTTGGCCTACCCTGGCAGGATCGCTCGCCGTCGCGGTAATTCCGACGAATATTTGCTGGCCCAAGGCAACGGCGCCGCCCTCCCGAAAGGCTCGCCGCTGCAAGGACAAACCTGGCTGGCGGTAGCCGACCTGACCAAGGCTAGCCCTACAAACATCATCCGCCTGGCGGCCGAATTAACTGAGGCGGACGCGTTGCGTCTGGGAGAGCCGCTGAAAAATACCTCCGTGACCGTGCACTTTGAGGACGGCAAGGTACGTGCCGAAGAGACGGTGACGTTGGGGCACATCGAACTCTCGGCAAGGCCGGTGCCTGCTCGGGGCGAGGCCGTAGCCGAGGCCGTTCGCGCAGAATTCGCCCGCCAGGGAGCCCGCCTTTTCACCTGGTCGAAGAAAGGCGAGAACCTGCGCCGCCGCCTGCTATTGCTGCACCGCACTTTGGGTGCTCCCTGGCCCGACACCTCAATGGAGGGGTTAGGGAAGAACGAACTATTCGCCGCCCCTTTGCTTGCCCAGCTAGAAAAAGGGGCGAGCGTACCGCAACTGTCGCCAACCTCGGCCTTGCAGGGTATTTTGCCGTGGCCGGAAGCAGCCAAACTAGACGAGCTCGTCCCCGAACGCCTGCAAGTGCCTTCGGGAAGCACCGTCGCCCTCGAATATTTAGAGGACGGCGCCCCACCCCGACTTTCAGTGAAGCTGCAAGCATGTTTTGGGTGGGAGCAAAATCCCACCGTTGTAGATGGGCGTGTGCCCGTACAGCTGTCCTTACTGTCTCCAGCTGGGCGGCCGCTGGCACTAACCCAGGATTTGGAATCATTCTGGAAGAATGCCTATCCGGGGGTGCGTGCCGAAATGCGGGGCCGCTACCCGAAACACCCCTGGCCGGAGGATCCCACTACGGCGCAGGCAACGATGAAAACCAAGAAGGCGCTTGCTCATAAAAAATCTTAACTTCGAAGTCTAAACCAGCGCGTTTTCCGGCGGCCTCAGAGTTAGGCATAATGGATACGTGTTGCTAAGTGATCGTGATATTCGGCGCGCCTTGGATTCGGGAAGGGTGAACCTGGACCCGCTCGCCCCCGAGCTAATCCAGCCTTCCTCTATCGACGTGCGCCTAGACAGGTGGTTTCGGCTTTTCGATAACCACAAGTATTCGGTGATCGACCCTGCTAGCGAGCAGGAAGATCTCACTCACCTTGTCAAGGTCGAGGGCGACGAGCCCTTCGTCTTGCACCCGGGCGAGTTCGTGCTGGGCGCCACTTGGGAAAAGGTTACGTTGGGGCCGGACATTGCTGCCCGCCTGGAGGGCAAGTCCTCGCTGGGGCGGCTGGGGTTGCTGACGCACTCGACCGCAGGTTTCATTGATCCGGGCTTTTCCGGGCACGTCACCTTGGAACTGTCGAACACCGCCACCATGCCGATTTTGCTGTACCCCGGAATGAAGGTCGGCCAGCTGTGCTTCTTTGAGCTGACTTCGCCGGCACAGAATCCGTACGGTTCGGGTGAACTGGGATCGCACTATCAGGGCCAGCGCGGCCCGACCGCCTCCCGCTCTTACTTGCGTTTCACGCGAGGCAATCCGGAATGAATAAACCAGTTCGCCGAGTTTCGACCGAACAGAAGATGGCGTGGGCGGCCGAGCAGAACTTTTCGGAGGACATCGCAGCCATCCCCAACACCGTCACTTCTACCGCGTTAGGCATTCCCGCCTACCGGGTGGGGGCCACGGGTATCACCACTGCCGAGGGCGTCTCGATCGATCCCGGCGCAGAGTGGTACAAGGTGCAGGGGGAGCTGCCGCTCGAAGAGGCCGCCCAGGCCGTAGTCTTGGGCGTTGCCGACGAGGTCGAAGTCAGCGAACTAGAAGCGCTCGCGGTGTCGCTGTGGCCCCGCGCAGGCTGGGTTGGTCCCGGCAGGTTACAGATTTCTGAGGCGGCAACGCTTGCTGGGCCTTTCCAGGTCGAGAAGCTGGTGGCTTCCGAGATGGGGTTTCACGCTACTGTCACGCAGGCGTTTATTTTGCAGTGCGAGCAGCAGGTGGCTGGGAAGATGCCGCCGCATCTGCGCGGCCTGGACCCTCTGATGGATGCTTTCACTGAGGCTCCCGCGGGTGAATATCTGCGCGCGGTCAATGCGTGCCGCAAGTTTGCGCGCCGGTTGGCAGGTCAGTTGCGCGTGCCCGACACGGCTAAGGTCATTACCCCGGATCCGGATTCGTCGGTGGGCATGGTAGTTTACGGCCCGCACTACTTGGATCCTGCCCAGTTGGTCGAGTCCCTAGAGACCATTGTGCCCACGCTAGATGCACCCGCCCTGGCGGAACCGCCCCTGGCGCCGAGCAAGCTGGCTATGGACAAGCACGGGATTCGGGAAGCTGCGGTTGCGCAGATGAGCGAAGCGGAACGGCAAGAATTGCATCGTCGCGCCGACGAGTACGATCAGGAAGCTGCCTATGCGGAGCTGACTCCCGGCTACCACCTGATGGGGCGAGCCGGGCATTCCTCCAGCCTCGAAATTGTGGTTGAGCCGGCTCACTACCTGCCTGTGTGCGTGCAGTATGAGACCTGGGCCGAGGACGAACCGACCAGCTATTTGATCCAGTGGGTACCGGACAATCCGGCCAAGGCGGGGGCTGCCAAGGTGCAGCGTTCCATGCGAGTAGAACGGTTGCGGGTCGCTTCTACGATTGAGCAGGTGGCGCGCACATTGTGCACCTTGACTGGCGGGCGCGCTGTAGACGAGGACGGTTTCCTAGTCTTCTAGGCTCAGTCGAAGAAATCGTCCCAGTCGTCTTCCTCTTCTTCCTGCTGAACCGGTTTTTCTTCAACAGTCTTTTCCAGTACTGCGTCGCGCAGCAGGATGGCCACGTCGGCAACCTGTGGGGCTTCGCCCTCTTGCGGCCTGCCGGAGGCCAGCATTGTCGAACAGAATGGGCAGGCGGTTGCCACGGTGTCTGCCCCGGTGGCTGCGGCTTCGCTGACCCGCGCATCGGCAATGCGAACGCCGATTGTGTCCTGCATGAAGGCATGGGCACCGCCAGCACCGCAACACATTGCCCGGTCTTTAGTGCGCGGCATTTCGGTTACTTCGAAGCCGGGGAGGGCGCCGAGCAATTCGCGCGGGGCGTTGTAGATGCCGTTGTGTCGGCCCAGGTAGCAGGCGTCGTGCAGGGTCACTTTGTGCTTGCCGTTTTCGATGAGGGGCTTCAGCTTGCCTTCGGCTACCAGTGTGGACAGTAATTCAGTGTGGTGGATTACCTGGTAATTCCCCCCAAGCTCGGGGTATTCGTTGCGAATGGTGTTGAAGCAGTGGGCACAGGTGACCACGATGCGTTTGGGGGCGGCTTCGTTCAGTTTTTCTACCGCTGCGGCGGCCAGTGTCTGGTACAGCAGTTCGTTGCCGGCGCGGCGGGCCGGATCGCCGGTGCAGCTCTCGCCGCTGCCGAGCACTGCAAAGGTGACGCCGGCGTGGTGGAGCATCTGCGCCACCGCCTGCGTAGTCTTCTTGGCTCGATCGTCGTAGGCACCCGCACACCCGACCCAGAATAGGTAGTCGACTGAGGAGGCATTCGGAATGTCCTGGCCTACGACGGGCACGTCGAAATCTAAGTCTTTAGCCCAGTCCAGTCGCTTCTTCCCGGAGATGCCGTACGGGTTTTGTTGGCGCTGCAAAGACCGCAGTGGGCGGGCCAGATCCTGCGGGAAGGCACTTTGCATGGTGACCTGGTGGCGGCGGATGTCAATGATGTGATCGAGGATCTCTAGATCGGTGGGGCACTGGTCGACGCAGGCGCCGCAAGTGGTGCAGGCCCACAGGGTTTCGGGAGAAATTACGTTGCAGACTAGTGGCGCCGGTTCGATGGCCACCCCGTCCGCGCCGGTGATCTTCGCGTCCCGGAGCGCCCCGAGCACATCTGCGTTGTGAGGCATGAGCGAGCCGCGGTACAGGCTCTTGGTGCCCTGTACTAATTCGTCGGTATCGCTAGCGCCCATTTTGGCTGCGGCCTGCGCGAATGACGAGGACGCCACCGCGTGGTCGCGGAGGGCAGTAATGAAAAGTTTGGGGGACAGGGGCTTGCCGGTGGCCCACGCCGGGCACACCTCCTGGCAGCGGCCGCACTCGGTACACGAGAAGATATCGAGGCGATCCTTCCAGGTCATGTCTGCCAGAGAGCCGACTCCTAGCGATTCGCCCTCGAGCGCCTCCAAGTTCTCCATTGACTTGGCGGTGACCGGCTTGCCGCCAGCGTACATGGGAGCGGCAGCCCCCAGCGCTTTCGAACCATCCACCTTGCGGCGCGCGTAAATGTTTACGAACGCCAAGAACCGGTGCCAAGCTACGCCCATCGAAATGGCCAAGCCGACCACTACCATCCAGGCCATGGAGATGACGATCTTTACGGTCGCGGTAACCACAATCGCGTTCTGCAAAGCCCCAACCGATGCGTGCGCTGCCAGCTTGCCCAGAAGGAAAGTGAAAGGGAAATGCCATGCGGATACGGCAGTAGCCGGATCCTTAGACAGCAGGGCGTATTCCAATATGCGAAGCAACAGCACGCAAATGACGACCCCAAGGATGACGCCCTCGACGAAGCGGGCATGGCTCCAGGCAGACCCCAAAAAGCGAGACGGCCTCTTCTGACCGTCCCGACCAGTAGATTCTGCCTCTCCGGGCCTTCCCTTGCCCGCGCGAGTGCGCACCACAATCAGCCAGATGATACCGGCCATCGAGGCCCACGCAATGGCCTCAACAGTCCACTCCCAGGGCGCAAACGAACCCAGAATTGGGAGCGTGTAGTGCGGGTTCACCACCTGGCCGTAGCCGGCAACCAAAGTCAAAAACAGCAGCGGGAACGACACCATCACTAGCCAGTGCGCCGCCTTGATGAAAGGTCGACCCTTAAAAGCTGAGTGCGACAGGGGCTTCGAGATAGCAAGCCAAAGGCGGCGCGCAAGAGGCTTCCCCCTGCCCGGGGCAGGGGCGCCCTCGGCAATGATCGAAACCATCTGCGAAAGACCGCGGATAAAGCTGCCTATCCCAACCACCGTCGCAATAACGACCAAGGTCAAGCATACTGTTTGCAATACCGACAATTTCACGAATCCCACCCTACTAAAGCCCGCCCAAGATTCTACGGCGAAGAAAATGCAGTGGTGATCAAACACTCCAAAAACTACCGCGCTAACTCCACGCTTGTGGGAGTAGCCTATGCGAGGAGGAAATCAATGGGAAAAATTTTTAGCAGGTGGGGTGCGCCCAAAAACGAAACTATGGAGGTCATCGCAGGCCTCCTATTAGTCATGTTCGTGGCAGTAATGTCACTAACGATCGTGGGAACGGCTCTGCCCGTAATGCTCTCCTCGCTACACGGTTCCGAAACCCAGTACGCGTGGGTAGTAACCTCCATGCTGCTTTCTTCAACGGCAGCCACACCCATCGCCGGCAGACTCGGCGATTTATACGACAAAAAGAAACTGCTGATTTTCTTTATTGCCATTTTCGCCCTCGGATCGTTGCTAGCTGGAGCCTCGGTGACGGCGGACATGCTAATCCTGATGCGAATCGTCCAAGGTGCCGGCCTCGGGGCACTAATGGCCATGGTGCAAACCGTCATGGCAGTGATCACCTCGCCGCGCGAGAGGGGTAAATACAACGGCTACTTTGGCGCGGTCGTCACCGTTGCCAACGTGTCCGGCCCAATCGTCGGCGGCTTCGTAGTAGACCTGCTGGGATGGCGCTGGTGCCTGTGGATTTCAGTGCCCTTCGCCATCGCCGCGATGGTGGTCCTTGCAAAGAAACTGCGTGTGCCGTCCTCTGTAATAGAAAACCCGAAGATTGACTATCTGGGATCTACCATGGGCACCGCGGGCGTATCCCTGCTGCTCATCTACATGTCGATGGGCGGGGACGGGATCATGGCGTGGACCTCCATGCCCATGATGGTGATGGCGATACTTGGCGTTATTGCAGTGATCGCGTTCGTGTTCGTGGAACTGCGCGCTGACCAGCCCATCGTTCCGGTGCGGCTGCTGGCCAACCAAACCGTGACACTTGCCGTGTTGGCATCCATCGGCTTGGGCCTGGTGCTGAACGCGCCCATGGTCTACTTCGGCCAGTATTTCCAGATCGGGCGGCAAATGAGCCCTACCGCATCCGGCATGTGCATGCTGCCCATGATGATCGCCTCCTTCGTTTTCTCGACCTTCACGGGCAGGATGGTGTCATCGGTCGGCAGGTGGAAACGATTCGTCGTCTCCGGCTTCGTTATGATGGTCGCTGGGCTGGCAATCTTGTCCTTCACCGGCAAATCCACGCCGCTGGTGGTGCTGTGGGTCGGGATGTTCCTGCTCGGCGCCGGGCAGGGATCCTCGATGCAGAACCTGGTGTTGGCAGTGCAAAATACGGTACCGCTGCGCGACATGGGGGCTTCCACAGCGATGGTTACCTTCTTCAGGAACCTGGGCGGTGCAATGGGCGTGCAATTTGCTTCTCTAATCTTCAATATGTCCCTTGCCGTACAACTGCGCAGGAACTTTGCTGAGGCCGGAGTCAAAATGCCGCCCAAAGTGGCACAGGGACATTCGGCCAGTGCAGCCGCGAGCTCCCCGCAGATTGCTCACCTAGTTGCCGATTCTTTTGCCGACGCAATGGGAACAATCTTCATTGCCGGCACCGTCAGCACGCTGATCTGCCTAATCCTTGTGGCCTTCATGAAATCATCCTCCCTGCGCGACACCATCGACGCCCCCGTGTCGGAACAGGTGGCGGAGGTATTTCGGGAGGACGGAATGGAGAGTCGTTCTCAGAAAGAGGAATAACCGCTGGAAGGCGACACAGCCGCACGCGAATGTTACAAATTTGTTAACATCATTAACGGTACTTTCATCAATCTAAAGGAGTGCGCGTGCTTGTATTGCTGTCGCTCTTCGTACTGTTCGGGGCGATGGCAGGGGCCGCAGTAGGACGTTTCTCTGGACGCGGCTATGCAGTGGCTTTTGTTCCCTTTGCCGCCACGGCTATCTGGGCCCTACTCAACACCGGTCGAGCATTCACTGCCACGGTGGTCCAGCACCACACGTGGGTGAGCGTGCTAGGGCTAGACCTAGCATTCCGTTTCGATCCCTTGGCGTGGATCATGACCCTGGTAGTTTCAGGAGTCGGTGCCGCCATAGTCATCTACTGCGCCTTCTACTTTCCGCCTAACGCAGCAGGCAGAGCCCGTTTTGCCGCCACCTTTACCTTCTTCGGCGGATCCATGCTGGGCCTGGTGTGGTCTAACCACGCCCTGATGATTTACACCTTCTGGGAACTGACCTCGGTGTTCTCCTTCCTGCTTATCGGCCACCACTACCGCTCGCGAGCCGCCCGTGCCGCCGCCCGCCAAGCATTCGTGGTAACCACCTTCGGCTCGCTGGCGATGTTCGGCGGGTTCATGATTCTAGGGGCCGGCCCGGGCGGATCCTTCCAAGTCGATCAACTAGTTGCGCGCGGGGCGGAAGGAACGCTACTGCAAGGCCATCCGGGCACCTTGAACGTCGCCCTCGTGCTGGTAATCATCGGCATCCTAACCAAGTCGGCAATGCTGCCATTCCACTTCTGGCTGCCGGCCGCCATGGCCGCCCCGACCCCGGTATCTGCATTTCTGCACGCAGCCACCCTGGTCAAGGCGGGCGTCTACCTGGCCCTGCGTTTCACCCCCGGTTTTGCGGATGTGCCCGTCTGGTCCTCGCTGCTAACCATCTTCGGTGCCGCCACGCTGCTAGTTGGTGGCTGGCTGGCCATTAGACAGACAGACCTCAAACGAGTGCTCGCATACGGCACGGTCTCGCAGCTGGGCCTCATAACCGCGCTGGCAGGCTACGGCAATCGAGCCACGCTGCTGGCCGCCCTCACTTTGGTGCTAGCACACGGCACCTTTAAATCGTGCCTCTTCCTTACTACCGGCACAGTAGAGAAGATCACCGGATCCCGCGACATTCGCGAACTGTCCGGGGTCGGCCGCACCCACCCGGTGCTGGCCACGATTGGCGGCCTTGCCGCGGCCTCCATGGCAGGCTTCCCGCTGACGCTCGGTTACCTTGGCAAGGAAGCTGGCATCCACAACCTGCTGCACCAGGGAGCGGCCGGAGTCATCCTGCTAGCGGGCATAGCTGCTGGTTCCGTCCTAACCGCCGCCTACTCGTTGCGCTGGTGGTTCGGCGCCTTCGGCGGCAAGGAACTGCCAGGACACAGGCTGGCCTCTTTGCTCTCTGAAAAAGAGGCCCCGGTCGGTTCCTACCCGGCAGCAGCACTAATTGCCGTCCCAGGTTTCCTAGCGGCGATCACAGTGTCGGGCGGGTTCTTCCCCGGCTCGGTCAACGCTCTGACCGGCCCCCATGCCGACACCCAGCTGGAAGGGTACTTGGCAACTTCCAACGAGGCCGGCCACCTGGCCCTGTGGAGCGGGCTGATGCCAGCCCTCATCACCGCCCTCATACTGACAGGCGGATATGCCTGCTTCCACTGGCGTGGCAAGGTAATCCGCTTTGCCAAGAAGACGGCACTACCCGAGACCTTCCGTGCAGCTAACCTGTATCGGGTAATCATGCGCAACCTAGAGGCGGTAGCTGGTCGAGTCACCTCATTCACCCAGTCCGGCTCGCTGCCACTAGACATCTCTATCATCTCGACCGTATTCGCCATTGCTGTGGGCGGGGCACTGTGCTACGCCCTCCCAACCATCAAGTGGGGGCCGGTACGCCTATTCGATTCCTTCCTGCAAGCGATAGCCATCGCGATTCTTGCCGGGGCCACCATAGTTGTGGTGCGCGCCCGCAGAAGAATGAAGGCCGTACTGGGCCTGGGCGCAATGGGGGTGGGCATGGCAACCCTGTGGGCCGTGCACGGCGCACCCGACCTGGCCCTGACTCAACTGGTAGTAGAAGCCTTCACCATCGTGGTCTTTGTGCTGGTACTACGCTTTTTGCCCACCCACTTCACCGACCGGCCGCTCCGCTCTTCGCGCTGGCTGCGACTAATTATCTCCGTGGTGGCCGGCGTGGTTACCTCCGGTGGGGTGCTGCTTGCGGCGGCCTCCCGCAAAGAAAACCCGGTCTCTGAACTGCTTCCCGACGAAGTCTTGCAATTCGGCTACGGCCACAACATCGTAAACGTCATCCTGGTAGACGTGCGCGCATGGGACACCGTCGGCGAACTATCCGTACTACTAATCGCAGTTACCGGGGTTACCGCCTTGATCTTCCGCTCCGGCCTAATTAGCCGGCTGACAGTATCTGCGCCCTCGCTGCGTTCCAGCGTGGCAAAGGCGGCAAGCCGTACCAGCACCAACTCTCGTTGGCTGGCAGGGGCCTCCGCCCTCGAAGAAGACCGACGGTCGCTGATGCTAGAGGTAGCAGCCCGAATCCTGTACCCCACGTTGCTGGTGGCCTCCGTCTGGCTACTACTAGTAGGACACAACTCGCCCGGCGGCGGTTTTGCCGGCGGAATGCTAGCCGCCTCGGCACTGTCGATCCGCTACCTGGCAGGTGGGCATTACGAACTGACACTGGCGGCGCCATTTAGCCCCGGCGCAATCCTTGGACTGGGACTAACCATTGCCGCAGCTGCCGGGCTTGCCCCGGTGCTCGCAGGGGGAGCGCCCTTCCAAACCCTGCCCGTCGACATTCTCTTCGGCCCGCTCGGCACCGTCCACTTCACCACTGCTATGGGGCTAGATATTGGCGTGTACCTGGTGGTTCTGGGGCTGGCTGTAGACATTCTTGGGGCACTGGGCGCCGCCCTCGACCACGACGAAGAACAGGGCGTGCAACTAGTTAGCTCCAGAAAGGGGAAGACAAAGTGATTCCCACTTTGGGTCTGGTTTTGCTAGCCGGCGTACTGGTTGGTGCCGGTGTCTACCTGGTAACCGATCGCACTTTCACCCGCATCGTCATCGGGCTGGCCCTGATCGGCAACGGATCGAACATTGCCTTGTTAGCAGCAGGTGGAGCCGCCGGAGCGCCCCCAATTCTAGGCACCGACGCCCTCTCGTCCATTGCCGATCCGCTGCCACAAGCCATGATCTTGACTTCGATCGTTATCACCATGGCCACCACCGCGTTCATGCTGGCGTTGGCATTCCGCGAATGGATTCTTACCGGCGGTGACGAGGTTGTGGACGACGTTGAAGACCGCCGTCTAGCAAGGCGTGCAGCTACCGGCCGTGGCAGCGAACGCATCGAAGACGCTCCCGAGACCGAGGACGAAGATTCCGGCCAGGACGAAGACCAAGCAGACCGCGACGACAAAGATGAAGCAGAAGGGGAGGATGCCAAGTGACCTGGTTACTGCCCATTCCCGTCATTGCGCCGCTACTAGCTGCAGGACTATCGCTCGTACTTGGTCGCTTCCGCCGCACCCAATTGTCCGTTACCGTCATTGCGTTGGCCGGGTCGTTGGCGGCGGCAATCGCCATGGCGTTCGAAGCCGACACCGCCCCCATGGTGCTCGACGTCGGCTCATGGGCTGCCCCGGTTGGGGTCTCGCTGGTTGCGGACCGGCTTACCCTAATGATGCTGATCGTGTCGCTGATAGTGACTGTGGGCGTGCTGATCTACTCGTCCTCGCAGTCGGTATCCCGCGACGAGTCGGCCTCCCCAATGCCCGTCTATTACCCCTCCTACCTGGTGCTTTCTGCGGGCGTGTCGGATGCGTTCCTGGCTGGGGACCTGTTCAACCTGTACATCGGCTTCGAGATTTTGTTGGCGGCCTCCTTCGTACTGATCACCTTGGGAGGCACCCGGTCCAGGGTGCGTTCCGGCACCGTGTACGTCGTGGTTTCCCTATTTTCCTCTGCCGTTTTCTTGATCGGCATAGCCTTCACATACGCCGCTGTGGGAACGGTCAACATGGCGCAGCTGGCAATCCGCCTGTCGGAACTTCCAGAACCCACCCGCATCCTGTTGCAGGCCACTTTCCTGGTTGCCTTTGGGATCAAGGCGGCAATCTTCCCACTGTCGGCATGGCTACCTGACTCTTACCCGACAGCTCCCGCCCCGGTCACGGCCGTGTTCGCCGGCCTGCTTACCAAGGTGGGTGTCTACGCCATTATTCGCACTCAGTTCCTGCTGTTCCCAGGCGGAGCGCTGGATACCATCTTGGCCGTCCTCGGCATGTTCACCATGATCGTGGGAATTTTGGGTGCGATCGCCCAGGACGACATAAAACGTATGGTGTCCTTTACCCTTGTTTCGCACATCGGTTTCATGATCTGGGGCATTTCGTTGTCTTCGGAGGCCGGCCTTGGCGCCGCTATCGTGTACGCCGCCCACCACATTTTGGTGCAGACTACGCTATTCCTGATCGTAGGCCTCATGCAGTACCTGGGCGGAACTACTTCGCTTGCCAAACTGGGTGGCCTGGCCGGAAAGTCTCCGTTCTTGGCGGGCATGTTCTTGATCGTGGCATTCAACTTGGTCGGCATCCCTCCGCTGACCGGTTTCTTGGGGAAGGTGGGCCTCGCCCGCGCTTCGGTACTTGCCGGCACTGGGCGCGGTTGGGCGCTGCTCGCGGCTGGCCTAGTCGCGTCGATGCTCACCCTGTACGTGGTGGTCAAGGCCTGGTCCATGGCGTTTTGGCAGCCTAGCGAGGGCGAGAAACAACTCAAGGCTGAAAAGCGCTCCTTGCCGAAGGCAATGGTAGTAGCCACTGCAGGCCTACTGCTAGTGCAGGTGGCGATGGCCGGGGGAATGAACATTATTTACGGATATGCCGAAAGAGCCGCTGTCGATCTGAAAGCGCGCACGCCCTACCTCAATGCCGTCCTCGGCCAGGATGGGCGAGGCAGCGGGCACTCATCTGACGTGGTGCGTCGCAGTGATTTCGACGTTCTGCCCCCGCACACGCAGCGGCCGCAAGTTCTGCCCGCGCCGCTCCGCCTGGATTTTGATACCGACACTCGCGAGCGGGTACGCGTAGGGGAGGACCAATGAGGATGATTCGGAATACTTCCTGGAAGATGACCCTGTGGCTGCTGCTGGTGTGGCTCGTTCTGTTCCGGTCTATCGAACCCGTAGTAATCATTGGGGGTATCCTGGTTGCGCTGCTAGTGCAGTGGGTGGGGCCGATGATGCGAGTGGGAGCCCTGGGCAGGATTAGGTTTGTGCCCCTGCTGGCTCTAATCGCGCGTTTCGCCTGGGACATGTTCATGTCCGCCCTCCACGTGTCAAAGCTGATCGTCACCGGCAAGCGGTATCGCAGCGGCTTCGTTTCCATCAACCTTGGTGCCGTAAGCGACATGGAGTTGATGATCAGCGCGGCCATGACTTCTTTGGTTCCGGGCACGCTCGTAATTGACGTGAATAGGCACGAAAGCGACGCCGACGGTTCCATGTACTTGCACGTGATTGACATGGAAGCCTCCGGCGGCGAGCGTGGAGTGCGCGAAATGATTACCAAACAGACCGCGCGTATTGGACGTGCCCTACCCAGGCCACAGGAGGACTAATGCAATTCGTGCTCGTTGCAGCCGGCGGATTCTTGGCCCTGGCCGTGCTGCTGACCCTATACCGGTTAGAAAAAGGCCCTTCGCTGGCTGACAGAGCGATCGCCACCGATCTAATGACTGCGGTGCTGGTGGGTGTGATTGCAGTGTGCGCCGCCCTCTTCGAACGCGATGATCTGCAGCCACTGCTGGTAATTGTGGCGCTGGTTGGTTTTATCTCCTCGGCTACGATCGGGCGCATTGCCCGCCACGGCGGGGAAGAAAACCGCAGAGTCATCTCTGCTGCCGAAGAAAAGGCACGTGAGCGTCGCTTGCAGGCAGAAGAAATGAAGGCACAGCGTGCCGAGGGCGAAGAAACCTCCCACCTGACCCCTGAACAGATAGCGAAGGCGCAAGACGAACAGGAAGCAAAGGCGAAGGGGGAAGGCAAATGATCGTCCTCGAATGGTCAGGGGCTATAATCATGCTGGCCGGTGCTATTTGGATCTGCATTTCTGCCCTGGGGATCGCCCGGTGGAAAGACACGCTCTCGCGCATGCACGCTGCCACTAAACCCCAACTCTTTGCTTTTGCGGTAATGATGATCGGGCTCGCCCTTTACATGCACACTTTGCAGTGGGTGGTGCTGGTCATCCTGGCAATCGGTCTGCAGGCAATCGCGACCCCGGTGGCAGCTCAGGTGCTGGGTCACGCCAGGGTCAAAGAGATGCGCACGAAGGTAGATCGGCAGGCCGCAGAAAACATGGGAAATGATGGGCACTCGGCCCCAAAGCGTGAAAAACTATAGGCCTAGGAGGAAACATGGATATTGGTTGGAAAGTAGCAAGTGCAGCATCGGTTGCAGGGGCCGGGTTTGTGGCCGATCGTCTGATCGACTTGATCTGGAAGGGATTCACCGGTCATAAGCCCCCGCGCGGTAGCGAGGACGAAGCCGTAGCTAACATGCTCGAAGTAGCCCTCTTCGGGGCCCTGTCGGGACTTACCGTGGCACTCATCCAGCGTCTGGCCGTGCGTGGTACCTCCAAATGGTATGGCGGCAAGAACAAGAACGCTTTAGCAAACTCCCAAAAGTAACTACAGCGAACCTGCCAGGCATACTGCCACCACTTTCGGGTCATAGATGGAAGATTGCACTGAAATCATGGTGCGTGCTGCCCGGTTGACCCTGCAGGAGTCAGTGAGGGTGTCCACGTCGGCATCTCGGGGCACCTGATCGGTGGTGACGACGCTCAGTATTTCTTGGGTGCCCTCAACCTGGCAGTTAGCTTTCATCATGGTCACGTCCGCAGATTCGGTGGAGATGCGTTGCACTAGCACGCAGCTGCCAGCCGGCAATGGGGCGTGACCTTCTATTTTCTTAGTTACTTTTGGGGCGGTGAGCTTAGCTGTCTTACCGTAGCCGGGCGCGAGCACAATCTGCCCGTTAGTACCCGAGACCGTGATTCTTCCCTGGGTAGTGTCCAGGCGGGGCGCATCTCCTACCCGCTCCGGCGAGGTCCATGTTGCCTTACCGTCCTTCACTACGGACACCTCGCCCTGTTTGGAGACGGCTAGGGTGCCGAGCTTACTGGCGGTTCCCTGCGCCAGTGGCTGCTCGAACCTCCAGTCCAGATGCCCGTCGTTGCCGACTTGGACCAGGCCGGCATCGACGCCCATCGCCAGCCCGGCAGAATTGTGGGCAATAAACGTGGGGGCACCAGAAAAAACGGCCCTGTCCGCGCGAAATAGCGGATTGCCTAGCTTGCCATTCTTGAAGTGGTGCGGCACCTTGTCCAGTAGCGCTACCGGGGGAACGTGCGAGTCTGTTGTGCGGGGGAGCACCAGGTGTTCCGGAAGGTCGGCCACCTTGTCGCCGATCAGCGCCGCTCCTCTATTGCAATTGGGAAATGGCGAAATGTAAACGTCGGATCCCGACAGTAGCGGGTAGCCGGAACTGCGCAGCAGTACGCGGTTGGGCTCTACTACGTCTACCGTCCCGTTTACCGATACTACTGCCCGGTTAGGTCCAAGCGTTTTAGCCATGTTCGGGGTGATCGGCGTGGCCGAGGCCGTAGGGCACCGATTCGCTTTGGGTTCGTCTTTTGGCCAGGGCAGCGACACAAGTTCCCCGTTCAAGTCGACCTGCGCATATTTGCCCTTCGGCAGGGCCAGCAGGATATTTCCTTCCAATGCGGCTACGGCTTCCGCTTTGGTGGGCATGGAAAAAAGCCACCGGGCCTTACCCGTATTCGCATCGACAAGCAGAAGACGCGACCCCTCGGTAGAAGAAGACAGGCAGGCGAAAGTTTGGCCGGTAATCGGTGAGGTGGTACATGCAGATAGTGCCGTCTTCGTCTGGAGTTGCCACGAAACGTCCCGGTCTAACCGCATCAATATGGTCTGGCCATGATTCCTAGCAAGACCGATGGTGGCTTCTCCGATTCGGGCGGGGCCAGCTGGCGAACCCTTCCCGAACAACGGAAGGAAAGCGGATACCCCCACATTCTTTGCGGATATAGAGGAGGCGACGTGCACCTTCGCCTTGGCAGGATGGGCGCGCTGGTAGGCGCTAATAGCGAGCGCAAGTAAGGCTATTACTACTGCCCCCACAATAATCGTGAGCGCTATCCGCGAGGCCCTCCTTCCCGCCGGTGGAGGCGAAGCATGCGACATTATCCTCTAAGCAAGGACGGATCGACCTTGCATTCCTTTCCTAGCCTCATAGGGGCGATCAGGCCCTTCTCGCGCAGGTCGTACAGCTTGCCCAGGACCCGGTCGCGAACTCCCCATGGATCAATAGTGTTCAAATAGATGCGGGTGCCGCCCTCGAACCCGGCAAGGGTAGAGATGCGCCACTTGACCAGAATCCGCCAGCGCAACGGCGAAGCTACCGAGGCCGGACGGTGGTACCACTCCTCGTTGCACGGCACATCCGGGCCGGTAGCGGCGTGCACGGCGTGCAGTATGTCAGAGACTCCCCGTACCTGTTCAGGTGCGGCCTCCCAGGGGTTCACCGGATCCCCGAGCGCCCACACCGCCACCGTGGGGAAGCGGTGGCCAATGCCAGAGAGCGCCACCGCGTAATCATTCTGCGCCAATATCAGGTCGCGGGAAGCCCCCACGGACAAGATATCGTCATAAATGTGCGGAGTGCGGCGGAGCCTGTCCATTTCGGCCTCGATCTGTACCGGGCGTTCATCGATAGCGACCAGCTGCTTGTGCAGGTGATCAAACGAGGCCCCAGCGGGCTTGCGCCAATTCTGGAAGGCCGCCACATAGCGCACTGCCGGATCCAAACCATACAAGTCACCCATGGAATCGCAGGTGAACTGGGTGTAGGCAGCATGCTCGTCCGGGGTGAGCGTGCCCGAGGACGCCAGTTGGGAATCGTTAGTAGCCCCATCCACGAAGTGGCGGCGCGCCACAATCACGTCGTGCCCGCCCGTGAAGAAGCCCATTGCCTGTGGCATCAGTTCCTCATCGCGTTGCGACTCGATCTTCTTCTCGGGAACGCCGTAGGCGCGCAGCCGGGCCTTTAGAATCCGCATAACGTGGTCGTAGCCCACCGACGAGGAAAGGTAACGAGCCATCCGTTCGCGCTCCTGGGTACTGGGCTGGTGGCCGTGGTTTAGCGCCCAGTAGTTTGCAGAGACGATCTCAAAAAGATTGGGAATTCGGCGAAACTGGGCAACTTCATCTTCGAGTTCCTCGGCCGAAACCCCAACCTGCTTGACCCACTTTCCGTCCCGCAGAACGATCCTGTCCTTTTCGGGTGGGGTCTCAAAGTATCTGCGGGAGCAAAATGCGCAGTGGGCGCCTTCCTTGGCTGGATCCAACGGCTTAGGGTCCTGCTGCGGCACAGCCAGAGGGCGATGCCCCCTGCCAGGGACCGTCCATACTTCAGTGCCCGTCAGCATGTTCTTCTGTTTAACCGTCCCGTCCTGCATGGCAGTGAGCGCGGACGAAAACTCGTTCTTCGATGAACTCATGCTTTAACCCTATAGGCAAATAGTCATGAATACGTATGTAGGAAGGGGGAAGCGCTAATCCGGCTTACAGCCAACCCTGAGCTTGCTTAGACAGGTCCCGCAGCAGTTCAATCGCGTCGTCGGTCATCCGCTTGGGAACGAAAATGTGGTCGTGGTAGAAGCCGGCAATCACGTTGCACGGGATAGAACGGGCAGACAGCGCCTGTGCTACAGCCGAAGTAAGCCCTACCGCCTGCGGTGACGATTCAACCCGCAAAGTAATACGCGTATAGATATCAGTGATCTGGTACCCGGCTGCTTCTGCATCCTCGCGGGCAATGACACAGGTAGTGCCTTCGTCCTCGGCAACCGTGGCAAAGACATGAACGTCCTTGGGGATCCTAGAAGAGACAAGGTAGATGTATTCTCCCTGGATCTTCGCGTCAAGGCGGGCAAGCATCTGGTCTAAATTAATCGGACTCACTGAACCAAAGATAACGGGAAAATTGCTTAGGCGCCATAGTGATTCCAAAGGGCGAAAAGCTAGCAATAATAGGGCATTTTGGGCATGAAAAAGTGGCGGACAGAACCTGCCCGCCACTTCCACGCTAATTGACTACTTGTCGGTGAAGCCTTCCTTCAGCTTCTCGGCAGCGGCCTTGATGTTTGCACCTAGGTCGCCTGCAGCATCCTTAGCCTTCTCGGAAAATTCGGAAGCCTTGTCCTTGACCTCGGCGCCAACCTGGTCCATCTTGCCTTCGGCTTCGGTGTCCTTGTCGCCAGTTACCTTGCCGGCTGCTTCCTTGGCCTTGCCGCCTAGGTCCTCGCCAGTGTTCTTCAGCTTGTCTTCGAAAGACATATTTTCTCCTTTTATCTTTTTCGAAGCGGTATTAGCTTCAATGTGCTTATGTCGGGTAATCCGCCGGACTAACGGACGCGATCGGACGAGCCGATCAATGAACGCCAATCGTTTTGGATGTGTACGCAAATGGGTGGTGTAGTGCCCAGAAGCGAATCTACGCGTGCGATTGCCCGATCCATGATCTGCCGGATGTGAGCGGGGGAAGCCCCCTTGTACGCGCCAACCTTAATTAGGATTCCCGGTTCGTTCTTTACCTCGTAGCCATACGCAGACACGTTAGTGATCCACCGGTCGTCGCCGACCTCGTGTTCAATTACCTGTTGCACCAGGTCGATGCTGGCAGTAGTGGTGCCTGAGGAGGTTTGCGAAGGAACCAACGAAGCGGTGTGAGTACGCCCGCCGCCCTGCGAGAAGATGACGCAAAGGGCAATGATCACGCCGATTACAGCAAGCGCAATGAGGGCGATTGCCAACCAGGACATGTCAGTGTTGCCGACCGTAGTGCGCTCAGCTAGATCGGAGTAGCTCTGCAGCACGGTAGGTGCGTTCTTCTTGTAAGCGTCGGTAGCGGTAGGCCACAGGGAGATGAGTAGGGCGCCAATGCCGCCAACTAGCAACAGTGCTGCCAGCAGGAACAGTAGGAACCTATTCAAAGCTCTTGGTAAGTGCCTCACTTTGCCACCTCCCCATTGGAGTTAAGCTTCACCGAACCGGTTGTGGCCGGATTTAGCTGGTAGCCTTCGACCTCGGTATTCAGTACAGACTGAATGGAGCTGGTATCGACCTCACGGCCAGACGTGGGAGTGACCTGCACGTTGGCGTTACGCTTTGAAAGCGAAGTCGCAACCTGGCCCTCGGGGAGTCCAGCGTGTTCGCGCACCGCCCTGGAAAGGGCCGAGGCAGTAACCTTGTCGTCAACAATGTAGGCAACTCGATCAGAGGCCAGCGAGTGGCGATCCAAAGCTCCGCCGCCCAAGGCCTTCCCCAGCATCCACAGGCCGAGCAAAGTGGCGACGATGCCGCCAACGATCAGGGCCCACTGGGGGACACCGGCAGGCAGCTTTACTACTGAATTGGCGATCTGGTCCCAAGAGGCAAGCAAGTTCGGCTTGCCCATGGCAGTTAGAATGCGTTCAGCAATCAGCCACACCAACACCACAGCAACGATCAGGCCAACAATAGAGGCCGTGATAGCACGAGATGAGTGCGTCTCGCGGCGCACCATGTACGACACATGCGGCCCCTGCGAAGCCGGCTGTACTGGAGCGTCGGAGGTAATGGGCTTGTCGGTGCTCATTCAACCCTCCTCTTTGGCTCGGGCTTGTAGTGAATACCCGTCAAAACCATGCGGACGTCACCGATCTTGTGACCGGTAATGCGCTCAGCATTGCGAACAATGCTTTCGCGAGCCGCATCCGCTGCGCCAAAGATGTTCATATCCTTGGTGCGGGTAACCCTTTCCACTGTTGTTTCGGGAACGGGAGTGGAAATGTCTAAGCCCAAAGCGCTTTCCGAATCGTGCAAATCTACCGAAATCTTGTCAGCTGGAACCGACAGGGCATCACCAACTACCGCAGCCGCCGCCCTCTTAATGGCTTTGGCGCGAATAGTGGTGTGACCGCGGTAGTTATGCGCGTTTGCAGATGCTTCAGACACAGTTAGTCAGACGTGGTGGTGTGCTTGCCGATCAAGGCGCTCCCGACAGCGCGCAGGTCGAGCTTGCCGGTGGTGGCGCGACCCAAAACGGCGCCAATAACCATGAACAGAGCAGTCAGAATGAAAGCCCAAAAACCGAGCTTAACTGCAACGACTGCAAGAATGGCACCTACGAAGATGCCCATTTGCGTGTTAGTCACTTGACGCGCTCCCTCTTCTTTTCGATTTCCTTGACCTCTTCCTCATCGTCGTCATCTTCGTCGATGGAAGGAATGTGAACGTCGGCAATGTCGATGTTCACTTCGGTGACCTCGAGGCCGACCAAGCCCTGGATGCCTTCGATGATCTTGGAACGAACCTGGTCGGCGACCTCGTTGAGCGGGTACGGGTACTCGGCGACGAGGGTCAGGTCAACAGCGGCCTGAGTCTGGCCGACCTCGACGTTGATGCCCTGCTTGACGTTCTCGGAAGCGCCCATCTTGTCGCGAACCGAGCCGAGGGCGCGGCTGAAGGAACCGCCAATGTCATACACGCCGGGGATCTCGCGGATCGAGAGGCCGGCGATCTTTGCTACCACCTGGTCAGCAATGGTGGTGGTGCCGTTGCCGTGGTCCTTGCCGATATTGGACTGCTGCACGTCAGTGCCCTTGCCCTGGGCAGTGGCGCCAGTCTTAGTGATGTCTTTGCGCGCATCGTTCTTTGCTGCGACGTCGGTCGGCTTTGCCGACGGCTTCTGATGGGATGATGCCACTTTGAGCTCCTTATTTTTCGAACAAGATGTTTAGAGCTTGGCCGCAACGCATAAATGCATCGCGTCATACTCTCATGTTCGAGGCTACCGGCAAACAGAAGTGTTTACCAGTGGAAGCTGCATTTTTCTGCCATTGGTATAAATACAGTCGGATAATTTGCCTGTATTTTTATTGTTTAAACATTTTTTATATCTGGTCGGGCCGCTTTAACCAGTCGCCGCTGGCAGATTCTTCGGTGTAGGCAGAGTTTTGATCCAGTGCGTTTTCGGTGGCCACATACAAATAGCATTCCACCTTCTGGCCTGCGTTTTCGCCCTCGCTAATGGTGGGGTGGGTGATGACTCTGGTGTACAGGTTGTTCGGATCTTCGTCGCCCAAATATCCCTCTAGTTCATCCATGTCGGCTAGAAGGGAATCGAAATTAGCTTCTGAAACGTAAATGACGTCGCCGGTGATCTGGTCTTCTTTTGAAGGTATTGCCATCGGGTAGGAGGGGGTCAGCAGCATTTTGTATCCGGAAAGGCGGGCGGGAATTGCCTCTTTCAGGTGGGGGCCAAGAATGGCCTCGCAGTTTGTTTGTCCTGGACGCAGGGTTCCGTACACGAAGAAGGGTCTATAAGTGGTGTTCATGTATCAATACTGGCACTTCAGGCGTAGAACCTAAGCGATCTTTTCGGGTGCGTCGCGCGTCACGCAAAAATAGGGTTGAGTCTTGTCGGCTCAACTTTTACGCCCAAGGTGAATTAAGTGGCCATCGCAAAGTTGAGCGTCTTAGACTCAAGGTGAACTTGAAAAAAGAAAAGGAGCTCAAAATGGTTAGCAGGTACGATCCCTTCCGCGAGATGGAACGTCTATTCAACTCGACTATGCGCCAGGCTTCTAGCCCGGTTCTTCCCATGGACCTCTACCGCGATGGTGACAAATTCGTGGCCATCCTAGAGATGCCTGGAGTGGACCCCGATACGATCGACATCGATGTCGAAGATCGCACGTTGACTGTGCGCGCAGAACGGCACTCTGTTGAGGGCGAGGACATTGAGTGGCTTACACACGAACGCCCAACCGGAACCTTCGCAAGGCAGCTGTCGGTCGGCTACGGCGTAGCGCTAGACAAGATCGAGGCCGAATATAACGACGGTCTTTTGACCCTTACGATTCCGGTGGCTGAAGAGGCCAAGCCGCGCAAGATTGCGGTCAAGTCGGCTTCTACCGCCAAGACCATCGATCACGAATAGGCAATAAACATTTTGGGGGGCCACTGGCCCCCCAAAATGTTTTTAAATCCGATCCATTGTCTGCGGGCTGGATCCGGTGCGCCCCGCCTCTCCCTTATCTAAATTATTAAGAATTCTCATCGATTCTTCATCTAAGCTGAAATCGAAAATATTTGCGTTCTCTTCAATTCGCTCCCGCGAGGAAGATTTTGGAAAAACAATAACTCCGCGCTGTAACGCCCATCTCAGGGCCACCTGCGCGGGTGTCCGCTCCAGGCGCGTAGCAATCGTCTGCACCTCGGGAATCTCTAGGATCTTGCCCCTAGCCAGTGGGCTCCACGCCTGCACCACAATGCGATGCTTTGCGCAGTAGTCCAAAACCTTATTGTTGGCAAAAAGTGGGTGCATCTCGATCTGATTTACGTGGGGCACTAGACCGGTTTCTGTTCGAAGCCGTTCCAAATGCTCGACCTCGAAATTAGAAACGCCGACTGTGCGCGCGCTCCCGTCGGCAGAAAAATCTTGCATCATCTGGAAGCATTCGGGGAAGCGTCCGCCGTAGCGATGCACCATAGGCCAGTGCATCAAGAACAAGTCAACATAATCAGTCTGTAAATCTGCCAAAGACTGTTCAAAAGAACGGCGGGCATCATCGGAGAGGTGATTGCCGTTATTCAGCTTGGTAGTCAAAAAGATCTGGTATCGGGGAATGCCAGAAGCCGCAATGGCCGCCCCTACCTGCTTCTCATTGCCGTACATCTGGGCGGTATCAATATGTCGGATCCCGGCCTCCAGTGCGGTTTCCACGAGGCGTTGCGTGTCCTCGGGCGCAATCTTGTACGTGCCAAACCCAAGGTAGGGGATTGAGTACCCTCCCATGGTGCGCTTGGTGGGAATTTTCAAAGCAGAATTCATATCTGGCCTCCTCTGCTTCCACCCTATCCATAGCAGGTGCTGCGAATGCAAAGCCGGCACCATACACTGGTAAGCAAGAAGACCGCCTTGTATTAGGAGACAGTAATGTCTGATCAGAACCAAAATGAGTCCACGGGCAGCAATCCGTGGGATCCGAATCAGTTGAATCAGAATGGCTCAACGCCTGTTGGAAACACCTCGCAGGATAGTCGGTACGGCCAGCCCGCACAGCCGGGTCAGTACGGTCAGTACTCTGTCAACACCGATCCCCGCTACGGCAAGATGGGGGAGGCCGGTTACGACCAGAACCCGCAGGGGTACGGCCAGTCCTACTACGGCGCAGGTGCTGGTGGCGCTGGGTACGGTCAGAACGGACAGTACGTCGTAGTCGAGGGCGAACCTCCCGTTGACCAGGACTTCACGCCGCATCCGGGGACGCAGATCCCATCGCGCCTGGCAGGGGTCAAAGGTGTGAGTGTTGGAAAGCGCATTCTTACCCGCATCCTCGACCAGATATTTCAAGGAGTCATCCTTGTGCTCGTATTCGTGATCTCCGGAGGCAGCATTTTCGCTGCAACTGCTCCTCTATCTGAAGTAGAAACGATGTCTGACGACGAGATGGCTGATGCTCTTGCACCCGCGATTCTTGGTTCTTTGGGCAGCTTGGCTTTAGGGGTTATCGTACTAGGAGTGGTGGTGCTCCTGCTCGTGTTCTTCACCGGATACACGCTGGGGGGCCTAGTTACTGGTGTGCGCACAATTGATTACACCACCGGCAAGGGTGGCGGCCTGCGCGCGGTTGGCAAGTGCATTGCTTACCCCATCATTAAGGGAACCGGCATTGGATCAATCTTCCTTCTGTTTGTCTGGTTTGCAACCCGCGACAGCGCCGAACGGCACTGGGTTGACCGCCTGATCGGTACCTGGGTTATCGATGCGCGCGACGGGCGTGATACTCACAAAGAACTGAAGGCACAACGGGGTTAGCAAATAATTCTAAATAAGGCGGTGGGCCGAGGAGTTTTTCCTCGGCCCACCGCCTTATGTTCAGGTGTTGGCTACTGGTAAAGTGCCGGTCACGTTAGGCGGAGGCGCCCTCGAACTGGGATTGGTACAGGCGGGCGTAGGCGCCAGCGGCTGCGAGCAGTTCGGTGTGGGTGCCCTGTTCTACCACGTCACCGTCCTCCATCACGATGATGGTCGATGCGTCCCGGATCGTCGAGAGGCGGTGAGCGATCACGAAGGACGTGTTGCCTTCCTGCAACCTATCCATCGCCTGTTGCACTAGCACTTCGGTGCGGGTGTCCACGCTGGACGTTGCCTCATCCAGGATCAGCACGTCGGAGTGGCGCAAGAAGGCGCGGGCGATGGTCACTAGCTGCTTCTCGCCTTGCGAGAGGAAGCCGCCCTCGTCGGATACTTCTGTGTCGTAGCCTTCGGGGAGCTGCCGGATGATGCGGTCTACCTGGGTGGCACGGGCGGCTTCAACAATTTGTTCGTCGGTGGCTGCCGCGTTGCCGAAGGCAATGTTGTCCCGGATCGAGCCCTTGAATAGCCAGGTGTCCTGTAAGACCATGGCGCAGCGTTCGCGCACCTGCGCCCTGGTCATCTGGCGAATATCTACACCGTCGATCAAGATCTGCCCGCTGTCTATCTCGTAGAACCTCATCAGTAGGTTTACCAGCGTGGTCTTGCCGGCGCCGGTTTGGCCGACGATTGCCACGGTCTGTCCGGGGGCCACGTCCAGGGACAGGTTCTTGATGACGGGCACGCCCTCTTCATAGCTGAACGAGACGTTCCTGAACTCGATATGGGCTCCGCACATGCCAATCTGAGGGCGGGAGGCGGCCTTTTCGTGGCTCTGTTCTGGAGAATCCAGGAACTCGAAGATGCGTTCGGCGCTGGCGCCGGCGCTTTGCACAGTAGAGAGCATTTGTGAGAGCTGGCCCAGCGGCGTTTGTAACTGACGCGAATATTGGATGAAAGCTTGTACCCCGCCCACCGACATGCGTCCTTCGAGCACCATCAGTGCGCCGACGACGCATACGGCAACAAAAGCCAGATTGTTGATCATGGTGGTCACTGGTTGGCTTAGTCCGGAACGCCAGTTGGCGCCGAAGGCGGAGTCGAATAGTTCCTTGTTGTGGTCAGCAAATTTGCGCCGAAATTGGTCGCGTAGGTTGAAGGTCAGCACGATCTCGTGACCCGAGAAGGCTTCTTCCACGGTGGACTGCACGTTCCCGGTCGCCTTCCACTGCCGCTGGAAGTAGGGCTGCGCCCTCTTCATAATGATGAAAATGATGACTAGGCCTGCCGGAACGATCAGCAGCGCCACGATTGTGAGCTGCCATGACAGCATAAACATCATGGTCAGGGTGCCAAGTAGTAAGAAGATGGAGTGGAACAGTTGGTTCACTACCTGCTGAAGGGATTGGGACACGTTGTCCACATCGTTTGTCACCCTAGAGAGGATGTCGCCGCGGGCGGCGCCGTTGAGAGCGCTGAGCGGGAGGCGGTTGATTTTCGCCTGTACCCGCTGCCGCAAGTCATAAGACACGTTTTGCACCGCGGTTCTAGTGCAGAGGCCGGAGAGCCAGTTGAGCACGGCTGACACCAGGTACAGGAGCACTACGGTCAGGAGGAGTTTCCCAAGTAGCGAGTAGTTGATCCCCACCCCTGGAACCACGTCGACGCTTTGCAGCATCTTGGCCATCTGACCTTTGCCAGATTCGGCTAGCTGGCGAATCACGTCAGCCTTTGACTGGCCGGGCTGCATGTTCTTCCCGATCATTCCGGCGAATATCGTATCTGTAGCCCTACCTAGCAGTCGGGGTGCCACTACTGACGCAACAATGCAGATGAACGTCAGGAGTATCGCCGCTATGACGCGTAGCTTTTCGGCCCGAAGGGTAGCGAAAAGTCGGGCGATGGTGCGGATAGGGTTCTTCGCCTTTTGGCCTGGTTTCCTATTGTTTGGTCTGGGGCTCATGCTGCCTCCTCGGCGCTAAGCTGCGAGGCTACGATCTCGCGATACGTCTGGGACGATTCCATTAGTTCCTCGTGGGTGCCCTGGGCAGTGATCTGACCGGCGTCGAACACCAGGATGTTGTCTGCGTGGCGGACCGTAGAGACTCGTTGCGCCACCACTACTACGGCAGCGTCGCCCACGTATTTCCGAAGGTTGGTGCGCACGCGCGCGTCCGTTGCGTAATCGAGGGCGGAGAAGGAGTCGTCGAAAATCACCAGCCCCGCTTGGGCGTAGAGGGCCCGGGCGATGGTCAGTCGCTGCTTTTGTCCGCCGGAGAAGTTGCTGCCGCCGGATTCTACCTTCGCGTCTACGCCGTCTTCGAGCTTGTCAACAAATTCGTCGGCTGCGGCGCCGGTTAGGGCCCGCCGTACCCTGGCGCGAACCTCGTCGGTAATCTGCTCCTTAGTAAGCCCGGAAACAGTGGTGGCGATAGTGCCCGAGAACAGGTAGGCCTTTTGCGGCACGAGGGCGACGTGGCTGCGTAGTTGTGCCAATTCTATGTTGCGAATATTGGTGGTGTTGCCGTCGCGCTCGCGCACAACCAGTTCGCCCTCGGACGTGTCCATGAGACGGGGGAGCAGGTTTACGAACGTCGATTTGCCGGTACCGGTAGAACCGATGATGGCGGTGGTCTTACCTGCCGGGATGGTCACGTTGATGTTGGCCAGGACAGGAGACTCGGCACCGGGGTGCGTGATCTGGGCGTTCGTGAACACAAAGTCCACTGGTCCCTGCGGCATGGGCACGGGCGAGCTTGCGTCCTGCACCTGTGGGGTGGTCTGCAATACTTCGCCAATGCGCCCGGCGCTGACGCGTCCGCGCGGGATCATCATGAACAGCATTGCTGCCATCATGACCGCGCCCAGAATCATCGCTAAGTAGTTGATGTATGCCATCAGGTCACCGATTTCCATCTGTGCCGCCTCTACTTGGCCGGAGGCAAACCAGACTACCGCCGCGTTAGATATCCCAATGATCAGGGAAATTGAGGGAATAAAGATGGCGAAGATATTGCCGGCGCGCAGTTGCATCTTGCGTAGCCGGGCATTGGCATGGGCAAAGCGATCGGCCTCGCTATCCTGGCGGCCAAAAGCGCGGATCACCTGTACGCCGGTGAGCTGCTCGCGCAGTACCGCGTTCACGTCGTCGATCCTGCTTTGAATGCGCTTGAAGATGGGGGCCAGCAGATACATGGCCCCGCCGGCGGCAGCGCCCAAGACCGCGATCGAGACCGCCAAAATCCATGACAGGCCCACTGCCTGGCGCAGGGCCATGAAGATGCCGCCGACCATCATTACCGGGGCTACTACCATCACGGTCAAAGTAATGAACGTGACCATCTGTACTTGCTGGGCGTCGTTAGTAGCACGCGTGACAAGCGTGCCGGCGCCAAAACGGTTGATTTCGGGAAGGCCAAATTCGCCCACCTTGATGAACTGTACTTTGCGCAGGTATTTGCCCAGTGCCATAGACAGGCGAGCGCCCTGATAAACAGCTAGGAAGGAGAGGCCCGCAGACAGGAAAGAAAACAGGATCATGGTGAGCCCGGACTGCTTTACTACCTCTAGGTTTCCGGCAACCACGCCCTTGTCGATGATGCGGGCATTGAGTGCCGGGAGGAATAAATTCAGCAGAGTTTGCGCCAACTGTGCGAGCACGACCACGGCAATGGCAAATTTGTGGCGGTGCAAATATTGCCAAGAAAGTTTAAGGAGCATTTCGCCTCGGATCTATAACTTATTCAGGGCTGATACAAGCCTATATTCCGCTTTTCAATAGCGCCCAAGATATCGCTGCTGCCGAAGTGTGTCCCCCGGGGGCGAATTATTGTGGGTAGGAAGACTTTTTCACCTAGCACCTCAGCGGGCGATCGGTGTGGGATGATTGAGGCATGAATAAGCGCAGATTCTTCAACTTTGCTTGGAAAACAATTGGTGCCACCACCGTTTCGCTAACGGCTACCGGACTGGCTTGCTGGAGGGTGGCCGTTCACAAGTTGGCCCGCCAGCGCCGCCCCTACCGCCGCGCTTGGGAAGACGCACAGCTCGGAATCAGCGTGGACCTGGATCGTATTGCTAAGCAGGCTCCGGCAGAACGCCCTCTTATCTATGTGGCGTTGGGCGATTCGGCAGCCCAGGGGATCGGCGCTCGCACCATAGAGGACGGGTACGTGGCTCGCATTGCGCAGGGGCTTGAGGCTGCTTCCGGGCGCAAAGTACTGTGCGTGAATCTGTCGGTTTCTGGCGGCACTGCGGTAACGGTGCTAGGCAATGAATTGCAGCAGCTCCGCGGCATGGGCTTGGACGGTTCGTTGCTTACCCCCGACGTGATCACCCTGGACATTGGTGGCAACGATGTGATGATGAAGCACCTCGAAGCAAAAACGTTCGGGCAAGCTATCGAAAATATCCTTGCTCAGCTGCCCACCAAGGCCTATGTGGCCAACATCCCTAGCTATGGTTTTGGCAACTGGGAAAAGCGGGCAAAACTGTTCTCGCAAAAGGTTGACGAGGCCGTCGAACAACACGGACACACCGTTATTGACCTGCGCACTTACTCCCGCTCTCTGCCTACCTGGTTCTACCTTTTCCGGCGTCATGCTGCCGATTTGTTCCACCCGAACTCGGCTGCCTACGCAGACTGGGCGGGCATGTTCTTGCAACGCATCTGCGCTGACCACAACTGGGAGGTTCCCCAGGAACAAAATGCCTAGTAGACGGTAAGCCAACAGTGGGCAGCGGTACGATTTTGGTGTGCTTGACCTTCTTTGTTCCCACCCACTTTTAACCGTTTTCTTAGTAGTTGCTCTGGGCGCCATTTTGGGCGCTATCCCTTTTGGCCCCATCCGCTTCGGAGCTGCGGGCGCCCTCTTCGTGGGACTGGCACTAGCTGCTGCTCGGCCGCAGTTGGGCGAAGGGATGGAACTGCTGCAGGGGCTGGGGTTAGCTCTCTTCGTCTACTCGGTAGGAGTGGGGGCAGGCACTACCTTTCTGTCGCAATTTCGCCGGCAATTGCCTCTCATGGGGATAGCCACGGCTTCGGTGTTGATAGCCGCCGTTGTAGCAATTGTTGGCGGCCACCTTGCAGGTCTTCCCAAAGCGCTTACTACGGGACTTTTTACCGGCGCGCTAACGGCGGCCCCCGCCCTCGACACGGCAGCAAAGTTGACCGGCTCGCATGAAGCCACTGTCGGCTACGCGCTGGCATACCCGCTGGCCGTTATTGTGGGCATCGTAATCGCCGCGATTACCGTGGGGCTGAAATGGAAAGGACACAACGACGTTCCTTCGCTGGCCGGCCAGGGCCTAGTTTCCTACACCGTCGAAGTGCACAGGTACATTCCGGTGCGGGACGTGCCGGGGATGCGCACCGGCGAAGTGCGCATGTCCTACCTGCGGCGCGACAAGCACACGCGCGTAGTTGCACCGGGGGAAGATCTGGTTCCAGGCGACGAAGTCGTAGTAGTAGGAGTTGGGGAAGCCCCGTTGGAGACCGTCGAGTACCTGGGGCAGCTAGTGGAAGAGCACCTTGCTGACGATAGGTCCGAGGTCGATTTCGAATGGTTTATCTGCTCGAATCCGGAAGTGTCGGGACGCACCATCGCAGAGCTCAACCTGCCTGCCCGCTTCGGCTCCCAAGTCACTCGCATCCGCCGCGGTGATCTGGATTTGCTAGCAACTGACGAGACCATTATCGAACCAGGCGATCACGTTGCCGTGGTAGCTCCCCGCGACGAAATGGAAAAGATCTCGGAATTCTTCGGCGATTCTGAACGGCGCGTCAGCGAAATTGACGCGGTAGCAGTTGGCATTGGGCTAGTAATCGGCATGATCGTCGGCTCTGCACAGATCCCCATGCCCGGAGACATGAGCTTCTCATTGGGGCCGGCAGCTGGGCCACTAGTAGTAGGCATGGTGCTAGGCGGGCTGCGTCGTACCGGACCGCTAGTGTGGGCATTGCCGCAGGCAGCCAACCTGACCATGCGCCAGCTGGGACTGCTATTTTTCCTAGCCGGACTGGGCCTAGTAGCGGGGCCATCCTTTGCCAAGATGGCAACCAGCCCAGAAGGATTTAGAGGCATCTTCGTCTCGGCTGCGATCGTGCTCGCATCCTGCCTGGGCACCGTAATTCTTGCCTATTTTGCCGGCCTGTCAGCGCCCAGAACGGCTGGCGCAGTAGCCGGCGGCCTAGGCCAGCCAGCGGTCCTGAGCGCTGCCCAAGACCGCGTGGCTGACGAACGCATCGAAAATGCCTACGCCGCCCTCTTCGCCTTTTCGATGATCATCAAGATCATCCTGGTGCCGGCGATTTTCGCCTTCTAAGAAGCCAGGTAAGCTGCCATCACGGCGCTGGTTGCCTCGAAGTCCGGAAGGAACGAGACTTCGCGGGCCGAATGCATGGACAGAATCGGCTGGCCTATGTCAACGGTTGTGATACCCAAGCGAGTGGCGGTCAAAGGCGCGATCGTAGAACCGCACGGACTGGAATTATTAGAAACAAACACCTGCGTCGGCTGCCCTGCCTCGGCTGCAGCGGCTGCAAAGATAGCCTGCCCCACCGAATCGGTGGAATAGTGCTGGGCGGCATTTAGCTTTAGTACCGGACCGCCGCCAAACACTGGGTGGTGCTGCGGATCGTGCTTCTCAGAATAGTTGGGGTGTACGGCGTGGGCCACGTCAGCGCTCAGGCAGGTAGTTTGGGCCATGAACTGTTCGCGCACTTCTACCGTCTCGCTGCCAATGATGCGGTTCAATACGGATTCAAGGAAGGGGCCGCACGCGCCCGAACGGCTTTGTGAGCCGACCTCTTCGTGGTCGAAACACGCCAAGATCGCAACGTGGTTGCTGTCTTCCAAGTCAAGCAGGGCGTGCAAGCCCGCCGCTGTGGAAAGCAGATTGTCCTGCCGCGCCGAAGCCAGGTAGTCACCTCCGAATACTCGCGGGCCCTCGGTGGGGTAGGTCAGTAAGTCGTGGCCGACAATATCCTGCTTCGCGATCCCCGCCTCTTTGGCGACTACGGCCAAAATGTCCTCTTCCTGCAGGATCGGCTGCAGGTGCTTCTGCCTGTCCAACTCCAGCTTGTTGCCGGCGCTCCGATCCAGATGAATTGCTAGCTGCGGCAGGAAGGCCACCGTGTCGGTACGCACCAGGTGTGACTTGCCCGTCCGGTCGGTGATGCGCCCGGCCACGCCCAGTTCGCGATTGAGCCACGAGTTCGGCATCATGCCGCCATACACCTCGACGGCAAGCTGGTTGTAGCCGTCCGCAGTGGTGAACTGTGGCTGCGGCTTCAGCTTGAACGCGGGAGAATCGGTGTGCGCCCCCACGATGCGGGCTCCGGGCTTAGCCGAGGTCGGAATATACCAGGCGATGAATGCGCCATCGCGAACAACCACGTGCCCACCCGGGGAAGCATCGAAGGGCTGGGCTTCGTCCTCGACGTTGTACCCCGCCTGTTTTAGCAGTTCACAGGCGCGCGCGGCGGCGTGGAAAGAAGTGGGCGAGTGGGCGATAAAATCCGTCAGAAATTGACGCTGCTCTTCTTGACTCATGTAAAGATGATACGTCGACCTGCCTGGTCTCCCTATTGCAAAGAATCAGAAAAAGTGTTGTGCTACACATATGAACACACCTGAAGAAATCGCATACGAAGCAGTAGCAATCACCGGCGGCGGACGCGATGGCAAGGCCTATTCGCGCAACCCCGACATCACCTTGCAGCTGGCCACTCCCTCCGAAATGGGTGGCACTGGCAAGGGCACTAACCCCGAGCAGCTGTTCGCAATCGGCTACGGCGCCTGTTTCCAAGGCGCCATGGGGATTGCCTCAAAGGAACTGGACATTCCGCACAAGGGATCGAAGGTTCGCGCCACTGTTGGAATTGGTCCCGAGGGCGACTCCTTCGCGATCAAGGTAAAACTAGAGGTGACCGTACCCGAGGTGCCAGTAGAGCAGGTGCAGAAGCTAGCTGAGCGCACTCACGAATTGTGCCCCTACTCGAAGGCGACCAGGGGCAACGTCGATGTCACGATCCAGGCCGTTGACCACATTGACGATGGGATCGACGACTAGTCGAATTAGATAGCAAAATGGGGGAAGCAGCTGCTTCCCCCATTTTTGTTTGCGCTAATTAGGCGAGCTTGGAAGTTACTTCCACTACCCGCTTGGCCATGTGGTCGAGGGCGTCTACGGTGGCCTGATCGATTTCGTTCTTATTTTCGGGGCCAGTCACCTTGGACACGCCGTACGGGTTGCCGTCCACGAACTTGAGGGGAGCGGTGAAGCCCGGGGTGACGATGATGCCGCCAAAGTGCATCACCATCTGGTAGATCTTGTGCAGCGTGGTTTCCTGGCCACCGTGGGCGGTCTGCGAAGAGGTGAATGCCGCGTAGACCTTGTTGGCGAGCTTGCCTTCGGCCCACAGTCCGCCCAGAGCGTCGATGAAGGCTTGGAACTGGCTGGCGGGCGAGCTGAAGCGAGTGGGGGTGCCGAAGATGATCGCATCTGCCCACACCAGATCGTCGCCGGTGGCGGCTGGCAGATCCTTTGTGGCCTCGTAGTTGGCGCTCCAGGCCGGGTTAGAGGCGAAGGTTTCGGGGCTTACAGTTTCAGCGATGTGGCGCAGGCGCACCTCGGCTCCTGCTTCTTCCGCGGCCTTGGCAAGGCGCTCTGCCATGTCAGTGCCGTGTCCGGTCGAGGAATAGTAGATGATTGCTACCTTGGTCATTTCTATCCTTTCGTCTCTTGGCCTCACGGTAACATCAAAATGGTTGCGCGCGCAATGAATATTGAAAATATTGTTTCGCAGGGGTTAATATGATTCGGCTGGTAATTGAATTTTTTGGTGTAAGTCGCACCGGAGGAAACAGTTGCTCGGTGCGGGTAAAGTTTTTTGCCTACAATGGGGACCTAAAGATCGGGGATGAAAGTTAAGGAGGGGCTCGTGGCCGACAACTTCTCGCTGTGGCATCAGCTTGGCTATGTATTTCGCAAGGTGGATGACGTGCTTGACCTGGAGTTGTCTGCTCTGGGGCTGTCCTTGCAAGATGTACAGTTGTTGTATTCGCTGAAACAGGCTCCTGAGTGGCGGCTGCGCATGAGTGACCTGGCTGATTCCGTAGCGCTGACCCGCTCTGGGGTTACTCGCGCTGTGTCTAGGTTGGTGAAGCGGTCGCTAGTTTGTAGGCAGGTTTGCCCTAAAGATCAGCGCGCGATGTATGCGGTAATGACCTCCGAGGGCGACGATGCTCTTGCGGGGGCGATGGAAATAGTTGAGCCCGTGCTGCAAAAGTATTTCTTTGACGGGCTGTCGAAGATGGATGAACGCGCAATTATGCGCGTAATGGAGCAGGTGTCTGTGCTGCTGGCAGACTCGAAAGCCTGCCAGCGAGCCGAGGTGCGCTAATCGGCGAAACGGTAGACGTTCGTTTCGCGTAGTTTGAAGCCGCAGCGCTTGTACAACCTGTTTGCCGCCTCTCGGGAGGGGCGGGAGGTTAGGTCTACGGTGCGGCATCCCAGTTCTTTGGCGTGGGCGACCGCGGCCTCTACCAGTGCCTGGCCGGCGCCCTGGCCGCGCGCTGCTTCGTCTACTACTACGTCCTCGATCCAGGCGCGCAGGCCGGTGGGAATCTTGAAGGTGGCGAGCGAAAGCATGCCAAGTAGTTTGCCCTTGTTTTCTTCGGTTTCGGAGCGGAATCCGAACAGATAGACCCCGTCCTGGGCAATAAATTCCGCGGTCTGCTCTGCGGTAAGTGGTTTCGAAGAGCGCGATAGCTGCGGAATTAGTTCCTGCATTAGTGCTACTACTTCGTCAGTAGTCTCGGTTAGTAGTTCGGTTGCCATTTTTCCTCCGATTTGCTGTTACTTGCCTAGTTTCGCACGTTCTGTGGGAGCTTGCGTACCTCGACCCAAGCGGGGTGTGAGGGAGCTTACTTAATTGCTGGAATAAAAGCGTTGCCCTCATAGTTGAGTTAAGTAGACTCAACTTTTGGAGTGGCGACTTGACAGTCGAAAGCTCCTAAGGAAAACTTGAGTGCAACAGACTCAATGATGGTCGCTATGTTCGCGGCGGCCAGATGGAAGGAAGATAAATATGGCACGTGCAGTAGGTATTGACCTTGGCACCACGAACTCGGCAATTGCAGTACTAGAAGGTGGCGAGCCCACCGTTATCGCCAACGCGGAAGGCGCCCGCACTACTCCGTCGGTAGTCGCTTTCTCCAAGTCTGGCGAGGTGCTGGTCGGTGAAATCGCTAAGCGTCAGGCGGTAACCAACGTCGATCGCACCATCTCTTCTGTGAAGCGCCACATGGGTACCGACTGGACCGTCGACATCGACGGCAAGAAGTACACCGCTCAGGAAATCAGCGCTCGTATCCTTGGCAAGCTCAAGCACGACGCGGAAGAATACTTGGGCGACACCGTTACCGATGCGGTTATTACCGTTCCCGCATACTTCAACGATTCCCAGCGTCAGGCAACTAAGGATGCCGGTAAGATCGCTGGCCTAAACGTAAAGCGCATCGTCAACGAGCCTACCGCCGCAGCGCTGGCCTACGGCCTCGAAAAGGGCAAGGAAGACGAACTGATCCTAGTGTTCGACTTGGGTGGCGGCACCTTCGACGTGTCGTTGCTGGAAGTTGGCAAGGACGAGGACGACTTCTCCACTATTCAGGTGCGCGCCACTCACGGCGACAACAAGCTTGGTGGCGACGACTGGGATCAGCGCATCGTCGACTGGTTGGTGCAGCAGGTGAAGTCCAAGACCGGTACTGATCTGACTACCGATCGCGTTGCTCTGCAGCGTCTGCGCGAAGCAGCTGAGCAGGCCAAGAAGGAACTGTCTTCTGCCACTCAGACCTCGATTTCGCTGCAGTACCTGTCCATGACTCCCGAAGGCCCGATCCACTTGGACGAGTCCCTGTCTAGGGCAAAGTTCCAGGACATGACTTCGGATCTGATCGAGCGCACCAAGGCGCCGTTCCAGCAGGTAATCAAGGACGCGGGCATTTCGGTGTCCGACATCGACCACGTAGTGCTGGTTGGTGGGTCCACCCGTATGCCGGCCGTGACTGACGTCGTCAAGGAACTGACCGGTGGCAAGGAACCGAACAAGGGCGTAAACCCCGACGAGGTTGTTGCTGTTGGTGCAGCACTGCAGGCTGGCGTCATTCAGGGCGAGCGTTCCGACGTGCTGCTGATCGACGTGACCCCGCTGTCGCTGGGCATCGAGACCAAGGGTGGCGTGATGACCAACCTGATCGATCGCAACACCGCGATCCCGACCAAGCACTCCGAGGTGTTCTCGACTGCCGAGGACAATCAGCCCTCCGTGCTGATCCAGGTCTACCAGGGTGAACGCAAGTTTGCTCGCGACAACAAGCCGCTCGGCAACTTCGAACTGACCGGTATTGCTCCGGCCCCGCGCGGCATCCCGCAGATCGAGGTCACCTTCGACATCGACGCCAACGGCATTGTGCACGTGTCCGCTAAGGACCGCGGCACTGGCGGCGAGCAGTCCATGACCATCACCGGCACGTCTTCGCTGTCTGACGAGGACATCGACCGCATGGTGAAGGAAGCAGAAGAAAACGCTGAAGAAGACAAGAAGCGCCGCGACGCCCAGGAGGCTCGCAACAACGCAGAGCAGACTGTCTACTCCATCGAGAAGCTGCTGAAGGACAACGCTGACAAGCTACCCGAGGACACCGTGGCTCCGGTCCGCGAATCTGTGGACAAGGTCAAGAAGGCTCTAGAGGGCGACGACACCGAGGCAGTAAAGTCCGCCATGGATGAACTGAACCAGAAGGCACAGTCGATCGGCCAGGCCCTGTACGCACAGGCCCAGCAGTCCCCGCAGAACGAGGCCCCGGCTGGCGACCAGAACGCCTCCTCCGCCGATGACGACGTCATCGATGCCGAGGTAGTAGATGATGAGGATTCCTCCAAGTGAGTGAACTAAACGAGCCCCAGGAGCGGGCTGACAAGCCCGCTCCCGGCGTTTCGGACGCCGAGAACGCGAAGGCAGAAGAGTCTGCCGCACAGCGCGAAGCGCCATCGGAAGATACCACCGCAGAAACTGAGGACGCTCCCGCCACACAGGCGAGCGAGGGCGAAACAGAAGAAGCGCCCAAGGATAAGCAGGAAGAAGAGGTGCCTAGCACCGACCAGATCATTGGCAAATTAGGCGATGATTTGGCCAGGGCAAAGGCCGACCTGTACAACCTGAACAACGAATACCAGTCTTACGTCCGCCGGTCGAAGGCTGATATTCCCGCGCACAAGACTGCTGGACAGCTGGACGTATTGGAGTCGCTGCTGTCCGTCCTCGACGATATCTACGGTGCCCGCACCGCAGGGGATCTGAAAGACGGCCCCTTTGCGGCAATCGCGCAAAAGTTGGAAGAAACGCTGCAGAACCGCTTCGGTCTGGAACGCTACGGAGCCGAGGGCGACCACTTCGACCCGAAGCTGCACGAAGCGCTCATGGCCAACGAGTCTGCCGACGTAAGCGAACCAACGGTTACCCAGGTACTCCAGCCCGGCTACAAGGTCGGCGATCGAGTCCTGCGGGCAACAAAAGTTATGGTTTCCAATCCCGCATAAAGAGGAGGTGAGCTGGGATGACCAACCAAGATTGGCTTTCTAAAGACTTCTACAAAGTCTTAGGCATCTCCAAGGATGCCGACCAAGCAGCCATCAAGAAGGCATACCGCAAGCTCGCCCGCAAGTATCACCCGGACCAGAACCCTGGCGACAAGACCGCCGAGGAAAGGTTCAAGGAGGTCGGGGAAGCTTACGCGGTGCTCTCTGATAAGAAGCAGCGCAGCCAATACGACGCCCTCAGACGGATGGCCGGGGGAGGTGCCAGGTTCTCCGCGGGCCCTCAGGGGGCCTCCGCCGGGGGGTTCGAAGACATGTTCGCGTCAATGTTCGGCGGGGGCGGAGCGAATTCAAGAGTTCGCTTTTCAAACTCCGGCGGCGGGGGCGCGGGATTCGAAGACATCTTGTCCGGGCTCTTCGGCGGCGGAGCCGCGGGCGGCGGCTTCGGTAATTCCGGCTCGTTCGGGGGCTTCTCGCAAGCCCCGCAGAAGGGGCAGGACTTGGCTACGGAAACCTCGCTTGACCTGCGACAGGCGGTACACGGTACCACTCTGAAGATGAAGGTCGACGGGCGGATTATGACCGTGCGCATCCCTGCGGGCGTGCACGATGGCCAGAAGCTGCGGTTGCGCGGGAAGGGCCGCCCATCTGCGAATGGGGGAGCTCCGGGCAACCTGGTCGTTACCATTCATGTCAAGCCGCACCCGGTATTCGCGATCGAGGGCGGCAACCTAGTTGCCGATCTTCCCGTGACTGTCGAAGAGGCAGCTTTGGGCGCGAAGGTGCAGGTGCCGTTGCTGGATGGAAAGTTGGTTACCGTGAAGGTGCCTGCCGGGTCTTCTTCAGGGGCTGTGCTGCGGTTGCGTGGCCGCGGTGTGCCCAAGGGCAAGAAGGCTTCAGACCTGCTGCTTAAGCTTAAAGTAGAAGTACCCAAGAAGCTGTCGCGCAAGGCCAAGTCAGCCTTGGAAGAATTTGCTGCTCAGACGGCAGATTTCGATCCGCGCTCCGGGTGGCAGGCGCAGGCAGCGCAAGACTAGTTTGGAGGTGATGGCGTGTTTGACGCAGCGATGTACGTGATCTCAGTGGCTGCTGAGCTCGCTGGCATGCACCCCCAGACTCTGCGCCAATACGACCGGCTGGGGCTGGTTACCCCGCAGCGCACTAAGGGGAGAGGGCGCCGGTATTCGCCCTCGGATATAGCGCGCCTGCGTCGTATCCAGCAGCTGAGCCAGGAAGAGGGCATCAATTTGGCGGGGATTTCCCGCATTATTGAGCTCGAAGAGAAGCTGGGGCGGCTCGAAGCTGAAAATGAGCGGCTGCAGGAACTAGTGGCTCGTTCTTCGCGAGTGTTCGCTGCTTCCTCGTCTGGGGAGGTGTGGGAATCCGCGCTCGGAGAACGGTTCCGGGCGCCGGCCAGAGGCGGTGCCTTGGTGCCGTACGGCTCGCGACTTGGCTTTTCGCGCGAGCAACGGCCTGCTTCCAGGGCTGTCGTAGTATTGGACGTCTAGCAAGAATACTGATGCGCTCCTTAGGGAAACCTGAGGAGCGCATTTGTATATCTGGGTGCGTCTGCACGCTTCCTAGTAGATTTCGTATGCTTGGTACACACGAACTATGGAAGGTGAGTAATATGTCTGAAAATACTCCGCAGCAGCACAGGTCGCAGACACCGCCACCACCGCCTCCGGTGGCAACTACTGAGGGCGATTCTTACGCTTCTTCTGTGCAATCGCATTCTGAAGGGCAATCGCAGGGCGCCCCTACGCAGCAGCCTTCTAGCGGCAATACCTCCCACCCGTATCCCTACCAGCAGGGAGGACAGAACCAGCAGGGCGGACAGTATCCACCTACCGGCCAGTACCCACCTACCGGGCAATACCCACAGTTCCAGCAGGGCCCCGGCTACTATGCCCAGCCGCAGCGGTCCGGGGATACGTTCTTTGGGGCTCTCTTTGACCTGAAGTTCGAAAAGTTTGTCACCATATCTTTTGCACAGGTTCTTTACGTCCTGCTAATGGCTTGGGTGGTCCTGCTGTGGGTGGGGGGATCCCTGCTGATTGCCTCGGGCTCGGCCGCATCTGCTAGCTACGAGTTCTCCAGCGCGGCATCTGGCACGGGAACGTTCATTGGGACCTTCCTTGCGTGCCTGTTTGTTGGGATTGTGCCCTCTTTCTTCCATCTGGTGTTTGGGCGAGTAGTTCTGGAACTGCTAGTGGCAAACGTGCGAACTGCGCGTAACACTTCTAAGCTCGTCAACGCGGAACAGAAGTAGACGTAGATGGCCACTCCTGAAAAACCGCGCTATGGGGTTCGGTTGCCCCGCGACGAGCAGGGCAGGCCGATCCTGCCTGACGGATCTGTCTATCAGGCCGCGCCGGAGGTGCCCAAAGCGCCGACTGAAGAAACACCGTCCTGGCCTCCGCGGCCGGGCCAGTGGTCCACAAAGGTGGCAAAGAAGAAGAAACGGGGCCTGGGGTTGCCAATTGCTTTGCTGATCGGTGGGCTGCTTTGCGCTTTCATCATTGCTCCAATGATCGGCGGTGTAGCGATGTTCATGAGGGAGCCGGCAGGGTTACAAAAAGCGTTGCAGTCTCCTGATGCACTGCAGGTGCACGACGGCGCAAAGGTCCAGATGTCTCAGCTTGGCATCACGTACGTAGGTTTTTCCGAAGAGGGCGCCGGTGACGATTGCACAATCGGCCAGGGACAGGGACGCACGAAGCTAGTGCCCGCTCCCTTTTCCAAGAAGGTCTACATAGCTCCCATTCTGTCCTCGGGCGAATACGTGTTTCGGTGTAAGGCACAGGGGACGGCTACGGATTCGGCACAATATTTGGACCCTGAGTTTCAGGGCGGGCTAGCCCCGGGATATGCCATAGCCATCCAGGTTGCGGTCTTCGCTTCTATGGTTGCCGCCGGGATCGGCATGGTGCTCCTAGTGCGCCGGCTGCGCGTAAGGAAGGCATAAAAATACTGGCCCAGCTAAGCTGGGCCAGTATTTTTATGCGATCGCGCTTACTGGGCGTCCTTGTTTTCCTTAGGGGCGTCCTTGGGCTTTTCCTTCTTCTGTTCAGTCTGCTTGTCCTCGTTTGAGCCAAGGTAGTTGTCTGCAGCACCGCGAGCCTGATCGATCTTGTCGTCATACTTACCGCCGGTGACTTTCTTAGCCGCCTGGGAAGCCTTGTCCAGAACAGAATCGGTCAGCTTCTCGTTGTGCGATGCTTCGCGCACCTTGTTCATTGCTTGATTCTTGATGTTGTTCAGGTCCATAACCGTCCCCTTTAACTAAATAAGGGTGGGGCAAATGCCCCACCCCTGACGATTGGATTATTCGCCTAGGCGCTTGTCTGCAGCGTCGCGGGCCTGATCAATCTTATCGTCGAACTTGCCACCGGTAACCTTCTTGGCGGCGTCGGAGGCCTTGTCGAGGCCAGCGTCAGTGGTTTCCTCGTTGCCGGTGACCTCGGATAGCTTTTCGGTTGCCTTGTTCTTCAGATCATCTAGTCCCATGTTTGCTCCTTGGGTAGAAAATATGTCGGACACAACTATTTTGCTTGAAAAGATTCATTGGCGCATTATTTTTCTGCTATGGCCCGCCGTGAAAAGGGGAGTGAGCCCAGGTTGGGGTAGGAGTCTGAGAAATACATTAGAAGTGAGCTAAGCTACACTGTAAAGCGGGATTGAGTGGAATAGACTCAACTTTAGGATTGTTGGACTAATCAGATAGGAAATTCTTGAGGAGGTCCAAGTGAACACCAAGCTCACTACTAAATCGCAGGAAGCGGTAACCGCTGCGTTGCAGGCTGCCTCGGCAGCAGGTAATCCGCAGGTGGAACCGCTGCACCTGCTCAATGTTTTATTGGAAGATGAGGGCGGGATTGCCCTGGCCCTGTTGGAGGCAGCGGGCGCGGATCGCAAGCAGATCGGCGCGCACGTGCGGAAAGCCCTGGTGGCATTGCCGTCCTCGTCAGGTTCTTCGGTTAGTGAACCATCCACTTCCAGGGCGCTGCTGAATGTGATTACCCAGGCCAGCGAGAGCGCTGGGGCCATGGGGGATGAGTACGTCTCTACTGAGCATTTGCTGCAGGCTCTGGCGAAAGTTCCCTCGGCGGCAGCCGAGGCGCTAAAAGCTGGCGGGGCTACGTCCGAAGCTCTCGAAGCGGCTATGCCCAAGATTCGGCAGAACGGCCCCGTTACCTCGCCGAATCCGGAGGGCACCTTCGAGGCTCTGAAAAAGTACGGGCGCGACCTGACCCAGGTTGCTAAGGATGGCAAACTCGACCCGGTCATTGGCAGAGACAGTGAAATCCGACGCGTGGTACAGGTTCTTTCTAGGCGCACCAAGAACAACCCGGTGTTGATCGGTGAACCCGGCGTTGGCAAGACTGCGGTAGTGGAGGGGCTAGCCCAGCGAATCGTCGCGGGCGACGTGCCGGAATCTCTTCGCGACAAGCGCCTGATTAGCCTGGACATTTCGGCAATGCTGGCGGGGGCAAAGTACCGCGGCGAATTTGAGGAACGCTTCAAGGCAGTGTTGGCTGAAGTGAAGTCTGCTGACGGGCAGATCATTACCTTCATCGACGAGTTGCACACGGTGGTAGGCGCCGAGGCCGGTTCGGAAGGTGCGATGGACGCGGGCAACATGCTCAAGCCGATGCTGGCCCGCGGGGAACTTCGCCTGGTGGGCGCTACTACGCTCGACGAATACCGCGAAAACATTGAAAAGGATCCGGCTTTGGAACGCCGGTTCCAGCAGGTTTTCGTGGGGGAGCCCTCGGTTGAGGACACCGTGGCAATACTGCGCGGCATCGCTCCTAAGTACGAAGCTCACCACAAGATCACCATTTCGGATGGCGCCCTGGTTGCTGCTGCCCGCCTGTCCGACCGCTACATTACCGGCAGGCAGTTGCCGGATAAGGCGATCGACCTGATCGACGAGGCGGCTTCTAGACTGCGCATGGAGCTGGACTCTTCGCCAGAAGAGATCGACCAGCTCACCCGCGAGGTGGACCGGTTGCGCATGGAGGAGTCCTACCTGACTGATTCGGACGAGGCAGACGACGCTGCTAGCGCGGAACGGCTGGCTAAGCTGCGCGAAGAGCTGGCCAACAAGACCGAGGAATTGCGCGGACTCACTGCCAGATGGGAGGCCGAAAAGGCCGAGCACAACAAGGTCGGCGATCTGAGGGTAAAACTCGACGAGTTGCGCACCCAGTTGAACGTGGCCATGCGCGATGGGCGTTGGGAAGAAGCCGGCCGCCTGCAAAATGGCGACATCCCCCAGGTGGAACGGCAGATCGCCGCCGCCGAGGAGGATGAAGAGACCCCGCTCGAACCCATGATTGCCGAAAAGGTGGGGCCCAGCGAGGTTGCCGAGGTAGTCGAAGCGTGGACCGGCATTCCCACTGGCAAACTGCTAGAGGGCGAACAGGACAAGCTGTTGCACATGGAAGACGTCATTGGCGAACGCCTAATAGGCCAGAAGAAGGCTGTTCAGGTGGTGGCCGATGCGGTGCGGCGCTCGCGGGCAGGGGTGTCTGACCCTGACCGGCCGACTGGTTCCTTCATGTTCCTGGGGCCGACTGGTGTGGGTAAGACCGAATTGGCAAAGTCCTTGGCGGACTTCCTGTTTGACGACGAGCATGCGCTGGTGCGTATCGACATGTCCGAGTATTCCGAGAAGCACTCGGTTTCGCGTCTGGTCGGTGCTCCTCCGGGATACGTCGGTTACGACGAGGGCGGCCAGCTCACCGAGGCGATTCGGCGTCGCCCCTACTCAGTGGTATTGCTGGACGAGGTCGAGAAGGCTCACCCCGAGATCTTCAACATTTTGTTGCAGGTCCTAGACGATGGCCGGCTTACTGATGGGCAGGGGCGCACGGTTGATTTCCGCAACACCATTTTGGTGCTGACTTCGAACTTGGGTTCGCAGTTCTTGGTGGATCCAACCATGGACACCGAGGAGCAGCACAACTCGGTAATGTCTACGGTCCGGAGTGCGTTCAAGCCGGAATTCCTGAACAGGTTGGACGAAGTAGTAATCTTCGACGCCCTTGATGAGGACGAATTGGGCCAGATTGTCACTTTGCAGGTGGCCTCCATGGCGGCCCGTCTGAAGGACCGCAGGATCAAGCTTGAGGTGGATGAATCGGCCCGACAGTACCTGGCAAGGGAAGGGTATGATCCGGCGTACGGTGCCCGCCCTCTGCGGCGACTGGTACAGCGGGAAATTGGCGATCCACTAGCGAAAATGCTGCTTGCTGGAAAGGTTAAGGAGGGCGAAACCGTCACCGTTACGGCAACGGATTCGAAGCTTAATCTTGGCGTGGCATAATTGACCGGCGCTTGGCGCGGAGTGATCCCAGTTTTGGGATCGCTCCGCGCTGTCGCATAACAATTTGTAAAGCAAAAATTAAATTTACAGTAATGTGCTCGGAACGGGCTAAACTAAGGTAGAAGAGGTCAGAGGGGAGATTGTGATGCCTGCGCGAAAGAAAGAGCGGGGACCTTATGCTGGCGGCCTAGCTCGGCGGCAGAAAATCCTAGATACAACGGTTGCGCTCCTTGGCGAGGTGGGATATTACGGTCTTTCCATGAGGGATATCGCTCGTCGAGTCGGCATCTCTCACCCCGGCGTCATCTACCATTTCCCCACTAAAGAAGCGCTGCTGGCGGCGGTTATCGAACGCTACGAAAGCCAGTTCGGCGTAACACTCGACAGTGTCGAGCACTTGGAGGCACACGAGGTCGTTCGCCTTTTCTTAGCTCTTACCGGTATTCACGTACACGACCCGGCTCTGGCTCAGATGGACTGTGTAATCGAGGTGGAGGCTGCTTCTACCGGTCATCCGGCCCGGGAACATTACCAGTACAACATGACTCGCATCGCGAAGGCGTTGACCAGGGCATACAAGGCATTTGAAGAGCACGGCCTATTCAAGGTGAATACTTCTGCCGCGGATCTGGCCCAGCAGCACCTGGCACTGTGGCGGGGGCTGCGCATCATGTGGCTATACGATCACAGCGTGGACGTGCAGGGTGCGCTTCGCGGCGAAATTGTGAAGGCCTTCGACATACTGAGCCCGCATCACGCTTCGCTCGCAAAATACTTGGAGCTCGACACTCCGCAGGCAATGTTGCAGATACAGCGGGTTACGGGCATGACCCTTCGGGACTTCCTAGACATTGGGCTGCTGGATGTTTCCCCCGACAATCTGTCTGATATGGGCGTTGGCCACCTGCAGATCGGACTGGTTTACCGCATTCTTAACGCGGATGTGCTCACGGTTCAAGACATTGCTGACAGCTATTACGCCCACGAGGTTCCCAAGCGAGTCGTGGACAAGATTATTGCCTCCGACATCGTCACCGATCGGGACCTGGTCCTAGCGAAGGGCTGGGATGACAGCGAAGAACAGGATCGGGAAGAAGCGATCCGGCAGCTGTTTGCACCTGTACAGCAAGAAGAAGACCCACAGGGGAAATAGATGCACTCCATGCCTCGGCAATTGCAGCAATCGTTAGATGAAACCGACCGACTGCTGCAGGAACCGTGGCAGCTGGTAGTGGTAAAAAGAGGCCAGGCAGCGGGGTGGACGCCTGGTATCCACGAGTCTTTCCCACTGGCCTCGGTAACCAAATTGCTCGCTTCGTGGGCATATTTGGTAGCCCTCGAAGCGGGAAAAATATCGCTTTCAGATCCGCTGGGGCCGAAGGGGGCAACCGTCGAGCACGTCTTCTCGCACGCCTCCGGGCTGGCTATGGATTCAGATAAGGTGCTTTCTCCGGTGGGGACCCGCCGCATCTATTCGAACCGGAACATTGAAATCCTGGGCCAGGCAGTCTGTCAGAGCGTGGGAGCTGAAAACGCGGGGCAGTGGATCAAACAGGCAGTGCTGGAGCCGCTGCAGATGACCGAAACATCCGTGCCCGGCTCGCCGGCGTATTCGGGAATATCAACCACTAATGACCTGACGCTGTTCCTGCGTGAACTGATGACACCCACCCTGATCAGCAAAGAAACCGCTGCAAATGCGATGCGTCCCCATTTTGACGGGCTCAGCGGGGTGCTGCCCGGCTATGGTAGGCAAGACAACAACCTGTGGGGGCTAGGATTTGAAATCCGGGGGCAGAAATCTCCGCACTGGACCGCGCCCGCAGCCTCTCAAAAAGTGTGCGGGCACTTCGGGCAATCCGGGTCGTTCCTATGGGTGGACCAGCAGCTGCAACTGGGCGCCGCCTTCATTGGGGCGAAGCCGTTTGGGAAGCAACATGTGCAGGCTTGGCCGGGCCTAAATGAGGCGATCCTGGCAGCCTACGCCGATTAGTCGAATAGGGTCTGCCACGCTTCTCCTTGAGCGCGGGCCTCAAAACACATGCGGATCTGCGCGGCAGTGTTCTTGGAATCAGAAACCTGCGGCAATTCATCCAGGCTGAAGTAACCGGACTCTGTAGTTTCGATGTTTGACTCGAAGCTGCCGCCCTCGTTGTGGCAAAGGAAAAATAGCTTCCACACCGAATAGGCAAACAGGGGTTGGTTGTGCTTGTTGCGATCTTGCACCGCCACCAGCTTGTAGGGGCGTACGCGCAGCCCCGCTTCCTCGGCTGCCTCTTTTGCCGTGTTTGAGGCCGGGGACTGCAAGATGTCAGCCCAGCCGCCCGGAAGGGACCACTGGCCGTCATTCTCACGCACCAAAAGGATCTTGTCATCCCTAAATATTGCCGCGCGCGTATCCACCTTCGGGGTCTGATAGCCCGATTCGTTGCAGAACAGCTCCCGAGCCTTCTGCGTGGGAATATCTGCCTGGTGAGCCACCATTTCGGCGGCTATTTCCCGCAGCTCTTGGTAGCGTGCGCGATCGAAGTTGTTATCCGTGTATGCCAAACCCGTTTGGGCTAAAGACTGAATGCGCATAGCCCACGAGAGCCAGCGTTCCACCTGCTGCACTGTTCCTCCTACAGGTCGAAGTCAACAATTACGGGCACGTGGTCAGAGGCGCCTTTGCCCTTGCGCTCTTCGCGGTCGATCTGCACGTTAGTGACCGCTTTATCGAGGGCGGCGGTGGCGTACATCCAGTCGATGCGCATGCCCTCGTTCTTGGGGAAGCGCAGTCGCCGGTAGTCCCAGTAGGTGTAGCCTTCCGCCCGGTCCCGGGTCACCTCTACCATCCCGAGGTCGGAAAAAGCGGCGAATGCTTCGCGTTCCGGAGCGGACACGTGCGTGGAGTCTTTGAAGACCTCCATGTCCCACACGTCCTTGTCTTCGGGGGCCACGTTCCAATCGCCCATTAGGGCCAGCCTATCCTGCCCCGACTCCAGCTGCGCGCTGGCAAAGTCTTTCAATCTAGCCAGCCAGTCCAGTTTGTACTGGTAGTGGGGGTCGTCCAAGGCTCGTCCGTGAGGCACGTACAGGGAGCCGATGCGTACCCCGGCGCAGGTGGCGAATATTGCCCGCGGTTCTACCTTGTCTTTGAAAGTAGGACAGTTCGGAAAAGACACCTGGACGTCCTGCGGTTCGCTGCGCGAGAGGATCGCCACCCCGTTCCACTGGCTGATGCCGGCAGCGCAAGAGTAGTAGCCGACCTCGGCAAAAGCGTCCGCGGGAAAGACCTCTTCCTTGCACTTGGTTTCTTGGATGGCAAGCACGTCCGCTTCGGAGCGATCCAAAAATGCCAGGACGCGGTCTAGTCGGGCTCTAATAGAGTTCACATTCCAGGTTGCAATACGCATACTTCTAAGCTATCGCACGGCCGGGCGCGCCAAGCCTGTAAAGTAGAGGCATGTCTAACGATCCGCAGCACAACAAACTTGCCGAACTAGTACGTGAACTGGCCGTTATTCGCGGGGAAGTTACCCTTGCCTCCGGCCTCAAATCTGATTTTTACGTGGACATGCGCAGAGCAACTTTGCACCACGAAGCAGCCCCTCTGATCGGGCACGTCATGCTGGACATGCTGGAAGAAGCCGGCATTTCCCCAGAAGATATTGACGCCGTTGGCGGACTCACTATGGGAGCCGACCCGGTTGCCACCGCGATCATGCACGCAGCCGCTTCCAGGGGCCTAGACGTGGACGCCTTCGTAGTGCGCAAGGCCGCCAAGGACCACGGCATGAAGCGCCGCATCGAAGGGCCGGACATTGCTGGCCGCAACGTGGTGGTGCTCGAAGATACCTCTACCACCGGCGGCTCCCCGCTGGAAGCCGCAAAAGCTGTTTCCGAGGCCGGCGCCAATATCCTGGCCGTCGCCGTTGTAGTAGACCGCGACACGGGTGCCAAGGAAAAGATCGAAGCGGCCGGGTACAAGTACCTGCACGCCCTCTCGCTTTCGGATTTGGAGCTGGACTAAGTGGCAACAGCCCTAATCACCGGTGCCTCTTCGGGCATCGGTGAAGAGTTTGCCCGCCAACTAGCTGAACGTGGACACGACCTGGTGCTAGTGGCGCGCAACGAAACTAAATTGCGGCAGGTGGCGGCCGCCCTCGACTGGGTAAATGTCGAGGTGCTGCCCGCGGACCTGTCGAAAGCGGCAGACACGGATCGGGTCGCAGCCCGGCTCTCTCAGTCGGAGCGGCCCATCTCGCTGCTGGTAAACAACGCCGGCTTCGGCTTGGGGCAAGTGTTCGTCGAGGGCGACACGCAGCGCGAACTAGACGCGTTGAACGTGATGGTGCGTGCGGTCATGGTGTTATCCCAGGCTGCAGCGCGCGCTATGAAGGCGCGCCACCACGGCGCCATAGTCAACATTTCCTCGGTGGCTTCCTGGACGGCAGGGGGCACCTACGCTGCCCACAAGACCTGGGTGAACGTCTTCTCGGAAGCACTTGCCAGTGAACTGAAGGGGAGCGGGGTCACGGTCACCTCCGTGCGGCCGGGCACCACCGCCACCGAATTCTTTGACAAGATCGGTTTCGACTTCGCCTCTCTGCCAACGATTGCTCGGATCAGCCCACAACAGGTCGTAGCCGAAGCTATGCGTGGGGTTAGCGCAGGAAAGGTCGAGGTCGTACCTTCCTTTACGTACAAGGTGGTCGACGCCCTCACCCACATCAGCCCCCGCCCCCTAATCAGGCTCATCACCGGACGATCCAGCTGGAGGATCAGATAGTGGCAGAAGAACGTATTGATTCCCGCGAGGTCGGGGTAGGCCCTTACCCCGGAGGGAAGAAGGCATGGCCGGACGATCCGCGATTGGATCCGACCCTGCTCGAATATGGTGACCGGCGAAACGTCTCAGATAAATACCGGTATTGGAAGCTGGATGCCATTGTTGCTGATCTGGATCAGTCGCGATCCTCGCTTGAAGTGGCCATCGAGAACCTGGACCACGATTTCAACATCGGCTCCATTGTGCGCAGCGCCAACGCCTTCAATGCCCAAGCGGTGCACATCGTTGGCAAGAAGCGTTGGAACCGGCGCGGAGCAATGGTCACCGACCGGTACCTGCACGTAGACAACCTGGCCACGCCAGAAGAATTTGTTAGCCGGATGCAAGAACGCGGCAAACTAATCATCGGCATTGACAATGTTCCCGGCTCCACCCCAATCGAAGAGGTGGAACTACCGCGTGAGTGCGTGCTAGTTTTCGGCTCCGAATCAGAAGGACTAAGCGAGCCGATGCGAGCCTCTTGCAGCGCAATTCACCACATCACCCAGTACGGTTCCACCCGCTCCATAAACGTGGGTGCTGCCGCCGCGGTCGCAATGTGGGCATGGGCCAGAGTGCACCTTAGCCGCCCTACCGGTTAGCTACAGGCGAATATTGGGCTAAATTGGGACTTTGGCACTCGGAAAAAAATGTGAAACAGGGTAAATTTATCCCTGTAGCGATCCTCTAGTTAAAAGGAGATACCTGTGGCAATCGCAACCCCAGAGGTCTACGCCGAAATGCTGGACCGGGCAAAGGAACAGAAGTTCGCGTACCCGGCAATCAACGTAACCTCTTCCCAGACCCTAACTGCTGCCCTGCGTGGATTCGAGGAAGCCGAATCTGACGGCATCATCCAGGTTTCCGTAGGTGGTGCCGAATACTTCTCTGGTTCTACCAAGAAGGATCGCGTTGCCGGCTCGCTGGCAATGGTTGCTTACGCCCGTGAGGTCGCCAAGAACTACAACGTCACCGTTGCGCTGCACACCGACCACTGCGCCAAGCAGAACATCGACTCTTGGGTACGTCCGCTGCTAGAGCTGGAGGCCGAAGAGGTCAAGGCTGGCCGCGATCCGTTCTTCCAGTCGCACATGTGGGACGGCTCCTCCGTTCCGCTCGACGAGAACCTGAAGATTGGCCAGGAGCTGCTGGAGCTGTCCCAGAAGGCCAACACCATCCTGGAAGTTGAAATCGGCGTTGTCGGCGGCGAAGAAGACGGCATCAAGGGCGAAATTAACGAGAAGCTGTACACCACCACCGAAGATGGCATCAAGACCGTCGAGGCTCTTGGCCTAGGTGAAAAGGGCCGTTACATGACTGCTCTTACCTTCGGTAACGTTCACGGCGCATACAAGCCCGGCTTCGTGAAGCTGCGTCCGGAAATCCTGGGCACCATCCAGGAAGAGGTCGGCGCCAAGTTCAACGCTGGCGATCGTCCATTCGACCTAGTAATGCACGGCGGCTCCGGCTCCACTGCCGAAGAAATCGCCACCGCTGTAAAGAACGGCGTCATCAAGATGAACGTCGACACCGACACCCAGTACGCCTTCACCCGTCCGGTTGCTGCCTGGATGATGGAGAACTACTCCGGCGTCCTGAAGATCGACGGCGAGGTAGGCGTCAAGAAGCAGTACGATCCCCGTTCTTGGGGCAAGGCTGCTGAAGCTGGCATGGCTGCACGCGTTGTCGAGGCCTGTGAACGACTCGGCTCCAAGGGCACCAAGATGAAGTAAATCCTGCGCGGATTTGTGGGGCTGGCGCCAAAGAGCGCCGGCCCCATTTTCGTTGGAGAAAAATCATGAGGGTTGTACTTGCACCAGATTCATTTAAGGAATGCCTGAGCGCCGCCAAGGTGGCCGCCGCAATGGAGTGGGGAGTCCGCGAAGTGGCACCCGAGGCAGATTGCACTTTGGTTCCCATGGCAGACGGAGGCGAAGGCACGGCCTCGGCAGTTGTTGCAGCGTTGGGTGGATACTGGCAGGAATTGCAGGTGCACGGCCCAATGGGCACTTCCGTAGGTGCTCGTTTTGGCAAAGTCGGGCAGGCGGGAGTCTTTGAGGTGGCGTCTGCTGTGGGATTGGGCCTGGTAGCCCCTGCTAGGCGGGACATTTGGTCGGCCTCTTCCAGAGGGGCAGGGCAGACACTGCGAGCGATGGCATCGATGGGCATACATCGAGCACTGATTGGCCTGGGCGGATCTGCTACAAACGATGGCGGGATCGGACTCCTGGCAGGGCTGGGAGCACAATTCTTTGATCAGAACGGACATGCCGTAGAGCCGCTAGTAAAGAATATTCCGCAAATTACGCAGCTGGCCCTGGAACCTGCTCTGCAGACTGTGGCGGCAATGGAACTTACCGTAGCTAGCGACGTAACTAACCCGCTATGCGGCCGCGAGGGCGCTTCCGCGATTTTCGGCCCGCAAAAAGGGGCCACCCAATCTGACATCGAAGACTTGGATCGCACTCTGGCGTATTGGGGAAGGCTGCTGGAACAGGTTACCGGCAAAGAACTGAT